>JAABUP010000969.1_pt1 | contig 61592 bp, 87 predicted proteins | sample 5559201 | NCBI WGS metagenome assembly JAABUP01 (sample SAMN10711887, study PRJNA513373) | rock metagenome | isolation source: Antarctica rocks | place: Antarctica | reverse complement strand
TGCCAGGTACGCTTGTCACTGTGTGCTGTTGAGAGCATGGTGTTTTGGCTTTGTTCTTTGCCTGGTACACTTGTCACTGTGTGCTGTTGAGAGCATGGTGTTTTGGCTTTGTGCTTGCCAGGTACGCTTGTCACTGTGTGCTATTGAGAACATGGTGTTTTGGCTTTGTGCTTGCCAGGTACGCTTGTCACTGTGTGCTGTTGAGAGCATGGTGTTTTGGCTTTGTTCTTGCCAGGTACGCCTGAAGATGTGTGCAGTTGAGTGCACGGTGTTGCGGCTTTGTTCTTGCCAGGTACACTTTTCATTGAGCGCAAGGTGTTGCTGCGACTGTAGAAAAAGAAAAGAAAAAGAAAAGACTGTGCCTTTAGGTGTCGATTCAATGAGAAGCCAAGTATTATATCACTTGCTGCGCAGGGATAAAGAGGTGTTAAGGTTGTTTTAGCCCGCCCCAATGTTCCTTCTATTGCCTCTAGCTTGCAGCGCATATGCTGTGACTGTACTAGTCACAAAGTGAGCAATGTGTATTGCTGGCAGTTCTTGTATTTCAGCAGTGTCATCTCATTGCTGGAGTGTTCTTGTTCATATTGACAAGGAGGAAAGGTTTTCACTGCAGCTTTGGTACAATCATGAAAAGTTACCGAAAGTTGATATTTTGCTCTGCTGTGGATGTTGGGTTGTGTCACAAGTTGCTCTATCTTCATGCTTCTGGTGCTGTATACATCCTGTAGCATCAGCCTCCAGGCAGCTGCATGCCTCATGTTGAGACTTGTGTTGAGACTCGTGTTGAGACTCATGTTGAGATTCATATCAAGACTCATGTTGAGACGCATGGCTCAGCACAGAGCTTTGACAATGTCTAGGCAAAGGCTAAGATATGGGCTTACTGGTTTCACTGGTCACCTCCACAGTCTGATTTGATGACACCAGGAGAATTGGTCGAGTGTCACAAAGCTTTGGATGTACATAACCCCTCTGTATGTCGTGGGAAGAATTGTGCTGAATGGTCTCATTGAACGCCAATTGTTTTGCAGGATGGGACAGAAAATCAATGAGAACCAATGACAAGAAATGAAGATCAATAGAAATCAGTGAAAATCAATGAAAATCAACGAAAATCAATGAAAACCAATAAAAACAAATGAAAATAACTGAAAAGCAATGGAAATCAATAAAAATCAACTGTTTTGCAGGATGGGAGGTGAGAATGGTGAGCCTCTCTCCTGGTCGGCCCCAAGCTACTTTGACCTCATGGTCCCGGGTGGGGGTGCTGAGTTCAGCAAGGTGGAGCTGTGTTTTGTGGTGCCGGATGACACCACACTCAACCTGTTCACCAAAGGCTCAATCGGCATGGAGTTGCCCAAAAGCAGAGGTGAGGAAAGCAGCCACAGCATGCTGATACAATCTGCATATGATCTTGACCTAATGATGCTCTGGATTGTGATTGGTGTACCAATCTATGAGTTGTGTACTGACGCAGTGGGTTTGCAGATGTATGGAGTTGCCCAAAAGCAGAGGTGATGAAACAGCCACGGCACGCTGACTGGATACAATGTTGACAGTACAATCTTGAGAACACAGTCGAATGTACAATCTTGACAAAACAATCTTGAGAACAAAAGTGTAACAACAAAATCCTGACAGCACAATTTGACGAAACGATTTTTGACCTACTGACGCTCTGGCTTGTGACTTTTGTACCCCCTGTAGCAGCTCCATCCGGAGTGCAGTGCATTTGCAGCTGCCGGATAGTTTGAATTTTGAACTCTGACTTGGGACACTTGATTGTGTTGACTCACCTTGATGAGGCTGATTGTGTCTTACGATTGTAGAATGCAAGGCCATGCTTGTGGCTGCAGATAACATAGATTGCAAAGAACAGTGAGATTAGAGCTCAGCAAACAAAGTGCTGCTTTGCTACAACTGCTGGAGTCATGCTCCCATATGTGCTTGTTTTTTCTTGGATTGAACCAAGTTTCGAACCAAGCACCGGAGATCTCTCTGTGTCACGGAATGACACAGTCAACCAACAGGAATACGATGTAGTCATGTTTTGGTTGCAGATGTTGAGCTTGGACTGGCCAGCAGAAGCGACCTGCTGCAGATTTTGAACCACACAGTGCATGGCGGGAAATCAGTGTTGGGCAACGACCAGCAAGACAGCGACAACAGCCGGAAGCTGGACAGAGGCTTGTTCCCTAGCTCTAGTGAGGGCCACATCCAACATCTGCACCCTGGGGCTACTCCCACAGACAGCCCTGGAGGGCTGTTCCGGATGGACTCCAGCCCTACTGGTCTGATGTCCTCGCCCAGCGCACTTTTCCCGGTTTCTTTGGAAAGGGCGCCAAGCAGCGCCTCCATAGACTTTGCGCTGTCAGACAGTAGTAATCCGGATCCCAGCGTCAGTGGCGGGAACATCTTTGTCATGACTGACACAGCACATGATGATGATCCGTCAGTTCATGGAGCCAGGCGCGCTGATCCTCCTCCAGATTCCCAGCAGCTACAGCAGCAGCTGACGCAGCAGCTGCTGCAGCAGCAGCAGGCAGAGAATGAGTACCAGTTGCAGCCGCCAGCTCAGCAGGGGCCACCGCCGCGACGCAGTAAGCTGTACGCTTACGGTATTGCAGACCCAGAGTACATGTCGTTACCGTGTAAGATGTCGATGAAGCACGCTCGGGTGACAGTGAACCATGAGACCAACAACAGGCTCTATGGCAAGAAGCTACCCGGGCAGGTGAGTCTCTTGCATCAGTCATGGCTTGGTTTCAGGGTTGAGTACTATCTCAGCTGGCCTGTTGCAGTTCTTGGCATTGCCCTGCTTACTGCAATATACTATATGGACGAAGCAAAAGCTTTGAGAATTTAGGCCGTACCTATTCCTTCACAGATTATGGTCTAGCAAGATGTTAACAGACAAATGTGCAGCTGAGGCAAGACCATCCTACTGTGTGCATTCAGTGGTGGCACCTTTTGCGTCTGGGGCAGAAACATGTTTTCCAGCCCACAAGCGCAGTTGCACATCATGCAAGCAGAAATACATGTATATGAGGTTGATGTACATGTCACGAGGCAGGACCTCTGCAATGCTCATGGAGCAAGTCACACCCCTACAATCTTTGCTCCCCCCCCCTCTTACCCTTCCTCAAACGTAGTCCAGCACTGCTACTAGTACAAAGGTCTTGATACACCTAGTACGTACCTCGCAAGAGCGGCTGGCGCGCCTGTGACTATCAGCGCATAAGCAGGCAAAATTATCAGCCGCCCAAAATTTGCTGCAGAGTCGGGCAGGGCAACCAACAGGTTGTCAACCAATCCATGATACAAATCATCAAGCATGTTTTTAACAAGCGTGCCCTTGAACTCATCACCAATGGAGGTCTTGGGATTGTTCACACTGTGGATGGAGTGGTTGACAACCTGTTGGTTGGCCTGTCTGACTTTGCAGCGATATCATTGCTGCCAGGGCACTTCTACATAAATCTGTATGTATATGTATGTATACATGTATGTATATACGTATATACTTGAACATATATGCAGCTTCTGCTTGTCTTTCTGACAAAGGCCACTGTTGCTGTGCAGATCCTGGGGGGCCAGGTGGACCCCCCCATCGAGTTCATACCCCTGTATGATATGTTAGCCACCATGCAGACCCACTGTGCATCCAAGACCCAGCACGACGGAGCATCCACCTCTGACAACCCAGTTGTAGCAGCAGCAGCCTCTGTCAAGTCGAAAGGAGTGTTCAAGAAGCTATTCAGCAAGAAAGACAAAAGCTGAGGGGTTGTGAGTTGAAAGATGTGGCTGAGCTTGTCTCAGAAGTCCTGCCTTGTGTGCATGAAGCAGTCCAATCAGACAGTCAGCAGAAAACGTTCACAGGTGTTGACAGGTGAAAGGAGGGCATGGTCGAAGAGCTTGCCATGCAGTTGTTTTGCACATGCATATTGGCTGTGTTGCTGCTAAGGCATTTTTATGGTCTAGTCTGTAGCAATACATTTATGCTTTGCTGCTGAGCATGTGGCATATGCGTCGGCTGCAAGCAAAAGTGTAGCCTGAGTATCCTGAGGGTGTAGGATTATGTATATGTATATGTGCAGCACAGTTGCAGATGTCATTGACTTCTGATTGTCTTCGTTGACTTGGTTCACATTGGATTTGTATTTTACTGGCATGCATTGCCTTTGATTTTGCTTGCCATGTATGAAGCGTTGCTACGCTGGCTGTATAGTCCTGCCATTCTCAGGGCTAACAGCTCTGCACACACACAGTTTTCTTGTAACATCTGCGACACCAAGGCAACAATGCATGAGCTCATAAGGGGAGAAAGGATAAGAAGGTTGTGACATTGCGTATACGTTGCTTGTGATTGCTTTAGCCAGTAGCTGCTGTGCTGTCTTTGCGCAGTACAACACGATTGTCTGGAGATCTGACTCAAAACTTGTATAATCCGCATCATGATGACTGTGCGCACATACTACACTCACACACTGACAATTACAAGTCAACGAAGGTGCTTCGACCAGCGTCATGGTAAGGGTGCTACAGTTATTTCTACCAGCCCGCAATCAAACTCAGCCTTCCTGAGCCAAGCTCAAGAATAGACCAAAAAGCAGGCTGCATTAGCCAAGGGAATATCAATATGCAAATGTGACTCATCACGTGGACAAGTAATGGCACATTTGACAGTGTAATCATCACTGAGGTGAAGTTTGGTTCCTCATGTAATACTGACACAACAAAGCACAACAGCTGCTTTACGTCAGCTCTCAAAAGCTTTTACATGATTTCATATTGCATGAAATGCTACATGCCTGATGATGTTCGTTTCAAGGGGCTAGAGGTAGAGCTAGTGAAAGATACAGTCTGTGATTGGGCTGGGGCCAAGGGTAGACCAGGGGGGGTCGAAGCTGCAGACTTCAGATCTTCTGCTTGTTTCCTGCCTCCTCCCAGCATGCTGAAAGGGCGGAACCAGCCGGAAGGTGCTGGAGATGCTGCGCTACTTGCAGATGCTGAGGCTGATCCTGTTGTGGTCGCCCCTGCCGATTCATACAACCAGTGTCAGGAGAATTGATACAATGCGTTTTTCAATCCCTAAACATCTATTTCAGCTCAAAAGCGTCCATTGCACACTAAAACACTAAATACAGAAACGCCTGGGGACAGTAAAAACGCTACATTACATTGGGCATATGTTTTAGACATCACAAACTCTTCGTACATGCAAGATGGTCACAATTCTGAGGTCTTGCCTTGAGCCTGACAACAAATCATGCTATGACTTTGACTGCAGCATGCAGACACACTATTGCATTTGCCACATGCTTGTTGTCTCAAGGACATCTCCACACCAGGCTGCCTGGCTGAGCTGGCAGCTTACAATCTCTTATATGTTTTTGGAACAAAAAAAGGTTTTTTCAGTATTTTCCTCCATAGAAAGGGTAAAGTGTGCAGTGAGAAATCAGTGAGTCAAAAAGGCCCTTCAGCAGGTTGTCTATACAGCAGCTGCTACTGAAAACAGTTGCGGAGACATGCAGCAGAGCACCATATACATGGCTGATGCACCAGCCGCCTCAGCGGCATCAGCTGCTATATCAACAGCTTACTTCACACGCTAGCACAGGTCTGAGTCTCAGAGGACAGAGACTGAGTGTAGGTGGGCAGAGACTGAGTCTAGGTGTATAGAGACTAAGTGTAAGTGGATACAGGCCGAGTCTAGGTGAACAGAGACTGAGTGTAGCTGGAGAGAGACTGAGTATAAGTGGACATAGACTGAGTCTAGGTGGACAGAGACTCAGTCTAGGTGGACAAAGACTGAGTGTAGGTGGACAGAGACTGAGTCTAGGTGTATAGAGACTGAGTCTAGGTGTATAGAGACTAAGTGTAAGTGGATACAGGCCGAGTCTAGGTGAATAGAGACTGAGTGTAGCTGGAGAGAAACTGAGTATAAGTGGATAGAGACTAAGTCTAGGTGGACAGAGACTGAGTCTAGACTGAGTCTAGGTGGACAGAGACTGAGTCTAGACTGAGTGTAGGTGGACAGAGACTGATTCTAGGTGGACAAAGACTGAGTCTACACTGAGTCTAGGTGGATTGAGACTGAGTGTGGGTGGACAGAAGGCTCACCCCTTTGTGCAGGAGGCAGCAGCGACTCCTTGGCGTAGTTAGAGAGTGAGCGCCGAGCAGGGGACACTCTGAAGTTGAGCTCCTCATCTGACTCAGAGGCCGATCCCCAGGGGCTGGATGCATTTGACCTATGCACAGCACATCAACATGCAGTTGCCGGACCAGTCAGCATATAGCAACCTGGCTTGTGGTGTGTGTTGGTCTGTATTGTAGTGTACTCTCCAGTTGCAATCGCATGCTGGTGCAATGAGACTGCCAAAACAGGACCTCATACAGGCAGATACTCAGGTCTGTATGTACCTGACACTAAGGGCAGACAGGTATGGCATAAGTTCTTGAAAGCAAAGAAGAGACAAGAAAAGTTTATGCTTTTCAGCGATCATACCGGGAGCCTCCTAAAGGCAGTCCGGAGCCATCGGAGCCATGCATAAATGGATGAATGCTGGAACGAACATCATTTGACAGGTCAGCCGCTGCAAATGTGGCTCTCCATCTCATCATATATAAGCAGGCAGGATGCATGCAGCAAGACACAGCCAGGACAGCAAAGGTAATAGACAGAAGCAGACATCAGTATCCGCAAAGTACATAGTGGTTCCTGACAAGACCCTCACAAGTAACTTGCAGCACATGAAGAAGAGCAGTAGATACCTGGGAGACGCATTGTCAGCTTGCTCCCTGCGTTTCGCCGCCTTGGCGTCTTCAATCTCGTTCAGGATCTGTTTCTCGATGTCGGCAATGCGCCGGTCCTTCTCGGCAATGTTCCTCTCACGAACATGTATGAGCGCTTGCAGAGACATCAGCTCCTTGTCCAATTCCCTGCACCAAATCTGAACTCATCATCATAATAACAATAATGATAATGTTGATGATAGTATTATTGTTTCTCTCCTGAACATGTATGAGCATGTATGAGCGCTTGCAGAGACATCAGATCCTTGTCCAACTCCCTGCACCAAACCTGAACTCATGACGACAACAACAACAACAACAACAATAATAGCAACAATAATGATATTGATAATGATATCGATAATGATAATAATGACACTGATAATAAAATCGCTTTTCAGCTCATGATGAGCTAGGTACATGCGGGACAACTCTTGCCTTTCCAAAACAGTCTGTCTTTGTGAACTCATAGAAAGAAAGACCAAAAGAAGTTTACGCTTTTAAGCAAGCATAACGGGAGCCTCTTAAGGCAGCAGCCCAGAGCCTGAGCTCCTGTGCTTGTTAAAGTGATCCATGGTGAAATGATGCAAACTGACCACCACTTTCTGGGCATGATCTCAAAACTTGACTTGATTTGGTGTATGTAAAGAGGATGTTGATATTGCTGCTGCACCGCATGAAAGTCTGATCACCCATTCATGACTTCGATCTGGTGACTTGACTTCAGTAAGTCATGCACACATGATGAGGCTGATGGAAGTGCTGTTGCACAACAAGGCCTACGTTCATATATACAATGCAGATGGCTCACCCTAATCTTGAATTTTTCTGTTCAAAAGTTATCATCTACCAACCCTGCATATTTATTCATCAGCTTTGAGATCTAATGTCCCAGGCCAACTGCCATGAAGTCTGCATCCTCTGCTACACTACTGGTGAACCAAAAACAGCATGACATGGTTAGCATAAGCCCACGCAGTGTATGGACCAAGTGGCATTGCTCATGAGCCACCTGGGTATGGTGTCAAGCATGTGTTACAAAGCAGTGAGGCAGAGTAAGCTCTGATGCAAGGTATGTACTCCTGGAAATATACCATTTTTTGATAGAAAAAAAAAAACAGAGACATGACTATATTCACAGAAGTCAGTTGTTTTTAAACAGTGTAGAGTTGGCAGCAGGCCCATGCACCAGCCTGTGACCTGCCCCAACAGTAGGCCTGCTCAGCTGCACAACCTGTCTAGCCACATCTGTAGAGAAATTTCAGATGGAATTTGCGTTTCCACTTTCTTGAAGCAACAGGATTTCATGGGTTGCATTGGAACTTTTTTTGCTTGTTTGCTTAATTTGTTTCTTTATGCATCATTTCACAGAAAAAGTCACTTTGGGTTTGAAGGTGCTCCATACCGGGCGTCATCTTGATTTTGATCCTGGGCCTGCATCTGATGCTCCAGTTGCTGTTGAATCATATCCAAATCATCATCCAGCGCCGCCAGGGCACCAGTCACAGTCTGAAGCTCTGCCTGTGTAGTAAACAACATGGTTAGTAAAGGCTGTGGTCACTGTGTGTGTGTGTGTGTGTACAAACTGTGCTAGAGAGCAGATTATCAGAAAGAAAGCTGCACAAGGAATGAAGATATGCTGTACTAATGTGTCGGCTGGCTGTCAACCTACCTAGACTGGCATCAGGACCATGTGGCTGAGTCAGCAGCACATGTGACTATGCACAGGATTTGTGCTGGCAGGTGATGCATGGCCTTCCTGCTGTTACAAAATACTATGGAGCAGCCACGCAGAAGCAGTCAGCTTGTGCAGTGGCAGCATGATGTGGAGCACTGCACGTGTCAGCAGGGTTATTTGCTGCAGCACTGCCATGTATGCATGTTCAAGTTTGTGATTTAGCACATAACAACCTGCAAGCTGTTGATTGTGGAACGATGCCGCTGCTGCTTCTTCTCTGCTTGTAGACGATACTCCTGGGCTCTGAACAGCTCTTCCTGTAGGTTTTCCACCACCCATAGCATCTGCTTCAGTTTTGCATCCTCACCTATGAGACAAGGCATAGCACAAGATACTGTTTCTTGCATCTGACCATGTATTGCAGCCATTGCCTGTTATAGCAACTTGAGGTGGAGCTAGGGTCTAGCAGCATGATTTTTGGCAGCAGAGCTGTTTGATGCAAATGCTTCGCTGTTTACATTGGTGCTGAGCATCAGCTTTGTTTGGCAGCTCAGCAGTTTGATGCAAACGCTTTGTTGTCTATACACCAGCAGACCACCACTACCAATGCCAGTTGCAGCATGAAAGGTCCATCCGCTGTTGGGCTGCACACAAATGCATGACAGTACTGGCACCTGAACTGGATTTGCACAGACGGCGTGAGGCTAACCTTCTTGCCACTCGAGCTTGTTGGACTTGTTTGTGATCAATGGCCGCTCAGGTGAGTATGCAGCAGCAGAGGGATCAGCAGGTGCTGGAAAACCTTGACTGTCCTGAAGGTCCTGCACAAGCTTGTTCAATCATACTATGGACAGCAGTCATCTGAAGGTTTTGATGAGGTCTACAGCTTAGTACAGATCTCGAGGGGTTGAAGATACTTACTTCGAACGCGTCAACATTGCTGCTGACATCGGCTTGCAGTTGTGATGACTGTTCAGGGACTGGAACACCAGAGGAGGGGTCGACGCTGAGCTGTTGGTCGGCCTCCAACCTGGACGTCTGAGATGAATGCATAGAGCTGAGAACTTTTGGGGAAGCGCTGGTGACTAGTGCGAACTACATCTCGCCAATGCTTCTAATCTGTTGTGTGTAAGGACCACTTTGGTCCTGCGGGGGAGCCCGTGAAACCAAAGCAAGAGGTCTGCAGACGTGGAGCTTAACAACAGAGAGCAGCGCAGAAGTTGTTGTAGACGACGGGAGTCGATGCCCCGAGCAGTGTTTATCGCATGAAGATAAGGAATGCAACTGAATTGCAGCTTACAGAAACAAGTTTGGCCTCTGCAAGTGTTGTAGATCAAGGCCAATTAGCCATAACGCTCGACAGGGAATTGGTGGTAAAACCTACTAAATCAATACCTTGTATCCGAAAATGGCCGTTGACAGCTGAGGCTGGAGAAGGCTGGTCACCTTCGCCAAGCTCTCGAGACGTTAGCCGTTTGGCTTGTAGCATGCACGATCTTGCTCTAGTGGCGTGATGCGCGTCTACTCGTCTGCCGACTTACCCTTATTCTGACTTAGTATGGTAGACTTCGACAAAGCAGTGGCGTTGCTAGAGTCTCAGGCAAAACCAGACGTGTTTGCAAAGGCCTTCAAGGGAAATCGTGTACTGCGTACGATCGAAGCATGCGTACGATCGAAAAGGAAACACACTGCTGCACCTGGCAACTGCGCAAGGATGTCTCGAGATCGTCAAGTTTTTGCTGGAGCAGCACGCCTCAGTCTCTGCTTCAAACCAAGAAGGCCAAGCAGCTCTCCATCTCGCAGCATTGACCACGGACTCAAGGCTGTCAGCAGCACTGCTGGTCGAAATCGAGTCTATGCCAAGCAAAGCAAGAGCTGCAGTCCTAGACGCCAAGGATGCTGAACTTGGCAGAACAGCACTGCACTATGCAGCTAAGCTGGGGTCAGAGCACACAGTGCAGCAGCTGATCCAAGCTGGTGCAGATGCAAACGTTCTCACCAAGACCAAGCACACCGCTCTGAGAAGCGCAGCAGCCCAGGGCCACACAGCAGCAGTGACAGTCCTGATTGCAGGCAAGGCAAGCGTCAACATCCCAGATGTAAAAGGGGTCAATCCCCTGCATGCAGCAGCCAGCATAGGCAACATGGAAGTTGTAGCTGCCCTTCTGAATGGACAGAATAGCAAAGCAGCTGCAACGGCATGCGATGTAAAGGGCTGCTCTGTGCCACGTGATGCCATCTCTTCATGAGTAGAATCTCCTGATCAGGCATATTGGTTCTCTCCTATATACTATGATTCCCTAGACCTGCTATGTGTTCTGCGCAATGCTGATGTCCTTGTCATGTATCCTGGACGCCTCGATGCATGCATTTGCCACAGCATGAGATACGCACATATAGCAGCGCTCAGAGCAATGCCTCAGTCAAAATACTACAAGCAATTGATCAATTGCCAAGCACCTTCAGCATCATCAGTATTTCGTACTGCATTTGCACAAGCAACACAGCATATCACATAAACTGTGAGTGGTTCTCAGCCTCTGGCCAAATATATGGGCAGAGGGTCCGACTTGAGACCCCTGAGCCTGAGACGAGCATTTGCTCTATGGTCAGCTCTCATGCTGTCGCTAGTCGGGTGAGTAGTACCATGGTCTGTACCATAATTACATTTTGCTTCGTAAACAAATCAAGACGTTAAAGCGCGCCGCAATTGATTTTGTCTCACTTCTTGCTTGCGCCTTCTAATTTCTTGGCAGCATCTTTGGGTGTTGAGTTGGCTCCAAAGACTGCTGTTGCCTGCAACGAGCACATGACACTCAGACCATCTCAGCGTGCAATGCATCATGATCAACACCGTTGCTGCCGAGCCGAGCAGACCTAAGCTGTTCGAGCACTTTTGCGTGCGTGCTTCATTTGCGAAGCTTAGACGATGAGCTCACCTTGCCACCCCCTGCTGTTGCTGCAGCCGCAGCTTTGGCTTCTCCCTTTGGAGGCATATTGGACGATACGCGGGACTTTTTACCTGCAGCACATCAGTCGTGCACAGGTCAAGCGACAGAACTCCAGAAATGCTGCATGAAGTTGTATTTGCCAGACAGGACTGATAAGGGTGACTAGTCAAGATCCGCAAGACATGTCGCAGGCACTTGCGGGGTGATGTCTGTGATTACGAGGCTCTGGCCGTGGGCAATGAACGGTACAGACAGGGAGTGCACATTCAGCGTACCTGTCGTTCTTGAAAGAGAGAAATCCGAAGCTGATCAAGTTGCAGTCGACCGGTGTGAGTGTTTTCAGTGTGATCGACCGCACTTGCTTCCTAGGCAAGGGCCATCGTCGATTAGTCAAACGGCGACTTGTGCATCGTTGATTAGTCAATCGTCGTTTCGTCAGCTTCTATAGTTAACGGAGCAACTTTCCAGTCTCTGATAGCCTGTGTCAGTGACAGGTGACGTTCTCTTATGATTTCGTACAAGGTGGTGTTGAAAACTACCACTGTAAGGACTACGAACCCGTGACCAAGACTGAACTGTTGACTGTGCTTTATATTGACGCCAGAGGACTTCTGACTGCGTTGTGTTGACTAGCACATTGCAACCTGACTCTACAGACACGCATGAATAGCTGCTTGAGTGCCACATTTGGCCGCAAGCTCTGCCAGTCACAAGTTTTGATCGACAAGCTAGGACTTCGTGTCACACCCGGAGATAGCGGTATCTTTTTGCACAGACCGAACTCTTTGAGCCGTGGCTTGCTGGAAATTGCTGAGTACCTGGAGATTGCGGACAGTGAAATGGAACTTGCCATCGATACCACCTGGCCGAAAGGGTCAGGCTCTGCCTACGTATACACACTTGGCACTGAGCGTGAGAAGTTCGAGAACGGGGAACTCGGAGGTTTGCCTTGCTATAAACGTCGTGCACAATCAAGGGCTTACTGTGCAGCTTTGGCCTCACAAGAGCACACAGCACTTCATATGCCTGCAGAGATGTCTGTAGAAGACCAGCTTCAGAAAAATGGTTCTCTATCTATACACACCCTGCTGTACTGCAAGAAAATGCGAGGGGGTGGCTGCCCAAACGGTGTGAAGATGGGTTTCCATGTTTGGGACTTGCTCAAGCATTTTGAGGACAAGGATGTGCTCATTCACTTTGACAACACTGGCAAGCTGCCTGATGCTTGTTCAACTGACATGTTCTTCTGCCGGGGCACTGGGGAAATCATGGAGATCAATAAGAAGATGCGCCTTATATTCACGCCAAGTGAGGTGATGAAAAGGGTCTACACTCCATGTTGCAAGCGTCATGGTGGCTCTTCTCAGCTCCTCCAGCAAATGCAGTCACTGGCTGCTGAGGGCATTGGTGCGCTGCAGGCCAGTCAGGTAAACTGTTCAAACGATCGCGTACTCTGTCTTTGTACGACCATGGGTGCCACACGAGGTGAATACGCTATGGCTGTCGGCTGCAATGTTCACCACAGCTGTGATTGTCAGGTCCAGTTGACACTGAGGTCCTGTGACACTCTGCAGGCACAACACCAGACGGACACACATGATCAAGCTCTAAAATAAACTTCTGGTGTTCTCTGCAACGAAACCACTGATTTGTCTAGTGAGTGCAACTTTCGTGTGCATGCACATTCATGTTTATATGAAGGTGTACACTGCAGTGATCTGCTGATGCTGCCATAATGGTTTTACATGCACATCCAGAGGGCATTTGTGCCTGCAGACATGGCGACTGCATATCTGTTGAGTTCTGATGAGCCTAGCGCTGCGCATGCACCCACACCTACCATACTGCTTGATGCAGTAGGGAACCCAAACTCTCCTGAACAAGCAGCTGAGCACATACGTGGGGTGAGTTGGATTAGGCTGGCAAGCAATGTAGCTGCCATGCATGCATCACTTGACATGCATTGCCACACTGCATATGCATTGCTGTTTTTGTGCTGACCTGCAATGTTCTCTCTGGCTGAAAACCCTGTGTTATGCTCGAAGTGTCCATTCTGGTACCAACCATTTTTGCATAACATTGTAGGGCATGCACAACGGACCCTCAGGCACGAGTATGAGTGACGCCACGCTTCTCTGTGTTGTGCAGACATCAGCGCTATCTGTTTTGGCGATTGATCAACAAATGGCTGAGGTTACCATGGAGATAGAAGGGCTTGAGATCAAGTATCAGGAGCTTGGCAACAACAAGGCAAGACATGGTGGCATACCTGGCTGCTCACTCCTGTGCTCAGTACATCAACAGCTCTGCCGCTCAGGCTCTTGTGATGTTATTTACTGTGCTCCTGACTGGTCAAACATGTATTTGGTGTGCTTGGACAGGAGAATGTCTTTCCACCGTCATTACATCATGCACCGCTGCTGTACTGTCACATGTGTCCGTCTAGTCAAAACTCCAGATGCATGTTAGGAAAATCAGTCGCTGTGAAGTGCTATTTGAATATGTATTGCCCTATATCTATCATGTGTACTGGGGTCTGATTGCTCATGTTGTCATGCTAGCGTTCACGGTATTTACTAGGTGTGTGCAGTAGAGTTGTTGCTTCTTTGTGCCTTAATCCCTGTTGATTTGCATTTGTGTTTTGTGTTACATGGTTCACACTGTCATGTTTTAGTCAAAGATGTTTTGTGCAGTCACTTAACCGCTGTGCCACTGCCTTTGTTGCCTTGCAGGCACTTTTACTGCAGTGTTCACTGGATCCTGTTGACTGCATCACTGAATTTCTCCCAACCTCCTCCTTCAGCAGCCAACAGTCACCTTCCAGCGGACAGCAAACAGGTATTAAGCTTCAATACCAGTCAAAGTACTCAAGCATATGGGAGATGATTGTTCACTTTGCTCCTGCCAATGATGACTGGTCCTTCCATGGAAGCACTGCCTAGGCTTATACTGCATACGTGACCAAGCCAAGACCAAAGTGACTGGACCTGACCTGCTTGCAGGCACATCTGCTTTGGTTGCAAAGGTACCAGCAGCTCCATACATACTCTGCAGCGATTTTTTGGTAAGCCAAATACCTCAGGACTGCCATCACAGGGTTTGAAGCTCTGCATGCATTGGGCATGCCTGTCCACCTTCAAGCGTCCACACAGACTGTAAAAGCCTGGTCATGTGGAGACTGCAAAAAGTATGATGCATTTGGTTGTGTTTGACCTCTATGGTGTTGCTGCAGTTTAGTGACAGCACTTGTCAGGCATGCTTATTCCACGCCATTGCCTGTCGCAGTATGGCACCAATATTCATGGCTGACTTCTGTTTGTTGCTTGAAAGGCTGGACAGATGATGTTCTCAAATTGGACCACCATGGGCTGCTGTAAGGAAACCATACCAAGTGATTCATGTGAGTATCCCTCAGTGTTTGCTTACATTGTGATGTCTTGCTGATGTCAGTACAGCAGTGGCCTGACACTATCAGCTCATGCACATGTTAAGTGCTTGACATTGCACACCTACTTAACATTGATATGTTTGTTTTGGCGCACAGTTGCACCTCTTGCTCTTGACTCTGAGTTCATGCCAATGAGGTCTACTTTTTTGGGCTTGCAGGCTTTTTTGAGGTGCGCAAGCTTGCGTACATAGGGCTGGGACGAGGGAAATTGCCACATGAGGAAATGCCAGCATTTGTGCCTCAGGTCTGATTGCGATCCTGCACCAGCAAGTTGTTTGAGTAGCAATGTCCAACCCAAAGGCCCTGTGTTCTTGTTTGGAACTGGATCTTAGCACTTGTCTGGTCTGAACGTTAACGTCACAGGCAGGATCAAGGCATTCTGTTACTGCACAGCCTGAGGTTAGGCAAAGCATGATACCTTTCTGGATACCTGGGTGCGCGTGTCTTGCTCATATGCAATACGTGTCCATGTCCTGTAGCTGGTGTTGAGTACATACCTCTTACTTGGTTTCCCAGGGCAGCACCCGGCAGCCACTTCTGCTTATGCAGCTGTGACATCAGGGAGCAGAACAGCCCTGTACTGCATATTTGTGTAGGGCGTACATGACAAACACATGCTGACTGTCCATGTCATGTGCAGGCTGATGCTGAGACCTTCTCAGACCCAATGATGGTGCTGGTCATGCCAAAACATCAGACCAACCAAAGCATGATCTCTTTTTTGTCTGGGTCACCTACTAGACCAACCCAAATCGTCTTGTTGGGATATAGCAAATGGCTTCGACGGCAAACAATGCTTGAGCGCTTGATCAGAAGTCCATGTACAAGCCACCTCCTGTCAACAGCTTACGAATTGGTTCTGCGGGTCCTTGCTTGTGGATCAATGAACCTGGTAGGCACCCACTGTCAACTCAGTTGCTGCATTCATTTTGCATTAAGTCAGCATTCCAGCATATCATTGTACAATGCTTGATGAAAGCTCTGCTTTGTCTCAGCATGCATTGATGTGTACTCTGCCCCATAGGGCGCTCTTGTCTTGGCAATCAGTACTGCAATCGGTCGTGCATGGAAAATCAATGCCTGGATTTGGGGGAATTGTCAGGCAGTGGCATTCCAGCAGTCCTTATGATTGATCATGCTCACTTGTTGCAGTGGGGGAGCAAACGTAATAGACAGACACATGCTGTCATGGACACACTAAAAATAATCAATTGGGATGCCATTGAAGATGCTTACTTCAGGAGCCTGCAACTGCCTGTACGCTGATACTTTGCATTTGGCAGCACTTGCTTGCTTCTGTGCTTGGTGTTCCATGCAACTATGCTGCAACAAAACTGGACAGTGCTGCTTGTCTTGCCATGTCCATCCTGCAATGCTAAGCCTAACAAGCTATTGTTATGCGTCTGACCCTTTGCTGCTTGAACAGTAATCTGCTGCAGGAACATTTGCTGCAGAAGCGCATGATTCCCACTGTAGTGATAGAGGAGTCTGCATTGACTGATGTCAGTGATGAAATCAGCAGTGATGATGTCAGCTACAGCTGCATCAGCCATAGCCTCCCATCTCTCGTAATAAGCAGCATCCTCCGTTCACTTCAAGATGGTGTCAATGGTAGGGGTAATGGAAACAGTGACCATGATGCCCTCAGTGACGGCTATCTCCCTTTTCTGGAAGAGGAGTTCACCCCTGGTGTGTCACACAAATGATTGATAAGGCTGCACTTGGTGCAAGTGCAAAATCTGTAGTGGACATGGCCATTATTTTTGTAATCTGCATGTCGTGCCTTTGTTGTCACAATGACTGGGCATGTCTTCATTACAGACTTGCTCTACTGTAGATGCTATGATGTACCTGTTGTGCAATTGCAGATACGCATGCAGAACATTGCTGGTGGTCAGACGAACTGGAGATGGACAGTTCTTCAGGCCTATGGAGCGACCTGCTGTTAGAGGATCTGACTCCTGAGGACCCCTTATGTTTCAACAATACTCTTGAAGATTGCCCCAATTCTGCTGGCAATGCAGCCTTGCCAGTACGTCTTTGATGATCAAAGTCATGTTCATCAGCAGGCAGCTGAACAGCTTCTTGTTGTATGGTTTGCATGCTCTGCAAGGCTGCCAGCAGGTACCTCTGTAGCAAAAGCTATGGCAGGGCACAGCATCACAATATCTCACATACATGATGCCTATTGGGGCGCCCAGCTATAGCTGGTCTGCATCTGCTTGTCAGCATAAGTCCTGCACAATGGCTGCGATTGTCACCTTCATCCTTGTGGTGCAGGAGCGTGGCACAACAGAAGATGCTCACCTTGGGCAGCTACCTGAAGAGCAGCAGTCTGAAGAAGTCAGAACCCAAGGCAAACCAAGTTTGAAGACAAAAGGGCGCATTGAAGAGCAGACAGCTAGCAAGAGACAAAGAACTGCAGGAAGACAGAAGAAGAAATAACATCAGTTCTGCGGTGCATGTGCGTGCAGATTGTTCTTCAAGGCACTTTGGGCAAAAGCGGTGCTTCTGCATGCACATGCGCATGTGCATGTTGCTGCAGTAGTACCTGCGGCCCCTACAGATGTAGCACTTGCTCATGGAATTGACACTTGCAAGCAATTGCTGCTGCATGGCTTTTAGCTTGGCTGCACTGCAGGACAGGGACTCCACATCTAATCATCACTCTGCACCAACTCAGCTGCTTGTTCCTCAATTGCCCATAGTTCAGCTGCACATGACTTGCGATACCAAGTACACTTGACTCAGCTGCTCAGGTCACAACTGGTCAAGCTGAAGTCTGGCTCCGACACAATTGCCAGTTTGACTGCAAGACAAGATGCGCAACCTGATGTCTGGCAGAATTTAAAAGCTGTCCCGCCACGTAAAGAGACCCGCCCTGTCCCCTGCATATAGGCAGTGCTACACATTGGTCTATATATATTGCCTGACACTGCCTATATTGAGGCAATCCACATATTGAGAAACTGTCTTCGGATTTGGACGCCTCATCTACGGCCGTGCGAGCGGAGGGGACCCATGTGCGCGCGACTGTTGACTCAAGGTCTCGCAAACCTTGACTCACCTGTGCCGCACGATTTCCGGAAATTCCACCACGCACGGTTTCAACCCCAACTCGATTTCGGAAACTTCTAGACTGTCTTGATGTTTTCCACATTTGACCTTTGTCTTCTTCTATATGTGATCAGACTTGCTGGCTGGCTAAAGCATTGTAATCTCTCTCTCTCTCTCTCTCTGCGTCCCGCCTGCCTTCGTTCGTTCACACATACATACATACATACATACATACATACATACATACATACATACATACATACATACATACATACATACATACATACATACGTACATACGTACGTACATGTATACACTCATTGGTTCATTCAAGAACCCCAAGCTCAGCTTACGAATCTCCGTGAGCGGATGAGGCGTCCCATTCATGTTTATGCCTAGAGACAATCCAGGTATACCAATGGCAGCTCAGCACGGTGACTCACCAACCTAATTAGCCATAACGCTCGATGGGCAACTTGTGGCAAACCCTACTAAATCGAGACCTTGTATCCGAAAATGGCCGTTGACAGCTGAGGCTGGTCAACATTGTCAACATTGCCAGGCTGTCGAGACGTCATCCGTCTGACTTGCAACAGGTACAGGTTCGTTATGTGAGCGTGATGCAGGTCTACACGTCTGCTATCTTACGCTTGTTCTGACTTACGATGGTAGACTTCGATAAAGCAGTGGCGTTGCTAGAGTCTCAGGCAAAACCAGACGTGTTTGCAAAGGCCTTCAAGGGAAATCATGTACTGAAGCACGCGTACGATCGAAAAGGAAACACATTGCTGCACCTGGCAACTGCCCAAGGATGTATAGAGATCGTCAAGTTCCTGCTGGAGCAGCACGCCTCAGTCTCTGCTTCAAATCAAGAAGGCCAAACAGCTCTCCATCTCGCAGCATTGACCACGGACTCAAGGCTGTCAGCAGCACTGCTGGTCGAAATTGAGTCCATGCCAAGCAAAGCGAGAGCTGCAGTCCTAGACGCCAGGGATGCTGAACTTGGCAGAACAGCACTGCACTATGCAGCTAAGCTGGGGTCAGAGCACACAGTGCAGCAGCTGATCCAAGCTGGTGCAGATGCAAACGTTCTCACCAAGACCAAGCACACAGCTCTGAGAAGCGCAGCAGCCCAGGGCCACACTGCAGCAGTGACAGTCCTGATTGCAGGCAAGGCAAGGGTCAGCATCCCAGATGTAAAAGGGGTCAATCCCCTGCATGCAGCAGCCAGCATAGGCAACATGGAAGTTGTAGCTGCGCTTCTGATCGGACAGGACAGCAAAGCAGCTGCCATGGCATGCGATGTAAAGGGCTGCTCTGTGCTACATTATGCCATTTCTTCAGGTAAATCGGTTTTGCCGGGTGTACTATGTCGATCTAGGCCTAGGTACTGTTCTGTGCATTGCTGGTGTCCCTGTCATGCATCCTGGACATTTGCATGCACATATTTGCCGCAGCATGAGGTATGCACAGATAGCAGCACGCAGAGCAATGCCAGATTCAAATTGGTACAAGCAGTTGAACAATTGTCAAGCACACTCACAGTCATCAGCCTGTCTTGTTGGATCTGCACAAGCAACACTCTGTATTATGCAAGTTGTGTATGCTTCTCAGCCTTAAGCCAGACACATGGGCAGAGCTTTGCCTTGAGACGCCCAAGCCTACTATCGCACACTCTGTGCAAGATGAGCATTTGCTCTATGTTCAGCTCCCATGCTGTCACCTGACGCAATTGACCACATTAAACACCTGTTACCCAAGTCAACAGAGTTGACAATGCTGCTTTGACAACCAGTGTTACTGCTGGCAGACATGATGTGTGATGTAGACTTGCTCTGTCAAGGCTTGTTCAGCTGTTGTCTACCTTGACTACCCAAGTCACAGTGCAGTCCGACGCTGGCTGTCAGAAAGCAGTGACAAGAACAGGTCAAGTACTGCTGTTTGTGTGTTTCAGGCAAGCCAGCAACACAGCTGGTGCCATTGCTGGAGGCATTGCTGCAGCAGGGGGCAGATGTGAATGCAGCAGATGACCAGGGCATCTCGGCATTGCATCAAGCTGCCAAGTCGAGCCCTTGTGCTGTTCTAGAGGCCCTGCTGACACAAGACGCCGCCGTCAACCTCCAGGACAAGGTGAGAGTTGCCTCATGATCACAAGGGATCAGCACCACTAGTGTGTTGGGATCAGCATCACTAGGGTGTTGGGATCAGCACCACTAGTGTGTTGGGATCAGCACAACTAGTGTGGATAGGGATCAGCACCACTGTATTGGGATCAGCACCACTGTGTTGGGACCAGCACCATAGTGTTGGGATTAGCACCACCGGTGTTAGGATCAGCACCAGTACTGTGTGTTGCATACCTTCCCAGTTGCAAGGGAAGACACCCTTGCTTGTTGCTGCCGGGGGAGGGGTTCAAGCAGCTGTGCTGCTACAACAGGACAAACCTGCTGTGCTGTGCTGTGCTGTGTTGCGCTGTGCTGTGCTGTGCTGTGCTGTGCTGTGCTGAGGGAGGGGTTCAAGCAGCTGTGCTGCTACAACAGGATAACAGAAGATTCAAGCTTGGCTTGCAACAACTCAGTACCAACTGCAAGTCTGGGTCCTTCAGTTGAAGGGAAAGGCCCCCTTGCATGATGCTGCTGAGAAAGGCGCGCAAGCTGCTATGCTCCTTATTGAATACCAGAATCGAACTCAGTAAAAGGGATACCCATGACAGCATATTTGGGCCTTTCAGGTGGAGGGGAAGACCCCCCTGCACTTTGCTGCTGAGAGGGGGGTCCAAGCCGCTGTGAGACTGCTGTTGGACAAGGGTGCCAGTGCAGTCATTGCTGACAGCCAAGGCAGGCTGCCATTCCAGCTGGCCTCTGGCAAAACCCACAGCCTGCTGTCCAAGGAGGCAGAGAGGCAAGGTGGCAGTGCTCTCAAACACAGGTGAGCCTCATTTTTGACTAGAAAAGACAAAAGAAAGGAAAAGTTTACGCTTTTCAGCGATCATAATGGGAGCCTTCTAAGGCGGCAGCCCGGAGCCCCATTTTACTCCTCAAACAGTACTTACCATCTTATGGTAGTGTTGTTCATTCAAGCTGTCACAAATCTGTTGAAAGCGTGCTTCGGCAAGGATGGATTTGACCCTTTGACTTCATTTTAGCAAGGCAGCATTGCTAGTCACTGAGGTGTCGCAGTAGACATGGCATAGCAGATGTAGCTGATCAGCTATGTGCTTACAGCCCAGAGCTTCAGCTGTTGGTGGCGATGAAGGTCACATCCAACTTGTAACCAGCAAGCATTTACCATGTGGATTTACTCAATGTTTCTGGCATCTGACTTGCAGTACAGCACATCCATACCTAACCAGCAACAGTTGGTTCAATGTGCACATACATATTGTTCTGTGCCGCTTGTGTACAGGTCGTACTGCTTCACACATGGGCATGAAACGAGAGTGTGTGGTGAGTAGGAGCGCTGTGAGTAGGAGTGCTGCACAGCTCGTGCCTGCTGCAATCTCATCCCTGCTGCAATCTCAAGGATCAGAGGTCTGCCGCAGGGCCAGTTTGGCTCAATCCTCAAGACAGATTTCGCTCGTATCTCAGTTGAATGTTGATGCTGTGCTGTGCATGCTGTGCTAAGCCATCTTTTGAATTCCACTGCAGGCCAGCTTCGCCATCACTCAGCAGCAAGAGCCGCCTTTCCTCTTCTTCAGTCCTCGAGGCTGTGCCCTTTGCAAATGTCACCAACACCCCTGCCTCAAGGGCCCCTGCAGCTGCCACGCCGGCTTCTCAAGATGACTCACATGCTGCTTTTGGTGGAAAGGGCGCTGTCAGCAGGGATGCCTCTCGGCGGCGCAGTCAGGGCTTGGAACACCTGCAAGAGCAGCTGCAGGGTGTCATGATGGAAGGAAACCAGATCCAGGTGGGCCATGTGCCACCCAAGCAGCTGCTTCTGCTGCTGCTGCTGCTTCTGCTGCTCCACCAATGTTCTTGAATACAGTGAGAGGGATTACCTCTTTTGCCAAAAGTCCAATCAATCAAGTATTGAATCACACAAAGGGCAGGTTCCAGGGAGATCAAGATCAGCTGGTCAATGGAACATCTGCCTTAGACCATGCTTGAGAGTATTCTATTGAGCTTGCACATTGAACCTGCCTGCCTCACTTGAGCCATGACCTGCATCCTTACCGTGTTACTGCTCAAGCACACAGCATGTATGAATACAATGCCTTATCCAGCCAACAAGTCCAATCACATATTGGAAAAGACAGAGGGTAATTGCCCAAGGAAGTCAAGACCAGCTGGTCAATGGGAATGTTTGCCTTAGACTATGCTTTGAGACTATCCTGTTGTGCTTGCATATTGAAGCTGCCTGCCTCACTGAAGCCATGACCTGCATCCACACTGTCTTGTTGCTCAAGCATGGTATGTACCTGTTCACATGTTTGAGAGCAACCACTACATTCCCAATGGTCAGAACAAGCCTGTCTAGAGGGACTTGACTTGCATTGCAAGCACCTGATGCCTGTTGGCCAAGCCTGCATCGTTATCATTGTTGTTGTCATTGTCATTATGATAATAATCATTGTTTTTATCTATTTATTTATTATTATTATTGTTGTTACGTGCCTGTGGTATGAAGCAAACCACCAGCCCCAGTTTTGATGCAGGAGTATGTTGAGGGAGCCAATGCAGCTTGGACAGAGAAGAAGAGTATGCAGAAGGGCCGTGCATCTCTGGGAAACAAACGGTATCCCCTGCCCCTGCTGAACCCCATGTACCTCATCATTGTATCTTGCATCACCTTTGGCCAAGTTACACCCCTGTAAAAGAATAGACGTCTGTCTTTTGCATCACAGGAACACATACTGCTTCAATTTGCCGTCATCAAAAGGACTTGGGCTTGCAACTTGCCTATGTGTAGACTTGGGCATGGAAGCCTGACACCATCTGCAACAGTGTGATACTCAGCATGCCATGCAGACCATGTGCAGCAGCCACAACATTAATACCACCAACGAGCCTCATGGCTGCTAACAACAATGATGATGATAATAGTAGTAGTAATAGTAACAATAATAATCATGATAATAATGATAATGATAATAAAATCAATCATAACAGTAAAAATGACAGTGACAATAATACTAATACTAACAGCAATGGCTGCTACCTGCTATCATCACCTTGCACATGTATAGACTTGGGCATGAAAGCCCAGCGCCATCTGCAACAGTGTGATATAACATGCCAGGCAGATCACGTACAGTAGCCTTGGCATCAACACCACCAATGAGCCTCATGGCTGCTGCTGCTGTTGTGTTACTGGAGCATTGCTAGCGTGAAGCAACAAGGCATGATCAGGGTCTTGCACACACATCAGTCACACTGTCTGTTAGTGCGCGGTGCAGGGAGCAGCTGAGGGAGCTTCACCAGATGCAACCTCTCACACACATCAGGTCAAACTGTCTGTCTGTGCGCTGTGCAGGGAGCAGCTGAGAGAGCTTCACCAGATGCAAGAGCGCGCTGTGGAGGAACACAGCAGGGAAGCGCTGCCAGCAGGCCTGGCTGAAGAGCCTGGGCTTAATGACAGGTGCTCTTTTCAACCCTGATACGTCTATATTCAATTCAGAAACGTCCATTGCACAGTGAGAAACCAAAGTCAGAAATGCCTCAGGACAATTAAACTGCGTTTTTTACATACGGGAGTTGTTTTAAACAGATAACAACACAGCGCAACAATAGCACAGCGCAGCAACAACACTTTGTGAAGGAGCTGCCGAAAAACCAGTATTCCTGATATGTGGTGTGGCACCAAGCAGCTGAACATGCACAGTAGCGCACAGCACTAGGATGGAGCTGATTGTCTTGCTGTCTATACATGTAGATATATGTATATATATATATCTGGCATGCCCATATCCATTTTTGTCACACGTTAATTCATCATGCTTATGGCAATATATAACAATGTATATCATGTCATGTATGACTTACATGACAGCAACGCCATCCTGTGGCGTGCAGCGTATGTTGCAAATAGGGATGCATGCCCAGTGGACACACAAAATCAGCCAGGGGGCTGTAGAGCAAAGAAGAATGCTTCACAGAAAAGAGACAAGTGCTGGTGGACTGTTTGCAGGGATCAGCTGAAGAAGGAGATGGCAGGACTGAGGGCAGAAGCTGATAAGGTTTCAGGCAAGTGCCCTGCCCTTCCTGTCTGAGTCAATCCTATCTTATACTTCTCTGACATTTGGCATTCCAAGCAAAGCATGGCAGGTGCATGCTGGGCCATGCTTTGCCAAGCTAGATGATACAAATTCAAAGCAGCGCAAAGCAGGGCTTAAACACATGTATGTGACAGATGCAGTGGCCCAAAGGCTTCCATCCTGCCACAGGGATGGACTTTGGCTGTCTTCTTGTCTGTCAGCACAATTGATGGTGCATCTGCAAAATAGACAGGAATGACCAGTTCATGTGTGACGGCTGCTGCCGACATGCAGTATGCAAAGCACCCCTGGAGCCATGCTTCATCAGCATGAACACAATAGCTGCAAAGTGAGGTCACATGGTGTTCAGAGGACTGCGTCTGTGGACTACAACTTTGCCTGGCTTGATCATCTTTGGTGGTTGGTTTGAGATGCTTGTTGGTGTGTGTAAAGGTCTGCAAGAACAACTGTCCAGGAGTCAAGCTGCTTTGGAGCAGTGGAAAGTGAATGACTCAGTGCAGCTAGAGGCAGCTCGTGATGACATCAGGAGGCTCAAGCAACAGCTCGAGGCTCAGACTGAGTCAGCCAAAGTTGCCTCAGCTCAGTGCAAATCTGCTCAGGCTGAGCTCAAGTCTGCGAGACAGCATCTGGCTGCTCAGCATGAGACAAGTCGCTCAGCTCAGGCTGAGCTTGAGTCCGTGAGACAACAACTGACAGCTCAGCATGAGATGAGCCAGTCAGCACAAGCTGAGGTGGCCTCGGTGAGTCAGTCATACAGGACTCAGTATGAGACAGCTCAGGGTGAGCTGGCGAGTGCGAGAGAGGAGCTGGCAGCTCAACTGGCTTCCAGCAAGGAGCAACAGGAGCAAATGCAGCTCAAGATTGCTGAGCTGGAAACTCAACATGGATGGCAGGCTGAGCAGCTGAGAAGAGCTCAAGAAGAAGCTCACATCACTGCTCAGGATAACCGGCAGCTTCAGGTCCGCATGAATATTCCTCTGAGTTTGCTGCACAGCACGTGCAAGTGGTGACATCCTAGTGAATTGTGAAATGCGTGTACCATGCAGTCAACTGGTGTAGACAAAACATTTAGTCATGCTGCCTGTCTCGTCTCAGAGCATGAATGCTGCCTGTCTCGTGTTTATGGAAGGGCATAAACATTGCCTCATGCCTCTGTGTAGTGTATTGCCTGTCACAGCGCTGATATGGGTGTCAGGAGTCAGATCCCCTGCTATGCCCACTGGCTGTCCATTGAGATTGATTGCATGAAGAGTGCTAAGAAAAATCTCTTCCTTGGACACAAAGAGTGGCAAGAACCTGAGAGTACGTCAAGTAGGAGCTGAGCTATGGATTGTGTGCAGGCTGCCTTGGAATCTGTTTCAGTGTTGTATTCAAGTTGTGGTGTGTATGCAGGCCAGTCAGCGTCAGTTGGTGCTTGACTATGACAACAAGCTGGCAGCCGCCACAGAAGCTGAGAGGGCTATTGGGCGGGCCATGACTACACAGGTTGAGTCACTGCAGCGCCAGGTGGCCAGCCTTACCTCACTGCAAGCTGAGAACGAAGGACTGAAAGTAGCTGTTGAGGTATGTGTCATCCCTTCAAGAACCTGTCTGTTTGTTGACTCATTCCCTCATGTTCTTGACCACAGTACTGAGAATTAGTGAGTGTCCAAATTCTGCAGGTGGCAGGTCCTGTTCTTAAAGCAACGCAACACGCTGCTAGCAAGTGCAGACTGTCAAGGCACAGTGTCACAACACCCGTACAGTCACGTTTGCAGTATCCTACTCTACAGACTTCTATTCTGCAGCATTCTTATCGAGTGCACTGCCTCACCTCTCCCTGTGAACTTCTTCCAAGGACCCTGCCCACCTTACTGTGCAGGCTCAGGCTTCTGGTTTTGCCAGTGCTTCGTCTTGTCAATACACCCAGCTGTGTGCTGAACGGCTTGTGCCTGACAGCATGCATGCAGTGCAGGCAAAGCAGCAAAACCAAGTTGTGTGCTGAACAGCTTGTGCCTGACAGCGTGTTTGCAGTGCAGGTGAAGCAGCAGGAGTGGTGTCAGCAGGAGCAAAGCCTGAAGTCCATTGAGCAGGCCCTCAACCAGTTCCAGGTGCAAGAGAACAAGCTGCAGCGCACTGTGTCAGAGCTGCAGGCTTTGCAGCAGACAACAGCACAGCGGGTGAGCTCCCTTTTACACCAAGCTTACAAATCGCTACTCACACCCATACTTTCATGCACTGGCAGGCTTTGCAGCACACAACAGCACAGCGGGTGAGTTCTCTTTGACAGCGTCCTTACAAAATGCCACTCGCATTGACACTTTCATGCATTGTATCAGAGCTACAGGCTTTGCAGCTCACAACCGCGGAGCGGGTGAGTTCGTTTGAACCATGGTTACAAAATGCTACTCACGTCAACACTTTCATACATTGTGTCAGAGCTGCAGGCTTTGCAGCACACAACAGCACAGCGGGTGAGTTCCCTTTTACACTAAGCTGAAAACATGCCGCTCACGTTTCACTTTCATGCATTGTGTCATAGCGGCAGGCTTTGCAGCACACCATGCTTACGCCGTGCCACTCACATTGACACATTCATGCATTGTGTCACAGCTGCAGGCTCTGCAGGACACAACAACACAGCGGGTGACTTGGTGTACACCATGCTTTTGACATGCAACTCATGTTGCCAAGACTGCGCATTAGATCGGAGTTTGTAGGCTCCAACACACAAAAGCACATGGGTGTTGCCCTTTTTTGTGCATATGCATCAGCAACATGCTACTGACCACATGCCCAGGTGCAACATGTTGATGATACATTGTTACCCTGGTTTGCATTCACTAGATGACAGGCATGGCGTGATCAAGCCAGCTGCATGCTTTGCAAAACATCATGCATGCGCACAAGCTGAATGCATATCGCTGTATCAAGTGGATGCATTGCAAAAGCTGTTGCATAGTCTGCAGGGGTGCATACAGGCAGGCAAAGCCAGATGGCAGACAGCAATCGCAATGTACATCACAGCTGTGCGTTGCTTGATAGTGCCGCCAACTTGACAACAAACCCAAAGAAAGAGAAACAACAACACAAGGCAGAAAGTTTGCTTGGCAGGCGCTGTCTTCAGGAGATGCACCTCTTGATCTTGGTGTTGAGGATGTCACTCTGGCTGATGCTGAATGTGAGTGCAGGCAGAGCAGCTGAGCAAGAAAGGGATGCAGCTGACAGCCGACAAGGCAGCTGTTGAGTCAACTCTCAGCCTGAAAGAAGAGGAGGTAAGCCTGCACCACAGCATTGCCCCATGTAGATCAGGGCACTGGCCCTTTCAGGCCTTTGCATAGTTTTCAAGGTGCCAGGCACGCCTGAGCATGTCTTACTTGTGTGACGTGTCTGCATTGAGTGGCAAAACAAGCCTGAGATTGCACCTCAGAAAGCATGACACCAGTTTTGGTGGGGGCTCTTCTTGTAATTGGTTCTCTAACTTGCGTAGCATCAAAAGAAGCCCAGCAGTCTCCAGGGCTGCAAAGTAAAATGGCAGTTTGGTGGAGGCACTGATATTGTTGAATGCCACTGCCTAACAAATTGAGAGGTCGCTGTAAATCAATCTGCAGACATCAGTGTAGACCGAGTTGCAGACATCAGTGTAGACCAAGTTGTAGACATCAATGTACACCAAGTTGTAGACATCAGTATGTATCAAGGTGTAGACATCAGTGTAGACCAAATTGTAGACACCAGTGTAGACCAACTTGTGAACGTTAGTGTTTCGGTAAATTGTAGACATCAGTGTTCACCAACCAGAAGACATCAGTGTTGACCAGTTGGTAGACATCAGTATTGACCAAGTGGTAGACATCAGTGTAGACCAAGCTACAGACGTCAGTGTGAACCTGGCTTACTAAACCAAGTTGTGGACATCAGTGTTGACCAACTTGAAGACATTAGTGTAGACTAAGTGGTAGACATCAGTGTAGACCAAATGGTAGACATCAGTGTAGACCACGCCTAGAACCTTGGTACTGTTGCAGGTCAACAGCTTCTGAGAGGAACATGCTGGGCTGATCATGAAGAGGGTGGTTCACACCATGTCCTAGACACGCTTCCCATTTTGTGCTGCATTTTTTCTTCGACCACTGCATGTTGCCCCACCTCTGCAGCGTGAAGCGGTCAGCCAACAAAGGGTTGTGCTTGTGGTGCAGAGTGACAGTCTTCGGGAGGAGAATGGCGCTCTGAGGAGGCAGTGCCTTGAGTATGAGTCTCAGGCAGCAGCACTGCACAATGAGGCAGCTGAGCATGGTAGGACAATCAGTGCTGCCAATGCACAAGTGAAGCTGCTGCAGTCAAAGGTGCGCTGATTGCTGCACTGCATGTAACTTGACAATTCGTCTTTGTGAGTGCTGCTAGGCATTGCATGCGCCTCTGCTTGGAGTGTGAGCTGAAGCAATGTTGTCGTGCATCATAGCACAAATGATGCAGGAGAGCAATAATGGCTGGGGCCAACAGTTACAACAACTGTGTATATACTGGGCACATTCAAGTACTGTGACATAAGCGCCAGCTGCGCTTGCAAGTCTGCCTGCTGTTGTCACGCTGATGCTGCAGCTGACCATAATGTTATATGCCCTATGGATCTGAGGATTACCCCGAACTTTGTAAACCAAGCTTCTTGCTGCTGCAGAGCCATACGCACCAGGCCAGGATTTGTCATGATTAGTCATCATATACAAAAGCTGATTGGTGTTGCCGTGACACATGAGCCAGAAGAGCATGCACGACACATTGCATGTGCACATTGCCATAATGTTTGTAGCCGGCATCAAAGATTCGTCTTGAATGGTTGCTTGCACGTGTTGTGAAGAAGAAGAAGAAGGTCTTCCCGCTTCCAGCAGGAGATGTGCAATCTAGTGTACATTGCTTTTGGCCTGGGGGACTTCTTTGTACATATCCTGCACATCCTCGTATGCTACTCAGCAGAGGATGCAGAGCGCTGTACACAGGACAGATGCAACACTGTGTCATCAAGTGGAACAATGCAATGCCGTGTAATGCAGCATGTCTTGACTGCGTCTTCTGTCTCTGCACAGGCCAAGCATCTGGAAGAGCAGATTGCGCTGCATGACAGCACAGGAGAGCAGCAAACCAGGCAAGAAAGCAGTGCAGCAATGTTGGAATCGCCACTTTGGCAGCAGGACCACATTGGTCAGATGCAACAGAAGTGGTTGGAGCGCTTGCAAAGAATCAGGGAGTGTTGCTTGCCTCAGGCTGACCCTGGAGCAGACCATTGAAAGCAGATTTGTTGCCTGTTGTGATGTGAGTTGTGTGCATCTTTGGGCTGGCTGTTCCTGTCAGGTTGAACTGTTGCGTTTCATTCTGCAAAGCTGTTTCAGTTGCAGCTGTTTCATCTGCAGCTGTTTCAATTTTGTCACTGTTGTGCGCAATACAGTTGCTGTAGATCTGTACCTGTAACAGGTAGCACTGCCAGTGTCTATGAGTCATAGCACATGACACGTAGGCGGTCGTGGAGCTTTACTAGCCTTGACGTGAACCGTTGTCATGGCCAGATTCCGGATTTGTACTAATCAAAGTTGTAAAACACTCCGATCTGGATCTGTGCTTATATCACGCACAGCGTTGTCGCCACAGACCTTCAGCGATCTTGCAACATATTGTCGCAAAACAACTTGGAAAGCCTGCGGCTGAAATCAGCAGCGCGACAGCCTTTAGCGCTGCACGGGTTCACAACGATGCCACTCTAGCCACTCGGAGCTGCGTCTGCTGTCAGTCTTCTGAGGTATACCGTCTGATATAACCGCTGTTGCTTCAGTTTAGCTAATCAGCAGGTTGTCACGCGCGACAGGCTCCACACTTGCCGTCAGGTCGCGTTCCGCAGCATATATTGCGCCATAAATATATGCAAGCGCAGAGCTATTTGAGGAGTCACGCGCGGCTTATGGTGCTTGATTCGATATTGCATTGTGCCTTGCAGTGAAGTTGTATCCTTTGAACAGCTAGAACGCGTCCAACATGGCGACGCCTGACTTTACAAACAGTCAGAGGTCGCTGGCGGACAGGAATGCAGAGAGAGCGGCAGAGGAAGGCGGTCAGTTCACAACAGGTGACTGGGAGGCAGTGGACTACTGGTACAGTCAGCATCTCAGCAAACGCAATCCAGCAGCTCAGATAGCGAATCCCAGCGCACTAGCTCTGATCACTTTCGCCATCACCACAGGACTGCTGCAGGTAGGAGACAAGTCTGCACAGCTGTCAGATGCTGCAACTCTGCATGCTGATCTGATGCAGGATGCAGATGTCGTGAGACTGCATTCAGCATTGCTCTGGCTGCTGCCCTGGCACTGTTGAGACTGAAGTTGTAGTTTAGATTCATCCGGGCCTGGCAAGGATAACCTGATTTGAAACCCTGACCTAATGAAACTGACATGACAACAATGCAGGGAGCTACAACAGAGTGGGTGCCAGCGAGTGTCACACACATAGCTTCCACAACAATGTTCTGTGTGGGAGGCATTGTACAGCTGCTGGCTGGCATGTACGAGTTTGAAAGAAACAACATGTTTGCTGCCACGGCGCTCACATCTTATGGAGGTTCGCCCTGATTTGTTGTATACAAGCTGTTGCATGCATTGTGGAGCGTCCCGTCTAGAGCTTAAGTTCTATGACATTGTGGTGCCAGCATGAAAGTTGTCGATCATATAGGATACCTCTTAGATTCAATCCAATACAATTGGTATAGATAGTAGCTGTTCACATGTAAGCCCAGGGCCCCATACAGGATGACATGTAGGTAGTACCTGTTTTTGAGGTCTCTTCATTCCAAAAAAATGCCATTGCTTGCTGCATGCATCACTTCATTTGCAGTTAGTCATCATACCTGAGCTTGCAAGCCTCCAGCCAAAAAACAGACTCATTCTTTGCAGCAAAAGCATGCTTGTTGTGACACACATGTGAAGTGTGTGCTTGTTACTGTGCATGGTGCGTAAGATGTATGGTACGTACGCAGGTTTCTGGATGAGCTATGGTATATACATGATCCTGGTAAATGGTGGTGTCATTCCGTCATCAGGCCCAGAGGGTTTTGCAATGGCATTCACCCTCGCTGGCCTCTTCAACTTTGGATACATGGTGTAAGTCTTCTCAAGCATTGACAACACGTAACACCACGTTGTGTTAACAGTGTTATGAGTGGTTGTCAAGTGATCTCACAGCAATGTTTGGGACAGTGACTGTCCCTGTACAGGGTTGTGTAGCTGCCATCCTTTGTGCATGCACCTCGGCAGGCATAAGAAAGGCTCATTGTCACAGCCCTGCAAAGCCTTCTTGAGTCCTTGTAAGGGGTCATTATACATTGTATTATTGAGGCCCCAGCTCATTTGTGTCAGCCTCATAGAAGCAGCTACACTCAATGGCTCATCCAAAGTCTATGCCTGTCTGATCTGCAGATGTTCCTGTGGGTTGAATGTAGCTCTGATCCTCCTCTTCTTGTTCCTGGCACTATTCAACTTCCTGGCAGCTGCTGGGTTTGTCCCCAACTGTCTCAAGGCAAGTACCATGACTATTGAGCATGAAATGCGCATGTCCTGTATAAATGTCTTAAGATCATGTCACCACGAAAGGCGATTTAGAAATTTGGCAACTGATCGTAGTAGTGTGCCTAGCTATACTAGCAAATTTGCTGTAGGGCCCTCAAGCCATTAATGTTACAGTACTCTAAGCAGCACTGACAAGGTATCAGCTGTCCAGAGGATGGACTACTCACTGTACATATGGCATGACTCAGCATGTCTTGACACCATTCCCAGACTGTTGCATGTAGTGTCATAGGCTGTGCACTTTGCAGCTTCAGGCTGTTTTGGGTTGACTTGCCTTAGTGTTGGCTTGTGACATTACTCATAAGGTCTTGACTGCACTCTGCTGCCAACAGGGAACCCCTGTTGTGGTCCTCGATTGAAATAGGCTTTCCATTGACAATGTCAGCTTCAAAATCTCCAGGCTGGAAGCCCACAGGCCTGTACACAGGTCAAACGCACCTTGTCAAGCGTTCACACACATGTAGATCAAGAGAGTGTAACATGGTCATGAACAAGCATTAGTCACGGAGTCATTGAGCTGAGCTGTCCTGCTGCTGCAGGCTGCCGGTTACTGTGGAGAGCTGACAGCTGCCATTGGGCTGTACATTGCATTTGCAGAGCTGCTGAACGAGACCTGGTTCCGAGGCCAGGTGGGTTTTCTGTTCACATCAATGTAGTTGCTCGATTGTGGTCTTGAGCATGATGCATGTCACAACATGCAAACCCATCGCCTCAGCATGATACAGTGCAATATATTTGTCTGTACGTCAAACGTGATGTGTACATGCACCTGGGTTCCCTGTCTTGTGACCTGGTCTCTCTGTCTTACACCACCCTGTACCTTTCACTGCCCATGCATTGACAGTATAGCCCTTTTACTGACCAAGCCAGCTCTAACTACAGCACTGCTGCTGTTGCAATTGCAAACTATGCATTGCAATGCTTCTGCATGCGCTAGGTTGTCTTGCACCCCCAGTCAAGGCACCAGACACTGTTCTGTCTGTGAATCAGCAGTATGACCAGTTTGAATGGGCATTGGTCTGTCACATGGCAGATTGCCAGCAGGACATGACAAGAGCTTGATGACCTATGTTGCCCTCTGCAAGGCTGGCTGACATGCATGCATGACACAATTCCTGTGATAGTAGTTGATCAGCAGTGATAAGACCCCGGGGGCGGGGGGGGGGGGTGTGAACGTAAGTTAGTAACCCCTGGGGTGCCAGAAATGCACTGGCCTGCAGGACTTACAGAGCAAAGAACTGTGTAGATGGAAGCTTGTTTGTCTTGCAGATTGTGATTCCACTTGGTGCGATGACTTGGCCCCAGAAACTATATGACCGCAAGATGAGAGAGGAGCGCGAGAAGTCCCAATACTGCAGAGTCTGAAGTCATGTCTGGTGGTTGGCAAGATCTGTACGCGTGCTATACACATACTGTGTATACAAGTGGCATGCAAGAAGTCAGCAGTGCATGCCCAACAGGCAGGCTGCAGTTGCAGCTACATGTTGGAAATGTACAGCTGACTACTGATAGGCATGTCTCATACAGATGCCAACAATATTGGTGCAAGCTGTTTTCCTCTTTCTGTTCAGCAGTTCAGCAACGGCACTCGAGTGTGGTTGCTGAGGACGCTATTTTTGCAGCATTGTGTTGTTTGACTGCCTGTGCCTTTCACTCCAAGTTGGGTCCTGGCAGTGTTCAATGCACTGGTATTTTTCAGCTTTTGGCAACTTTTTCTGTCAACCATTTTTGGCCTCACATAGTGTTCAGCCCTCCTAGCATGATGTGAGCCTTCAAGTTCCTGCTCATGTCAAGAACTGAGTCTCCCGCCTTTGTTTGCAAAGAACTGAGTTCAAAGTTGACCCAATGCATTACCGCAATGCATGGTGACCAACCTGGGTATGTCCCTGTTTCAGCCGTCTGCCTTCCATTTGGTAGCAGAGCTGCAGGCTAAGTCTGATAGAGAATTTCATATGCTGCAACTTCACTGTCTACGCCAGATCTTACTTGCAACCAAAATCGCGCTCCAAGCTCCTCATCCACACAAGATCTTGTGGATTGCTGCAGCATACGTTGTTGTACATTGAGCCGCTGGTAACTGTATAGTAAAGTCAACCAGCAACAACATTTCGCCTGTGACGCTGCTATACAGTGTTGGACTGGTTCTGAGTTTATAGTGTGTACATAGTGCCTGTCTGTCCGCAGATAGCTACAGCATTGCTCTCATACAGTCTGCGTTATACAGTCTGTACATGTACCACCCATGCATGTATCATGACACATGTGGTGACGGGTTGCAAATGCGACTCGGTCTAGTCAGGAGCTGCAGTCAACAAGATGCATGAGATGCATGAGATGCATCATATGACATGTGGTCCATCCATTCAGGAATGCAGCAGTGCATCTAATATGTGTTTTGGGTGAAGGAGGGAAGCGCTGCATGCAAGAGATCTTGGCAAACAAGCTGTCCAACACCCACTGCTTGCCTCACAGCACTCTACTCATTGATTTTTGGAGCTGCGCACATGCATGGAAGTTTGTGTAAATATAGTTACACGACATGCACCAATTGAGACCCTCGCTACATCTGATCAGGTCATGACTCATGTCCGCTGCAAGCAAACTTCAGCATTCGATTCTGCACAGATCATTCCTCATCCCGACCCCTGAGGTCCTGCTTGCAGTGCAACATACTTTTGTATTTGCACCAATTCTGTCCGCTAAGTAGCTATCACTATCACTACGGCCGGCCAAGTGTGCTTTCAGCCGCGGCACAGCAGCATACACATCCGGAAAGGGCCCTGTCAGATCAGAGAGGACGTACACGATGCACCTTACCGTTATTCAAGGCTCTGCGCTCACTTGCAAAGCTTCTGCTGGACCCTGTCTACGCTGCTTACCCAGCACTTCGGGCAGGCCCTTCGGTTCCTCACCCAGTGTTGACAGGAATCACTCCAGGCCAGGCCTGTCTACTGAAGGCGTTTTGCAGACGTTGCCTGCTGTTGTGAGAGCCACACAACGATATGCTCGCTTGGAAGCAGTACGAGGAAACAAACAGGAGAAGACCAACAAGTCCAGCGAGCAACCTGCTGTGAGTCACTGGCTACAGTTCTGCAGACGTCATTGTTTCCACTGCTTCCATTTCGATCATCCATGTTTCATGGGTCTACTTTCATCACACTTGCTGCTCCAAGCCTAACGATTTGCAATCTTGCAGGCAACGCCAGGAGAGCAGAATTTCATGTCCCAGTCAAGTGGCTATCTGAGTGGTATAGTAAATGATCTGTTGTATGGGGTAAGACCCCCTTGCACCTTCAGGGCTTCTTGCACCACGTGTGTTTCATGTTCTCAACTGACCTGATGTTTGCAGGCCGCAAGTAGAATGGAGAGAGGTCAGACAACATGCATCAAATGCAAAGGTTCTGGCACATGTCTATGCGCCAGCTGCAAGGTGTGCATGCTAACCCCAGGACGTCAGTACAACTGCATGAACAGCTTTCAAATCAAGCAGCACAGCTATTACACGACTGACTTGAGCACTGCAGCAACATACTTTGTACCCAGAATGACTGACATGTCAGCACAGTGATGCAGTCTTCAGCTTGGCAAAACAATTTTGAAGATTCAGCATGGTAGTCCTGAAGCTTTAGCATGATAGTGCTGTCCATGCAGGGTCAGGGTGTTGTTCAACCTGATAAGCTAAAAAGAGCTGCTGATCCTGTGCGTCAGGCTGCAAACAAGGTTTCCAGCTTGCTTGGTGGCAGCAGCAGCAGCCAGTACAACTCACACATGCTAAGGTCAAACAGGTGAGATTCTCACCATCACTTGGCAACACAGAACATCCACTAACTGCAGTCAGCCTGTTCCGGAGAAAGCAGTGTATTACACACGGGCGTTTGAGTATTTCACAGGGGCGTCTCACAAGATATGTAAATCATATTTTGTGTGCAACGGGTGCAATGATCAGTGCTGGATATGCAGGTGTCAGAAGTGCCATGGATCAGGACAATGCACTTGCTCTGCATGTCAAGGTCATGGCTTCAGAGGAGACAATTTTGAGTGATTGTACAAGCAAGATTGATGCTGTCAAGATCCCATGTTCACAAGCTACTTGAGATCTCACGATGATTTATATAGGATCCTGCGCAGTTTCACTGCTGTGAAGATCGATGGCATTGATTGATTCGTCAATTCCAAGCTGTATGGTTGTTTTTTGAGTGGATGTTGTAGGCATCAAGTGTTGATTTTGCAGATGAATTGAATGTGAGCAACTGTGGCTACTATAGTCAGATGAACAGAATGTGAGTAATCGTAGCTACTTTAGTTAGGTTGGGCACACCATATGTTGCTGGCACTGTTGCTCTTGACAGACTAGTTTGTGTCCGCTGTGCTGAAATGCTTTTAGGCTGCAGGGCCTCAAGTAACGTTCTGTTATCTTAAAAAGTTGGTTTCTCCCTTGATGCAGCGAGAAATGTCACACTCATGCTGCACATTAACATTGTGATGGTAGCAGTCGGCAGGTGTCCAGTCTCATTGTCAGGCACTCTACTGGTACAACGCACTAGCCAATGATAGCCATCACAACACACTCAACCAGTCTCTCATAAATTTGTCTCACTTATCAGGTAGGTCTGTCACGTAGAGCGCCATATATGGCAGTACTATATAGTACTGTTTATGTGGCTATGAAGCATCACCAACAGTGGTCATGATATGCAACGGTTGCCAACTGAATGAATGAAATGGGTCAGCTGTGTGGATTGTTGCCTATCTGACCTTCTTAACCATGGGCACCTTGTAGGCTGCCTGTATGCCTGACCTCATGAAGTTGTTTGCAGTGACAGCTAAGTCCTCTGAGTCCTCCCACCTGCAGTGCATCATGCAGTTGAGTGACTGTTGCCTCTACAATGTCACTTGTCACAATCAATCTTGGAATTTTACTTGGCACAATCATTATTTGGACATTCTCGGTGGTTGCAGTCACCACCAGCAGCGATAATCACTTTTGTGCAAATGGCATGTGTTCAGCAGGAACCACTAGCATGACTATGCCCATGCACATGACCACCTGGTATATACAAGCAGGGTAGGCTTACACCCACGCAGCATACATTTTGAATGGTCTATAAGCATATTGTGCTTGTGATTCACTGCAGTCCAAAACTTCAGCACCATTTGGAAACTGCCTTCACCAACTTGATTCACAAGTACTACACTGTGTGCAAAAGAAGGGGAATAGCTTACAAGTTTCTCCCCACACGTGGTGTGTTGGAAGATGGCTTGACCAACTTGATGCACATGCACTACATGATCATCGAAAGAAGGGCAACAGCTTACAAGTTTCTCCACACACATAGTGTGTTGCTGAGACTGCCGCTGACGACAGCTGATGAGAAACTCTCAAAGGTGACAGCCCCCTGGTAGTCGTACTTGGCCAGAGCCCTGAAGAAGGCGGGAAAGTCCACTGAGCCTGTGCCTAGGTAGCCTCTGTGACTCTCACCGATGTGAACGTACCTGCAGCAGATTCAGAAGGGGTTGTATTACGCGGCAAATTGGCATGACTGCTGCCCAAAGATGGGAGAAAAGACAAGAAACAAAAAGACTACACCTTTTGGCGTCGATTTAATGAGACGCAAAGTATTATACCAGGCTGCCCAGGTCTGGAGATGAGATGCATGACAGAGAGGCAAAGGGGATTGGGCAAAACATCTTTGACATCTAGGAAAGCAAATGGCAAGGAGGACATGCATTTGACACAGGGGCCAGGGCGGGGCAGAACTTGGGGTAACGGGGAAACACAGTGGGCACAGCTGGGACAGAAGAGGGAACTGAGCAAATGAGTGAGACAGGGGGAACAGGGTGCATGTAACCCAATAGTGTATCATCTACATGACAGGGGCAATGGCCTGTTAGGGTTGGCTTACCCTAGCTTGTCTGCACACACGCCAACAGCATGTTCACTGCTGGATTCCTCAATGTTCATGTGGTATGTGTCCAGATGCACATACAGGTTTGGTGGGTTCCCAGCATCATCAATCAACTCCATTGCCTGGCAACAGTATCACAGCATTGGGTTGGGTCTGGCCAGAAATGCATGCACCCATGCTGTGCAATGATGCCATGGTGTCAGGGCTGCTGTTGCCTGTGTTAGTAATAGGCAAGGTATCCTGACAGCTGCTGCTTGGTGAGCTCACGAACAGGCTATGTGTCCTCGATTGCAGACAACACTGCCACAACAGGATGATGAACATGAAGATTTGCATCATGGGGATGAGGCTGGAAGACAAATGCTATCATATGCAAATGTGCATGGTTCCTTTGCAGGTGACCTTGGCCAGCGTTGTATCCTGTTCATCAGTGCAGGAGATGGCGCTAGCCTTGCAGCAGAAGCAGTTGGGTTTACCCTCAAGCCTGTGTTGCAGACATTGCTCTCATATCTGTTGATGACTTCGAGTCCCCAGTTGATGCCCATGTCTTCTGCTCGCTTGGTCAGCTCCTGAACAAGCAACGCTGTTGTTGATTTGCATCAGCATAGTCATGCCCACTGTGACAAGAGATAAGAAATCCAGTGAGTTGCTTCAGTTGGACGACTGTTGCACATGATAGCATGTATGTTACACCAAAGAGTGCTATTGCATTTGCATATGCAACTGAAGGTGACAGCTGCAGGCATGAATGTGAATGCAGCCTTGAGACCACCTGTACCATTGAAAATACTTTAACATCAATTCAGAATGACATGACAGTTTATATATGACAATGCAGCATCACAGGATCAATGCACTGGTTTGCACCTTCAAGCTGTCTGTACAGTTCTTCAGCCCCTTGGCTGTAGCAGGTCCAGGGTATTTGTCCATAGCACAATAGTTCACACCACACAGGTAGGTGCCGCCAACTTCCTTGACTTTCTGCAGTGTGTCAGCAGCCAAAGAGAATTGACACATGACATAGGCAAGTCTGCGGTATGGCCAAGCCTGTTTGTGGCACGACAGGAAAATCTGTGTGCCTTTGCAGTTGGACGCTGCATACTGAGTTGCCTGGAATGCCTATCTGCAGTGGAACATATGCATTGCTAGACGAGCACTACCTGTCACTGTAAGGTCACGAATTCAGGCTGCACACAATTGTGGCTTTGCAAGACTCCTTACCTCCAAGCACTGGATCAGGTGCTCCTTGCCTGCCTTGACAATCTCGTTATCTTCGCTGGAGATGTCATGCTTTTTGCTCAGGCCCTGTAACACAGTTATAGTATTAGCTATTGCAATTGCGCACCAGATTCCTAGAAGCAGCATGTCCGTGTCTTATACCATAGAAGCCGATGACTTCAAGCCGTACTCCTCAATTATTTGCTTTGTCAGCTTGCCGTCCATTTCCTCCGGGACGGACACATTGACTGCAGACAAAGCAAGTAAAGCATCGTTCAAGCCTCTACTGTAGGCCATGCCATGATTTCATAAGCTGATGCAGGCTCTGTCAAAGTATTGTTCATCCACTGACTTGAGAAAGGTGGAGATATCTATGCTCACGAGCAAGCCGAATGTCAATTTCAAATGGAAGTGATCGGCTTGATTGGTTCACGATACCTTCGATTAGGTCAAAGCCTGCGTTTTTGGTGCCCTCAACCGATTTGATAATGTCCTTCTTGTCCCAGCCGCCGACCCAAACTTGAGAGTGGCAACCGATCAGCGAGCTAGGCGTGTTCAGGGAACCGTCAGCCCGACAAGCCAACCTGGTGGCCCTCTGTGGTCGACGCTGGGTCGCCGCAGACCGTCCAAGAACGCATTTGCAGGAAGATGGAAGCACGCTTTGCATGCTGATAAGTGCACGTTACTTCAGGTTGCGCTTGCCCGCCAGCTTGTTGACAGTCGTTAATCGCAAGCTAAAACACATGTTGATCAGAAGAGGAAGAATAGACCCCACAACTGCCAATTCTTGATTCACCTGTTGTCCTTGGTAGACGGATCTCAGATACACTTTCCCAAGGATGCACTAATCTTAACACCTATTATATCTCGGAGTAGGCATACTCAGTCATTCATGTACACGGTAAGATTTTCGTAGGACCATGCAGGCTGCTTGAATGGCTTGCGTTTGTTTGCTTGTTGAACCCCTGATCCAATATGCAAGCTGTCACTGAGTGCTAAGCTTTTGGTTAGGTAAGGGGATTTGTCGTTGAGCCCATAGAATCATGAGCTCGGCCGAGCTTAGAAAGTCGTCATCTGTGACATCACCAGTCCACAAATCTGCTAAATCATGCAACCCTAATTAGCTAACCCTATTGTAGTTTCGCACTGAGCAAGAAAGTGCGAGCGTGCAGATTTGCGAGTCTGGGGCAGGTGGGTAGCTCGTGCGGCAGGGTCAAAGCCTGATGGCCGTCGCAATGTCCTCTCAAACCATGCATACAAATATATTGCTGAGTACTGACGAATATGTCCAACCAAGACGGCCTGTCTTACCACATGTGCAGTCAGCAGGCGACGCTACCAGGTCCAACGCTGACTGCACCGCGAGCTGTCTCTCCTTTGAGCCGCGGCCACAAACTCCGGACCATCAGAAAAAGTACAGACAGTCTGTGCTGCACGAGCCTGGCAAGATCGTCAGACACTTTGGCACAGCTGAGGACCCTCTTCCTGAGGGGAGCTTTGGGCGAGCTACCATCGCTAGGCCGGGAGAGTCAGTAGCTGACTACATCAAAAGCTACCCCCAGTCCAGTCTAGCCCAGTGGGCGCTACAGAGAGCTGAGGATGTTTATGCAAGGTTTGGACGACACCTGTTTATGCTGCACTCCTATTGTGCATACCAAGTGCCCTTAATTCACCAGCATTCAAAGCTTGTTTGCATGTATGCAGCTCTAAGCGGGAGCCTTTGGGTAAAGGCTATGTCAGAGGGCACCAAATCCCGAATGGCCTTGGCAATGCCACCCCCTTTGGTGTTGCTATTCATGCAAAGGTAGGACCAGTACAGGCTCAAAAGCGGCACTCTGCATCAGTATGCTGCATGGCTGTGCAGCAAGCATATCTCATAAGGTTCACTGCTAAGCTACAGAAGAGATCCCCCAGCACTGCAACCCCAAACAACAAACACCTGTACACCACTCTTTGCTTGCAGGAGCTTGATCGAGCAGGTCAGGCAAAGTCAGCCATGTTCCCCAAAGATCACCCCTCAGGATCCAGCAGGGACCCTGAGGACCCCACCCACCCCTTGTATGTCACATCCCATGGGGCATATGCAGCAGGGGAACAACGTCATAGGCACTATGACTGGAACAGGGCAGGCCTTGACCCCGCAACCCATTCCTTTGGTGAGGCAGTCAGTCACATAGGTCATAAGCAACATCACGCTTCAAAAAGTTCCACTGTACAGCATGCATAGGTGGCTGCTGCCAACATACTATGCTGTTCAGCGGTTTGAGAGCAGACAGCCAAAACTTCACTGGCAAGTGTAATATGCACTGCAGGCCGCAATAGGTCTTTCAGTATGTACTAGCTTGCCATGCTGCCAGCTACAGGCTGTGCCTCACACTAAGCTGTGCACCTACAGGTCACCACAGGTTTGTTGCACACCACATACACCTGTGCTCTCATTTGTTGCTGTAGCTGGCAGTAGCTGTAGGTAGCTGTAGCTGTAGCTGGTCTTTCAAGCCAGGATGTTTGATGTGTCACAACTGGCTCCACACCCCAGACTGTAAGGTATACAATGAAATACAGGTCTGGCTTCTGGCAGTGACCAGCATGATGGGCTGAAGCAGGCTCTGCAACCTGGGCAGGACCTGGCAGGCAGCAGTGCCCGCCTGTGTGACCACCACTGGCAGCAGTTCCAGGTCACCAACAGGGATGAGCTGGGCCAAGTCAAGCGGTTGGGCATGGCAGGCAGGTCAGACCAATTACAACCCTAAGTGTGTATCCTAGCTTGAACCCTACAAGTCAAGCGATGGGGCATGGTAGGCAGGTCAGACCAATTACAACCCTAAGTGTATATCCTAGCCTGAACCCTACAAGCATAGGGATGAGCTGGGTCAAGTCAAGCGATTGGGCATGGCAGGCAGGTCAGACCAATTACAACCCTAAGTCTATATCCTAGCTTGAACCCTACAAGTCAAGCGATTGGGCATGGCAGGCAGGTCAGACCAATTACAACCCTAGCTGTAGAAAAGGAAAGAAAGGAATAGACTACGCCTTTTGGCATCAATTCAAGGAGAAGCTGAGCATTATACCAGGGTGCCCAGGTGCCCTCAGTATATATTCTAGCTTGAACCCTACAAGTGTCGGTCACCATGTGGCAAGTTGTGCCTCCTTTGACTGTTGGGCATGAAGCAGCTCAGAAATCTGCAGGATCACGCACATGATCGCACAGGTTTCTAGAGCTGATGAAGTTGTTGCAGGCAGCGCTTCGTGTCCAAGACCACGCTGTAGCTGTAGCTGCTGTGAACAGAGGCTGCACCACACAAGTGAGCCAGGGCTTTGTGCCCTCCACACAGACAGACTGCTTTGAAGAGACAGACTTGTCCCGCACACCATCATGAGCTGGAAAGCAAATTTTGTTATTATCATTCTTATTATTACACTGTCCACCACCAGCACACCTCCATGGCATACACAACTTTGTATGTACACACGCACACTGGTTGCAGCTTTGTGACATTCTTCAGTCAGGAAGGTATATTGCACAGCTAAGCAGCATAAGGCTCAAGACTGCAGCTGTCCCAAGGCCCACCCCCACCAACAAGCTTTTGCAGAAACTTGAGTCTGCAGGCACCAGGGCGACTGGCGGCAAACGCTGCCAGATGGCACATCTGGCATGTTCTTGAGAACACAGTGACAGCACTCATGTCATGCTGACGAGAGACAGTGCCACAAAGCACCATTGCTTTTAGGTGCTCACCAAGGCTCCAAAACCTTATTGCATGGCGTCTTATGCCTCTATACAAACAGTGCCAAGCCCTCAGGTCTAAGCCTGATATTTGATCCCCCATACAAGCCACTGCCAGCAGCCCAACATTCTGTCGTGCTGACCGAGCATAGAGCTGGAGAAGCAAGCCTTGTGCAATACAACAGCTTTTGCACAATACTCCCAGAATCACCCACCATCCGCTTGGTCTTGCCTACCAAGCCGTCACCCTTACAGTTCTGTTTCTGCTTTGTTGCAGGCAATTGCCGGCAGACCACATCTTTGGGGTGCCATCAAAGCATGAGTCGGGCAGCGTGAGCACGCTGCTCAAAGGTGACTACTCCCCAGAGCAACTGCAGGATGATGCAGATCTAGGCAAGAGCTTAAAGGAGGGCTGGAGGAATGTTGGGCCTGCTGGAAGGGTCAGTCCTGCCTTCTGCCCCATGGCTACATTTGCCTTTTGATTGCTGTACAGAGTTGCCCTGCAATACTGTGTGTCTTTCAGCCTTGTCCAAACTGTATGCATCATCCCTCCAGCAATGATGGATTAACTGGTGAGTTACAGTGCCGCTTACACTGGGTTACAGTTAATACCTTGCATTCTGAGGCAAACTCCTGCAGTTGATGGACTGATCCCCAGCAGACAGTCATGCATGTCCATGCTTCCGCAAAGCTGTATGTCTGTTTTAATTTAGAAGCGTCATCCCTACATTGGAAATCTGAACTCAGAAACGCCTGGGGACAGTACAAAGGCAATTCTACATTGGGGAGATGTTTCAGGTTTAAGTCAGCATTTCAAGCTTCTGTAGGCATATCATTTGACCACACCTGAGGGTGGATGTGAGACATGATCAAGCAGGTCAGAAGTGAGAATGACCGCATGCCTATCAGCAAGCTTTGGGTCAGCTACAACACTCTCCAAATGTGTAACATCACTCCGTGTTTTGTCACTGCAGATTTATGGTGTGCCCACAGTGAGAAAGGACATCAAAGCACCCAAGAAACAGTCCATTGCAAATGCTCAAAACTATGGGAATGAGCCAAACTCAATGCAGCTCATCCACCCTTGTGCAACTGCTGAAAGAGGAGTCAACGAGCAGCATTACAACCAGCAGATGTCCAAAGCCGCAATCAGGTAACTAAACATGGCCCCTCTGCTTGCCAATGCACACCAGTTGTAGCTTTACAGGATCACGTGAGGACAGCCATGTAGTTCTGCCCTATACTTCTGCCCTGTAGTTCTGCCCTGTAGTTATGCCCTCATGGAATCTGCAGATGTTCTGCAACATGCACACATGTCAAAGCAAGATGAGACATTGCCAGTCATCAAGCAAGGACACAGCTCGCACCCTCTGCTTTGCAGTGTTGCCGACAGGCTGATCTGCATTCATTGAGCTCCAGGCTTTGCTCAAGCCATGTGCAGTTTGTCCTGCCAACCAAACGAAATGACAATGTCTTGAGGTCACATGCACAGTGACTCTGGTGCATGTGGCCCCACTGTCACATGTCCATGCAACAGCTTGAAATAGGCAGACCTGGCGTAACCAAAACATCCATTGCTATTGTTGGGACTTTCAATTCTTTGATTGTATCGTCTGCAATTCCTGCCTTGTCAATGTAGCAGCACTGCCTTTGTGGTGTCTCTTGTATGAGTGCAGTGACTTGTGCAGGGACATCATTGGGGCTTCAGGTATTCTGATGGACTCTGCAGTGTTTGATGCCATCTTCCAGCATGCTGCACAGAGGGACCAGTGCAGTGACAGCTGCTGCCTTGACAGCTTCATGCACTCAAGGCAACAGTGGCTTGCACAGAAAATGGGAATATACTGCACTTGTTTGTGACGTATCTGGTCTGTGACTTGCATGTGGACATGACATATATGATATCGACACGTTGACGTCATGACGTCATGAAGAGCAGTGATGAACAGAATGCTGGCATAAGTGGAGGATGTCATCATTACTTGAGTATGGAACACCAGTTGCAGGATGACCATGCATGTAAGTGAACTGTTAGACGGAATTCTTGACCTGAACATATGCAGCATGACATGCACATTGTGTATTTCTGCCGTGTGATGGTGAGCTGTGGCGTTTACTGCAACAAACAATTGGTCAGCTGCGCAGTGTGCTGGCAGTCCACAGTACTAGTCGAGTCAAGCTGATGTGGCACTTGTTTGTTTGTTGGGTGAGCACAAAGCTCTTCACAGCATCAAAGCTCGCAAGCATCATCTGCACCAGAGCTTCAGAAGCACAGCTGCACATGATGCGCAGCGGGAATATCCTATAGGGCGTCTGCAGTACATTAAGCAAAATTTGTCTTCGCGGTTCTGTCAAAGACAGCTAGCCACGCTTTGACACACGGCGTTTGAGTGGGCGTATCAGCCTGAGAGTGAGGTGGCCCTCGATGCCGCGGACGTACGGCGAGGTTCTGCCGTCCTCCTTCGCAGACATCTTGGCTTTAGGTGGAAAGACAGACAAAGTGCTGGTGGACTTTGGTTCTGGACACGGAGTCCTCGTCAAAGCTGCTGTTGAGCAGTATGATTGCAATTTTGCAATTGGAGTTGAAAAATACAAAGAGCCCGCTGCTATAGCGGCCAAGCTGTTCAGCTCAAGCAGCAGCGATCTTCAGGCCAAAATGCGTTTTCTTGTTGAGGACATGAGCGACACGGACATTCCCAAAGAGCTACAGGGCCTGCAATTCGACACCCTCATCCTCTTCTGCAACAATCTAGCTTTCCACGAAGGAATGGTGCACAGGTCAGAGCTGCTTTCTACATACGTACACACACAGCCGTAGCCTGAGCAGCCTGTTGGGTGCCTTATGCAGCTGTGTTTTGTTGTATTTTTGTGTACGTGCTGCAACCTGAAACCTCTCAAGCTGTTCCACGGTACCAGTGTAGTCATGTCCATGCCAATCGCTTGACTGCTTCACCACCTTAGTTGCAAATGAGCACCTGTTGCTGGCCTGTCAGGTCAAACCTCAGCCTTCCATGCTGCCAACGACCACCAAACAAGATGTACATGATAGTTGGCTGTTCAGATTCTGTGTGACCTTTTCACTTTGCTGATTTGCCTCCAGGAGAAACGTTGGCCTGATTGTACAGTGCTGCTGCAGGTCAAGCATCGTATTTCGGCAGATCATGGATAGCATGTTAGATAAGACTGTTTTTGTGGTGTCAACACGGCCAATGAAGGTTTTGGAGGATCGGGCTACGCAAAGGCTCGCTTTGAACATGAGCTGGTCCAAAGAGGTGCATGATGTAAATGTGTATCAAAGCATCAGCTCATTGCCTGTCTGACATGACTGCCATTTCTGTCTCTGCTGTTTAGCAAGGTCACCTACATGGCAGGTAGCTTCAGTGTATTTTCAGGTTCAGATTCTGTTGAGACGTTCCAAATTTATGTCAACTGTTTAGTTCTGGCCACCATGTGGGTATGATACTGTTTCTTTTCCAAGATTTTGACTGTATAGCACAGTCAGTGATTTTGTACATTTTGCAGCTTAGATGACCACTATTTCCACATTGATTCAGAAGCTTAGCGCTAGTGCAGTTCGTTTGGATGACAACCACTTTCCAGCACATGTTCTTGGCTGGCTTTGTTGGCTGGAACCCAACAGCTTTTGATAGCTTTGACAATGTCTGAATTCAGTAGCACTCAGCTTTCAAGCGCAAGCGGTGTTAAAGCTAGGTATTGACACGCTTCCCTAATTATGGTAGATCTGAATTTCGTTGCTGCATTAGGCAAACACAATGTCAGTATGTTGACATGTGCCAGGGCTGAAAAAGATGCATCAGGTTGATGCTGTCAGTTGTAAGCAGTGAGGCACCTTGCAAGCTTAAGGTGCTTACATGTTGCTATGCATACTTGCAATAAGTAAGCATAGCGTCTCATAGAGAGCCTGCATCATCAAGCCCAAGGTGCCTGCTCCAGGACTGCAAGACCTCCTACAGGGGCTAGCTAAGGGCCTTGAGCTGTGCATGCTCTCATTAATGAATCAATGATATACAACATGGGCAATCTATCAAGGATACAACATGGGCAACGAGGCTTAGAATTGACATGATTGTGATGTGCCAGTTCACCGTTTGCTGTTGCGCAGCAGTTGCGCAAGTGCTGTCAAATATGGATCCAGTTTGTAAATAGAGGCTGTAAGACAGCCGAGGTCAGTCTGAGGTGAGGAACTGCAGGCGGCGTAATCAGCAGAAATTACGAGGAGGCAAGTGCGAGTGGAATCAAGCCCGCTGAGTCAGTCACTCACTGACCGAGCATTTGCCTAGCGTCTGTGCGAAAAGAAGCAGGGTATGCTCTGTTGATGCGGTCCAACGTCCTCATTACCCATGCTGTGCTAATTGTCGACAAAAGGACACAACCATCGTACAATACATGATAACATACGAAGACTGGCGACAACGATATGTGAGACCGTACGAAGCTGGTCTTTATGTCGCGTACAATGTTGATGGCGACATGGCACCTGAGGACGCCGTCACTGTTTCCGAAGCCAGCGGGTACTGCCGTGTTGCTGGTACCAAGCTGTTTGATCAGATCATGCTTTGTGTCCTTGCTCTCGAACCATGTTCTACATCCTCGCAGGTATGGTCTGCTCGCAAGCGTTTTGGCAAGCCGCCGTGTCGATTTTGATAAATTTCTTATCTACTATAACGAGCAAGAGAACGACCAGGGCTTATCATGCTGGCAACAGGCAAGCTGCACCTTCTATGTACAACTTTATTGTGCTGCATAGCAGACACCTGCACAGCAGATACCTGAGTGTTTGCAAACAGCTCGCGGCTGGAGCATCTGTCTCAATTACTGTCCAACCCTGCCTCTGGCAACTTCAGGTATTGCGCAACAAGAAGATTTTCACCAACCCAGACTCCATGAACAATGGGTGTGGTTCAGCCACAGACGGTGACCTAGACGCAGCATATGCTGTGCTGCTGGCTGGTCAAAAGTGGCATGACCCGTTGTATACAGAAAGAGGAATCAAGGCACGTTCCAAGCATGTTGTCAAGCATGCAAGCTGTATATGGTCAATGGTCTTTCATATGACAACCAGGGCGTGCATTTCTGTCAGGCCTGTCTGACGGATCAGCTGTCATGTTCGCCATGAGACTCAGACTGATCAGTTTTTGTGTTGCTGCTGTTCTTGCAGACAGCATGCTACCTTAGCATGTTGGCCAACATGCTGCATGCCATGCGTCATCGCAAACATGTATGCCATTGATGCATTGATGTTTCTGTGTGCTGATCACCATACAGCAAAGACAGCCAGGTGTGTGCATGATGTGTGAGGCAATGTGGTCATGATATGATAATGCCTTGAGGTGCTAGAAGCACAGCATTGACAGTCAAGGTTGCACTGGTCTAAATACAACATTCAAAATCCTCCAGAGTACAACTTTGGCAGATTGGAGGCTCTGAAGTCAAAGAGAGCCCTTCAGAAGAAGAGTCTAAAAGGAAACAAGAAGAAATCATGTTTTGCTCTGAAATACCGTCTGACTCCCCTGTCTCTGTTTGCAGCTGTGTGCAGCCATTTGGAAATGGTCCATTACTGCAGAAACCTGCATTACAAACCTGGGGGATTGGTGTAAGGACAAGGAAGGCGAGGAGGCTGACAAGTTTTACTGGGCGTCGCGCCCCTCTGACTACATGCTCACACATTTCCAGCTCTTCAGCGAGGTATGGTGTCTTAACAAGTGGGTTTGAGATCCTGTTGGTGGGTATGCGTTTGCCTGGCAGTCTGTGCTCATAGTCGTACTGTACTGATGTTTTGTCAGCTAAGCTTCTCCTGTGCTGTACATTCCTGCAATATCCGTACATTGATCTGCTACGTTTCGGTCATATTTGCTGCAACCTGACACTGATGCAAGCAAAGCGTACCAGAGAGGTCATGTTCTGAGATGAACACAAGTGACCTGCATCGGGTGTGTTGCCGGCTGACATGTTGCAGGTGCTGCAGGGCAATTGTGCAGTGTCCAGCAGCCGATTGCTACATGCTGACTTTGCTCATCCAGCAGCATCACACTACTGTACAGTTTACCCATTCATCAAACTCCTGTGTGGACTGTGGACGCCTGCTCCGGCTGCACTGACTGTACTTGTGCATACAGTATCAGTTGCTCCCAAGCACAACTGCCTTGAACAAGCCAGCACCACCCACATTTTACGTTCATTGTATAGCTCTTCTTAAACCCCAAACTACTTCGATTCCAATTAGGACGTGTAGTCCCTACACGGGAAATCTAAACTCAGAAACGTCTGGGGACAGTAAAAACGCTTTTCTACGTCGTGGAGATTTTTGGGTGATGTTTTAGGTTATGAATGTTGTTGCAGGTGGATACGCAACGCAGCCAACAGTGGAGCAGCGTCATCGAAGCAAGTGTACAGGTGCTGCAGCAGCAGCTTGCCTTGCACCCAGAAACTGGCCTGCTGGCAGATTTTCTCGTGTACAACAAGTCTGAGAAGCGGTACAAGCCTTCAAAAGGCAAGATTTTGGAACGAGACAGCGATGGTGACTTTGGCTACAATGCCTGCAGGTTTGTCTGATGCTTTGGTTCTCATCTGTTGACATGGGCCTTGTTGACCACCAGTGCGTTGCCGGGTGGTCCCTGCTTGTTTCCTCTGTGTCAAAATAATAATAGTAATCATAATAGTAGTAGTAATAATAATAATGATAATAGTAATAATCATGATGATGATGATAATAATAATAATAATAATAATAACAACAATAATAATAGCAATAATGATAATAATAACAAAAAATGAAAATGGGAGAAAAAGATCCAGCTCATGATGAGCTAGGGACATGCAGGATGAGTGTTGTCTCTCCAGAGCAGCCTGTCTCGGTTCTGTGTCTTACGTGGAGCACATATCAGCATGGTCACATCCAGCAACTAGCTGCTGATCATGTTGCAGGGGTTTCTTCTGTGCGCTCTCAACTATGCTGTCATCGCCCTGTTTGGTCATGCAGTGTGCAGTTGCTGTTTGTCTTGGGTCTTGCCTAAATCCACCGCTTCAGCCAGACTCTATACGCTTAGCAACCATGCAATTCACATGGCGTGACAGCTTCTGTTGTTTGTGAGACATGTGCAACCAGGTGTGCCCAACAGCATGTGCCCGTCATGTGCATCAGCTCTGATTCTGCGCTACAACATGTCCTGCTGCATGGCACTTCATGTCTGCAGAGCTTGCAGTCTTGGTGAACTTGCACTCTAGACTGCCTCTTACAGACTCATCCATGTGCATGGCATGTCTTGCAGTCATTCATACGCCTGCTGTGCAGAGTGCCGTGGAGGTTAGCTGTATGGTACAAGCAGACCCATGACCAGCGACTGCTGCCATTGTTGCAAGCCCAGCAGCGATTCTTCGAAGGCCAAGATCTGATCTCTGCTGGCTACCGCCTGAATGGCAAGCCATCAGAAACGTACACCAACATTTGCTTTTTGGCCCCTGTGTTGTGCCTCTTCAAGGTGAACCTTTTCATGGTTCTGGACATCTAGTCATGCACACTGATGGTGCAAGGCTGCTGTGTACCAGAAACCCGACTGCATGCACATGCATGTCGTGCAATGGGAGCAGGGCTGCAGATCAGGACTGTATGAGTGTATTTGCCTCTGGCACCATTTTCCATGTGCATGGATTCCTCAATCGCCTCAGTTGAAAAGCATGTCTGAAGAGACGCCAAGCACAGCTATCTCAAAAAACAGGGCTCCACTTTGCTGCCAACTATTGTCTACAGATGATTGGCTGTGTTGCACTGTTCACAGAGCTGTGCAAGTTGCATGGACTGTGAGGCTGTCTTGTTATAGCAAGTACCCTCAGTGCTTGCATTGATTAAACTGCTGCTATATATGTGTGCTTTATTCCAAACTGCATAATTGTGTCAAATTGACCGCTTAATACAGGTCATGGGCAGCAAAAGAATCCAGCACATAGAGAAGGAAATACAAAGAGAGCGAACAGCAGGACGTGCTACATACTTTGGAGAATCCATGGAACTCATCGGGGAGCTTCAGTTACAGCAGCTATGACCCGACCTGAGCAAGATCAATCTGGCTACACAACTCTTGGTTAAGGTCTTGCGAAGAAGAATGTTACCAGCTTTACATTACCATTCAGGGTCTCTAGGAGCGAAAATATATCAATTTTCTTTTTCTGCAACCATCCCCTGCTCAGGCCACCTACTGACTGCTGCTAGTGCCACCAACGCTGCATCACCCCGACAGCTGCGCAACCACAGTGTTCTGCTCAGATACCAATCTGATGTTTATCTCAGGAGTGTTGCGTCTGGCTGGAAAGCCTTTTGCTAAGATTAGTCCAGTTTTCAGTTGATTAGCACTACTCATGTTCAGCTCTGCTTATGTTCAGCTCTGCTCACGTCCAATCTGTACAATTCTGTGACGACGTATGCAACAAATCTCTGACATGTTCTGCGTACAATCTATCTTGTGCTTGATTGATCCAGAGTCTGAGACCTAAGTGCATCAAAGCTGTACCTTTGGCGCTATGTTGTTGCCGTCAGTGCTGCAGTAGAGTGAACGTCAGTATTTAGTGAGAAAACGTTTTCTGATGTTAGGGGTTTTGCAAAAGCTGTCAACCACTGCATTGATGACTCTGCTGCTTGCTACTATGTTTGGCGATGCAGAACCAAGCTAAGCTAGCAAAAATGAAAGCTGATGAACAGTGCTAACCATGTCATTGCCCCAGTTTGTTGTGCAATTTCGTTAGTGACAGTTCACTCTGTCAGCTGTTCTGACGTCATCTTGATGATGGTGCTGCAGTATATCGATACACGCATGCAGTTGGGCTCTGCATCCTCCCTGCATCTGATGAAGCTTCAAATCCCCTTTTAGCTTCCTTTGTCATCTTCATCCCAAAAGGCTTCAATCTCTTCTAAAGTCTTGCCCTTGGTTTCGGGAACTGTTGCATAAATGGATCCGAGTGCAACAACACCAATGCCAGCAAAGATGAGGTAAGTGGCTCCGAGACCAGCCTTGTCCTCCAGAGTAGGTAGCACCAGACTCACCTGGACAGTCAGAGTCCCAGTCAGGCCAAGAAACAGTTACACTTAGTCAAGAAACAGTTACAATTGGTTCTGTGCAAGTGACTACAAGGCAGCTATTCCTGTCATATAGGGATATACCAGATGCAACAGCAAAACATCAAGGATGGAGCCCTGCATGCCTGTGCTTTGTGCAGGCGTGACCAAGCCAGATGTTGATACATTGATCATGCTGTTGTTACCGCTAGTCAAATGGGTTTGCTTGATAGATTGGATACAGATACACTGTCCCAAGGAGACACTGATTGCACTAATTTGCACTTGTCAAATTTGTCAAATGGGTTTGTGAGGGCAGCAATACACTGCATACCAGGAAATTGGAGCCGAAGTTGGTGAAGGTTGCAAATGCTGCTGCCTGGCCCCTGCATGCAGACAAGACCCAGCGCGTTATACATGCGAAATGATCATACGACAAATCTAGGCTGACTTTATCACACATTCGGGATGATCTTGTTACATGCATACATAACTGACAAATGAAGGCATGACTTCCAAACTCAACAAGGCAAGAGTCGTGTCCTGGTCGACGTGGCCACTTGATATAGCTGAATGAAAGCTCACTAGCACTTGATTTCATTGTGCGGCCAATCACATGGACTGGGTTGACATGACACCATATATCCCAGCTCTGTGCATATGCAGCTGACAAACAGCATGCCACAGAATGCCACAGCCTGCCAAGAAGTTCTGCAGAGAAAGTGGCTTGCGCACCAACAGGGCTTTTCTGCGACTTTGTAGCAGGCACTCTCGAGTCAAGGCAAAGGTATTTTGACCACACCCAAATGTTACCCAACCCAAATATTGCCCTACCCAGATATTACCCTGAATACAGACAATGACCCTACCTGACAGATAAGGGGAAGATCTCTCCCACCATAAGCCAGCTGATAGGCCCAAAGCTGACCTGCAACTCACCACACCTTGCCACTCATTGCCAGCATCATTGTCAGCATCATAGTCAGCATCATTGTCAGCAGCGCTGTCAGCAACATAGTCAGCATCATTGTCAGCATCACTGTCAGCATCTTGCAAGCATCACTGTCAGCATCATTGCAAGCATCATCGTTAGCATCATTGTCAGCATCACTGTCAGCGTCATCGTCAGTATCATTGTCAACATCACTGTCAGCAGCACTATCAGCATCACTGTCAGCATCATTGCAAGCAGCACTGTCAGCATCACTGTCAGCAGCACTGTCAGCAGCACTGTCAACATCATTGCAAGCATCACTATCAGCATCGCTGTCAGCAGCACTGTCAGCAGCACTGTCAACATCGCTGTCAGCATCACTGTCAGCATCACTGTCAGCATCACTGTCAGCAGCACTGTCAGCAGCACTGTCAGCATCACTGTCAGCATCACTGTCAGCATCACTGTCAGCATCACTGTCAGCACCACTGTCAGCAGCACTGTCAGCATCATTGTCAGCGTCACTGTCAGCGACACTATCAGAATCATAGTCAGCATCATTGTCAGCATTGAAACAAAAGTTGCGCCTGGTCTGCAAGTGGGTCATGTTGTTGTCCGGTAGACAGCAGTGTTACCTGGTATGCAGCAGTGTTACCTGGTACGCAGCAGTGTTACCAGGTACACATCAGTGGTAATTGGTATACAGCAGTGTTACCTGGTATGCAGCAGTGTAGGAGAGCAGACCAACAACGCTGACCCAGGTGGCAAAGTCACCCTTCACAAGGGTCTGAGCCCCACTCAAGGCCAGTAGGGACAGGACTAGACCGGCCACCCCCCCCAGCAGCAGTGGCCGCCGCCCCACACTGTCCACTGTTGCTACTGCCACTCCTGCACTGACTCACAGACTCTCACAGACACATTTGCAGACACTCACACCCACTGTCGCTGCTGCCACTCCTGCACTGATTTATGTAGACTCACATGCACTCACAGACTCTCAAACACACTCACAGACACTACACACAAGTGTTACTGCTACTTGTGCACTCATCCACGTACACTCACATGTACTCGCAGACACTCAGACACACCCACAGACACTCACACCAGCAGATGCCACTACCGCTCCTGCATTGACTCACGTGCACTCGCACATACTCACAAACACTCACAGACGCAGACACACATTAGTGGAGGTTGAGACAGAAGTGAGGGCTGCAAAGCGGACAGCAGTATGGTCTGCAAATCCTCCTGAATTTGCTTCTTTGGGAGACAAAATGATGCATTCATTTGGGACGCCCTACTGCCAATGGGAACGCTTAAGATGCCCTGCTGCCAATGATGGCAGGATAGTCCATGCCACAAGGACAGCATCATTTTGCATGATTCATTTATGAGCTGTTGTTGAGCCAGACAGGTCATGTAACAAACGGCACAGCCGTCAACAAAACTGTGTCACTTCTCACAGACTCACAGATTGCTGCCTGCACTGTTACGCAGCACATACTGCAGTAAGGCCCGCCTGATAAACTCACAAATCAGCTGCTACATGGTGTTATAGTAAGCATGTAAGTCAGGTGTCCCATAACACAATTGCTCAAATGTTTGGTGCCAGAAGCTGACATGTCATGACTAACTTGAAGAAGCTGACCTGTCATGACTAATTTGAAGAAGCCAAGCACCACCGACACCCTGGTTGCGTCTGAGTCAGAGGCAAAGCCGGCATCCTTGAAGATCTTGGCAGCATAGTACAATACGCTAGGCTGGCCTGTGATCTGCTGGAACAGCATCAGGCTGCTTCCAATCAGCAGAGGCTTCACATTGCGCCCGCTGAACAATGCAGCCAGTCCCCCTGAACATGCATCTCGTTCTGTGTTTTTTGAAGTTTGAGTTTCACATTGCGCCCGTTGAACAGTGCCGCCAGCCCGCCTGAACATGCACATTCTTTAATGTTTGGTCTTGAAATTGAATAGTTTGAAAAAATTTGCCAGTCCCTCGTGAACATACATAGTTTTTGATAATTCAGGTTCAAGTGTCAATGTATGTAGTTTTGAGGGGTTTGCAATCAAAGTTTTGCAGGTTGTCATGGTGGCAACACAGTCTGGCATGAGGAGTGCCATAGCTTATTTGTGAACACGCTTGTTGTTGTGTAAGCCGTGGACCAGGGTCTACAATGAATGCATAATCCTCCTGCAGATGCAACTGAGCCTTTGACAGGCAAGTGGATGTCTGCACAACAAGAGAGACGGAGACCAAAATAAGAAAACACAAGTAGCAGCAGCAGCAGCAGCAGCAGCAGCCAAAGCTGAAGAGAAAGATGAGGAACACCTCCTTGATTTGGGGTCGTCTTAATTTCCCAGCAAAACACAATGACCCCAGCAGGGTTGGTCTGAAAGTACAGACCCTGGCATTCAAGATGTCTTTATTACACTTGTCGTACTTTTTGAGGCCGTTTCCAATAAGGTCATCAGGCAAGTGGCTCACATGCAAGAAGAGGATTATACAGAAGATGAAGATGAAGAAGAACCTGGTGCCGAGGTGGGGCTATCTCGCAGCATGTTGGACACTTCCTGCTCAACTGCCTGGCTGTCTGACCCAGAACTGCCCCAGGCTCTCCTAACAGCCCCTTCAGCCTGCTCCAGGGATGCCCCAGACAACAGCAACCACCTTGGGGACTCTGGCAGCCATGCCTGCAGCACCCATGCTTGTTTGTCATGACGCAAAACATCCCCCCAATGCAGTAACATGTTTTTATTGTCCCCAGGCATACCTGGATTTAGATTCCCACTGTAAAAAGTACAAAATTTGGATTTGAAGTATAAATTTTGGGATTGAGATCATAACAGTTGTCAACATCTGTGGCAAGCTAGGTAGATGGGAGGCCTGTTGCAAATGAGAAGCTGTCCAACACAATCAGCATCAGCTGAACTAGGCTGAGTTGATAGATAATCTGTCCAGGAGCCCTCAAAGTTGGTAGACGTTTCCTGAAGATGCCACTGGCAATCCCTGCAGTACCGTGTTTGGGACAGCACAGGCACCCCTTGTCACACCCCATAAGTCATACAAGGTCTGCCATGCTGTGGCTCAAGAAGCTGCAGTACATCTTCTGGATCTTTTGGATCATTTGGATTGATCTGTGGCTGTGTTTGACATGGGTGAACACGTGCTTGGACAAGAAGCATATGTCTAGACATCATGATATTCTGGATGATGAGGAATAGATGAGGAGATGCTGGGACAAGAAGCAAAGGGCTTGTCACCATGCCATTCTAGATAGGTGAGGACATGCGGAAACGACCACGCCAGTGTTGCAAGTGCTGGAGCTGTCTGAGGGCACAGCCTTTCTTTGTCATTTGTTCAACAATGCGCCTTCAACCAGTCACAACAATGGCGAGAAACAATTAAGCAATGCAAGGGCAAAACTGTGGACAGGAGACACATAATATTAGTAAGGAAGGCAGATGGCACAGCTTGAGGGAGATTCACATTGTGGATCAATGGTTGAGCAACGCTGACAAGCTGCAGACAACTTAGACGTCAGAGGAAAAGGAAGAAGAGGTGCAGAAGAGGCAGAAGAGGTGCAGAAGAGGAAGAAGAAGAGCAAGAGGAAGAAGAGGTGCAGAAGAGTGAGAAGGTGTGTAGGAGGGACTGACCATGCCAGCGAAGACGATGAGTGCGGGTGGGAGCGCAGCTCCATACATGTAGCGCCACCCCCCCGTGTCACCCACCCACAGGGCTGAGGCCAGGTAGCCCAGCAGGATGCCCCCCACTATGAATCCCTCCTTCAGACTGCACCCCACACACACACATGTATCCGGAATCATCACACTCAATCAGTCCCGGCATCATCACACTCAATCACTCAACCAATCATGTTTGCTTGTTGCCTTGAGGACCCAACAGGGGAGTCAGCAGACAATGACTGGGGAGTCAACATACACTAAGCAACTAAGTTTGAAATGTATTCACAACGTCTGCTTCAAAAGTTTGAGAATGTGACGTTTGTGTCAAAACCGCTGAATCCAACAGCAGACAGAACGGCAATTGGCACTAAGTTGCTAGGACATCCAACCTGAATGTTTGGGCTTCGACGCCCTACAAAACGAATGGCAGTCACTGTTCTGTCCAAGCTGAATCTGTCTGGCTGGATTGCACTACATATGATGTTCCAAAGCGATTTGCTTTTGGGTCAATTGCACAGGTTGTGTTGGTGTGACAGCACTTGAGTGCCCTCTGCAATCTTCCTCTAAGGCAAGCAGCAGTGTTATGATCAGCTACAATCACCAAGAAGCATACTTCAAGCAAAAGGAATCCAAGGGCCCAATTTGGGATCATCTCAAGCTTCTCTATATTGAACGCCTAACGGCGTCGTCTTTTCTTTCCTTTTCTCAAGCAAAAGGAACAGCCCAGCAGCAACTGATGAGGCAAAAGCCACAGCAGCCATGCTTCAGGCTTAGGGTTTATATATAAACTTAGTTACATACTTACATGTTCAATATAGGTGCTTTAGGCATGGCTGCTGTGCATACTGAAGAAACTTGTGGGCAACGGCGTATCTGCAGCTGCACAGTACACATTACACAGTACTGCACAACACACAGTATACTATATCTACTGTGTGCTGCACAGTGTGCTGTGCATGTCTGCAGTAGTAGAGCTGATACCCCCTCACAGGGTAGGGCCTTAGCCTCAGCAGGATTTGTAATCTATGCTGGCAACCATCGGGGTAGCCTTGTACAATAGGCCTATCAAGACTAAATCAAAATGTCTGCAATCACCTGATGAGCAAGCCTCGCACAGACGCAGAGGCAGTCTCAGCAATGTAAGCTGGTGCTGCATGCATGGCAAAGCCAATCCCCAGGCCGTACATCACACGCCCAGTCAGCAGCAAGGGGTAGCTGGGTGCGAAGAAGAGCAGAGTGGCTGCTGCACCTACAGCATGCAAAGGTGACTTTGTCAGGACCTTGTGCAGTAGCATCATAAACACAGTACACAGTGCACTGTATACAGTACAGAAAAGAAAAGACTACGCCTTTCAGCGTCATTTAAAGTATTATACTGGGCTGCCCAGGTATACAGTGCATGGCATATGGTCCGCAGTATGCAGTACAGTAAGACAGAGGAGGGCAAGAAGCACGGGGAGAAGAACGTGAAGAAGAAGATTGCAGGCAGGCTGCTGACACAAGCTGCCGCTGGCTTCCTACAGTTGACATGCTTTCTTTGTGCTCACATCCTGGATGACATTATGTATCCTGTTTGTACCTGATGCACAGATGTAACGTTCATTGTTATGAGGACTATCTTTGCTTGGTATAACTCTGGTTGTTGCAGAACATATAATGACACACCAGACAATCAGTGAGGGATTTTACAGTTGTTGGGGCCAGCTAGCCCATTTGACTAAACTGCAGTCTTTCATTAGGAACCAGAAAAGACAAAAACATAACATAGACAAACGATACCATCATCAGAAAAGCGGTGAGACATTGTCACCGTGCTTGAGAAGAACAACGTGTTTGAGAAGTACACCGTGCTTGAGAAGTACACCGTGCTTGGGAACTACACCATGCTTGAGAAGTACACCATGCTTGAGAAGTACACCATGCTTGAGAAGTACACCATGCTTGAGAAGTACACACCGTATAGGCAGGCCGCCAGCATAAGCTCCCTTCTTCTTCCCAGCTTGTCCCCCAGGAAGAAGGCCCCAACAGACCCTGCAAGGGCCCCAAACAGGGAGCTGCTCACCACTAGGCCTGACTTGAAGGGGCTCAGGCTGTACCTGGACTCCCACACACGCACACACAGAACGCTCAGTATATGCATGCCAAGCCTGTGTTATACTGAAACACCCCAGCCTTGAGCCAAGAGGTCAAAGAAAGGCAATACCAGTTGGGTGGGTAACTAAGGGGTAAGCTGTCTGGCAGTCAGGACTCAATAGAAGGCAGAGTTTCTGTACAATGGTGACAAAAAATTCACGGTATGGTGAGATGAAAGCGCCAAGTGCAAGCCTGCTGACAGTGTGCAAATGCATGCAATGAGCATGCATTGCAGCATGCAAGTGTGTTGACTATTTAGGTGTAGGTCATGCTGACCATGTGCAGCAAGACAAGCACAGCAATGAGACACGGGCTGAAAATGTGACTTAGGAAAGCCTAGCTGATTGTGATTGCATCATAGCATGCTTCAAGTTGTGATCGGCGCAAGCTTTTGGGCATGCATGTGGACAGCTGTCCTAGCCAATAAAAGCAGTGAGCAGTTGCAATACTTCACCTGCCACGTACAGATTGTGAATGGGAGCAGAAAACACACTCACCAGTCTGTTCCTGAGGTCTGCTGGCTGGTGATAGATACTAAAGCCCCGGATGTTGCACCGATGTCGTACCCAAACAGTAGCCCTCCAATAGCTGGGAACAGAAACACAAGAGAGGTCATGAGCCAATCCACTTCCCGTGGTGTCATGGCAGCTGCAGAGATGTCTGTTTGTGGTGCTTCCTGCAACAGCAAGAAGAGTCCTTTTGACTCACACAGGAAAAGGTGACATGCTAGATCAGTGCTGCAAAGTCTCCAAATTTTGAATGACTCTGACGTTCATTAAAGGTGCTTTTGCTTCACGGAACTTTAAAGAACTTACAAGCAGACTGTCCCGTTCCTCTGCTCGCACAAGCGTTTCGCGCCGGGCGTTGGGACTATTGCGTGGCATGTTGGATGCGAAGGCGCTTGAACGACGGTAGCTGCACTGCACGTGGGTTGCCTCGCTTCTGTAGGAACGAAGAGCGCAAAACCGGTGTTTACGCCGTGAGCCAGTATCTGAAATGTACCTCGCGGGCGTCGCTGATCGAGCTACACTTCCCTGCATGGCCTACGGAATACTGTCTGACAGGCCGAAGCACCGCGAACATGAGCTATTCACTACAGCAATGCCATGTTTTATGCACGGATCTAGCACTGGCCTTGACTCCCTTGCTTGCAGAAGGGCAAGATAGCTGTTTGGCATGCGAAACGCTCGCTGGACGTGGCGAGCGTTTTGCATGGCAGACGAGCTTGACACAAATCTCAAGCGCCCAGATGTCATCGGATGAAGCAGCACGTCAAAATCGAGCAGTCGTGAAGGTCCTGTCCGTCCGTAGCCCGTCTCAAATTCAGTCTGCGCAAGCCGGTGTGCTCGTTTCACTACCTACCATCTCTAACAGTCTACTTGCGTATACGTAGTACAACCCAGACAGGGCTTGACTCACAGTGTCGAAGCCGTCTCTACAGAATCTTGTTGAGTTGGTGACGTGCAGATCCGTGTAGGTCGCACCCCTCATTGAGGTTGCACTGACTATGGATCCACGACAGATGTCACAAGGTGTGCTTACGAGTCCTTCCGTTTGTACAACCCGTAGTTGCACTTACACGACGGCATCGTTGCAGAGGAACGAGAGGCTCATGAAGTGTTTGAGCTGGGGGACTTCTTGCTCCAGAGCGGCAGAACAATCAGAAATGCAAAGCTGGCTTTCAAGTGAGCCCCCCCATGATGCATAATGCAGACGCACATGTGCAGTCACTCACCAATTTTGTAGGACAAAGTTGCTGAAGAGTTCCTTATGCCCCTGCATCATCTCAAGATTTGTATTGTCTGCATGTAGGGTCTGGGGCAAGCTAAACAAGGACCAGAGCAATGCCATCTTGTATCCCACCTGGTATTCTGGCAAGCATTGGGACAATGATTGGCTGATAGGGCCTGGCATGGGTTTAGACCCCAGCAAATACTGCATCATTGTGCCCAACATGTTTGGCAATGGCCTTTCTTCTTCTCCTAGTAACACTCCTCCGCCTGCTAATGCAGCTAGATTCCCAGAGGTAAGCTTTGCATCCCATTTGAGGCATTGCTGCAGCCTATACAATATGACACATGGCTCCTTGACTATGCTTTTGTCATCGAGACATCATGCCTTTGATCAAGTGTGACAAGACATTTCATGTGACCAGACATTGCATGTGACAAGACATCCACTCTGTGAAGGTATAGTCCCCAAGATGAGGCTATAACTTGAGCCATGCAGTGTTACATGCATCACCTGCTCAACTGCGCTCAAACTTTCAGTGTCTATCTTTGCTCAACTACAACAAGCTTTTAATGCCTGCCTTGCTCCGTCAATGCAGGCAGCACATACTCACCAGTGCAAACTGAACAAACTTATCTGGATCAAACATGACTGTTCTCAGTGCAGATCAGGGTTCAGGACAACGTAAAAGCTCAGCATAAATTGGTGACTGAGAGGTTTGGCATCAAGAAGCTGGTGATGGTGATTGGGTGGTCCATGGGGGCGGGTCAAACCTTCCAGTGGGGGGTCAGGTCATCCTCAAATCAGCATTTATCTCATTGTTCAGTGTGCCAAACTGTGGCAGCCAAACAGACTGTTGTCAAAGTGTGTACAGTCTGGACTCGACAACACAGATACATTGTGCATACCCATTCATGCTAAGTTCTTGCTGAATTCAATGTGAATTTGTGTGTGGATACCCTGACATGTAGGCGCCCTGAGCGTTGAAGGTGCCTTGAAAGTTGATAAAGCCATGTGCAAGCAGTGGTGCTTGCAAACTGTAGAAATCATACATGCAGCTGTGTTACCGTGTTTTGGTTTGACTTCAAATTGGAGGATACCTTGATTCTGACCTGCAGCTATCCAGACATGGTGGAGAGGCTGCTGCCCTTCTGTGGATCTGCCAGAACCAGTGACCATAATAAGGTATGGCCCCTCACATTTGTATGATCAGAAAGGAAAGAAAAGAAAAGTTATGCAATTTCGCAATCATGATGGCAGCCTCCTAAGGCAGCAGCCAGGACCCTTGTATGATCAACTCGTTACACAGTGTTGCGTACAGTTGTCCTGTTACATTGAGCGTAAGGAGGCATGCCCCCTCTTCTTTGGGTTGTCAGCTCGGTAAAGAGTTCTGCATGCATGTCATGACACACTTACAAGCACAATGCGCCCATGCCAGTTTTGAAGCATGCAGTGATTCATGCAATG
>JAABUP010000968.1_pt1 | contig 61602 bp, 56 predicted proteins | sample 5559201 | NCBI WGS metagenome assembly JAABUP01 (sample SAMN10711887, study PRJNA513373) | rock metagenome | isolation source: Antarctica rocks | place: Antarctica | reverse complement strand
CCCTATGAACCCCTCACCCCTCCAAACTAACCCTACTTCCAACATAGAATCGCATTCGGCCACATCCTCACGCGCCTAACAGCCGCCAAAGAAGCCGGGGCGTTCATAACCACCCCCGACGGATCCAAAGTCGCTCTAGGCATCCCTCAAGCGCAAAAGGAAGCCAGAGGAGACGCGCACGCGGACATTCCGCTCCGGAGGCCGGGGACGGCGACGGAGGCGGCGAGTGTGATATTGGCGGTGGCGAGCCCGTTGTTTAGCTATGTTGACGGGCAGACGGTTATGGTCACGGGGGGCCGGAATATGTAGTGTGGGGTTGTTGGGTGTGTAGGGGTCTATCTTTGATTTCTACAATTTCCGAGTGCAGGGTTTATATCTTTGAGCACGGAGCTATTTACAAGCCGATAACGTGCGTACAATGCAAATGCTCCAGCAAATGATCCACTAACGAACACAGAACAAAACACCGCCCATGCGACCCTCAAACACTATCGTAGATCCCAGCACCCCCACATCAACGGTTCAATGATTCAACTTCATAGCCGCATGTCCCAAAATGCCCGCAGCCTTCGCCACCTGCTCCTGCGCTAGGGTCCAATCCGCAACGTCAATGGCGTCACGAATACCGGGGAAGTAGGCTCCGTCGTAGCTAGACCAGGCTTGCGGGGCGAAGATGATGTGTTTGTATTGGGTGCGGTTTGGGAGCTGTTTGGTGTTAGCTATCGGTCGATTGATTGGAGTTATGAAAGGGGTGTGGACGGACGGGAGGGAAAGGTGCATCTGGTGCACTGTGGCGGTGGGTGAGGAAGGGGGAAAGGGGTGGCCGGGAGGGAAAAGACAAGGACGCTACTGACCCCACCATCTACGTCGAGGAGATGTGTTTCGAAATTCGCCATGCGTGTGTTGTGGCTCATGCGCTTGATAGCCATGACGTTGCTCTCGAAGCCGCCGCCACCGTAAACAGTCTCCGACCAGATACGATCCCAGGTATGGAACTCCGCGGCGTTTTCGACAAAGGAGTCCGCGGCATCGTGCAGTGGCTGCAGGTCCAACGGCGGATCCGGATTCGAGCTCGTGATCGGTGCGCTCTTCGCTTCGACGTACTTTTCCAGATCGACTACGTACCCCATGACGGACGCGGCGTAGGTCTCCATATCGAAGGGTAAGACGGGTGTATCTGCCATCTCTAAGATGAGAAGGGCCCATATCTGAGCCGTGAGTGTGTGATACTGAAAACCCGGGTCGCCAAACTTCTTCATCCACTCGAAGTTGTCGTAGCAGCTATGATACGGAAAAGGAGGGCCTCGGAACCCGAAGTCGATGCTCGATGTCCCTGCCATGTCTTGGAAGGCCACGTAATCGCTATCCGCACCCAAGCCCTGAAGTTTGGTGGACTTTTCATCCCAAATTGAGCGAAGGGTCTGGTTCTTGATCGGGTCAGTAACGCGATCAAGCACCCTCAGAAGGGCGCGTTCGAAGATTGGACAGGCCGCGGCTTCGAATTGGGTTCCTGTGACTGCCACATCAACGTTGAGATAGGCGAACCCGTTTCGACGGAGTTCATCAATTCGAGCTTCGACGTGCTCGGTGGAGCCGATAAGGTTATATTCTTCACCGTCCCATGAGGCGAACTCAATGGTGCGGAGAGGTCGCCAGCCCAGTTGACGCAGCTCGCCGAAGATACGGATGACTTCGAGCATCACAGCTGTGCCGCTGCCAGGATCAGAGGCGCCAAAGCACCAAGCGTCTCTGTGATTGCCCACAATGATTGACTTTTCGGGTTGCTACGTAGTAAGATTATCAGTCGAGCTCACGCTTCAAATCTTGCCGTAGTCTTCGCTTACCTCTAATCCTGTGATCTTACCAATGACATTGTAGATCGGTTGCTTCTCGACCTCGTCCTGCTCGTTCATCAGATGAACAATAGGCGAGCTTTGGTCCCCTGTCCACCAATTTACATCTGGTACGCCCCCAACCCACTCGTTTGGCACCTCCTCACCATGCCCTTTGATTGCTTGTAGAAGTTTCTGAGCGTCTCTCCAAGATAATGGAATGCTCGGAATGTTGTTGAGACCTGGATTGTTTTCCTTCGATATCCTCTTCTGCTCTCCAGGTAAGGAAGCAAACCCTGGTGACAGGACATCACCGACAACCCAGCTCGTCAGGCCGACAGTCCCCCTTTGCACTCCATCTGCTGGCATGAAACGGCCATTTGGCCACGGTTCGCCTTTGACGAAGCCGTCGTCGGCAGGATCGCTATAGATGATGCATCCCACAGCACCCGCCAATGCTGCGGCCTTGACCTTTACACCTCTGTCACTTTGCGTTCCGTAGTATCTAACCAAAGCGATCGCTCCTTTCATATCAATACCATTGTCTTCAAGTCTCTTGAAATCCTCTCGGGAGCCATAGTTGGCATAAATCAAAGGTCCCGTAACATTGCCTGCTCGTGAAAGGCCATGGAAGACAAGGGTTTGCTGCCGTGGAGGATCATCGTAGGCAGCTTCCTCCTCTATCGTCGCCTCCCAAGCCATCTCCGGAGGATCGACAATTGCAACTCGTCGTCCACCAGCCTTCGGATAGTTGAGGTAGACATCGAATCGCTCCAACCTAGCATCCTCCAGATTTGCAGCGTTAAACAGCCCTCCTACCCATCGCGCCAAAACGAAATTACCTTCCGTGCCCGCTATATGGTCGTACGCTGTGAGGTGCTCCAGATAGTTTTGTATACTCGTCCCATTCGCATGACTCTGCACGAATATCCTTACTGACTCCGGATCGTACGTCTGGCCTGGCCCTCCCTTCTGAGACATGGTGAAGATATTTGAAGCCAGCAATACATATACCAACGACACAGTCAAGAATCCCCCAAAGATGCGGCCCACCACGACCCAATTCCATCTGTAATCGGGAGACATTCGGGGTATTCGAGCTCGCATGAAGTTGAAGGATGGAACCCATCTTCGGAAAGGCAGGTGGATGGAGGACAGTGTGTTCGTAAGGCTAGTAATCCGCTTTGACAGGCTCTGGCCTATCTGCGAGCGCCGTGCTGCATCCTCAGGAGTCTCCGGATCCAGCACCTCCATCTCCATCATCTCTCTCCGCAGGCCCCCATCGGATGTCCGAGGTGAAGCCTCGCCAGATGAGGGCAAAAAGTCAAGACTGGATCGTGCTGACTCCACGGTTGGAGGTTCGTATCCACCACGTCTTCTACTCCAGGTTGTTGCGCCATCACGGGTGGTTTGCCGGAGGAGACCTTGCCGCTCTGCATCATTGCTGATCTCCTCCGGTCCAAGATGTGATTGTGATGAGGAGGGGCGTGAGGATGTAGCTTCTTCATAGGTAGGAATTGGGAGGGTGTCAACCTGCTCGTACTTGTTGGGCTTCTCGTCGACCATTGGACTGGCTGGACTCCTGGTCACTGATCATTGCACAGATTCACAGTACTATTCGCAAGCGCTAGTCATCCGCAGCATTGCTAACAGAAGAGGCCAGTGGGTGGGGGTGGTGAGTTGTATATTGCTGAGTTGCGCATTCATTGGAGCATCCTAGTTGATACACAATTCGAGTCTCTCGGCTCGCCGACGCTTGGGCTCGCAGCTACATACTTACAAATTCCGTTACTTCACAGCACACTGATCCTGGCTTTTCTTTGGGCAGATGTATTCTTGTTGAGTTCAGCGAACATTCATTGAGCAGTTTATTTCTTGGTATCGAGGTATATAGGAATGCCATGCAGTCATATTATCCTTCAGCGAGACAGCCGCATCCGTCAAGCTTCCAGCCAGACCCACCGCAAATGCCCAGTGATTGTCAAAATGCCATCATGTTTTATTGCGCATGATGAAAGGATGTTTCAGCGCCTCAGCAGGCGTACATCTCTTCTCCGGGTTGAGGTTGAGACAACGATCCAGGAGATCTGCGAACAAATTCAATTCCTTCATGTCGACGTCGTTCATCCCCTTCGTGTTTGAAAGCAGCCTCGTCTTCAGGTCCCGTGTAGGTTTGGTGAAATTGAGAATACGAACAACATCTTTTCCGGTCAAGTTGTCCTTCTCTACGCTCCTGAAGTTCAGCAGGTCGTCAAAATGCAGACCGGCAAATTGAGCTCGTCGAAGGATTTTGTGACTGAACTTGCCTCTGCATTCCATGATGGAGCGAAGCATCTGATTGTTAGTGCGGCCGGTGAAGAGGATCTTGCCGGTGTAGAGTTCGAAGAGCGTGGCACCGACAGACCATGTGTCGATGGCGTAGTCGTAGGGCATTCCCAGAACTGCAAGGATATCAGCAGAGGCAGGCAAAGCACGGAAAGCAATTGTACGTACTGATTTCAGGCGCCCGATAAAATCGACTGACCAAATATGGGGTGATCTCATTGTCAGAGGCATCGGAAGCTGATCCAAGATCACAGATCTTCAACAGATTGCGCGACTCGTTCACCTATACCGGGTTAACATCCCATCCTCAGTCATTCCCGATGATACATGACATACCAAAACGTTGTCCGGCTTCAGATCTGCATGCAAGATGTTACATTTACGTAACAAGCTCAATCCAAGAAACATCTGCTGGGCGTACGCTCGGACAGCTCTAAAATTGATGCCAACGTCGCGACCGAACTTCTTTAGGACTTCGCGCAGGTTGATGCTGATTATAATTAACAGTGCTTCACATTCTGTTAGCTTTTAGGGGCTGACCTCAAGTTTTCGAACACCATGCATAGATGACCCTTGTGTTCGAAGTACCTCTCCAACCGGATCATGTGCTTCTTGTCTTCCTGGTCGGCTTGTGCCAATTTCTGCAAGATCTCGATCTCTTTCATCCCGGCTTTCTTCCTATATCGTGGTCAGTATCTTACCGTAAGATCCCAATTTATTATGGACGCTTACATAGTGTCATTACTCCGAATGATTTTGATTGCCACAAGTCTCTTAGTACCAGAGTCCATTGCTCGTACAACACCCGAAAACATGCCCTTGCCTAGATTCGCTTGAACATGATAACGACCATCAATCAGTTCACCTAGTCTAACGATGTAATAACCTTCAGGATCATCCCAATTGTCAAGCATGCCCATATCGAGGGCTTTCGGCTGCGGTATCGGGACCGCTTTCGTGAACTCTACTTTTTCTTTACCCTCTGCACCAGGCGATGCTACGGCAAACATGTCGTCATCGTCCTCTTCAGCAAACATGTCGAATTCGTCCTTTTGCTTCTTAGACTTCGGCTTTTCGATGGCTGCGACTGGAAGCAGCACATTCTGAGAGGTGGCTTTCGTCTCATCGTAGGCACTTGATGACACTTCCTCTCCTTGATGCCGTCGATCATGTCGCATCTTGTCTTCTTGCATGTCCATAGTAGGGTCATAGTCAGCTGCTGAGGGTTCATCTTCTATCGCCTTGATGTCCATATCGACGTTGCCGTTAGCAAGTTCCTTATCATTCGTCACTTCAAAAGCTGGTGACTCTAAGCCTGAGCTCTCCTTGGGAGTCGGCGGAGGCGAAAGTTTGGGAGATTCTGAGACTGAATTAGTGCCTATTTGGAGGGGTGTATGAGAATACGGACCTGATCTTCTACTGGTAGTAGAGCCAGAAACTTCCGCTCTCGGGGTTGAAGGGCCTGATTCATTTCCCAGCTGCAGAGCTTGAACGAGTAATGGCGTAGCTGAGCCTCTATACTTAGCTTTGATGGCCTCACGTCTTTTACGACGCTCTCCAATTAGAGTAGCTTCGTCCATGGGCTGTGTATCGGCTGTTTGGTGTTTCTCTGGAGCCTCATAGCCTGCTGCAGCAGCATCGTCCTTGGACCTGACAATAAACAATCAGCATGTATCTCCCATGCACGGACCAAGGACGTACTTATCTGCCTGCCCATCCAACTCTGAAATTGACACGTCCTGTGTTGACTGGTTGCGTCGAATTTCAGCCTCTTGCTTTGACGTTTCAGCGGCAACTGGGGGTTTCCCCCGATCGCTCACTGACTGGTTGTTCAAAGGCCTGCTGTTGCTCTCCTTGTACCCATGATGATCACGGTCCTTCTGTCCAAGTCCGCCACGATTACCATCCCTTTCTTCTCGATCATACCGCACATGGTAATCCTGTCTTCGAGATGGGCGTGGCGGAGACCGACTCCGCGTCCTTGGTCTCTTGCCTCGAAACCGATCTGCCGTGTCTCGGTCATCGTAGCGTAGGGTAGGATCTGCGGGCTCGCCCCTATCCAGATCGGCGTAAGAGACACGAGGTCTAGGTCTACTGTCGGAGAGTTGCTCTTCATAGTGAACTTTGAAGCGGCGAGGATCTGATCGGCCGCGATCACTGTGATAATCATCCTCACGTCGGCGCTTCTCCCCCCGAGGTTCTCGATACGGAGACCGGGACCGAGTGCGGGATTCGTACCGACGAGGAGGAGACTCGAATGGCGCAGGCGACTTGGAGACCGAGACACGGGTTCTGGAATGACGGTCAACGCTGGTGCCATTAACGGAAGGCAGCGACGTAGTTGCCTTCTCTGAGTCTGATTCGACTATCTCGCCCTCAGAGGGCGTGGACGGCGATTGGGAATTCATCATGATGTTCTATGCTTGCACGGATCCCAGAGTCTCCTAGCTCAGAGGTTTGACAACACTGATTAGCCACTGATGCGTCAAGAGTGGTGAGGCTTTGGTAAGAAGCCCAACCGGTGATGTATCTCCCTCCACAGGTTCCACTCTCTTCCTGGCGAAGAGACGGTACAGGCAGGCTATCAGTCGATATTACTGTGGAAGCAGAAAGTATTCGCCTCCGATGTGTGTCTGCGCAACAGTCAAAGTGCTGTCGGACTGGTGAATTTCATGGGCGACGCTGAAGTCGATGAGGTTTCGGTTTGCGCTAGCCGATTCTAGCGGCCGTCGACCTACCAAACCTTTACGGCGTAAAATCGGCTGGAACTACAATCACAGTCCTTTACACTCTCAAAGGCCTCCTTATACAAGTGACTCACTTGCTTCGGCCATGGGTGGTAACAGCAGAGAAGGTTCATCCTCAATATGCCAATCACACAACACATCCTACCTACTAACCACGTACTCATAGGAGGCAAAGCCAAACCTCTGAAGGCGCCAAAGAAAGAGAAGAAAGAAATGGATGAGGAGGATCTAGCGTTTCGAGAGAAGCAGAAGGCTGGTGCGTGGGCCATATTTTCTCATCCGTTTTAGACATGGCTCTACAGAGATCAAAAGATCTAGAGTTGAATATGCGAACGAGCTTGCAAACGAGCTGACGGTGAGATGTATAGATGCCAAGGCAAACAAGGATATGGCGGAGAAGGCAAAGGGAAAGGGGCCAATGAATGCTGGTCAGCAGGGGATCAAGAAATCGGGGAAGAAGTAACAAGGGGCGCAACATACGGGGGAGCCTGGTATGGATGGATGTTGCTACACGATTTAAGGGACCGGAGCTCATGATGCACGCTGCACGAAAACAATGACCCAAGACCCGAGGAAAGTTCTTATGCTTGGAATTGTGACTTGGCCGCTGGAGCCCTCTCCCCATCTAGTTCACAAATGTTGCCGATGACCAAACCCAAAGCCTAATCAGCCTTCAGATTCCACTTCCTCGAAAATTCCAATAGACTCCAGCATATCCTTCAGTAGCGCCAGTGGGACGCTAATATGCAGCAACGGAACATCTTATCTCAATGAAGGAAGATTTACCATAATCTGTCTCGAAAGCGACTTGTAACAACTTGGTGACTCAACCAGTCACTCGTCTAACCCACAGTCCTGTAGGCTCCCATATCTCGTTTTTGTCTCGTTTCTTCCACGCCCGATGGAGTTTCATTCCAACCTCATGCTCCTCCTTCATGACTCCTGCCAGCTCAGTATTAAGACCTTCAACAGTCTTCTTGATCTCTCGCCTCGAAGCCATGTCATACACTGCCGAGCTCGGCTGAATCACCTGGGTTAGCTCGCGAATGACTGTCTGCAGGTTTAGGCGCCGGCGATGGAGATTGTCTAGCGTCGCTTGTAAGCTGGAAATGCGATCCACCGACTCAATTTCAGGAGGCGACTGCGGGAGTGTCTTGGAAAGTCGTGATGAATCGTTCGTCGGCGATGAGTCAGCCTCTGATGGAGTAGGTTTTCGAATAGTTGCCTTGGCGGAAGAAATCATAGCGCCTGGTACGGGTCGTTTACGACTAAGTAGAGGAGACGAAGGGGTTGGCATTGGAGTCTCCGAGTCCATGCGTGGACTGTCCGGAGGGCTGTCGTAGGCAGTTGTAGCGTATGTTGTTGCGCTAAAGCGACTGCCTGGCTGATCCTGCAGATTCATATCCTTCATGGCAGAGACGAAATTATTTTCAATGGTCCCAGCGGACTCTCCGTCTCTGTTTTTACTCGGCGTGAGCTCTGTCGGTGTGGGTAGTGGCTTGTTTCTGGATTTCTCACTGTTGACGCTCCATGCAGCTGGAGATCTTGTGTCACTCGGAGCTGGGCTTGGATACGAGGGCCTTGCTGAATGTTGCGCTAACGGGGTCGTCAGGATTCTCGGTGGACTGTTCCTCCCAGCTTTCAGCGGTACGATAGGTTTGATGGTGTCGTCATGGTCGTACTGAGATGAGGCAAACCATGTCTGGGATTGAGCAGCTCTGTCGGACATCGAGACCGGAGTAGTACCACCAGATGGTTCATCTTGGGTTGGGCTTGGTCGTCTGGCAGGCCTTGGTGGAATTGCGATAGACTTCGTAGCTGGACGGAGTTTCTCCACTATAGGGCTCACGATTGCAGATCGTCCGCTCGGACCTTTCCATTCTTCCCTCGGTCCCATTGGGCCCCCTGAAACATTCCTACTCGCTTTGGGAGCTTTACCTACAGGTGTGTGGCTGTTCAGTGGTCCACCTCTGATTGAGATATGATTACCGTATTGGACATCGGCCGGACTTCCACTGAAAGGAGAGCTAAAGGGAGCACTGCCAGGCGTTACCTGTGCTGGTTTCCCACGCTCACATGTAGTTGGCTCTCCGGAAAAGTCGTCCCACCTTGTAAGAGTCGAATCTGGTTCTGATGGCTCGGAATCTTCGGTTTTGCCTCCATTCTGTGTCTTTCGCGGCACTGGAATATTAGTATTGTACCTAGAACTGAATGAAGCATTGTTATCCGGTGTTTCCGGAGATTCATCCACAGGAGAAATGTCTGGACTGCCCTGCCAGTCTCGGCGACCGCCATGAAGGTCAGGAGAATCCGGAGGAGAAACGTCTGTATATGTTGACGATGTAGTAGGAACTTCGGAGCGTCTTAGTTGATGCTGTCGGCTTTGCAGATGAGGCTGAGAGTATATCGAGGAAGCTGTCGGCGTGGCTGACACTGGTCGCTCCGAGGAGTTGGTCAGGGGTTCGAGAGATCTACTGGAAAATCTGTCAGAAAGGTGCTCAAAGAAAATACCCCGGTAGCGGATAGGGGAGCTCGTAGATCAGAAAGGTTTACTTACAAAGGAAGCTGAGGCAGGCCATTCACCACATCCCTGATTTCCTTCCTACCAAACGCTGGCGTTGCACTGATACTAAAGTCTCCGTTGTTCAAGTCTGTAACATGCGACATAGCGCCGAGAGTCTTCTCGTCGAACGTGGTTTCAATGAGCGTGGGATTGCCTATAACGTTGTCGCGGGGACGGTTAAGTTGAGGGATGCGTTTCCACATTTTGTCCATCTTCTATCGACAAGTAACCGTTCTGTATCGCGCATATTGGGTCAGTAAAAGTTCACTGTATCTGCCTTTGCACAGATTATATGGGAAAGAAGACATTCACCCACTAGAAGAGCGATAGGATTCACTCACCAGAATGTGATTGCTCAATCACTTCATAGACTAGTTGTTGATATGGGGATGTTGATTGTCCCTTTGTTATGTTGGAGAAAATTTGGGACCGTTGTTGCTCGCAGCTGAAATGGTTTGATACCAATCGCATTAGCTGACATCAGAATTAGAAACCTCTTATGGTTTGGAGGTATCTGAAGTGTTCCCTTGTACCAATCAAACGTTCGGATACGACTGTCGATTGGGAATCCCGAACAATTTGTTGTTCCTGGCGCAAACTTCCGAACCCTGAAAGCGGGAGTGTTCCAACTTTTGATTGAGCCGCCCCTCGTCGCGTCAGGTTTCAGCAGCACGCGTTAACGAAGCAGTGATCCTGGTTGACCTCCGTTGCACGATGATGATGGCTAGGAATGTTTTTCTGTCGGTTATGACACCACCAGGAAGACATTTAAATGCGGTAGCTCGCGGTAATTGTCGTACGTCATCGTTCTCTATTGAGTGTCGGGAGCGATAAGGTACCAGACGGGATTTAGGTTATTCCGGTCCGTCTCACCAGCTGAACGCAATCGAAACGCTCAGATATGATGGGGTATCGCCATACCTGATAGTTTGAAGTTCAGACAGTCATCGTCGCATCCAAACTGTGCCTCAGGGCTACTTCACCTGATAATCTAAAGTCCGGACGGACATTATCCCGCAACGCAAGCGTACCTTAGGGCCGCCTCATTTCACCAGAATTCCAAGAGGTTGAATTCGAGAAGGACACAATGGCAGAGAGTAAGACCCCCCCCAACCTAACCTACAACCCAACCACTAACCCAAGAAGCCGCCGACCAACACCTCGCCAGCGCACCTCCCGCAACCCAAGCGTAAGCACCCCGCTCCCCCCTTCCCTCCACCAAACACAAACCCCACACATACTAACCCACCTCACGCCCAGCGCCACAATAGCCTCACCCATCAACCTCATCCTCCTCGCTCTCTTCATCTACCTCCTGTACCTGCGCCTCCGCCCCACGCGCACGCCCACCCTCCCCTCCCCACCTCCCCCAATCGTCTTCCGCACCTTCACGCCCCCCGCCCTCCGCCCCTACAACGGCACGCACGACACGCCCGTCTACCTCTCCGTGCGCGGCCGCGTCTTCGACGTCAGTCCGGGGCGGAACTTCTACGGGCCCGGAGGGCCGTATGAGAATTTCGCGGGGAGGGACGCGAGTCGGGGACTGGCGTGTGGGAGTTTCGACGAGGGGATGTTGACGGGGGATTTGGAGGGGCCGTTGGATGATTTGCGGGGGTTGGGCGAGGGGGAGTTGGAGGCGTTGGGGGAGTGGGAGGGGAGGTTTGAGGAGAAGTATCTTGTTGTCGGGAGGTTGGTGGCTGTGGGGAGTGAGGGGGTTTAGGGTAGGGTGCTGGTGGGGAGGGTGGAGGTGGGTGTGGGTGTGGAGTTGGAGGATCTCTGGGGGTTTGGTTTGGGATGGAGAGATTGTTGAATTAGATGCCCTCTACTCAAATGCCTCCCTCTCTTCTACTCAGATATCAAGCGGAAGGGTTTCATGGATGACAGGTCGGTAGTCGAAATCGACATGGTGAGCAGCCATATGGAGGCTCAACATGATCATCAGACATGGAAAGTTGTCGTTATTCCAATTACCAAAATCAATGACCCCATCTTCAATCACAAAGAACGAGGCACAGAAGCACTCTTCCATTCTGATGCCGGCCACTAGCTATTCTCTCTGCGGCGAGCGGGGAGGATCAGTGTATGTAGAGTGGCTATTACGGACAGGGCAGAGTTACCTGCGGAGATCTGAAGCATTCCGCAACGTGGATTTGGCACAGTCAATACCATGCCCCTTCTCTACTTAAGTGTCAACTGGAAAGGGCGGATGCCGCGTAGAAAGGTAATATGGAAGAATTCGCAAGGTCCGATCTGGACTTGACGGGCCCGTCAGGAACAGCAATTCGCCTCTAATCCGACTTACCGTGATTCGAACCTAATCTTCAACGACACTAGGAAGAGGCAGGAAGAGCATCGTTCCCTTTCCCTCGCCCGCCATTGGCCCCTGAGCGGAAGTCGTCCCCTAGACGCACTCTCACCTTATTGAGATCTGACCGATAAGTACTTGAATATCATTCCGCTGGCTTATAGCCGATCACGGAAAACGACGTGTGGTCTGACCCAACGTCGGGATAGCGCGTGGGAGTGAGCATTGACACGCTAAAGAGGGGACGGTCAATCAAGTGTCGAGAAGACCAAACGGGCGTGCTCTATCGATGTGTAGAATCATGGAAAGACATGAAGAACTACGTGTCTGTTATACAGTTGCGATATCGATGCTCTAATCAGCTGTCTTCCGTATGGCAGTACAATGAGCTTCCCGGCAAGATCATCTACCGAAAATTCGTGCGTTGACTGTAACTTTCCGGAAGAGAGGTGATCACACGGCGCTGCTGGGTCCGTTGGATGTGCTGGATATCCTGGGTCCTGGGCTTCTAGCAAGCGTGCGCGCAGGACTAGAATGGAGGCAAAGACCAACATCGATTCCACCGTGCCTCGTAGTAAGGATTCAGATCCGTAATCCTTCCGTGTCACGTAGTAAGGATTCGAATCCGTACGAGCACGCTCCTGCGCCTCGTCCAGGCGCCTCAGCTCGGGCCCTCAAGACGCTATTTGGGTTGAATCCAACAATCGTTCATATGTAGACGTGTCGGAGCCAGCTGCTCCAAGAAGGAATAGAGGCACGGGCTCTGGCGTTAAGGTATGGCTGAAACGATTAGTGCATTCAAAGCATTGAAGTTGCAAATAGCCGTAAGGTGAGAGGAAGCCGGCGGTGTGCCGAAACGCTTGGACCTGCATGCAAGTCTGTGTGTCCCGGGTTACTGGGTTCTCAGGATCAGGTTCGTCACTTTTCTGGACTCGTTGGCTTGATGTTATTGGTACGCGGTATATTTGCGAGGTCATGTGGTTGCTGGCGCGCACCCAGACAATGTACCTTAGTTCTGCTTCAATTTCTCGTGGTGGCCTGGCAAAGCTTGCAGGACTGTAGGGTATGACCAATGAGATTACGACCTCTGTTACTAAACATTATTGTTGATCTTACAATTATCTCGGTTATCGTAGTAGCCGAGAGCTTATCGATAGCAGGCAAGATCAGCGGGCGTGGATTCAGTTCCAGTTCGAGCATCTTGAACTTAGATTGATTAAATCAAAGCGGTGAGCTGCAGTCCTGCCAATGATGATGAAGGTTTCCAAAGGTGTGCGAAATCCCCTGGCCGAGCGGGGCGTCGTCAACAGTCGAAATGCTATATTAGTGTCGCCAGGATGTTGTGTAGAGTATTGACCGTAGTCATATGATCGACGGCCATGTGGTCAACGAGCGCGGGTAATTACTCTTGTATTCGTCAGCACCAATCGAAGTGGTCTGACCCAGAGATGTGATGCTTTCCGCCATCACAGTCGCAGCTGGTTAGCTTCTCGAAGATCATCACGAAAACCACGTCCTCGGGAGAAGAAACCATAACCGCGCCCAGTGTGCTTCTTCGACGGAACCCAATCAGATGGATGAGGTTGCCTTTGCTTGAAATTGGGAGCGGGTGGTCCGGCTGTGATAACCCTAAGCGGGGGTTCGGCGCTTGCTAAAAACGACCATCTGTTATCCCATAGCTCCGGACAGCGATACGACGACACCGTGTCTTTATGGCTATCTTGAGAGGTGGCACCGACGCGAATCATGGCAAAGCAGATGTCAATCATGACGAAGAAGCAGAATGCCGTCTCTAGCGGGGATGACTTGGTTAGCCCGGCGCATGGTCCTATGCAAGCCGTGTCAAATTCTCCCATTTGCTGAAAGCAACGATCTTGACTTTGGTCTGGAAGGTGTCACTTAGCGCATCATAGCGAAGTGCTGCTACCCGTCGTGCCCACAGAAGCCGTTGACTTATGCCGGTCCGTGATGACCTAATTATGCAACCATATCAATAGTTTATGCACTTCATCGGGATTACGATGCTGGATTATTGCTGCTGAAAGGGTGGCGAAGTATCCGCCCCATCTCGCAAGCAGGTTTGTCCAGAAGATATGAGTGGCTAAGACATGAATGAGCACCGCGGCTTGCAACGGCAGATCATGGTGCTGGCTGTCGGGCAGTGGGGCCAAAACAGCGCAAGAGGCAGCTGGTGATGGTACGAGTACGGAGGTCACCGTCAAGACCGAGATCTCTAACCGCGCAAGTATATCCTTGTCCAAGAGGCCCTTGTGCTGGTGACTGGTGACATCTGGCGTTTGGGAAGAGAAAGCACCAACAATGCTGCTTACAGCCGCCTCGTCTCAGCAGTACCACCACACATACCCGGCTTGCAATAAATGCCGCACCCTTCAGATGCGGTCTCAACCGGCTGATGTCCGCGTGAGCTTACCCGAAGGTCGCAGATTCGCAGTCAGCTTCGACGACCATCCATGGCGAGCGTAATTTGTACGGTTACCGGCAATGCCCCTTGTACTTGAAGACGGGCCAGTGTCCGAGCGGTTAGCAGCGCCGAAAGTCAAAGAAGATGAGATCCAAAGAGGCGTATCGTTTTGTGTGCAACACCCCCTATGCATCACTGCATCAGACATAACATGCGTTGTAGTCCGATGGATGTGGGTTAGCGAAGCTTATGCAGCTGCAGCCGCTTCGACAGAAGTCAGTGGGACGAGCCAGCCAATGGAACAAGCATCCCCAACTCGTCAGCCTCGCTTTTCCTTTCGAGAAGCGAAGCAAGGCTGTATCCGAAGACAACGTCAGCGAATCAACATCGCGATCACCCGTATGTCATTGATACCGTTGCCATCTCATCCGCCCGCCGTCATTATCTGAAGATCTTCACTCATCTTGTCCATCAGCAAGACTCAAAGCTGTGGTGTGAGTATTATTTGTTCAAGGTAAAGTATGACTGGCGAAGTGAAGACCGACACGGCCATACTCGTACCTTAGCCGTCAAGCAAAGGATCAAGGCCAGAAGGACCGCCAAAAGCAAATACTCCGAGCTTGTAGTCAGACTACTCTGCATTCGGACCCTCCAACATATTGTACGAGTACAAGAGGACGATCCTTGGCTTCGTTGCCGCGTGCATCGCCTAGCTGATTCACCAACGCATGGCTTCATGCAGAGATGATCCTACAGTAAAGAGGTATTATCGTTGACCGAGGCTGGCTTGGAAATAGGAAGAAATGGCTGATCCAAGGCTTTCCTCTAGCGGTCTGTCAGGGTTGGGCTGGGCCTTGCGCACAATCGTGGCCCTTGCGCTGAATTAACGCTGGTGCCTAAATCTTCGCTCCTTGATTTGCTGCCATGAGAGCGTCGATGCTGCAAGAGGCGCCAAGTGTGGTTGGTGTTGTACGCTTGCTGCGAAGCATCCTGTTCAAAGCGTATTTCGAGCACTGTATCTTCAACCAATCAAATGAAATACTGCACCAACATCAAAGAGGCGGAGTGGAGCGGCATCAGTCATCGCATTCGCATGGCATCACTACCCATGCTCGCCAATCGACGCTGACTCGCTGAGCCAAGGATTGCCAAAGTCTAAGGCCGCCAAGGCTGGGCCACAAGCACCGCACGGCAAGTTACGCCTGTGATGCCAACACGAAATGGAAGAGAAGGTCGAGCGAAGGATTCCGGTACCGCCTTGGTCTGCCACACCCATTTCGTCGTCATGTACCTTGCCATACTCACACGTACTCTGACTGGACTCTGATGGCCTGATCCTGCCCTCCTCATGCTGGTCCGTCGTTAGCCTTTCTCGCCTTGCAATTACTTCAACTTAGATTCCGGTAAGTTGGTTGCGACCTCACCGCATCTGTATCGAAAGACGCCCACTCGTCTACTTTGCTACTGCACAGACTACGGTGCACTGACCCGGCCTGCCTACATCATATCTCACCTCCGCCCCGCCAACCCTCTTCATCATCTATTATTGATCATCCACTTCAAGCCTCTCATTTAACATCACCTTGCCATTCACTATCTCAACCTTACGCCCCAAACCCACAACATTCTCACCTCTGTCTTTCCTTTACATCCGACGCTGTTTCTCCGGACTTGTCAGTTTGCAATCCATAGGAATACGTATCATTTGGTTGTTGCCGTCTGCTCCATGAACTGACGACGTGCCATCTGGATCTCGAGCCTTTTGGTTCTTACGGTCGAACATATCATCACCTGCCGCCAGAATGTTACCAACACCGCCGCCATCTCCTCCGCTTATTGGTCTTTGCGCCCCAGAGGATCGATTAGGTCTCATACTTGCCAACCGGCTGGAACTCACAGACATCTTAGGCGTCGGTGCGTATGGCGTTGTGTACACCGCCGTCGATATCCATACGAATGTGCTCTACGCAGTGAAGGCTTTGAACAAGACCGGATTGGACCTCAGACAACGAAAGTTCCAGCAACGTGAGATTCAACTGCACCATCAGGCCAGCCATCATCCAAACGTGGTTTCTTTGGTCAAGATCATGGACTCTGTCGATTGCACTTTTGTTGTCATTGAGTTCTGCCCAGACGGTGATTTGTTCTCGAACATCACTGAGCGAGGTCACTACATTGGTGACGACTTCTTGGCCAGAAGGATTTTCCTACAGATATTGGATGCCGTGGAATTCTGCCATTCGATAGGGATATATCACCGCGATCTTAAGCCCGAGAACATTCTGGTTACGGACGGCGGCATGACTGCCAAGCTTGCAGACTTCGGACTCGCTACGACTGATTATATCACCTCCGACTTTGGATGTGGATCGACATTCTACATGTCGCCAGGTAGGATATTGACTTCGTTCCCCTTGCGTTCTCACCACTAACCGGTCGATCGTCAGAGTGTCAACAATCTTCTCCAAGGCCTTTCTCCTGTTATGCATCTGGACCCAATGATGTGTGGAGCCTTGGTGTCATCCTTGTGAACCTTACCTGTGGCCGGAACCCGTGGAAGCGGGCATCTGCAGAGGATTCGACATTCCGAGCCTACCTCAAGGACTCGAAGTTTCTGAAATCCATTCTGCCTCTGTCGTCTGAGCTGGATGCTATTCTGAGACGTATCTTTGAATTCGACCCACAGAAAAGGATTACCATTCCAGAGCTCAGGAGTTTGATTCTTCGTTGTCCAAGGTTTACGACCCGCCCTAGTGCTCTGCCACCTTCTCCGCCATGTTCCGTTGACTACGCCAAGCAGTCCATCTTCAGCGGTGTTCCCGAATTCGTCAACCCCTTCCAACAATATCCGGCACCTCCACTCTTTGTGTCACCACCTTCACCTCCCGCTGACGCAATCACGGCACAATTCTCTCACCTCACCACCGCCTCCGGTTCCTCGTCAGCATCCGACAATGGATCGGTATTCTCCGTTACGTCGACGTCTTCATCATCCTCGTCTCATTCCGATCATGACATCACCGCCAAGGTCGATCTCTTTACATACGTTGCTCCCCCACCACAGACCAGCTTTTATGGCAGCCTCATTCCTGCCACGGACCTGGCGGAAAAACTGATCATCCCCCAACCGTTTATGCCTGCAGTCCGGGTTTGCTGATGATCTTGCCATATACCCTAAGATGGCTAACGAACTTAATGGATCTACGTTGACGAGATGACATCGGTGGCTTTCTATATCATCAGGCTCTGTTTACACAACAATAATGACTGGACGATGTGTTTGATCGTGGAGCGGAGTTTCATGCGATTGGTGACAAAAGCCTAGACATTCTTGCCTATCTTCCATCCGATGGTCTGGAGCAGGCTGGCCTTTATTGCCGCGGAATCTGGACACGGAGCTTTCGGGACCTGCAAATATAAATATCTGGGATGGTTCTTTGACTTGGCATTATCATTATCCAAAAACAACTTGTACTTCTCTTATGTCGACTCGATATTGGCGCAATAGGATGGCTGTCAGTGGAGTTGGCTGGTGTTTAGGTGGGCCGGCTTTTTGATCTAGTTATTGTTTTGTTTCGGAGTCGGAAGGTGATACGCCCCAATCGTTAGAGCATCTATACCAGGCCGGCGTGGTGATCAAGGAGGTTTTTTGGACGGTTAGGCGCTCATCGTCTACTACATTCGCTACATATCGATTGCCGCTGGAGGGCTTCGTGTTTTCGGTTCGATCTTTGATCCAATACGTATGGCTTGGTGGAAAACGCCCCAACGTCTGGAATCTTGTATCTACGTCAAGTTGGTATCAGTACAGCTTACCGTCCGCTACGGACTTCTGCCATACCAGCAGACATCCTAATTACTACCAAACACGTGTGTGGGAAACATCTCCAGCCATGACTCTTCGTACTCTCTCATCGTCGCTAAACATCATCATCCCCCTTGTTGGCCCAATACAATAGTTATCTAGCGCCTAGACATTCTACCTCTCAGCGCATCGCCCTCAACCCTCCAACTTTACAGTTATCGTCCAAGTTGTAGTGTTAAGCATCCCAATCCAGCTATGTTCGCCGCTATTTTCCGCCCTCTCGACACCGTGTAGTCACGAACCGTCATTGCCGCTGGCAGAAGAATCTCGAGTCGTCCCAGCATCCAAAACCGGCTCCCCTCACTCAACCTTTCTCTTCCGCCCGCTCACTCCACTCCATCCAATACCCATCATGACAACCACAGCACGCCCGTTTCCGCCTCTTCGTCGCGTCGGAGATACTGCACATATACACCGGCCTTCCCCCCAAACCCCCATCCCACCCGTCCCAACACGTTCGCCCGACGTCCATGCTCAAAGACAACTAACTCCCACCACGCGCGACACCGATTGTACGTACCACTCTGGCGCCGACCGCGCTCGAGCACGTGCATCTATCTCTCCGATACAGAGCGCTTTGAAAAGCGGTGCCAAACGTCCCACACACCCGAAAAAAAGAAATTAGGGGACCTTGTGGTGGGAATCTAGATGGTTGTGACTGACTACACTATGTACCAGTCGACCTCCACATCCCGAATGACGACATGTAAGTAGACATCGATCAGGCGAGTGATTGGTTGTGACGGCTTTTACATCTGATCGTGCTGGTGATAGAGGATCTTGCCGGCGAAACTGAGCTGTTGGAGCGTACTATACTATCCGCGAATGTTGAGTGTCAGAATTCATGTCTGACTGTTGGACTTGTTGATTGTCTCTGCGCGTGTGTGTGTGTGCCCTACAGCTACTAAGGTAGTAACAGCTAGGTGAGTGGTGACACCATGTGTAATCTGCCCTAGCGGAACGGGTAGGGTTCCTGAGATGCAAACACTCTCACTCAGGAAAAACTAGCCTGCCGTAAGGTGTAGTCACACGGGGGTTTCGCTCAAAACATTCGGTTAATCGAGTCCCGTCATTATAATGATCCAACGACTCCATCCTCGATGACGACTGCATCCTTGGCGACATGCCCGACCTCGGCGTCGATGTCGCGCTCTCACTCTCCTCACTCCTCTCTCCTCTGCGGCACGATAAAACTCCGATTCTTGTTCAACACCCTCGTCACATCTACAAACCCCTTCTTCTTCTTCACCACCTGGATCGCCCAATTTTCCCTCCGCGGTCTTGCTCGCCACGTCCGCGCCGTGCGGGATAAGGGTTTCGTCGGCTTTCAGCCGGTTGGGTTCCACGGCTGCGAAGAAGGTCGGTTGGATGAGGGCGCGTTCAGGGGAGAGTGTGGCGCCGGCTTCGATGAGAGCGAGAGCGAGGGCGAGGGCGAGGGCGAGGGCGAGGGGGAAGTATGCGTGGGATTGGGCGATGAGGAGCGGGGTGGCGGACCATGTGGATGGGAGGTCGAGGTGCGGGGTGTATTTCAGGAGGAGTTCTGCGGCGGCGAGGTTTTCGGTGAGGGCGGCGAGGTGGAGGGACGTGCGTTGGTAGTCATTGGTGTGGTGGGGAACATGTGGGCGGAGAGGAGGAGGGAGAGGATGTCAAGATGGTTGGAGGTTACGGCGCGGTGGAGGGCGGTGTCGCCGGCGTCGGGGTCGGAATCGTTGAGATTCCTAGGCTCGTCGGCGATTTTCTTGGGGAGGGACGAGATGGGGAGGGATTCTGCGTCTGGGATTGGTTCGTCACTGGGAGCTGTGATATTGTCGTCTTTGCTTTCGAGGATTCGCATGATTCTCGTGTGGTTATGTTGTCACGCTACTGTAAGTGGTGTCCTTCCGTATGCATCTTCGATCGATGGGTCTGCGCCTAGTGCTAGCAGAACCTTTGTGATTTCAGCTTTACCGGCTCGACTCGCATCGTGAAGTGGTGTTTCTCCTGAAAGCCCTAACCAGGGTTTGAGAAGGGCTCGAAGCTCACGTAGGACAAGGCTACTGTTGCAATGTCGGCTTCCGCATTGGCCAATAATTTATCTGGATGTCGGTTGAAGTATTCCTGAGCCGTAAAGTGAACGAGCCCTCTTAATTAGCTCGTCACTCGCTATATTTGCATTCCCGATCCCAGATTTCACGTTTTCTGCAAAGCTGGCATATGAATGCCTCATCAGCACGCCATTCGACCCGACCGTCGTGACTCAGTTCCTCCAATACTATAAGGATATCTTGAAGTTTCAGAGCACCTTGGCGTACCTCAAAGACCCTCCTTCGAGCTACCAACAACCCGCGGTAGATGTCTTGGGAGGCCTTGATCTCATTCAGAATCAGATGATACTGGGGTCATCGATAATCAATATGCTTTCGAGGCCGCCGTGCAGAATCTAGTCCACGCAACGCACGATGGTCATGTTTTTCTTTCTGCTGGGGCTCTGAGTGTCTTCAGCTTCGGTACTTGTACATATCAAATCGCGGTGTAAACAAGAGCCAACCAAGGTATATCTATCAAAGAAGAGAATCAACCTCCTGATTACAGGTTGTCTTCCCCCGGAAGAGCAACAACAACTTCCTCATAAGTAATAGATGTTTCTTTCTTCCTGTCTCTTGTTCGTAAAACTAGCCGTAATTAATTTGCTTTATGTTTTTTTGTGAATAGGACGATACTTCCGCAATGGCATAAGGGCACCGTCTTCCATCGCTTCTCTGCGGTCAGGCTGCCATCAACGGTATCGTCGAATCTGCCCCGGAATGATACCTTGTATGTTGAGCGACGCACAAGTTGGTCGAGAACCACGCGAAGTCTTCCAGTCAGGAAGGCAGGGTGGCACTTATGGAAGAAGGGTTTATTTTGCATTATTGCAGGCTATTCAACGACTTCTTGACACGACCCGCGGTCCGGCTAACCCCTGCAAGCGCCGGACTTCGTGCCGGCATGACGAAATTCTCCATGTCTTGCTCTGCCCAGAGCAGCGCAATGCATTCTAATATAATACCAAAACCCTCACTCTCGCTGTTTGCTGAAGACAGTACAATTTAGTTGCTAGTAACAAAGATGTCTCGCAACACGCGCTTCCACCCCTCCCACGAGCCCTTTTGTACCTCTAGCCATCTCCAGCTACAAAATCAACACATCTCGGGTCCCTTTTCGTTCTTGAACCCAACAACAGCTCCTTACATACATACCGGCATTTCTAAGCCCGTTGATCCTACGGATGACCTACATAGCAAGAGTCCGGATCGTTTCCCTGACTCCGAGAAAGCCCCCCGGTCCAAGAAAGAACAAGGAGCCTCAGACATCCATTTCCAATGGCGCTCCCGTGACAACCGCAAAGGTCGACATGCCCTCAGCGTTGAACCCGACGGTTCCCCGGACGCAAAGTACCTCACTCCAAAGTCGACATCCTCATTCACGGAAGTCCTAAAGGGCATCGGCCGAATGTTCATGCAATACCCCTATTGGGACATATCCTACCTGGTAGCCATAATGTTCGCACTCGGCTCCGTGGTATGGGTCATCAACGCTTTCTTCGTTTGGCTACCGCTTGTCGATCCTTCTACGAAGTTCCCGGGTGAGACTGGTAAAGCTGGAGGGATAACAGCTTTTATCGGTGCGACAATATTTGAGATTGGAAGCGTGTTCTTGATGTTCGAGGCTGTAAATGAGAACCAGCCGGGATGTTTTGGATGGGCGTTGGAGAGGGCGCTTGAAGGGGGCAAGATGCAGGTGAGAGCAGACAAGGAGGAATGCAGCCATCATCATAGAAATAGAAAGAACCTGGTTGGAAAGAGCGATGGTGAACTTTCTCCTTTGATCCGGCCGTCGTATTTGCATTCAGCTAAAGAAAAGACAGTAAAACACTCCACCCTTAGCCCAAGCTCTACCGCCTCCGACTTCTCCCAAGACCAATCTCCCGCGCAATCTTCGGATGCTCATGGAAGGGAGTGGCAGTGGTTTCCTTCCTGGCACGATTTAACGACGCACTACGTCCGCGAACTTGGCTTCCTCGCGTGCTCCGCTCAATTCCTCGGGGCGACTATCTTCTGGATCTCGGGTTTCACAGCTTTGCCAGGCATCGCCAACAAACTCACGTCCCAAGGGTTGTTGGATGGGGTATACTGGGTGCCGCAGATTGTAGGCGGAACTGGGTTCATTGTATCCGGGTAAGTCTATTGACGTCAAGTCAGAGACTTCAGAAAAAGGTCTGACGTAGAACCGTGGTCATAGCACTCTCTTCATGCTCGAAACCCAACCAAAATGGTACATTCCTGCGCCAAAGGTGCTGGGTTGGCATATTGGGCTGTGGAACATGATTGGTGCGTTTGGCTTTACGGTAACTTAACCCTGTCCAATTCCCTTTGTTTATATGTTCCTCCTTTGAACATACTGCTGACATTGTACCACTGTTCAAGCTCTCTGGTGCACTTGGCCCTGCCTACGGCTCCAGCGGCGCGCAGTATGAATCTAGTCTCTCCACGTTCTGGGGCTCATGGGCCTTTTTGATTGGTAGTCTCATTCAATGGTATGAGAGTTTGGATAAGCATCCCGTGGAGGAGAACAGCCCATCATCATCATCATCATCATCATCATCATCCAAAATAGCAAAGCATTAAGAGCAGCAATACGGGAGTCGTTGGATGCTGTCAAAGCCCATCAAAGCGTCGCACGGCCTGTGGTCGTGTTCAACAACTCGACGATACAGGAAGCCGAGACATGGGTACAGCAACGATGGTGAGGGAGCGGTGATCTTCATAGTACTTCTTCGGCGCCATATTGCCGTCATACGCTGCGTGTCATCAGCCGTGACCTCGAAAGAGAGGCCCCCTTTTCGACAGGGACATCCTTGATGACATGGAGATCTTCCCCTATCGTCGACGACGACACACGAAAAGTCCTCGTATACAGCAGCATGGTCTCCTCACTGCACTGAACTCCGTCCACCCGCCGTCGATTCGGGCGTTTTCAATGTACCACCGCTGGAACAGATAGCCACACCTTCACAGAAGCGCTTGAGGTGTCATCAATGGTGGCAGAGTTCCAGATCAGCTTAGAGTGGAGTGGAGTGGTTTAAATACTTTGGAATAAATCCATGACCTTACGAGATCACGTAGAGTCCACAGCGTCGGGGCTCTTTTCCTATAGGCGATAGACGAGCAGTGGAGATGTCAGTATCGTCTTCGAAGTTGATCCCACGCGTTCGGCGTTGAGAAAAGGAGAAGAGAAGAGAGAAGCTTCGTGAGTAGTTGCAACCGAGATTGGGAGGAGGTATTGCGAGTTGGTAAACAGCACATAGACATAGACATACACAGACACAACCCCCTGCGCCGGCAGTGACCGGGGCTTTGTTATTCCCCACACTTTCCAAACCCCAAAGAAATCACCCACGAATGTCACGCCTCCGCCCTCCAAGCTGCACGACTGTGAGTATAAGTAGGCGAAGCAACACTCATCCACGGTCTCAAGTTACCAGGCCTTGTCTAATCCGTGCAGTGTAGTGCACTGGATGATTCGATATCAACATTAGTGACTGAACCGCCTAGGTTTATTTAAGTAGCTGTATACTTTTGTCAGACCCCTTTCGTACTTTGTATATCTAGAAATTCTAAGTATATTGACAGCCTACGTTGAGCGCTACACTATGGCATTCATTTCGCACCATAGCTCGCTAGCGTGTATAAATCATGATGGTTCCTGAAATCCCCTCTTGTGCTGCGTACAACAGGAGCGGGGTTTGTCCAATGCGATGCGCTTCCACTATTTGATACTTCCATGGTCTTTCCGAAGCAGAAAACCCAAAATCTTATAGCCTTGATATCTCCGTCATTCGGCGGGATTTCATGCCAGTCGCCATCGCAGCTTCAGGGCTCCGAACACCGAATACACACCCGAACACCGACACATCCACCACCTTTAAAACACAGCCTTCCCTCGTGCCCACCACTCTCACAGCCCGTCACTTCCTCCCCGCACCACAAACCCATCCTCAACCCACAAAGCACCAACCTCCCCATAACCACCAGCCAGCCAGCCATGTCCACCATCGAACCCCTCCCCATCCGCGTCGTCCAAGCCCTCGGAATAACAACCTCGCTCGTCCTCGCCGGCGCCATCGCCTCAATCAGCCACATCACCACGCCCGTCCTGTCCACAACGCCACCGTCCACCTTCCTCCCGCTGTGGACGCGGCTCTACGCGCGCGGCGCCGCCACCGCCCCGCCCCTCGCCGTCCTCTCGACCGCGTGCTTCCTCTACCTCGCGTACAGCGCGTCGGACTGGACGGGTGCATACGCGACGGCGGCGGCCGCGACGCTGGCGATCGTGCCGTATACGCTGCTGTTCATGATGGGCACGAATCGGAGGTTGGAAGCTCGTGCGAAGATGGTGGGTGCGAGCGCGAAGGAAGATGGAGGGCGGCAGGAGGAGAGTAGGGCCTTGTTGGAGTGGTGGACGGTGCTGAATTTTGGGAGGAGCGTGTTGCCGCTTGTGGGGGGGTTGGTGGGGCTTTGGAGTGTGATGGGCTAGATGGAGGTGGAAGGGCGTGAGGACGATGAGGGCCGAACTAGTGTGCTTTGTACGAGGACATGTTCCCTTTTCTCATGGTTGTACTAAAATTTGGTTTGGTCGCCGGACTTGTTTGTAGCGTGCGAAGACGATGTGGTGTACTGGGCAGATGTATGAGTGGAAGAGAGGGTGGAGAAGTTTGGTTTGATTCAGTTTAGGCTATTGTGGTTGTAGTTCTAGTTGCATTTACTTTTGGATTCTATGCGTTAATTAATAAGGAGGAGGACAGAATGAGGGCGGTTAAGTGGTGATCGACCGAGTGTGCTTTGCAGAATAGGAGAGAGTAAGAAAGGGGGATGATTGCGGAGGATGATACGCTGCTATTCGATTCAGGGTATATTATATACTTATCTTAATCTGTCAGTCAATCAACGGTGACGTCTCTTTCGACATGATGATATCCAGTTGCAAAGTAAAGGACGAGTCAAGTTTCAGGCAACTATGAATGCGTGATTCACTGTCTATGGGGAACAATGTCATATCATTCTATCTTCAATTCTGCTAGACAAGTACATAACTTACAGATGACTGTGCCGACACGACCGATACCAACTCCAGTCTGTGAGATGCCAAAGGCAAGGGTATTTGCTTTGTGCGATTTGAGTAAAAAGAACGCCAGAGAACGCCAGGAGTCCGACCACGTCCAGACGCCGTGTTTGGTTTTTTGGTTATGTTTGGTGCAGGTATAAAGTAAGCAAGCAGAGCGAATCTCTTGGAAGAGTGATAAGAGAGCACTGCCGAAAGGAGAGGATCATAGATAGACCGTCTGGTACTTTGAGGACGGGATAACACCTAACCAAGATCGCCGGCGAGATCTAGCTGGGTGGTAGGAGCTTCATGTCACCCTTACCGTCCTTGATCCAATCCGGATCAATCAGCTTATCTTTCTCAGCGTACAGAAACTTGTAAGCGGTGCGGATGGTGCCATCGCTGACACCTGCCACTACCGAGATTTCCTTCGCGGTCTTGGGCTGCTTCATCAGGTACGATGTCATGTAGATGCAGGCAGCCGCGGCAGAAAGTGGAGAACGACCCGCTAGTGCACCAACAGAAGTCATCCTGTCTGCTAGCTCTTGGGAGACCATAGTACACTTCGGCGAGAGGCCGAGCTGACTGCAGTAACGGATGCAGAGCTCTTGAGCCTTGGTCGAGGTAGTGGTATTGTAGGAATCGTTTGGATTTACGATTCCTTGACCACAAGTGTTAGTGACACGCAAGAACATAAGCTAGCTTTATAGCTAGACCTACCTCCACCCTGAACCACGGCATCCATCCTCTCCTTGTTCTGAGCAGCGAAGAATTTCTCGAGAGTCTTGAAGATCCTGCCGATCTCTTTCTTCGACACATTCGTCAAGGCAAAGACTTCGCGGAATGTTCTGGGAACATGGCATTGCCGCAAGGCGATGAAGATGCAACCAGCAATAATGGCGTCCTGTGACTTGCCCTTGAAGGCCTTGGCGTCATCGACCATCTTGAAGAGGTGCTTTGCGGTATCGGAGACGTTCTTCGGGATATTCCATGCATCACAGAGCGCTCCGATCTCCTTATACGCTGCAAGTAGCCCTTTGGTAGCCTTATCATGCGTAGCCTTGTTTTGAGCGCGGTGTAGTTCGCGGCTTCGACCGGAAGCACCATCTCCAAATGAGATAGTGGTCTGTAATTGAGAACCGTTGAGAAGTGGATTGGCTCCGTCTCCTACACGAGAAGGATCGTCATTGCCTTGATCGTCGTTCGAGAAAGTGCGCCATTCTGAGCGAGTATCGACGATGCGATCTCCCAAAACCAAACCACAAGATCCGCAAACCATATCACCGGAAGAAAACTCCTCCACAAGATTGGGTGGAAATTCTTTGCAATCCTTGCAGATCATCTGCATGTTCAGATTCTCCCTCCATGGTTCTTCAGGTGTAGCACCAGTTGCCAGATCTGGCACTGTGCCTGGTAGCAATACTTGAGTCGCGGTGTTTGCCATTTGGGGCATAGGTTTGTCTTTTCCGTACCTCTGCTCAGATCTTTTCTTTATTGCTTTCGCTGAGACAGAGAGATTGAAATTCTTAGCGTAGTAGCGAATGAACAAAGGTGAATACAGTTTGGCGACGTGTAATGGACGCTTTGACAGATCGTAGCTTGAAGTTGGACGCCACGAGATGATCGGAGCTTTGGTGGGAGTGAGAGTTAAGTCACAGGAAGTCGAACTGTCCGTGAGATTGGTGCTCGGCACGCTATCCGACGTAGAGTAACAGTCAGGATGAGGACAAGATCCGCGTCAAGAAAGGAGGGTATTGCTGCTGTCCGACCGAGCAAACCAGTGAAGGTGTCCGTAAGAGTCTGAAGAATTCTGATCCCACAGAAGGTCGTGAAGTACGTCGCAATTATCGTTGTGAAAGCTGCCAGCGGCTTTTGACTTAGAGCGATAGATTTGACGTGTTACAGATGAGCAAAAGGTGTTGAAGTATGGCGAGTAGTAAATGGAAGGAGATAGAAAGATGAAGAGGTTGACTTTGTCAAGTGAAGTGGCACTGGAAGTGACTCAAGGCTGAGGCTCACGCTGCCGAGAGCAGCTTAGTTCATCCCCACTAGTTAAGCGAGTTCCTGATCTGGAGCAATGGCATTGTGCAGAAGCTCCCCCTGGTATCAATTGCTCACAACGTCACAAGCAAAGAGGTCCTCCCGCGCAATAATGCTTTCTCAATCCCTCAGGAAATCAGTGAGATAGTCTGCTATTTAAGGAGAGGTTAACAGCTGACGTCAAGCAGCGCTATACGCTGGCCCGTGTGGTTCGGCAGCAAGCTACTACATCCCGACGTACCCTCATCACTCCAACAGCCATTCGTCAAGGCATGTGTGCCGTCACATTCACATCATGGAGGGTCTCTGCTAACATAACCCTCGTCAAGCCGACCTTATTCAAGACCTTTACCTAAGAGAGCTCAAAGCGTACAAGCCGACACCTATTAAGGCCTCCGATGCCGAGGGCCACGTCCAAACGTTCACACCTCCAAAGCTGCCAAAATCACCAGAGGAGGATAATATCGCCAATGATTTGAAGGCATATGAGGATCAAGAAGTGGAGGTTGAAGGACAAGCCGCAAGTGGAGCGGATAGCATGCCCGAGGAGGATTGGTTCGAAGAGGAGGATGAAGAGGAGGCGCCAGCAGCCCACTAGATGTGGGGGAGGTCCGACCGAATTGTAAATTCAAATACAGATGTCAAAACAATCTCTCCAGACTGGTCAATTGGAGCCCTTCATACTTTTCGTTTCCTCACATTTATTTATCTCAATGCGTGCACGAACTTTCCAAGCATCATGCTGTCATTGGGGTCGCAGCCATGCTGTGGAGAGCTTCGACGTGATGTTGAAGTAGCATCGCCCAAACTCAAGACTCCTCGGCGAGTCGTGCAGTCCAATTGCATGGACATGCTCGCAATCTACGTACCTTATCGTCTTAACTGAGGCTCCGAAGATTATAGGTGATCTATTCCTGGAAAGACTTTCCGGCAAGGAAGAGATCTCGCACTAGGTGATCCAGTAACTTCAATCGATTGCAGACCGACGATATTGGCTGTCATTGATAAAGTTCTTTGGCTGTCAACAGGATGTGACCACTATCGTCTCCAAACAACGCCCTGATAAGCTGCCTTTTCCATGAATTCAACCCTGTATCATCTATCCCCAAGTAGAGCACATCAGTTCATAGTGAAGAGGAACTGGTTCCCCACATAATCGTTATTGTTGCGCCTTACCCTATGGCTCCAGACGTCACCGTCGACGCCGACGGGCTCGGGAAAGGCGCCAACTTAGCGAGATTCTAAATTTACTCCGCGAACGGTCATGTCTAACCCCATTCATACAAGTACCTTGGTACCTCCCAAGCCTTGAACTTTTCCCAGCATACCCTAAGAACCTTTGTTTCGTCATCGCATTCGTTCTATGGGCTTTCTGGACATTCGTTTTCCATTTCCTTCGAGCGCTGGAGCTCTGTGGATTATATCCTCGACTCTCTCCGCTTTAGCCAGTACCTACACCACGCTGACGGAGCAAGACTCGCCGAACGCAGCTCGAAACCTCAAGGATAAACCCAAGTACCCCATTCATTCGTTGATATATGGAAGGAAATCAAGTGGTCCCTTTCGGTACTGAAACACGGCGTTCCAGTTACGGACCCTCCTGCACCGCATGCTGCCGGACCGCTCGAACACGGCATGCCATTAAAGGGGAGCTTGAGAGGTGGTGATGCATTTAGGGAGGATTCGATCCCTGTCCAGATACCTCGTCCAGCAAGCTATACATATCTTCCTCTCTCAACAGACTCGGACACAGATGTAACGAGTGGCGGCATCAAGCGTACTTTCTCAGAGAATGTGCTTGCAACCCTCGACGTAACCGAGGAGGGAGTATCCTCAGCGGATACGGACCTGTCAACAAGTCAAAAGCGGGGCGACTCACCTACTGGCAATAGCCTTGACCGACGGAAGTCAGCTCGTCCTGTTGTGAAGCCGAAGATCACGATCTCGAAATTTGCCCTATCAGATGAACAGGGCAAGGATGACACCGCGTATGAGTCGAGAGGGACGGTAAAGGCAAGGAAGTCGGATCGAGAGATTATATCTCGCTCGGTCTCGAGATCATTATCAGGTTTTGCTCGCAAGTCTTGGATATCTGGGTCACGGTCCCCTTCGCCGGACACACGGAGCGGACAGGATTTCATTCAGGATGGAGCGACCTCGGATCTTCAAGCATCAGGACTCTCTCGATGCCCACCGAAATTACTACAGACAGATAAGACAGTGGAGAAGAGCGAGGCTCCGGAGTCGGCAAAATCGCCGTCCAGGAAAGGCACCGTTCTCAATAAGAAAACCCGTAGACCGCTAAGCGCATTCCTGCAAAAATCAACGGCGGAGACGATTTTGCCCCGTAGTCCTTCTTTGACCTCCCTCCGCAAGTCCCTGTCAAGCGACAAGTTGCCGTCGCTGGATAGGTCACTTCCGTCGTCAGAGAGGATCCCACCTATGCCAAGATCGATGTCGACAGAGCGTTTGCAGAGCATGGGTGTTGACATGTCTAAAAAGAAAGACGAACTCTGGAGTGCTTTTCGCGCTCTGGATGGAGATTTTCACAAGTAAAACTACTCATTCCACTCGTAACTCATTATCCTGACTCAACTCTAGGTTCAAGTCGAAATCTAGCGCTCTCAAGGCTAATATAGTTCGGTCATCACTCCTCCCCTTTCTCAGATCTTACGCTCATCACTCGTCCAACAAGATTCTTCGGCCTGAAGATCTGGATAGACGCATCAATGTCCTGAATAAATGGTGGACGGGTTTACTTGAGGTGCTTAATGGCAGGAATAATCAAACTATCTCAGGTACGGATAGGCCTATTCTTCTGGAAGGTATGGCCGGCATCATGGTTAGACCGGAGTGGAGACTTCCACCCTCATCGTTTGCTTCATCCTCGGATCGATTACAATATATCCCTACAAAGTCAAGGTCTACCACTTCTTTAGAGTCTACGGCTTCAGAATTTCTTGCCGAATCCATACATCATAACGTACGCAACATGTTCATCCAAAACCTCTTGGCACAGATGGCCTTCGTCGTTGACAGGATGTCTTTACGAAATGCTGCAGCTAGTCTTGTGGCTTTTTGTGGCAAGGCCACTGCGTATGCTTTCTTCTTCTGTCCCGGCGTAGCAGACATACTCGTGCGTCTGTGGGCTACACCATCCGACAAGCTACGGCACGTGCTAGAGGAGTATGGGATCCCACGCAACACCGATGTACGATCTAGCTCCATTGCTACTGTTTCTGAGTTCCCGCCTTGCTTACACCCGCTTGCTTTCACGTCATTGCGTTCAACGATAGAATATCTTCGAAAACGACCTCCATTACCTCTGGGCGCCGCCTCCATACCCTGGCATGGACATTGGGTCGGAAGATGGTGTGGTCGAGACAGTGACTTGTTCTTCGTGTTCACCAAGTACTACCACATACTTCTATCTCAGTTCTCATCGGCGGACACCGGAAGGCAAGAAAGAGTCTATGCACCAGGTCTGATTATGGTTCATGCCCAGATATTGACTCTCTTGGACTCCACAATTCATCGTCAGGCCGGGCAACCTAGCGATACTGCAAACGGCCCATCATCGGCGACGTTTGACGATATGCTGGCCGGAACCGATGCCTCTGCTGCGGTTCTTCCTCTTCCACCAGCGAGTGTCATCCGTTCCATGGCTGAAAACCGCCTCATCCTGCTCCTGCAGGACTTTTTGTCGGAGAGGTCGTCTGATTTCGACTCCGCTCGGAAAGCTTTCGCCGAAGCCTTTAGCGACCTCCTCAAATCAGCTGCGCGACGTACGTCACTTTTCGATCATAATGCCTGCTTTGCTCTTTGCGACTTTATGGAAGAGGCTATCGCAATAATGGCTCGGTACCACGCTACCGACTCTCCATCATCATTGCTCGACTGGCCATTCTGGCTGGCTGTTTGTAAGCAGATGGTGGCGAGTCAGAATAGCATGACGAAGATCCGACTTTTTGCATTTCTCTATGGTGTCTGGAACATCATAACGGCTGACGAACAACGCAAGCGTGATCTGTGTCTTGGGTGGCTCCTGAGTGAAGATTGCTTCCTAGAACATTTCAATCACTGGTGTCCAATGGTTCGAGCGTACTATATGCGATTGCTGTGCTGGCGATTGGCGAGGTACGACCGGGATGCCTCTGAGCTTGAGCTGTAAGTGAAATCATTTTCTCCCAAGGTGACATGGATTGACTCTCCAATAGAGAAATCTACGAAGTTCTGTTGAACCGACTGAAATCTACATGGACATACTTTTTGTTTCTCGAAGAACATTCAAGAGCGCAGAATAAACTGCCTCCTTCAACTGCACCATGTAGTCCAGCGCCTAACCGCCGGCTCCTGATTATCAGGACTGATAGTCAGTTAGCACCAGGTGGAATTTTTTTTCAACTCGAAGGGGTTGTCCCGCCCTCGTCATCCATGCAGCTAACAGCCTATGAACGGCATTCTTCGTTGGACTCCCTGTCATTATTTGACCATGATGCTTCATCGACGAAAGGCCCTTCTACGATCTCAACGGAGCCTGATCTATCTTCAAGTGCCGGCAAAAAGCGCTGGGGCCTGTTGAAGAACATAATGCCATTCGGCAGTCCTGGAGGCGATCGCACAAGACCCAAAAGCGTCTCTCATCCTTCAACACAAGATGATGCGGATCGGGCCCGATCGAGTCTGTCGTCCCAAGCTGATAGCACCCTGAAAGAAGGGGAGAGCTCTGATAGCAGTCCGGATGAGCTGCCTAGCAGCGGCAATGTGCCAAATGGTGTAACGCACTCGGCTCATCACCATCGCAACTTTTGCTTCAAATTCTCTCTGGAGTGGATGGAAAGACCACATAATTTTGGCAAAGACCGTCGACTGTACCCTCCAAGGCTCCCTATGCCGGCTCAAACGTATCTGCAGTCGACGAGAGCCGAGACTTTCGACTCTAAACCTCGAAAGCCTGCAGGGTCAGCAATCGGTTGTAGCCGTTACGCAGGAAGGGCGCTGGCAGAATGGACACTGACCGTGATTGAGTGTCAAAACTTCTTTGAGCGAAGAAAAAGCGAAGGTGTTTCTGAGAATAAATGGGTTGAAACACCTACCTTAGGGGTAGATTCATTCCGGAAGATTGGTTAGTCCAAATAACACATCTCTGAAGCAACATCTTGTCCAGCTTAAGTTTACCGTACTACAAAAGCTATGTCGCATATGCATATGCATTGGGTTGGGGTCGGACGGTGAATACATTGGTGATATATCAATAAGCTTCTCTCCATTCGGGGGAAACATTTCTCTCATTGCCTCATAAGGCATGATTCTGGGTAGTTACTTGTGTTACAGCTTGGTTCATAAACATGCTTGGAGGTCTTGATACCCATCGACTCTATGGGATATTACGGTCATATGTACATGTATCTATACAAGAGTAGGAGTTGAATCAACTGAGCTGCGATCTACATAGTAACACTTAGATATGTACTTCCAGGAATTGTGATTCATTGTATCAAGACCTGAGTTGCTCTAAGCTTTGAACCGTATAGTACTTTGTCTGGACAATCGTCGATAGGGCGAGGGAGAGGTACGTCAAGTCAAGTAAACCAATCTCGCACAACCGACTTTGACTCTCTCCAGTACACCGTAGCGACTTCATTCTTCGCTCACCGGGTTGCGACCCTGAACTGTGCCATGATTGAATGATGTTTCTGAATTGTTATATCCGCAGTAATCCTACATCTCACAAAGGTCTTATTGCTGCTTGAACAGCTGCGAACTATGCTTTCGATTATCATCGCTCACAACGCTTCAATCGTCGGAACCTTGATGCCGGAAAAAATACCGGCGCGTTCCTCCCGAATGTCCAGACAACAGCACCTTGTTGTGACTTAGCATCGACATCACTGACACGCTGTCATGCCTGGGACATCGTACCCGACTCTCCTCACGTCAGCTATCTCACCGTCTTCAAAGATGCCGCCCTCTCTTCCCAATGAGATTCTCCTTGCAGCAGAGACACAATGGATCTTCACCGAAGAAGAGCTCCTGCGAACACCTTCCGCTCTCGACAATATGCCTCCAGAAAAGGAGCGTGAGAACCGCGGGAAAGGCGTCAATTTCGTAATCCAAGTAGGCATCATGCTCAAGCTCCCGCAACTCACCCTCGCAACCGCCAGCGTCTTCCTTCACCGCTTCTTCATGCGCTATTCTATGGTCGACTTACCTGGCAGACCGGGCTTACACTACTACGCCATTGCTGCGACTTCACTTTTTTTGGCTACGAAGGTCGAGGAGAATTGCAGGAAGATGAGGGAATTGGTCATAGCCTGCTGCCGCGTTGCGCAGAAGAATTCGAATCTGGTGATAGACGAGCAGTCAAAGGAGTATTGGAGATGGCGTGATACAATCTTGCATAATGAGGATGTCTTACTCGAAGCCCTCTGCTTCGACCTCAGCCTTGAACCCCCTTACAATATCCTCTTTGAATTTCTAATGTATTTTGGAGAAGGGAATAACAAGAAGCTACGTAATGCAGCTTGGGCATTCGTCAATGATAGCAACCTCACGATGCTGTGCTTGCTGTTTACTTCACGGACCATTGCAGCGGCGGCCTTGTATGCGGCAGCGAAACATTGTGGGATATCTTTTCCGGATGACGCGTCAGGGAGGCCGTGGTGGGATGTCCTGGGCGTCGAACTGAAGAATGTGAAGAAGGCTTGTAATTACATGGCTGGGGTTTACGAGAATAGTCCGCTGAAAGGTGGCGATGGTGGCGGAATGTATGAGAGGACGCCAGAGGATGGCGATGAGATGTTCGCGAAGACAAGGAGGATGGCAGAGAGCGCAGAATTGTCACCCATACAGGACGCCAAGAGCCCGTCACTTCGGGCGTCCTCCATTGCGGGTAGTGAGCCAGGGGCGGGGAAAAGGCCAAGGAACGAGGAGAAGCCAGAGAATGGCGCAAACGGGGTCTCGAGTATGGCAAGGGATGAGGGACAGCGCAGTAATGATATACCATGGGGTGGTGAGACACGTGAAGAGAGGGATGCGAAACGTCAGAGGACCGAAGTTGACGAGGATGGACACAAGAGCAAAGCGGAGGAGCTCCCGAACGGTGATGCCAAGAACGCAGAACCACCATTGAAGAATGCGAAGGCCGGCCCTAAGGAGGAGTCTCTTAGCGAAGAGGGTGAGGTGGAGCCTTGAGCCTATACTAAGAGAGGGCCAAAAGCGGTCCGTGTGACAACGATCATCTATTACAAGCGAGCACCGGCAGGCTCAACCACTATTTCACCAAGAACATAAAGCTCTCTGGCGGCTTTTTGTTCTGTCCAGCGTGACCCGTACTCAAAGCTGTCCGGTTTAACTACGCATCAACCGGCGGACTATCATCGCTGACAACCCATCCGACCCTTCACTGGTCTTTCTGGGTCAGCGCTCTGTCGATGTCGGACGATTATAATCCAACAGACTTATGCAGAGATTGGCTTCCGAGCCAGATTGTGCGTGAGGTATTGCGCCAGAGCAACCAGCAGAGAGAAGGGCAGGTTCACGGCTGTAAGCCTCAATCTCAGACCGATGGGGAAAATGTGTGACACCGCACGACTACGAAAATGGTACGTCCAGCTTTAGGCTTAGGACGCTATTTTTCGCATCATTGTCGAGCATGGTTGGATGGGAGGGAGACACAGGAGGAATGTCTGTCACTAGAATGTATATATATGGAAAGGCGCAACTAGCCGCCAGTGTCGGGCACTGCTGTGTACACCTGTGCTGTGACCATCGTAAACGATCCTAAAGTCATGAGTCAGTGAATTTGGTAAGTAGGTACTGTCGAGACAGCGAGGATGATCCTTCCACAGAGACACGCAAATCGTAAACCAACGCTGCTGTGCTACTCGACTTGCATCTGTGGCTTGCATTGTGGCTGCGACAGCCCAAATGGAACCCCGCTGAGCTCGAGCATTATTGCTTGATAGCGACGTGAATCTGCTGTTGTATTACTCGTACATCATTACTGTGGAGAACGATGGCGGCCAGGTTGAATGTTGATGAAATAGAGAAACAGGTTCATCCGAGCCGTTTCCAACCAGTGCAGCCAGCCAATAGAATCGTGTGGCTGGCTGGGTCGCAAAGCCTCGTACCTCTGATTTCATGTCCAGCGGTCTTCATCAACTTATCTTCTGATTGCAATTCAAGGTCGTCAATTGTACTGTTAGTCCCACGACGGTGGCCATGATGGATTCATATCGCCCGAAGAGGGAATCTCTAGGTCCTAGCGATGCCATGAACAACCGGTACGTTTGCGCGTGCTCTCGGTGATTTTAGTAGCAGCCCTATCAGAGCTTTCGCAGGCGAGCGATGCGCTGACGATTCACTATTACAGCGCTGGACATGTCTACGATCCGGCGCTAATGGCGTTCCGACCTGGAAGAGTATCCTTAGCTTCGACGAGGAGCTCCACGTCCTGGAGCTCAATGGACTCCAGCCCAGGTTCTAGAAGGTCGTCGACCTCATCTCTCATGAGCCATGACACAAACTCCTCAGTCTACTCAACTCCGCAAATCGCCCTAGCATCTTTCGCAGCGGTACGATCTACCTTACCAGCGCAGCAGAGAATATCTCGGTCCACCAAACCGCCGATTCCAATGTTCAAGCGCTTGCCTCAAGAGATCTATGATTGTATCCTCGAACAACTGAAGGTCTTACACTCGAACCCGTTATCAGCAAGCTGCGCAACATGCTATCTGAGAGACCTGTACAGTTTAGCATTGACAAGCAGAGCATGGGATCGGGCAGTAAGGATCAAGCTGTGAGTCGTCGCACCGGGTGGTCAGGCTGGATAGCCGCTCACAGTGCCTTCGCGTAGTTACGACGCCATACATATCGTCGGCAATGACTCTCCTGCGCATGTCAAGAAGTTCAAGATGAAGTCTGGCGCACGACTCAGACTGCTACGGCGGACCTTACGTGGAAGAAGGGTACTCGCTCAGTATGTGCATGAACTGAAGGTGCCCGATATAGAATCCGAAACAGGGGATAAAAGCAAGGAGACAATAGATTTGGTGGCATCGATCGTCATGGCTTGTCCCAATCTGGAGAGGCTTGTAGGGTTTTACGCAACCTACGACCACGGCTTTGACCGCTTGACATATGCGCTTTCGACACGTAGGAAGCTGAAAGAGCATGTTTGGATGATTGGAGAGAACGAAGAAATAACAAAGCGTTCGCATAAGCAGCTGCCTCCGGGGCTTATGGATCCAATGCAGACGGAAGCATTCTTGCATTTCCATGAGATGTGGAGTTCTCTGCATACTTTGTTCTTGCATTCGCAAAATATGGGCATTTTGGAACATGACATATTCCTAGGCGTCTTCGACAGACTACCATCATTAAAACATCTCTGCATCTCCAACTTCGACATTGACGACTTTAATGACGCGACATTGCAAGCTTTACCAGCCCTGCAATCTCTCCGACTTCAGAATCTTCATGGAATCACAGATCAAGGGCTCTCACGTTTTGCCAGCGCCCCAACGTCCCAAACCCTACGGCGACTATCTCTCATCAATCTCGAGATTATGTCTATGCTGGTCATTTCCAAGTTGTTGGCTCACCTGACTGAGCTCGAGCGCTTCACCCTCATGCAAGAAAATTCGCCAGAGCTTCCCTCAGACGCACTCGTCATCCAACCAATAATAGCGTCATCTAGCGTTTCTTTTGTGCACTGGGATATCCTCGTACCTGGGGTCGGAGCCAATAATTTCGCCAGCTCCGTCCTTGCAAGCGGCTTTCCCGCCCTTCGTACCATCCGTAGCCCCAGTGACCACCATGGTGCCTTGCAAGCGGTCTGCAGACCTCGAGGGCAGATCGTTCTCGCAAGCGACAAATACAGCCTCGCGCAACGGAACGCCCTGTCAAAAGAGGAGAACAAGTACCTGCGGACGCTCTTCGCTGCACGCAAGAACGCGCAAGAGCGTCTCGAAGAAGCTCGGAAGACTGTGCAGTTCAAAGTAGTGGTGGACGAAGACGGGTTGATCCGGCAGGTTTATGACTTCAACGGATTCATCGGGAAGATTGGCAGTAGAATTACATACACTCTGAAGCCGGATGTGCCAAACAGCGATAATGCGGTTATTGATATTGGGGATCTGGTGGATGGGCCGAAGGAGGGGAATGTAAAGGATGGATGTACGGGGTTGTGGAACGCCAGCCATCCTGCAGGGAAGAAGTGGTGGGGTCATACGGAGAGATATAGGTGGAGGGTTATTGATTTGCAGAGGTTCTTCTAGGAATTATTTGGGTCAACATACTTTGACACTGTTGGAAAGTATTGGGTTTGGCGATGTCGGGGAGTCGAGCGATCAGCCCTTGTGAGAGTGGATAAGTCTGGGCCGGCGTCAAATGTCGACCTTTGGATATAGCCAATCATGTATTCGTAACAAAGTGTAAATGCAAGTACGTCCACCGTAGTGTGAAAGTTTCGCAACACCGACTATCCTCCCAAATACCATATCAAACGGACGCTGTTCGAGATATTAGCTCGATCACACCCTTCCACGAAATTACTCTGCGATGTGACCTTTACGTATTACTCTCCTTTTCTCATTCTGGTACTATCAGTCTCTGCTTGAATATCCATTGATTCTGTCCTCATTTTTTCTTCACAATGTCACCGCTCCTCGATGCAGAGCCACCACACAAAGCAGGTTTTTATTCCGATACGGAACCATTCTTCGCCTCTCAGCAAGAGTTCCAGTACTCGTTCCTTTCATCCGCATGTTCCGTTTGGCTCTCAGTGCTCATTCTCTCAACAGTCCCCTCAAGATCTTCGACCAAGCACGCAAAGCTGGGCGGCCGGCACACATTGCCGCGCCCATGGTTCGGTTTGTGTTGAATCACTTGGATGGCCCACTGTCTACATGGCCAATGATAAATCCTTTGTTACTGCAGATATAGCAAACTTCCCTTCCGCTCTCTCGTTCGAGATTACAATGTAGACCTCTGCTACACCCCCATGGTACGCCGACCTCCCATAAACCCCCTTCTCTTCGGACTTAAAAGCAGTATACTAACATTCTCAAAAGATCCTCGCAAAAGAATTCAACCGCTCCGCCCTCGCCCGTGACTCCGGTAATCCCCTCCCTCCCCCGGTTCCCCGTTTCCCCTTTCCAAAGAAAACCCCCCGTCTAAATCCCCATTCACACTCCCACAGATTTCACCACCTCCCCCACTGACAGACCCCTAATAACACAATTCGCCACCCGCTCTCCACTCGAGCTCTCGCGCGCCGCTTCCCTCGTCCGGCCCTATTGCGACGGCATCGACATCAACTGCGGCTGTCCGCAAAGCTGGGCCTGCGCCGACGGCCTGGGTGCCCAGCTGATGCATGAGCGCGAGACCGTCGCCGAGATGGTAAAGGCCGTCAAGGCGTGCTGTGGGAAGGGGTTTTGCGTCAGTGTCAAGATCCGCGTGCATGCTGATTTGAGGTATACATGTACAATACTCCCGGCTCTGCAACCCCTCTCGTCCCCTCCTTCCTTGATTTCTCAAAGGCATTCTTTTGCCCGGATGATATATGGTGCTAACCCACCTTTACTCACGCAGGAAAACCCTCGATTTCATAACCACAATCTCCGGAGCCGGCGCCGATTTCATCACCGTGCACGGCCGCCGCCGCAGCCAACGAAGCAGCGAGCCCGTCGACCTCGACGCTATCAAATCGATCAAGCAATCTGCCACCGTGTCAGTCGTTGCGAACGGAGATGCGTTTAGTCTTGCTGATGTGAAGCGTATTGCTGAATATACCGGCGTCGACGGTATGTCCGCTCCATTCTCCCCTCTTACCTGGGCCGTGAGGTGTGTCTATAAAGCTATGTATGTAAGAGGGTTAGATACTGACGTGGGCGGGGTGGGGAAAGGCGTGATGGCAGCCCGCCCACTCCTCTCCAACCCAGCCCTCTTCGCAGGGTACGATAGCACGCCGTGGGAGGCGGTGGAGAAGTTTATGGCGTGTGCGGTTGAGGCGCCGATTCCGTTTCCACTGGTGCAGCACCATTTGGCGGAGATGACGAAGGGGGTGTTGGGGAGGGGGGAGAGGAGGGGGATGTTGGATGCAGGCAGGGAGGGGATGCTGGGGTTGGTGGATTGGTTTGAGGGGAGGGGTTTAGGTTGAGGAGGGAAAGGGGGAGGGGGAATGAAATGGAGGAAGGCTTGAGGAAGAGGTGTGGTGATTGTTGACAGATAGCTTTGAAAAGCCTGCTCGAATGGAGCAAATGTTTCAGGACTGAAAGAACGGAATCAGACTGCCAACGCAACTATTCACACCCTATGATCAACTCAAATATTTCTTCTTCCTTGGCTGCACACATACTATCTCACCCCACACCCACCGAACCCTTGATCTCATCCACTCCCTCCCTTAGAATATAAGCGTAACATCTCAGGTACACAATTGAGACACATAACCTAAAGAGCAAACTTCAAGCACACCATCAGCACATCTCCACCCCACCCTCCACGTACATAAGCATACATAAGCATACATACCAGTCCTCTCTCAGTCCTCATATCTGCTCAACCACGATCACATTAATGAATCTCCAGCAAAGCCAGTCTATTGTTGTTACGAATTACCACCAATCAAGGTACTTAACATAGTAAAGAGATTATGAAGAAGAGGAACATGCAAACTTACGAATAGCAAGCAGGAATTTGTAGCTCGAAGAAAGACTATAGAAAGCAAGACTCATCCGATTGAATTCATCAAGAGCCCATTAACCTCCTCAGCATAAGAACCTCATGCTTAGTGACGAAAACTCCATTCCCAGTCGCTCCTCCACTAGCGCCACCGTTGATGCCACAACCATCACCATCGCTGGTATCCGGTGATGAGCCAGACAGTTCCAGTGCGTCCACGAGATCTCTCACCTTGCCTCCGTCCCACTCGCCCTTGCTGTTGGTCCAGAAGACGCGCTTGATACCGACGGAGTGCATGTACGAAATGCACCGATAACATGGACGGGAGGAGCTGACGGACGCTAGCGAGTGGGATCCGCTTCCGGTGTTCTCTACCTTTGCCGGTACGGGAGATGAGGTTACTGTTGATAGTTTGAGCTCATCGTAGAGTGAGCCGGTAGAACTCGGAATGATTGGGGTGGCTGGGAGAGACTCTGGCGAAGGACTATCTGCGCTAGTCATGACGCCAGATCTTCCCGTGTCAGGATTGAGAATGCTTCGAGCCTGTTTCTTCGCCGTGGCCTTCGTTGGAGGTGAGTCTTTCTTCCAGCCCAGGCGTGCCACATAAAGATCAGCTCCTTTAAGTCGTTGATCCTGAGTCCTCTCGATAACATTACGGGATCTGGAGCCCGTACGACCCTGAGGCAAGAGCATGGTCTGTGCTGTTTTGAGATGTTGTCTATCGAGAGAATCTTTCGACCGAGCCTGTAGAAATGTTAGTTCCGCTGTAAGCCTTTAACCCAGTGGCCCATTGTACTTGCCGCAGGCTTGAAGATCTTTCCTCGGGAGAATTCCTTTGGAGACCGCGTAAGAGCGCTCTCATCGCTAGAGCTACTTCCACTTGCACCAGAGGCTATCGATGTTTTGTTAAGTGACAATACATCCTCTGTAACTCTATGCACTTGTTGTTGTGGCTGTGCATTCTGTCCGTGAGGGTGATGGCGGCCGTGATACTGATCCTCGTGATGGTACCCATACGCCTTTTGAACTCGGTCTTTCTCGCCACTGTTCGGTTCCAACACTGCCTTCTCCTCCCTTTTCTCCTTCTCCCCTGCCTTCTTCTTCTCCTCCTCCTTGTTGTTGTTGTTGTTGTTGTTGTTGTTGTTGTTGGCCTCCTCCTTGTCCTTGAGCACCGCATTGAGATGGAGAGGTTTCAAAACGCGACTGTTGAACGCAGGCCTTGCCACCGCGCTGCCCGGCTTTGCTGACACTGGCGCTCCCAGACTTGAGAGCCTCCCGCTGCTGCCCTGACTCGGCGCAGACAGCTTCGACATATGCTTTGAGGCCTCGTAGTCGTAGCTGTTGTTTATCACGACCCGGTAATTTAAAGCACGGTTTTTCCAACCACCTCGCCGAGCGCGCCGAGCCTTGAGAAGCCAACGTGCCAGAAAGAGACAGTGCGGAGTGGATAGCCATCATCTCTGAATGCATGGACAGTGGGGTATTAGCCAGATGCCCTCCACCGCCGATTACAGGCTCCTCGAACGGAGTAAACGTCCCCGTGACGTCGCGGTTCTTCGACTTAGGGTCCGGCTTAGTCTTCGATTTCTTTCTCTGCTTCAACTCCGTGATAGCGAAGCCATGAGCGGAACTGGCCGACGCCAGACGACCGGTCTTGAGCGCACCCCCGTTGAAGCCGGGGCGGTAGTGGTTGTAGCCCTTGCCGATGACTTTGCCGCCGCGAACGATGATACAGCCATGACGGTAGTGGAGAGGAGACTTGGAGGCCTGCTCGAGACACATGGAGAGGTACGAATCGGTGCGTGGAGACATTGTTCGTTTAATTGTTTTGGTTTTCGAAGTTTGAGTGAAGATTGTGCGGTTGAAAGTCTGCTTTTGAGTGCGAAGAGTAGTTGCTATTAAGCTTTGGACTGCTTTGTGTGGTGCTGTTCTGATCGTTTGAATTCCAATGTAATATTATTTTGTGGTTGAGAGGTGATTCATCGAATAGTCACTCATCTAGGTAGCGAATGCTAGAGCTGCCGTCCATATCAGAGACCTAAGGTTGACTTATCCGGGTTTACATTGTTTTATGGAACAAAACGATCTACGCTATCAGTGGAATTCGGTTCAGCTCCTACCAGCAAAACTATCTCGCCAAGGGGATGTGTGAGAGTTGTGAAGAACCCTCATACTACAGATAGCTCGACAAGGCGGCCAAAGTAATGGCATAATGATATGCCTGGCACACACTGAGACCAGAGAGCAATCGCGCCATAACCTCCTCAAAGTCTGTCAGATCGGGGGTACTGATACCACAATACTTTGATTACGCGCTGAGAGGATGTGCCCCCTCGAAGCACTTCCAGCTATGTACAATTAATCGTAAAGGCTCAACCCTAACGTGGGCGGCCAGGGCAATGTACTGTACACATGTACATGGGCTTCGTCAAAACGAGCAAAGCCTTGGAATGCTCGCTGTAAATGCAAATAACCACCATTACCATCTCATGCAGTCATGAGCAAGAACTAATTGGACTGATAAGAGAACGCGTTGCTATCATCAAGCGCCATAAACCATGACACGTCGGATCCCGGTTGCAAACCCAGAGAGCAAACTGAGAATATGGTGTTCGTTGAGTATTATCCGGACCGAGCTGAAAGAAAGGACCGGCCAAAGATCAACAAGGTCGGCGATGGTTACATCTTCGATGTGTAGAAAGTCGCCCTCGACGTGGGACGAAAGAATGCATGTGTCAGTCGTATCGCTGATAACTTTTGTCGTACTGAAAAGCACAAGGATCATCAAATGTCAAATTGCGCATCGTTAAAGACTCCGTCCTCGCCCACACCAGTCTTAAGTACGCCGCTCATGCGATCTTCTCTCCTTTCACTTTGGTCGAATGGCTGTTCCCAGTCCTCATCTTCTTTTTCATCCTCTTCCATACGCTCCAGATCATTTGCTTTGAAATGCTCATGGATAGAACTCTCGTCAACGAAGGTAAAACCTTTGAAATTAGCTTGCATACCTGGCGATAGTGGTGTTGATGCAGGCATGGCACCTGCAGCAAGTGCTGCCGCACGAGCATTGAGCGATTCTGAGTTCTGGAGTGCATTCGTAAATTCCGGGTCAAAGTTGGATGTATCAAGTACAGATTTGAGCTTGGGCTTGAAAGGTGGAACGACGTTCTTCTTGGTCAGCGCGACCCAGTTTATGTCGGCAAAAAATGGATGAGCCTTCAGTTCCTCCGCATCATCGATCGCTCCTAGTCTGTGCTTTGGATTCCGGTTCAATAATCCTTTCACGAAGTTCCGACCTTCGGTACTCAGAGCGTCCCTGGGAAAGCGGACCTTGCCAAAAGCAATGTTCTTATACATCTGCTGGGTATCCTCGGCATAAAAAGGACTCCATCCACAGCACATTTCGAATACCAAAACACCCAACGACCAGAAGTCCACCATTTTGGTATATCCCTGTTCATCCAGCAAAACCTCCGGAGCCAGATATTCGGTTGTTCCGCAGAAAGTGTTCGTGGTGTCATTCTTAGTGAGATTGGCTTTCGAGAGGCCAAAGTCACAGAGCGCAATGTGTCCGTTAGCGTCGAGTAGAATGTTCTCTGGTTTTAGGTCTCGATAAACGATGTCATGCTGATGTAGGTGTTGGAGAGCAAGGATCAACTCGGCAATGTAGAATTTCGCTCGGCCTTCGTGGAAGCGACCCTCTTTCTGCAGATGCCAGAACAGCTCACCACCAGACATGTAGTCGGTGACCAGGTAAAGGTCAGTAGGAGTTTGGAAGGAAAACTTCAATCCAACTATGAACGGAGAGTCGGCCATAGCCGTTCGAACCAAGATATTTCGTTCGCCGACCGTGTGCGCAACCTCTTTCTTCTGAACAATGACTTTCTTGGAAAGAACCTTCATCGCATATATCCGCTGAGTATCCTTCTTTCTGACTTGATAGACCTGGCCGAATGTGCCTGGCAGTAGCGTCAGCTTCAGATCAATTGCAATGCGAGGTAGCGATTGCACATACCCTTTCCAATGAGTTTCAGGATCTGGAAATCCTCAGGACCGTAGTGTTTCTTGTCCGTCTTATGAAACTTCATCTGAAGACGTATTTCCCCGGAAACTTGTTCCTCTCCAGGTACTCTTCCTTCCAATCTGAACCAGCCTTCGATATTTGTGTCTTCTTCATTGAGATTTGGGTGCAAGCGGACATGACCAAGGAAAGTTTCCTGACTGGACCGATCGTAGACGTAGACATCAAGGTCGGACTGCTTCCCAATCACATCGCTAATCAAGCAATTAGCTTCATGATCAAGCTTGAAGTCAACCGCATACTGACAAGATAGCATCATGATCCCATTTTGGGTCTGTCACTTGTCTTAAGCCCTTGAAGTCTTTGTGGTCCGACAGACTAGTCGTGCTACTCTGCCTGCTCTTCATAGGTATCGCTACTGCCCTGCCCAGATCGCTGCCCGAACGCCGGATAGGAACCGCGCCAACGCCATCATCCTTGTTAAGTGCATCATCTCGATCCATATCAATCTCTTCCAATTTCGGGCCCTTCGATATGTACTCATTCCACTCAAACACACAAACTACATACGGGTCGTAGCTTGGCCGCAGTCCTCTGGCTTCTGATATCTTGACTGAAAGCTTTCCTTTGGGCGGGCCAACGGGCGCGCTTGCGGCTACAGCATTCGACAAGGTCGACGTTGTCGCCCCTCCAGCAGCTGCCGTGCTTTGATTTGTGCCGTCATTGATTGTTGAGCTTGACAGATTAGAAGGCGTAGGCTTTGAACTTGGTGTGAGACTTTGCTTTTCAGAACTTGTGCCGTCGTTGGACAACGCTCTGGGGGTTTGCGGAGGTGTGCTCTTCATACGCGGCAATAGAGCCGCGCCCTCAGTCAGCTTGATGTTCTCAAGATGGGAAGATAGAGACGACAGCGCAGAAGCAGCGGAATCACCAGAAGTTGGGGTGGTGGGTGTTGTCGAAGGATAGCGTGAAGTTGGATTCGAGATATGTGCAGCGTGAACTGTGGAGGATGTAGTGATACTGGAAAGAGGGTTCAGCGCGAATGTCTGTCGACGCGCTCTTAGTGGAATGGTCTCTGCGGACGAGTCTCGTAGCCTCGTCCTACGACCAGTCGCACCAGGGCCGTCATCACCACCAGCTCCATCGTTCCCACCTGACTCGTACTGTGTTTCTTTGTGAAATGAAGAGGGAGATGAAATTGGCGGAGTGGGATATGCAAGAAATCTGTCGTGGCCGAGCAGCTCTTCCTGCAGTGGCTTCCCTAATCGCTCATGTGGCAACAGCATCAGAGATTGATTTTCCTCGCTGACTTGCTCAATGGGCGAATTTGGAGCCGTAGGAAGCGCGGCGTCTGGCTTATAGCTCGCGATCCCCATTTCCACCGCTGGAGTAGCGAGCGCAGAGTGACCGAGTGTGTTAGGAATTGTAGTAGAAGTTGAACGAACCTGTCCGAAATAGCTGTGCGTTATGCCCGGCAATCGTTTGTCTGAAGGGTCTGGCTGAGGAGTGGCGAAGCCAGGTGGCGTTGAACTGTTGGAGCCGACATGATCATGACTACTATCGTCATCCGGTCGACTGATGGATTGGTCAGTATTAGCCATTACCAGCGTGCAAAGAGGATCCGTATGAGGTGTGTAGAGAAGGAAAATTTGATGTGCGTAGAGTGTCCGTAAAGTAGTACGGTATAAGTTGTGCAGACCTTGAGGAATTGCAAGGTAAGTGGTGCCATCAAGACATGTTTTGAGCAGACAGAATGTTATTCGACACGTGAAATGACCGTTGACTAAGTGTTCCAGCTAGCGGTGCCATAATTATCTGGCGCAACGCGAAGTGAAGATCGTTATCAAGCAGCGCGTTGACAAAACTTTTTAGAATCTTCTTGGAAGGCGCCGCTCGGCCCGACTTACAGTAGGCTCTCGAAGCGACTGGACGAGGTAGCCGATGGCCCAACAATCGAAGAGAACTTCAACCACCAGGCGTTGGAACTCAGATCAAGCGGTAGATCCGAAAAGAGTTGATGGAATTTGATGCAGAGGGGTATTATTCAAGCAGAGGAATTAAGAGCTCACCTGTGCATCATTGCCTGCCTCAGAAGATCCGCCGCTGCGTGAGGGTTTACTCCATCATGAGTTGTAGCCATGCCGGATGAACGTCTCGATTGCCCACCCAGACCCACACGGTGCACCGGAGTTGTAGTACCAGGACTCCTCACCGCCGTAGCCAAACTTGGCGTTGAGACTGAACTTTGCGACTTGTAGTAAAGTGGGCGAGGAGTGGAGTTTTGCCGTGAGCGCTGGGGCGTCAGGACTGCTGGAAGATCCGCAGGTGTGGAGACACTGGTAGTGTATTGTCTGGCGGTCGATTGATATATTGGAGATTGCGTCTCTGAAGTTGCTATGTTTTGTGAAGTCGTGTCGGTTATGGGTTCTGGCATTTGGCCGAAGGACAGTCGTAAATAATCGTTGGCGCAAACCTTCTTCATTCAACCACCAAAAGTCTGAACGGAAGTACGTCAGTGAAATGGACTCGGTCTCAAGAATCAACGTCCATGATAATAACAAGGTCTTATGCAAACAGCTTCCCGAAGTGCTCTCTACTCGGTATTCGAATGTCTGAAGAATGCCCTTGCTGGTCGGATGGATTGCACACCTTAAGCTAGCTTCTTCGGCCCTAAACACTTGTGGATGACGGGATGAAATATGAACAACTTTGCCGTGCTGAAGCTGATAACTCCATACATGTACGTGTCTAGGAATCATGGGTTGGGATATCAAAGAAATCCAGGTTATGCACAAGAGATATGCCGTCACTTCGGGATCGCCAGCCAGCCCATAGGTGCTTAGTTCTCTGTACGAGCACGACTACCGAGGTGTAAGAGCTCCTAAAGTGTTACATCAACCACAGTGAATCCTCCAAGCTTCAATACCAGAGTATATATGCATCAGCATGGTTATTAAAGGGACAAATGGATGAGGCGCAGTCAACATTTGAATTGGAGCGCAAGAGTAAGCTGAAATATATATCTCCGGTCACAGCCAGCGCATCGCATATCTGCCGCCTTCACCGCTTCTTTGCTTCTTTGCTTCTTTGCTGCAGCGTCGCTGTCGTGCAGATCATGCATCGTTGTACTAAAAGTTTGTTTCGGGATTACTCGTGTTGACCTTACAACAAGGGTACAGTGGTGGTCAGGAATTTATGAGCCGCAACCCGGTGCCAGCCCTACTCATCAATCCGGAGGTATTATGAACTGCTGAACACGATCACGTACTAGAGTGGTCTCAAACCTGTTACAGGATTTGGTCCGAAGATTTGATCGCACTCCCAAACCTGAAGTGACATGGTAGGACTTTTCAAAATACCAGCAGGACAGACAACGAGGGCACGTAGTATGTCCAATGTAGTAGTTCGAGCTCTGCGAGTACCGGCGCTGATTATCCATGAAGTCGGCAAAGCCGAAAAGAGAGTTACATTCGCCATAACATGGAGTCGTTGTACCAAGACAACATATGTTGATACTCGTACAAAACAGGTGTTCGTAAGCTAGGCAAACGAAGCGAGAACTAGTTAAGTTCACCATCGACAACTGTCGCGAACTTGATGAGCGCGACCCGAAAGTCTGCACTGTAAGCATAAAACAAGCAACCTGTGAGCGCAGAACAATGGCTCGGAGACCTCGTGCAGCTGCGCAAGCTGCGGCTGCATCTCTCAGTATGATCTACTATGAGCTTTCTCTGTCAAATCGGGCGAGGCTTGTAGTTAATGGCTAACAACTAAATCAGGCACCCCAACACCACACGTACCAGATGCCTTGGACGAGGACATGGCCGACGCGCCTGGCTCTGGTGCATCAACGCCACGAGAGGAGGAAGACGTGGAAGAAGATGAGGAGGTCGTGGAAGACGAAGAGGAAGAAGCCGGCACTCCCAACCGAGACTCAGAAGCACCCTCACGACCGTCTACACCTGCGCGAGGACAATCTTCCATACCTCGAAAGCGCCGGCTGGGACGACCTCCGAAAAACAAACCACCAGATTGGGATGCTCCTGATGAGCATGGTGACGGGGCTTCGGACGTTGCGACACCGCGAAGACGAGGTGGCTGGCGCGGTCGTGGTTTTGGAGGTGGAAGGTGGGGAAAACCAAGAGGTGGACCTTCGCATATCACTCAGACACCGATTGACAAGGAGGGGAAAATACTGGACGTCATCGGCGATGAGGTTGCGCTGCCTGAGGATGCGGAAGGCGAGACGAAAGTCGATAAGCTTGGCAATCTACAAGGGGGCAGAGAGTACCGCGTCAGAGTGTTCACCATCCTTGGTAGGGAAGACCGCTTATACATGTTATCCACGGAGCCGGCGAGATGTATCGGTTTTCGCGATAGTTACCTATTCTTCCAGAAACACAAACAACTCTTCAAGATCATCATCGACGAGGGAGCCAAACGTGACTTGATCAGCCGCGAGATAATACCACATTCATACAAAGGCAGAGCTATTGGTGTTGTAACCGCTCGCTCGGTCTTCAGAGAATTCGGCGCGAAGATCGTAATAGGAGGGAAAAAGATTGTCGACGACTACGAGGTGGGAGCAGCGAGAGCCAATGGGGATGTGGAGGGCGAACTGGCTGTCCCAGATGACAAGCTTCCAGCCGCCGGTGAGATCTATGACAAAAATCGATATGTGGCGTGGCACGGAGCTAGTAGCGTCTATCATTCCGGAGCGCCAAGTGTCCCGATGCCTAATGGCAAGATTGTCGATGGCAAGAAGAGGAAGGTCATAGTCACTGGTGTTAACTGGATGTTCGAACATGCTAGAGAGGCGAGGTATATAGTCTGTCCCTCCACTACATATCCTCGTACTAACGCAAGCTTAGCCGTTTCAACTCAACACTTACTATTGCTCGTCGCCAGAACTTGGATGGCTTCTACGACCCTCATACCAATAGCATGCAGTACCCAAAGATCATGCAAGCTACGCATGCTCGCTGGACACAGCACCCACCGTCAGCACCAGTACCGAAGACTCTACACTCATCGACCAACGGAGCTAATGGGACACTGACCAATGGCACCGTCCACCATGACAGTGACCACGTGATGGAAGATGATGACCAGGAGCAGCAAACAGAGACCATCTTCCCACCAGTTCAACCACTCTACTCCCGCAACTTTCTGATCGTTGATACCCACTTCGTCACCCCTCCAATCTCCGGCCTTGGCGTTCCAGGTCCGGATGGCGATGTTTTCGACATAACGCAGAACAGTCTTGCGGACGTTGCTAACGATGTCGTGTCAGAGCTGCCTCCTGACTGCCTCAAGGCATTCGCAGAAGTAAGGAATGAGGAATCACAATGGAAGCACAGTTGGGCGACGGAAAATGATGATGGAAGCAGGGCTAGATTCAAAGTCGACTATAACCTGTCGACTTGATTTCTCTGTGGTGTTCTGCTGGTAACGAGTCGGTTCATGAAACTAGGTTACTTTTGGGCGTCACCTACATGTAGGTTCCTCACTTTGATGGGTTTCCGCCAGGGGCGTTTGGCGATGGAGGACCAGGACTGCTACGGGTCAGACCGAGGTGGCTGAGGACATGCCGAGGTCACTCAGACTGCAAGAATTGTGAAGATGCCATTAGCTTTGTAATTGTGGCAAGGAAACGTGTCGTTGCTGTGCCCTTTCACATGATCGATCATTGAGCAGTCGGTTGATATTATCCTCTGTTGTTGGCGGAGGTGGCCATGACCAATTTGTACGAGCTAGTCAGACAAAGCACAGAACACATGGGTAGCGGCATCTTCGGATCCAGATAAACACTTTAACCTCGAGCAGTGGTGACGACAGCCTGCAGTACCGAGTGTGGCCATAGTGGCTTTGCGCGAGACCGAGCTGACCACCCACCACGAGGATTATTAATAATTGATCTGAATCAGCCTGGGAAGAGAACGTGCCTTGGTGCTCGTGCGCGGTCTTACTGCTGGTGATGTGTTTCTTTTCATTCTCCTACCTACATGTAGAGGATGTCGATACGAGAGTGGCCATTTACTACGTGTGCTACAAGTACAGGTAAGTACATAACCTTATTCGTGGCAACTTGAACGGTTATTGTCTCCTATTCGGTTGTAGACACAATTAATTACCTTACCGTTAGAGGTAAAGTCATTTCCAGTAGCCTTGGTCAGACTCCGCTCTTGGTCACACACACTCTTACTTTTCACAACTTCCTCATCCACCTCCACGACTTCTACCTCCCTCTCCCTCTCGTGAGAACCGCCTTCTTCGCCCTAGACATTTCAGTGCTTCTCAAGAAGGCGGTGCAGGATTTGCCAACCAAACGGAAATTACAGCCTCTGTGCTCTAATTTCGCTCAAAAGTGGTTTCACCGCGCTGCCGCGTCGTAACCGAGGTGAGTGTTGAAGGGGTCTTCACCGACAGACGGACCAGAACTTTTTCAACAAGTCCATCACGTCCGCCGAATGTTGGGCTTGAGTTAGACATTTGTCTTCGTCCAGGCTTGACTGAAACGTCACGATCGCACTCGCACAACTTGCCTCTCGCAGCGACACAGCCATCTACCTCCGCCGACCGATCCTACCGCAGCAACCTCCGAACTGTGCCGCACAAGAAACTCGATCAGAGCCGTTCCTCCTACGCCGTCGCAGATCTAATAAGCCCTCGATTTTAGCCATCTGTGCAGCGACTGTCGACGAGAGGCTTCCTTTGCGTTCCTTCTCGGTCACTTCGGGCGGTTTCACCTTGTTTTCAAGTGATAACGACACGTGGACAATCTTTTTCCAAAAAGCGTTTCGGGTTTTGAACTTCGACGATCACCGCTTTTCACGATAGGAATCTTCTCGGGTGGAGTATTGCAGCGACGAGCTTTTCGCTAAGCTTCGTCGGTTTGAGGTTCGCCATCAGACATCATTACGATCTCACCATCCTGCACACATCCGGATCGACTCTTAGCTGCAGACCCACCTCGCGCTCGATACCACTTCACTTCGCGTTTGAGCGCCCGTTTGTTTATACGATCTTGTCTTTCAGCGGAACGATTAGCGTAACGACTTTTTCTCTGCAACTGCAACGACTACACCTAAAAGCTACAAACCTCGGACTTTCAGAGTATCGTAATCGATCTTCTACGTCAACTTTCTTCGATTCTTCTTCTCATATGACGACGAACTAAGGAGGATCTTCCAAAGCGTTCGCTAAAGCTTCGCTCGTCGAGCTCTTTTCCTCTCTTGTGAGAAGTGCAAGGTTAGGCGGTACGTCAAAGCAGCTGATCCATTACGGTGTCGCCTTCAAGCTGACGATCTCAGTGCGATCTCCTCGTCGTCTACCTTCGCTTCTCTTCACAACAGCTCGCTGCATCGAACCATGCCGTCCTTCTTTCCACGTACTTTACCTCGGCAGATGCCTCTCACGCCACCAGACTATCTTCCAGGCTATACTGCCACCGGTTGCGGAGGCAATCAGGCCGGTCAACTGCCATATGGGGTCCTTACTGGTACGATTGCTCGCCACGAGAAGCACCCATACGACCACAAGGAGCACTACGCTCAGTCAACTGCCTTTTCCGGCTCTGCTCCCATGGCGTATCACCAGCAGCAACCTCCATCCATGCCGTACAATGTAGGATGTGATACTATGACACACTCCAAACAGCTGTATGGGCCTATCGCTGCGCCAGTATTACCACCAATACGAGTACAGGAGCGTTCAGTCATGGATGAAGCTGTCGCACAGCACCGTCAACAACAACAGCAGCAGCTGCACTCGCGTACCGATCAGCAGCCCAGGGAGGGAAAAACCGTTGGAGGAGTTGCTGCTTATTTGGACTACGAGATGGATCAGATGTCAGAGTTCGTGTCAGAGATGGCACAGGGAATGTATGACCTCTATGTCTCCCGAATCTGCCTTGCAGACATTGACATCATCCGAAGTGTTCACCCAGGGTCGCCTGTACCTCAGGCTTTCCGCAAATACGTCTCGCAGATACTGTCGTCAACTAGACTACCCAGTTCTACGATCTTGCTCGGCCTTTACTACTTGGCAACACGGATGACCATGTTATCGGCAAATGGCAACTACGAAGCTTCGAGCGGGCAGGTGTACCGCATGTTAACTACGTCGCTTCTGCTTGGGAGTAAATTCCTGGACGATAACACCTTCCAAAATCGCTCTTGGTCAGAAGTCAGCAACATTCCCGTCTCTGAGCTCAACACTCTTGAAATCGAATGGCTACTAGCTATTAAGTGGAACATGCATATCGACCCCTACGATCATCAGGGATTCATGTCTTGGAGGTCTCATTGGGAAGACTGGCAGGAGAAGATAACAACTCAATCTGCGGATGCGTTGAAGTTGACACCTTTGGATACGAACGTCCGGAGAGAACGGTCGATTCACAAGGCATTCTCGCCAGCATCCTTGTATCCACCTCAGTACATCGAGTCGACTTACGGCAGTATTGGCATTGAGCGGCAGCAGGCGCAGTATCGGAACTCGATCCACTACGACCAGTGGAACCCTCCAAGATCTGCCATGGAATTTTCTCCGTCTTCTGCGCCCGGAACCGGTCCAAACACGCCGGATTACTACGGTCAGCACGCTACCTGGTCGTACAATACTGCGCCCCCACCGTACTCCCTGCGGTCCATGCCAACAAATGTTCAGTCCGCCGCACATGTACCCTCTCAGCCTCCATCTTACCACCATACTCCTTACGTGCACCCTTATGCTCAAAGTGTCTGGAATGGCCACGGTGCAGGATGTGGCTGTCTCTATTGTGCCAGGCACCAAGAATCCTTCTTCATGGGCCATAACTACGGAGCTCAACCCGTGGTAGGCTAGGCCGGCTGCGAAAGCTGTGGCGGGCCCCTCTCGCTCACTCGGGCGCCGTTAATATCCACAAACGTCTGAGCACTTCGTTAGGACCTGCAAAAGTTGGCCTTTTATGTCGTGTGTACCTTCTGTGTTTCAAGTTTTCGATCTCTCTTCCAAATCACTTAGCGATGTTTTTCCTATATTTGATTCACTACAAAAAGCTGTGGTTTGGCATGGAAAATTTGGGACCTTGGGGTTGTGCCATTGCAATTTCATTTTCTCCGATCAACCACAAATTCGAGCTTATGGGCCGGCGTGCCTCTGTTCACATCTTACGACATACTTCGCGTCCGGCTACCCTTCTTGTCTTTATTTACAAACATCAAACTTTCCATAGCGACGATTTTTGCTGTTTGACATCCCTCACCATAGACTTCCCCTTTCACCTTTTACATATCAGCTTTTCTATTCCGTCGTCGCCACACAAGCATAGGAGTGTTTTCAGGGGTTTAGCGGATCATTGGTCGAGGCTACCGTGTTGCATTGTTTTCCTTATTTTCACGACTGGGGGCGGCAAACAAAAGAGCGAAAGATATTCACACTCTCTCATTCAATTCAGAGGTTCAGCCCAGTTTGGCAAGGCGTTATGATCTGGCCGGGTTTGAGGTGCAGATGTGGTCTCTTCCTTTGCAGACAGAAAACCGTTGTAATTAATCACCAGTAGGCAAAGCAGACCACTGGAAGGTGGTGCGGCAATTCTTTTCTGATGAGCATAGCCTTGGAGGAGGACAGAGTGTACGGACGAAGACTCAAATGGATATCTTTCTCCATCATCCACCATCTCCAACCCTGTTTGGCATGTCTGATATGCACGCGTACTCTACTAGACAACATGACGACCAGCGGCTCTTAACAAACGCATACGCGTCCGGACCGACCGACCGAGCAGGAAGATTGCCTTCTAGGGTAGTGCGCTACACTCGACGATATTCCGTATCTATATGTATAATGGTCGAGTATATCACAAGCACATTACCTACTGGTGGGTTTTTGTACATCTAAGCCGGGCCGGACAGCCTGTAAAAATCCCACGGTCCCGGTCGGTCAAGAGAGCGGTCTGGTTTCCTTCTTCGGGACCGGTCTATACTGTAGTATGTCAACACTGTGGTGGTTGGAGATGCTGGTACGTAGAGTACGTAGAGTATAGTAGAGTAGAGTAGAGTATACGCAACCAGCTATTATTTATCCAGCAGCCAGCTCCGCCACTGTCAGATGTAGATCCAGATCCAGACAAGATGAGATGAGATGAGATCGAGATCTTCACCTGCTCCCTCCCGCACACGACTCAAGCCCTAATAGTCAGTGGACATGAGCACTCTACGCAAGTGTCCAGCAGCGCCGACGACAGACAAACAAACAAACAAACAAACAAACAAAAAGGGGCAAACAAACAGCGGGACGATGTTGTTTCTACCTTGCACGCAAACTGTGGGGTTGACGGAGGAAAGAGATCATCTACTCCGTTGAGTACAAGTGTTGGTGTTGGTGTTGGTGTTGAAGGGGGGTAGACTTCACATGGAGCAAGCAAAGGCGTCTGGGACACTACCTCGAACGCGTATGTATATTCAGGACGGTGATGTGGTTCGATCGAGTGACGCTCTCGAGTCTACGACTACGGATTCGACAGCTGATATGCCTACCTACCGACCACCACCACCACCAACCCCTTGTTCTCCCAGCTCCCTCTCCAATCTAAGCGTAGAAAGTAAGCGTCTCCTTCTTCGTGCCCGAGGAGTCAAAGAAACGCCGCGTCACTGGCTGTGAATCGACAGCGTCGTTTCTTAATGTTAGCAAGCTCAAACAACATCTCACCTCAAGCGTGCACACGATGGACAACAAGCAGGCACAAAAACTTGCCGAGAGCACGTTTGGGAAGACGATGGGAAAGCTGCGGAAAAGAGGACAGGCAGACACATGAGTTTGTCCTGTTCTAATTGAGCAGGTTGCATTTGCATTAAGACTGCTGCATTGCTATGGTTGCTACTGACAGGGTCTATTGAGCAATCTAGCAGGTGTAGAATAATTATTGTACCAGCTCTGGCATCGATCAAATGTAAAAGCTCGCTGCTAAACCTCTTCTTGCTTGAACTTCCCCAATAGCATCAACATAATGCTCATGCCCAATCTTCACCATGCCCTTCCTCAGCGCAATCATCCCCGCCTCCACACAAACGGCCTTCAGCTGCGCGCCCATAAACTCATCCGTACTCCGCGCCAGCTCCGCCCAATTCACACCCTCGTCAACCGTCATTTTCCTGCTGTGGATTTTCATAATCTGCGCGCGCGCTTCCTCGTTCGGCAGCGGGAACTCGATCTTGCGGTCTAGCCTCCCGGAGCGCAGGAGCGCGGGGTCGAGGACGTCGACGCGGTTGGTGGCGGCGAGGACTTTGACGCGGTCGTCGGAAGCGAAGCCGTCGAGTTGGTTGAGGAGTTCGAGCATGGTGCGTTGGACTTCGCGGTCGCCCGACTTTTCCGAGTCGAAGCGCTTTGTGCCGATGGCGTCGAGCTCGTCGATGAAGATGATGGAGGGGGCTTTTTCCTTGGCGAGCGCGAAGCAGTCGCGGACCAGTTTGGCGCCGTCGCCGATGAACATTTGTACGAGTTGTGGGCCGGCGAGTTTGAGGAAGGTGGCGTCGGTTTGCGCGGCGCAGGCGCGGGCTAGGAGGGTTTTGCCGGTGCCAGGGGGGCCGTACATGAGGGCACCTGGGTTAGGGGAGGTTAGTGTGATGGATGTGGATTGAGGGTTGTGTGTGTGGTGTACCTTTTGGTGCTTTGATGCCGATTTTCTTAAACCGCTCTGCTTCTTTCATCGGCCATACTACTGCCTCTACTAGTTCCTCTATCTGCTTGTCCAGTCCCCCTACATCTGTGTACTTCTCCGTGGGTTTCTCGTCCACCTCCATTGCCTTGACTCTGCTATCGTATTCTGCTGGTAATGTGTCTAGCACTAGGTATGAATCCTTGTTGACACCGATAAGATCACTAGGCTTGAGCTTCTCGTGATCGACCAGACCGATAAGAGGAAGGAAGATGGTTTGTCGTGTTGAGGTTTTGATGACTGCGGATTTGCCGACGCGTGTTGCGTCCAGATCAATATTTGCACCTTCTTCGGCAGCTTCTTTCTCGACGTCGAGATCTAGAAGCTCTACTACGTTGCCGACGAGGTAAGGTAATTGTCTAGACGATCACAGATCAGCAACCTGCGTCGACCCTCGTGAGCCCGTGCTTGTAGCCACCCATGACATACCTGTTATTCTCAATCTTCTCCAGGTTCTCCTTTATCTTCTCCTTCATTGCCGCCTGTTCGTGCGTTAACCGCTGAAACTCACTCTTCATTATCCTTGTGTCGTTGTCGAGTAGTCGCCTCCGTGTGATGATATCTCTTGTGCTCGAATGTAGGATCTCTGCGTCTATTTGGTCCTCCACCTTTTCTTCCTTCTTCTTCTCGCCATCTGCATCCTTCATTTCCGCATCACCATTCTCGTTCGGCTTCTTTCCATCTTTGTCGCCATCGTCCTTCTTCTCTTCCTTGCCTTCGCGCTCCATATCGTCCAGATCTTCTAGAGTAGACATCTTGGCTGTATTTGGGAGACAATGAACTCGATGGTCAAATGAGGTTCGGAGGTTGGTGCCGAGGTTTTAGAAGGAAGGTGGACTTGTTGCTGTCGTAAAGCTGTTTTATGATAAATGGAGCTTCCTCACAATCCAGAGCTCCAATCTTGAGGTCGAGCTGCTTACGAGTGTAAATGCATTACGTAAGCAAGCGAACCTCAGGCTACTATGCCCAACGCGCGTACCGAAGAAGCACATAACATTAATCTCTTCACTGGCTTTGAATAGAGGTAAAATACGTCTTGGTTAGCTAACTCAATCCTTTGCACCGTACAGCTTGAAGTCAAGTTTACAGCGCCGATACCATTACCACCACAGATGATACACCTTCACTATGACGTTATTCAAGCTCATTCCGAGTGTCATCGCATTGATGTACATTGGATGTTGAACGTTTTCGGAACTCGAGGATCCTGATAACGCATATCAACATTCTCGTCACCGACCCCGTCTGGTTCTTATGACACCTCCATGTCCTGGTCGGTTGCCCATGACTCGATGGTGACCTCAAGGGCATCTTCGTGTTCTGAGCCGTTGCCAATCCTTGCAGCGGCCAAGGCATATTCAGTGCCATCATTGGGATACTGCCTGTGCTGCAATTTGTGAAAGATGAATGATATGAAGCATAGTGGCTTGATTCTATTGTAGCGTCACAACTTACTCAACACTTCTTCACGGCTGAAGTTCGTCATGCGGTATCTAGACATAAAGTCGTCATGGTTTACTGCGAGGACAGTCAGCAAGCACACCTGGGCATGTGACACATGACAGAACTAACTGTAGCCACCACACATTCTCCGCTTCCCAGTGAACGCCGATCGCCCATGAAGTACTCTCCAGTTGTCAAAGACTAGCGTAGCGTCAACAATCATCTTCTTTCATTATTCGAGGGGTCCTACTGAGCGGTCTTCCGGGCCTCAGCTGCTCCCGATACTCGCTAGTCTCCCTCCTTATAAGCTTCGTCCACAATCTTGCTGCATTGTACCAGGCATCGATATCCGCATCACTGTTCCATTGGTCCATTGTTGCCCTATCGTCATTATTCCATCGCACCTGATACAGCTCCCCAGTAACGGGATGCTCATTGAAGACGGGATACGGTATACCGGGTTGAATGCTGATTCCATCGTTGCCGCTAGAATGGGTGGGTACGGGGGTTGAACGCAGAACGTGATAAGCATCTGGAGCCTCCTTCTTGAGTATAGCAGCCGCTTGGAAGCCATCAACGAGTAAAGATGCACCGCCGCTGCCCTCGGTGTGTGATAAGAGATGAAACATCTGCAAGCCGGCTGGATCAGTGAAGTAGGTTGTGTCTGTGTGGGCTCCTAATGCGAGCGAGGTATAGGCCGTGTCTTTCAAGGAAAGATCAGAGGTGAAATCCCAGAAACCGCCTAGAGTAGAGTGAGCGATATTTGAGGGCCGCAGAAGGCAACGAAGGATCACCATAGTGCGTTGGGCGTATAAAGGCTATGCGTTCAAGGAGCTTTTGAGTTGCCTCTGGTGTTGTGGGACAGCCATCGACGTAGCAAAATCCGAATTGACGCTGCAAAGCATGGGTCAGATGGTCGCCATGAGTCCGTCCTAATCAGACTTACTATTTTAGACGTCCACCACTTGACCCCTTCCTCTGAAGCCATAATGTCTTTGTACGGCACCATAGGAAGCCAGTCTTTGACCTCTGACCCCCATAGATATTGTCTTCGATGATCAGTATCGACTATAGCTTAGATAGTATAGGGCGCCCACTGATCTGGCTTCTCAAGCAATCCCATAAGCGAATTCTGGTGAGTATGCCGATGCTTGTACTCATGCAACCGCAGCCAATCCCAGTCATAGAAACTTTGGTGGCCACCATTGCTCCCTGCCGCAGCTTAGCAAGTTGATACCCGACTGGGGTGGGAATGCTCACAAGTCACATGAAGGCCTTCTTTATCAACACGTGAGGTCTGTACGCGGATATCTCTTGAAATCTGCGGGAATGTGGATCAGCATAGTAGCAACAGGGGAGAAACTAAAGCCGTCTTCTGGCATCAGTATGCCTAAGCAAGGAGTTTCTATGATAGATTGATGGTGATCAGGAGTGCAGGACGACGGCCCTCACTCGGGAATGATCACAGCCATCACAGCTTGACAATCTTGTGTAAAATCGCAGCCGATGCAGTACCTGTGAGAGCGCCACACGGACACTCACAGCAAAGGTATCAAGTAAACGTTGCTTTGTTTCCTCGTGTTGACACTGGTTACATTGGCAGTGGTCTCTGGCATTGCCACCAATCAATCAACTGCCAGTGCCAATAATTTTTAACGTACCTCAGCCAGAGATTGTTGCTATTCATTGCCGTAAGAGTAAGCCTGAGTAATAATTTGATCAAACCAGTGTGTGACATGAGCATACTAAGACCAGTTCTGGCGGTTATCCGGGTTCACGGAGATGGTCTTGTTACCAGCGGAGACCGCAATGTCGGAACGAGCGATTGCACGAGATGCAGCACAAGATGCAGACTGGTGCATTTGCTTCGGCTTCAAATCGGCGGTGTTCTGGTAAGTTCATCAGCAATGAATCCTCAACAAGTTTGATTTCAAGGAATATATGCATACAACGGAGCCTCGAAACGGTATGTTTCTTCCATAACGCAAAGTCATTCTATGGCACCTTTTGTAAGCATGTACAGTACTCTTGCATAATGGCATTTCCTGGACTGCGGACCCATGCGAGACAAGGCGTAGCAGTGACCTGCCCGCCAACCATTCACACGACGAGGCCATCATAAATCTAGAGAACGTTGGAAAGAAAATAATGCAGCATATCCGAGGTTAATATAAGGTCGCTAGCGGCGTGAACAGCTGTATATTGCAAAATACGGACAGCATTTGAATTGTTGCGGGCACCGTGGCCTAATGGTAAGGCGTTGCTTTCCGGTAATGAGACTGGCAAAGATTGTGGGGTATGTTATAAGTAGTTCAATTGTCCTCTAGTGCTTGTATTAATCGCATTTCTTAGTTCGAGTCCCATCGGTGTCGGATGAATATGTTTTTGCATGTCAATTGTCTGATCCTGCTCGCTTTAATGGTGTTGAGGCTCATGGATACTTTTTACACAATATAGCCACCGGGACTGATGCTCTCAGACGCCCTCAGAAGGCGGTAATCTGTCTCATTATGATGTGATACTTGCCCCGGCTCCCGTCATCCTATATGAACATGACCGCTAAGTTAAGACTTTGTCGTCCTGCTGGGGGTTGTAACAGTACTTGTGATGTACCGTTCGAATAGAGACTCAGCGCTTTCTCCTTCCAGTTGAGTTCAGAGATTAGCAACTCCATCATGTTGAGTGTATTGCTTAAAAACAATGTTTGTCGCAAAACTTTCATTACCATCATGTTATCTTGATGACGAATTTAATATTGATGATCACTTTGCATAGTTCTTCAATCCAGGTTCCTGCAAGGGATTTCCTACAGCTTACTCTTCCCACCCACACACTTCATCAGCGCCCTTCCATTGCTCAAAACGACCTTCCCACCCTCCACTCTCGTAATAAACCTTACCTCCTCCCACCCATCCTTAATCTCCCCAGTCCTCCACATCTCCGTCACAAGCTTATCCCCAGGTTTGACCGGCGCAGCGAATCTTGCTTGGAATTCCTTCAGATTCGAAGGATCACTGCCTCCTAACGACTGCAAAATGCCGTGGCAGGCGCTGTTCCAGCTGAACAGACCATGCATGATGGCGCCGCCGAAACCCATCTTCTGTCCCGGTTCAGGGGTCGCATGGAGGGGATTGTAGTCGCCGTTCAGGCTGCAATTTCATTAGTTGTGTCTTGAAGAACATAGTCGTGGGTATGGAGCCGTACCGATAGAGCAGCGCAGACTCCTTCTTTGTCTGCAGCGTATGCACAGCGTCGGGCTTCTTACCGTCCGGTGGAGGAAAGTTCACCGTAGCCGGGCCTATCCCGCGTTCTCAGTCTCCCATATCCGCAGTTCTGCTTTCTTGGGGAAGCTCACCCTTCGGTCCACCCCAGTTCCCCTGCGCAACGTAAAAGACACTCCCAACTGCTCTGGCATAAGTATCTCCTCCGTTCTCCGCCAACACCTGCTCCGTCTCCAGCACTGTCCCCGCCTTCCCCTTGTCATACACACCCAATACCTTCGACCTCAACTCAAACGTCTTTCCTGCGCTTGTCGTAGGCAGCGGCTTCAGGAAGGTTATCAGTCTCTGTCCATCGACGGAGCGGCGAGAGTCGAATTTTGGGACGCCTGGGATGGGAGAGGCATTTGAACGGCCGTAGAAATCTATGACTTCCTGGTCGGTATTCTTGAACGCTAGAAACAAAGGTCAATGAATGCCGTACCGTAATAGTTGGTGAGTGGTGCCATGTGCTTACGGAGGATTATCGGGTAGGTAGGGAAGACTTGAAAGTTTGGATGAAGCTCCTGTTGGACATGTCAGGGGGAGCATCACAGGAGCTGGGAGTAGACAAGATATACGTAGAGGAAGTGAAGCTCGTCGGCTGTGGCTCCAATGCTGTTCGCGAAGAGCAGAACATCCCGCTTCAGCCAGGAAACTTCCTTCGTTGGATACTCGAAGCCTGCTCCTGGTCCAGCCATATTGGCATGTACACTTGAAATAAGAATAAGATTCAGTTGAAACGAGACATGGAAATGTATATGGATTCAATTGAGAATACAGTAGCACGCAACAAGTTAGAGCAGTGAAGATGGTAGGTCGCTGATGCGGGGCCATCTTTGAAAGAGCTCCCCAACTACATAGCCGATGTCAGCTCATCGACTGCCGAGGTACGGATCCCCTTCTACCTTCTACATGGGAATGAATTCAATAAGGAAGACATTGTGCGCAAAGAATCAGACTGAACGGTGTGGATAGAGCTCATGCCAGCTGCGAAGAGCTCTTCGATGCTTTTAGACAGCACAATCGTCAACGTCCATCCAGTACTTATAAATCCTTCGGTGTCTCTGAACAACTTTGACTCAATTTTTCCTGTAAAGTTGTCCATGGGAAATCCCGCCTCTGGTTTACAGTAGGGGCAAAAACTCTGGGCCGTTCATGATGCTCGGAAAACCACTTTTTTTTTGGATGCTCAAGATTTTAAAAATCACAAATATCATAACTACTTTACAATCACAGTTTAGTTTTATAATCTGAGTATACAGAATGATGAAA
>JAABUP010000967.1_pt1 | contig 61645 bp, 89 predicted proteins | sample 5559201 | NCBI WGS metagenome assembly JAABUP01 (sample SAMN10711887, study PRJNA513373) | rock metagenome | isolation source: Antarctica rocks | place: Antarctica | reverse complement strand
ACACACACACACACACACACTGCTCCCAGTCAAATGCTAGGCATTCACAGCATTGATCAAAACACAGTGATCTTCTGGCCTGATTGGTAACACATTTATGCCAGTGTACAACAGATCTAGAGAGGGACTGACCTGATATACTTGTGTGATGGCTTGATCAGCTGTGCCTTTAGCTGGAGGCTCTCTGTAATACTGCACGGACTCCAGGCTGCCCAGCATGTCAAAGGGCGAGTGGCTGTCAGCAGCAAGCAGCTTGTGCAGAGCTTGCATGCTTTCTGGTGACCAGCCCTCCCGGGTCAGCTGTGCCTGCATCCATCATGCAACTTGCCTGTAGTGTTGCTATATCACTGTTGTTGCACACAAACATTAAATCACAAACCCTAAACATAGTGCTCATGCATTTTGAGGCAGTATTGCAATGGTAGTGGCATCACCTTGTGAAAATGCAAAGGCCAAGTATGGCATCGATGACTGGCCTAGTTTGCAGACAGCCCATGCCAGCCATCTAGAGATGTATGCACATCTATCATAAGAGTCAAGGTTCTCCACGTGAGTGAGAGCATGCCTATCAATGATAAGAGAATCATCACCTTGTATGCCGCACACCAAGGTAAGATGCCGCAGATCAAGAAGATAATGATAATAGGTGCTGCGCAGAGAGGTTAGCAAAGTGGAAGCTACCTGTTTGAGCAATTTTGTTGCAGCTTTGCTTTTCTCCACAGCTTGTACTCTGCCTGTTTCTGCATGGAAATGCTGTTTGACCCACTGCATCAGGTTGGCAGTGTAGGCATCATTCACATTTTCAATGTCTACAAAGCCATAGTACTGGAGAAAGTCCTCATTGGGCTTTTCACCATAGCTGTGCACAACCTGCATGGAAGACTTGAGTGAGGAATGCTATGGGCACATCTGATGTGAAGGTGGTCAGCAGCGATGTCAACTGGCATGTGCTCTGCCGCAGAATCCAGTGATGCCTGCCTCCCAAGTTGGAGGTGAAGAGCATGCTGCAGAATTGTCGGCATCAAGGCAGAAGGGAAGATCAGCACAATCGAGTCCACATGTACTTCATACCAAACCCCCACGCAGACTGCATACATTTCCTTAGGGAATGCTTTGCATGTAGGAAGCAAATCTTGTCTGTATGAATTCAATGAACTGAACTTCTTGTCTGTTGGGTCCCGACATTAAATATATCGATTGATTGATTGATAGACACATCAGCCCCAATGCAGCAAGAAATGAATCAGCATCACAAGGCATACACAGAACTTGGGCAGAAGTAGAAGGGTACCTCATGACCAGGTAAAACCTGGCGGCCAATGACAGCCTCTAACCTGTTGCTCAACCATGTCTGCTCTATCTGGCTCTGCACCACGTTCCAACAGTCAAGCTTGGGAATGGCGCACAGGGCATCTGTGGTCACGGGGGCGCAAAGACAACCTTGAACTGCCTCGGCTGTAGCTATAGAATGCCTTCCAGGCTAAGGCATCTTGCTTGTTTACGTGCAACATGCTCTGCAAAGCTTGCTCAAAGCCTTGAACAATCTCACACAGTGACTTGGATAGTTTGTCAACGTTGTAAAAGCAACACAAGCAACCAGGCAATCATCAGGCAGAGACTGACTCACTGAACTGGTTGAGCTGTGGTTGATGATGTCAAGGATTGGCACCAGAGCAGCCGTTGACACCCCTATTTGCTGGTACAGACTACGCACTGCCGTGGCCAAAACACTCATGGCCAACACAAACCGGCAGCAGGCCACTATCTGCATTCAACATTGTTGATCAGCAATGCATGTAGGCTGTAAGCTAAACAAGGCAGCTTGTGGCTGCTGCAGCAAGCATACAGTTGTGGCATCTTGGTATGCATGCACGGCAGGATATGCATGAGCTCAACCCATTGCAACTTGTTATGCAAGCAAGCAGCTAATGCATGAGCTGCAATCATTGCAACTCAAACTTGTAGCTTTCTGGAAATGCATCGCACCCGGGGTTCTGAAGAGCTTGCTACATCACACACACACTCTTGCAGAATCCCGTTTGCAAACATGCATTCATATGCAGTTGTGTGCACTGCATACCAAAAGGGTTAGGGTGAGGGTGGATGCATGATGATAGGCAGCACAATATCAGTGAAGGCCAAAACTGATTGATTGGTCAACATGACAAGAGGCTAAAGCAGTTGAGCATGCGACCACCTAAAGCCAGACTTGTAAGTGTCATACCTCCTTGCTGTTTTGCCAATGGCTGAAGGACTGTGACTTGAAGAGCATGATTCCCAACAGCCCAATTGACCCAATAATGATTGGAGTCATTGATTCTGCACCATCATCAAGCAGTAATGGTCATTCTGATGGTCGACTTGAATGAGCAGTAAAGACTCTGTAGCATTGCCAATCCATGAATCCAAGGCAGCTATAGTTGACAATGCGTCGTAGAACAGTCCAGCTTGTCTCAATTGCTCAAGTTGACAATGCGTCGTAGAACAGTCCAGCTTGTCTCAATTGCTCAGTCACAACAGGTCACTTTTGTACCAAATCACCATATGTGAATAATATTAAGAACCTAACACAACGGACAAAAGAAAAATGTCAGTGACTTGTGTTAAATAAAGGGCATAACTCACCAGCTATTGACTCAGTCCAATGACTTGGGATGGAGAAGGGCCTGCTGGTTGCCACATTGACAGCCCAAACCAGCTCATCAAGAGTCAGATTCCACTTGCTGGCCACAGGTGCCCTTTGCAGCTTTGTGTAGCTTGCATGCACTACCTCTTTCTGCTTTCTGACCTGCAGAGGCATTGCTGGTGATGAGAAAGCCTATGCGTGGCATGACGCTAACATATGCTGATGACACGCTGATGAAGCACTGCATGCTGAGTCTGTGGGTTGTTCCATGACCATTATGTGCGCAGGCTTATGAGAGGAAATGCAAAGTCGCTTTGGGCCAATTTGAACGCCATCAACTTCTCACCTGCTGTTGAAATGCAGTTCACATGTTTTGTATCTTTGTCTCCTGTATGGTCATGCAAAGCATTTGAGGGTACAATACCTCACCTGAATGAGGAAGTCCTGCTCAGCTGTTGTTGAGTTCATGTGCAGCTGGTCCAGCTCCTGCTGGTTCCAGTGCATGAGGGTGTTGAAGCGGCGTGGCAGGCTCTGAATCCAGACATGCCAAGGGGACTCACCACCACGCTTCATCTCCCGTACCAACACAAGAGCAATCTGAATGCTCCTGCACCAACCAAGAAGATGGGACACTTACTTTGGCAGTCACAGATACGGCTGCTGCCTTGTAGACAGTTGTGTCATACAGGACGCTACGCTAGAATTAGCTCATTGCAACTTTTCTTTTTATAACAGCATTCAGAAGGACCCTGTATTGCTTGGATAGATAGCTTGCAAAAAACCTTCACATCCTAGGACAAAAAAACATGCAATTATGCAGCATAGGGTGGCCCAGTGATCAGCAGAGCCATATGAAGCCTTTATGCAAGCTATGCACATCTCCTGCAAAGTAGAAGGTCCCCAGTTGCTGTATCCTGTGGGGAATGGACCAGTGCTGCACAGAAAGAGAACATCAGCATTGCAGGTGTACTTACGCATCAAGAGATTTCCAGAACTTCTCTGGGACTAGGTCAGGCATTGGGCTGCTCTGGCCAGCATTCACACTCAAGGCCATTTTGCGAGGAATGCTGATGATCACTGACTTGGCAGGTATGTAATTCCTGGCCACGACACCTCTGACTGCAAGATTGTCATCGGCTGCCAGGGCGCTACAGTGGATGTTTGCAGAGTTGCCAGCCCAGCTCAGCAGATCTTGCAGCTCAACATTGAAAGTTTGGTCCAGAGACTCGTGCTTCTGCTCAAAAAGATGTTCTGCATGACACAGCAGGTCGACCCGTAATCGTGTTTACATAACTCATGACCCCGCAGCTGTCGCATGCGCGTGCTGTGAAGTACTTCTCGACAGGCAAGCGCAGATTGCTCTGCTATCAAGCTTATTCATGCTCAGAAGTGTCACATGTGCTGGCCAACTGCTCATTTGCGCTTTCTTTGGAAATAGCCTACCTGACCAGATCGTCCGCTCTGCGCGACTAGTCGATATCGAGCACATGGCAAAGACCCCACAAACAGTCACAGACAATGCTGTCGCCGTTTGAAACAACGCCATGACAGGTCAAGCACGTGTTGCTATTCCGTGCACAGGATCTTGACCTGGACGTCAGGCGTCAGGGCGTCTTTGGTTGGAATCTTCGCAGCAAATGTAACCTATTTCATCCTGTCATGCATTACTACCAATTAGTAGCTCACGGAAGGTGGATGCCTGCTTGCAATGTGATGTGTGTATTAGTCACAGAAGGCTGTAGTCGTTGCTTTGACCATGACGGCACTTCCAGTCATCCTACAATCTGAGGCGCCAGCACAACTTAGGCTTGACCAATTGAACCAGCAGGGACACAAGAACAGGCTTTGAGAAGGGTATAAATATGCTTTGTGCGTCATTCAACACTGGCTGCTAGCAGAGTAGAAATATCATGGACAATCCCATCCCCTGGCATGTCAGGCTCTGCCTATAGCTGCGGTAGGTAACCTGGACTGTTGTATGCACTTGCAGCTCCTGCCGCCATTCTTTTGGGTGCGTACTTAGTTGCAAGCAGCGAAGCAGAAACAGCAGACAGATGCCACTCTCCATCCCTGAAATTGCTTGGGTATGCGAACGTGAAATCCACCTCTGTGAGTTGCGTTGCCATGCCAATATTTGCCATGACGTAATCGCATGCAGGCTTGGACTTGCTGAAAGGTATGTCACCCACGCATAACGTTTGTAACATGACCTTGGGACCACATGGTAGCACAATCTGCTTCACTTCATCACCCAATCTGCTAAGGGACAGTTTTGTGAGACTAGAACAGCTGCTGAAATCCCAAATCTCATCTTGACAGTCCGTCAAATCCAGTGATTGCAGATTGCTGAAGTTTGGCACTTTGCTGGCTAACGCAGAACACTTGTAAAGAACCAAGCTGCCGAGGTGCTGCAGATGCCTGAGTTCTGTCATGTCTCCAAGGTTGGTCCCATTCGATACAGACAGATTGGTCAAGCCTGTCAGGCTGGTGAGCGGCTGTAGTTCAGCTGGCGTTGCTATAGAATGAGAGCTGCTCCAGCTTACAATGACAGCGCCTAGAAGCTTGCAAAAGCTGGGTGACTGCAGCACCCCAAAGTCTGCACAGTACACCTGCTGTCACCAGTTCAGAAGATGAGCAGCAGCTCATCGTCAAGCAGGTGAACATGCAAGCAGTTAACCACCAATATATAACGCAACGCACAGCCTCTGGGCAGAACAGTCAAAGTACAGCTCACCAGCATCAAAGCGCACAGTGAAAAGTGGCGGTGCTGACAAGCTCGCTGTGCCAATGGATAGGACTATGTGAGCAAATAACCAAGAAGACTGGGTAGCTGACTTGTAGATAAGAACTTTCAGGAAGCCAGCTGCATGCTCTGTAAGCCATACCAAGAACACCTCATAGAAATGAGCGGAGTCTTTTCTGCTTGGAACCAGGGTGATGATTATAGGTCTATTATCAGCAGACTGAGCATGCTTGAGATTTGGTTCCGCCCAATCGACTACAGGCGTGGCCACAAGCAGTTGCAGCTCTTGACCCCAAACTTCAGGTGACCATGTGGGGTACAAATCCTCAGTGGCCGCAGTGGAGCACTTCAGAACTTTTCTCCAGCTGCGGCAAAAATGTTCACACCGGATGGTGTCAACGAAAGGAGTCAACCATAGAATCTCACTTAAACTGCTGCAGGCAACTGCGCAAAGGCTGAGGTCATTGCCAAGATGTGTTGCTTGACTTACTTTTGTGGCAGGCTTGATCATCTCGGACGATTCATCTTCTGCACTGAATTATTCGAAGCCGACACGAAGCACCTCGGCTTCACAGCTCAACGTCAAGACATGTGATCAGACTTGCTGGCTGGCTAAAGCATTGAAATCTCTCTCTCTTTGTTGAAGCTAGTTGCGTTGGAGTGCACTGGCGGCAGGGCTGCTGATTTCTTGCTGCCTGTACAGCTAGCAGAGCCAACAAGTCTATCGGTCTGGGGCCACACCACAACACACCACCTGGCACAGGATGAAGCATGACTGCTGTTTGTAGTTCTCTGGCCTGTGGCGCATCCGCTGCTTACAGGCGTTCTCTGATAACACACTCCCTCTTCAACAGCACTCGCAGAGCCTGCGGCTTTGCGGCTGTCAGCCGGGTGTCACCCAACACCCCCACTCGCAGAATCAATTTTGTAACAGCCGCTGAACAGCTGTTGATCACAACCAAACAGCCAGCAATGACAATTCCGTCAGCCGAGCTGCATGTAAAGCAGGCCTGGGAGTTCTGGAGGAAGCTTGGATCACCAAAGTATCACGTTGCACCCATGGTTGACCAGGTAAACAACGACGTATGTGCATACTTTGCTTGTTGATCCTCTCCTGTAGATCGTTCAAGCCATGGACAGTCTTGATCCTGCTGTCTGTGCAATAGCAAAAGCGTGACATGGTTGTCTGCCTACTTTGCAGTCTGAGCTGGCCTTCAGGATGCTTTGCTTCAAGTATGGCGCCACTGCAGCGTATACGCCAATGCTTCACAGCCGACTGTTCTTGGAAGATCCCAAGTACAGAGCAGAGCACTTCACAACCTGTCCAGGCGACAGGTATGTATGTTATAACTGCTGACTGTTGGCAGCTTGTGTGATACTGATGGCACTACTAGTTGCAACAGTAGAAATCCTAGTCATGTGCAAATTTATTGCAGACGCACACAGCAGAACCGTGCAATGCTGTGCAGGCCATTGTTTGTGCAGTTCTGTGCTAACAACCCTGCCACCTTGCTTGAAGCAGCACAGCTAGTACAGGACCATTGTGATGCTGTGGACATCAATCTAGGCTGTCCTCAACGAATTGCAAGGAAGGGGAAGTATGGAGCCTTTTTGATGGAGCAGCTGGAACTCATAGAGTCCCTTGTTACTGCTCTGGCTCAGGTACATGCTTGATCGTAGCGTGCTAGTGCGCTCAGCAAAGGACACACATGAACCGCCTCTCCAGAATCTGCAAACATGCCACTCAATGTTGCGGCACGTAACATGTATGCTCGTTGTGGTTTGCAAAAGATTAAACGGATCTTGGATATAGTGTTTAGCAAGTCTGTCATGGACTGACTGCTGTGTGACCTGTCTGCATTGATAGGGTCTGTGTTACTTCTGGACTTGTGTGTTTCATGCACAGTAAGTGTCTGCTTGACTGTATGAGGCCATCTGCACTTCCTGGATAGTGAGTTGGGACTCAATGTTCTATACATTTGCCAAGACACAGTCTGTGATTGCAGGGTCTCAAAGTGCCTGTGACTTGTAAGATCAGGGTGTTCCCTGACAAGGAAAGGACGCTGGCATATGCACGGATGCTGGAACGGGCTGGCTGCTCTGTGCTGGCAGTGCATGGCAGGACCAGGGAACAGAAGACAGCCAAAGCTGTGCGGGCTGACTGGGATATCATCAAGGTTTAGCATGAACTTGTACTCAGTGATGGTGATTGGCTTTTCCATGGCAGTGAAAGCACAGATGTCTTTGTGCCCATGTGGTAGCACACCACACTGTCATGCCGCTGGTGTAATCATTCAGGCGCCGCTCTCATGTGGTTGCCCACACTGTTGAGCAGAGATGGCGCAGGCAATTTGGTACCACAGCATAGCCAGCAGGCATCAGCTGACATTTACCTGACCTGCGGAAACCATCAATGAAAGTGGGTGTCTTTGTTTTGCTTCAGCATGCCACACTCTATGCCACAGTACATTGCATAGCAGCCATGCATGACATAAGGTGTGCATGCAGGCGGTGAGAGAGGCAGTCAACATTCCTGTGCTGGCCAACGGCAACATCCGGAACCTGCAGGATGTGCATGACTGCATTGCCTACACGGGTGTGGAGGGTGTCATGTCAGCAGAGTCCTTGCTGGAGGACCCTGCCCTCTTCTGGCCTCACCGCCTCACCCCACAAGGTATCACATCACAGTGTGTCTGTGTCTGCACAGCACAGCATTGTTTGTGCTGTATACAGATCATGCGTCTCAGCCTGAGCATGCTGAATATATTGCTGGCAAACCTAGGATGACAGCGTTTGTTAGATGGTGCATGCTACTAGTAAATGAGGTGTGGGCACAGCCTCAGCCCAGACCTGCTGTCCTGTGGCGACAATGCTTAGCACATGCATGCAGTAACACTGTGCCCACTTACCAGTCAGAATTGATGCTTGTCAAAATCATGACCCGAGACTCACGCCTCAAGGAGCATGAAGACCAGACATTGTCAGCAGTATTGTGTTTGTGTCAGTGCAGTAACAGAAAAGTCAATGTCAGGTTTGGTGGCAGGTGGTTACACTGCATTGGAGGGTGTGCGGCTGATAAAGGAGTACCTAGACCTGGCTGAGCAGTACCCCACCCCCATGAGGATGATCAGGGGTCACACCTTCAGCCTTATAGGTCAGTATCTTTGCCTTCCATATGACTCTATGCTTCCTCCAGGTGCTCAGGCAAGTAGTCATGTGAGCTGCACAACCCGCCATTTCAAACTGTTTGCTGTAAGTGTTGGGGCAGTTGAAAGCCTATAGCAGCACTCTGCTGTCTGTTCATGACAATTCAGCTTGGCATTATAATGTAGGACAAGTATGCAGCTTGCAGGACCTTAGCATGCATAGCTGCTGTGCAGGACCTTGGCTTCAGGAGTTTACAGATTTGAGAGACAAGATCAACACTGCCAAGCTAGAGATTGAGATCATCCGGTCAGTTGTTGCTGAGCTGGATGTTAGAATACCCAAGACAGGCCGCAACTACCCCATACCCAAGGTCTCAGAGCGGGCTTTGGCTAGGATGGAAAGGGAGGCTGCAATGGCAGGTAGGTTATCATTATTTTGCCAAGTCCTTCAAGCAACAGCTCCTTGCAGCGCATACATGCAGAGGGTGCTATGCTGCTCAAGGTGCTTGATGCACCCTTTGAAGTGATACACATAGCAACATTTTCTGATCAATGCTGCTAGGCCATGCAGTGTGGGTCTTGACTTGTGGTATTCTGAGCCAATTTCTTGACACAACTGCAGGCGCTATTGCGGAGCAGCAAAGGCAGGATGCGGCATTGGCTGATCTCATACCTGCAGACAGAAAATCATCAGGGTTTGCTCAATTTGATAAGGATGTGCAGCAAAAGATGGAACTGGTAGCATAGCCCTTAGCAATGTTTTCAGCAAAATTCTTTCTGTAGCACTGTACTGACAGCCATATACAAGGCTTTGGTCAATGCATATGCTATGGAGCTATATTGCTGCCCAATAGCTGTCTCAATCTGGAATGCCATTCGAGCATGGCTGGACTCAGGTCAGAAGCAAATTTAGTATGGAGACGGTTGATACATGCAAAATACATTTTATTACACGACACTGGCTTGATTCTTTTGGCTCCCAAACCACTTGTTGTAGAAAGTTCTACTATGTCTCTCTACAACAGGTGGTGTCAGAGCCAACAGCATCAAGCCAGTATATTGCAACTAGCTGTACGTTGCTTGAATCTACCATCTTCCTACAACAGCAAATACAATGTACCTGGTACATCATGTGGTTTGAGACCATTTGTGACACTGCCTGCATCACGTGTTTCATCTGAATGATAAACTAGCATTCATGCTTGCTCGCACCCTGTCAAGCCTCTGCATACCCATGTAAGCACTGCACCTTCATTGTTGCAACTTCGCTCAGACACTGCACAATTCGCCTGATGTATAGTGAGGATATAGCTGTGGGCGCAAAACATTGTGAAGCCATGTCATGCAAACCCTGCAGATGTTTTCCAGACAAAAGGCCATGACAAGTGATTTCAGACCCTGTTCTTTGTCAGCTGCACCAATATTTGTGCTGCAGCTTCAAGAGGCTCATCCAGGTCCAGCCCTGGCAATGTCTGACTAGGAACCTGCAGGCAGTCACAGAACTAGGCTCAAGGTATCTCACAAAATTTTGCAGATGCTGTTGCTGTCTGTCTTTTCCACACATCAGATAGATTCTAGTCCAGTTGCAATACGTGCTATTCATGACATGCCTGCTGTTTGCTTTGTTGGCTGGTCCATACATCCAGTAAGCTCACCGCTGTTGCTTTAGCTTCCAGGTCAATGAATGCATTGCTCTTGGCAGCCAGCTCTCCAATGGCTATTCTGCCTCTCTTCTTTATGTACTCTGCAACTGCCTCCATTTCTTGCCTTGAAATGTAGATGTACTGCAAAAGTGCACAATTGTCAGTCACATACATATGCCAGCGTTCACTTGCTGCTAAGCATTCTAGGATGTGTGCAATTGTGGTCTGGCATAAGGCCAGCCAGGCTGCATAGGCTGTACAGCATATCGACAGACATGTGTACAAAGAAAATCACAAGCGTCCAGTGCGTTAATGACTGGATTGAGGCACACTGTGAAATTCAGATTTTAGCTTTGCATAAGACTGACTGTGCAACAGTATTTGCACTTTTCTCGACTATGCCTCATCTGGGTCCCAGGAGGTGACATACAACATGGCACTCAATTCTCATTGTGACATGGGATTGTGCACAATGACAACATGCAATTGAAGCCAGAACAGGTGTCTGCTTACTTTGCCTCTGTCATCCATGACGCCAGAGAGGTGGCCCATCTTCTCCAGGTCTTGCACCCTCCTGATGGCATCCTGCAACCAAATGCATAGCCTCACCACCAGGTCAGCTTCCAGATGTGTGATACTGAGGCTTGCAGAGATGCTGCTGCCTGTAGCTGCACAGCAGCTCCAAACCATTCTGTTGTGTCCACTGTTGCTGTGTCCAAAGTGCTCGATGCCTCAGAGGAGATTTTGACCCAGTGAGTGCCATCAACGCCAGGCAACAGCTGTATTGACGATTTCATATGTGGGTGTGTCCTTTTTGTCTGGACATGCTGGGGTAGCATACCTGAACCCTCAAGCCAAACTCGGCTGCCAGGTCCTCCAGAGCCACAGTCTTGCGCTCCTTGATGAAGTCCACAAAAGCCCCAAGCATGCCCTGTACACGCACACATGCACCACATGTCATCATCATTTGTCCTGCAGCGTGCTTTGTATGTTTATGGCGCAGATAATGCCTACATTGCACACCATGTAAAAGCCTTGGCAGGCATGATTGATGCTACAACTGCAAAGCCTCACTACTGTCTAGAATTTTTGTGTGCTTACAAGTCCCTGTCTGCCATAGCTTGCACCGACTTGCATTGGTCCGCAATTTCTATCACAAGTGGTACGCCTCTCAGCTCTGCAGTGTGAAGCGTGTTGAAGATGTCAAAGCGTTTCACCTGCCCCTCTTGTTCATCGTCTGCTTCTTGCCCCTGCTCCTCCACACTGATCTGGCCCATCCACTCTGCGGCCTCAGCCTCCTGTTTGGCATACCGAGCTGCAGCTGCTCTTGCCAGCTCTGCTTCCTGAGCAGCTTCTGCAGCTTCCCTCTCTGCATCTTTCTTCCTCCTTCGCTCCTCGTATGCCTAAAAAGCACACAGCGTATGGCCAATGATCTGGAATGTGCATGCATACATGTTTGCAGGCATGCATCTGAGATGCATTATGGGGTGAGCTTGAAGGCACAGCACAGCGTATGCAGTGTCAGGTAGAAAATGCATGGCTTACTCCTATCAAGCTGAAGGTCTCGGGTTGAGCAAAGAGTACAGCATCAGGCAGCTACAGCAATGCTTGAAATGTACTTTAACGACTGTTTGCAAACCAGAGATGAGGTTTTCTTGAAAAACAGCTGATGTCTCACTCCAAGGGGTGTCATCTGACTCTATTGACAACAGCAGCTGCCCAATAGGTACATAGGAACCACTGTTGAGCAAACAAAGCAGGCGACAACCGTGTGATGTTAAGACTTACCGAGCGTGCTGTTTTGGCTACTTGAGGAATCTGCTGCCTGAGTTGCTCAGCATTGTCCTCACCCTACGTCAAGCATGCAACTTAGTCAGTCAGCTTTACCTGTACGCAAAGCAAAACTACGCTATATTGATGACTAGAGCCTGCTGCTCCCTCATGCAATGCCAAGGGTGCAATGAGTGGAGGGTGTGACACCTCGGATGCTGACTCCTGTTCAGCAGCAGCCTCTTGCTGCTGCTGCTGTTGCTGAGCAGCTGCAGCAGCCCTTTGCCTGCGCCTGATACCAGCCTGTACTCTATTCACTGGCCTGGCACGCTGCCCTTCTTCCCCGGCTGGTACCTGCAAAAGAGTTTGCAACTTGCTGCAGCATGTATCAGCCAATTGTGGAAGCTCGCTATGCTGAAGCTCATGCCTGTCTTGCTATTGGTGTGTCTACAGATGCCTCCTGTTCCCCTTTTCGCATAACGTATACCACTGCCGCTCCTACTACCGCTACAAGAGCTAAAAGGCCGAGCAGTGCGATGTAAGGCACTGCGCCTTCGACAGCCATTTTGCCAGCTCGACAGCACTGCGGCTTGCGAAGTCGCGCGGGGATTTGACCTAACAAGCTCGTGGCACGCCCAGCAGCTGGCGACAACAGAGCCAGACATGCAACGACAGGCTCACGGCAAGGAGAAGCACGACAGACTGTGATTAGTGTGCGGTGTGGACAAAGTCAAAGCGACAGCTCTTTTTTGCAACAGTCGGAAGAAGAGGGAGGCGTTGGAGGTCAACGGAGTAATCGACTACACAGGCTAGGCTTGCGGAGCGCTGGGCCTTGGGCCAGGTTGTTCCTAATAGCTGCTTTCTGTTCAAGCTTGGGTTTTGTACGCATCGGCAGCAATCAGCGGAACAAACAGCCTGTCCCTTCAGAGGTGAGTGCGGACAGCCACACAGGCTGCGCAAAATAGTGCATGGTGCGGCGTCAAGCTTTCCTGTTACACGCAATGACAATCTAGATACGGCAAGCAGCGATGCTGCCCCTCGCGTCATCACCGACATTTTTCGATGCTTTCCGATGCTTGATCGAGAAGATGCATAGCGCAGTGTTAAGCTGACAGTCACACTTGTACCGCAGATCCTGGAGGATTAGCTCCTCCTGCAAACTTTGACGGCCTTTGGCTCTTGGACATAGACATATGTCTGCGGCTGCGTCGAGCAGGAATCTAGGTGCCAGGCTGTGGAGCAGCTATAATCGCCAGCTGGACGCACGTCCCCTCGTCACAAAGAGCTTCACTTCATTCTTTGGTTTCATTGTGGGAGATGGTGTTGCCCAAGTAGCTTCTGGAGAAAAGTACGATTACTGGCGCACTGCACGCTTTGCAACCTATGGAATTTTGGTTCACGGACCCCTGAGCCATGTATGGTATGGCATACTGGACAAGAATGTCATGCCAAGAACACCCAAAAGGTGCGGGAGACTATGTTCCAGTGTATGAGAGTCTGCAGACTTGTCTCTGGAATTACATCATGCTTTCCTTTAACCTTTCCTGACAGTAGAAATTGAAATGCAGCCCAGCAGCTGTTGTCACCAAGATGGCGCTTGATCAGCTATTGCTGTCCCCCATTGGCATCTGTCTCTTCTACAGCATTATCAAAACCATGGAAGGTCGGCTCCTGTTCCACTATCCGTTACATGCATACTCTGCTGCTTATGCCCATTTGATGTACAGAGTACACCACCTGCTATATACCTTGCTGTATACTTCAGCCTGTTGCTTTGCAGGGCAGCCAGATAAAATCACACAGACGTTGAAGGACAAGTTCTGGCCTACACTGCTGGCAGGTTATGCTGTGTGGCCCTTGGCACATGTCATCAACTTTCGATTCATCCCCAACTCACAGAGAGTCCTATACATCAATGCTGTGAATGTAAGCTTCCTCATCTACCACAATGCCATGTACAGTTGCACTCTTGTGAGACAGCTCCTGTGTCTTAGCGCGCTGGAGATACCTCACTCGGACTGTGATACTGTCCTACTGCTTGTCTTGAGCATACCTCAGTTGCAGATGGTATAGACAGGTTGACTTGCAGTCTCTTGCTGCATTCTGCAGCCTCTGTCAGGGGCTTCGTGTGCTTCAGGTGTGCTGGAATGTCTTCCTGTGTAAGCTTGCAAGCTCTGGGCCGCCAGATGAGAGCAGGATCAAGGCAGCTAGCAGGCAGCAGTCAGGCGGCAAAGAGCTGAAAGCAGAAGTGTAGAGGCTACTGACCGCATTGCTTTGTTGTTGCTGGCAAAGTGATTACAGGCTGACATTCTACTGGATCTTGTGGGGATGATGTGATAGTTTGTCTCTCATAACAATGTGTGGTGGGGTTGTCTTCTGGCTGTGTTGCTTCCGTTGATGATTTTGTAATTTCCTGTGCCTAAGTGTTCTTGTGGCATTCATTTATGGTGTGGTGACATTTTGTTACAGATGATGTTCACAGATCGCCTTGTGCATGTACATGTGTGGTTTGGGCATGCACTGTTTGCACAGCCACCGACCTTCAAACTGTAACAGCAGCCATGCTACATCTATTCTCAGCCAGCTCAGGACTGCAAATTTTATCTGTATTTGGGAGCATTGGGTGAGTCATTCAGGCTAGCAGATGCCAACCACAGCTGCGCATGCTTAGTCCACACTCTGATACAGCACATGAAAGACAACTGTTGTTGCCCTGCATGCAGCTTTTGCTGACAGCAGTCCACGCCTCAATGACTCGAAATCACAGACCAAACTAAGTTTGCGTTTTGGGCGGTCCGATTTGTCGTGTCCTCAATTATAGTTGCAGCTCAGAAGGAGTACTGTGCTGCGACATCATTGCATTTATAAATTAGCTAGTTAGCTAATGCTATAGGACATGTTGTAATCAGCTAGTCACCACTATGTAAGCTGGTGAGAGCCATCAGGATGTTACACGCATAGCAAGATATACGCTAAAGTGCTCAAGCTTCTGCAGCAATGGTGGGCTGGAAGGCATTGAGGTGGGCATGAGCCACACCTCTAGCCAGAGCCAGTCTGCCACTCATGACCTCATGCTGCTGATGCTGGTGATGGCTGTCCTTTGATACCCATACTGCAGCTTCCTGCGTGCGATCATGTATGTTATCTTGCAGTGGCACGTGTAGTTGCTGCAAATGACAAAGGCAATGAACATGTTATGGTTCGCCTGCATTATCTCATGCAAATCTATGCATGTGAACAGAGACAGAACAAGTACGCATGCGTGCCGCAGCACACAGTGTGTAGAGCATGGACTTTGAGCTCTGCACAACACAAATGTGAGAAACCATGCACCAGCAAGGCTGCAACAACTCAAGTGTCCTTACTGTTGCTGATCAAGATAAGTCGCCTGACAGCTGGTGAGACACAGCCATGTGTATTTCCAGGCTGGGCACTGGAAAGTGAGCGAGACAGCTACGTCAACAATTGTAAGTATGAAACAATGAGCGCAAGAGCTATAACAGCAGTTTTATGATCAGAGGGCAGCGAGCTTGGCAGTGTGTGACTGACCTGGAGTCGGGTGAGCAGGAGCTGAGTGTCCTTGTGGCTGAAGACAGGCGGGTGAGAAGCTTCAATGACAGGGATGACGTGGAACAGAAGGTGCAGCCACATGCGCTGGGGAGCAGCCTTGCGTCCCACAAGCACCATCACCATATCACGGACAGGTGCAGCTGCTGACTGTACCTGCAGTGTGCATGTGATATGCAGGTGTCAGGAATACATTGAGGATTTTTTTATGAGATGCTGGCATGTCCTGATGGCATCTGGCAGGTCCACATGAAAGCAAGCTTTGTCTCCAGTAGACGCACCTGCCTGATGCTTCACCCTGTTGAGGCAGCCTGAACACAGTTTACCTGCCAACACCCAACAGTCAACACTATGTGCACAGCAGATAGAGATTTGTTAAGGCCCCCTGCAAGTCATAGGCATGTCACCATGAAAAGTGCAAATAGTAAGCTGCATTGTATTATTGAACTGCCATCAGCAACACAATTGCGCATCCTGTCCAGCATCAGGTGCAGAAGCAGCTGCCCGGACAATTTGCCTGTAGCCTGCAGACAATTTGCCTGTACACTGCAGCCGATGCCAAGTAAAGATTGAAAGCGACGCAATCTGAATCAGCCCTACTGCAAAAACAAGCTTGAGGAGTGGCCGCAAGCTGCTGATTGCAAGCTTTCCTTTGCACACTAACTGGCGGGCTCAAATCAAGAGAGTCAATGCTTGTGATGCTACATGTACAAGGCTGGGTAGGTCAGGCAAACCTGTCTGTGATCTTTGGCTTCTGCCACACATGTCAGAGCCTTTTGCAGCTTCAAGAAGCCCTGCAGAAAGCCTAGGCTTGCTCTGTGCTGCACACAACTGCCAGCCGAGTGCTGCTGCTGGGGCTGCAGGGGTGCTGCTGTGTTGGCAGGCGCCTCCCCAGGTGCCAGGCTATTCAGCAGCCCTTCCAGCTTTTCTAGGGCTGGAATTGGCTGAAACCCTGCATTTGTGACAGCAGCCTTCCATATGCAGCAGATGGTTTACTGCTGTGACAGACAGTAGCCAACAGACTATGTCCAATGGACATCTGGGAGCTACTTGTTTCGGTGAATGCTCCTAAGTTATCATAAGTGCGCAATGACAAGGCAGGGAAATCAGTAAACTCAACAACATCAGCAAGGTATGCCAAGGCAGTGGGATTTGTACCGGCGGATGTATCAGCAAGCATGTCTTCAATCTGGCGCACTAGGGGAGCGGCTGCTTCCGAAGCTCTTGAGTCGTCATGCCCTGCATGTGACACCCACACTGCTTGCCCGACACACCAAAAGCTCATACAAAGGGAACAGCAGCAAATTGAGAGCGGGAACATCCACATGTCTAGAGGGACGCACAGCAATGCAGTTCGCCAACAACTGGTTCCTGAGCAATTAGGCCGCTCCTTGCATGAATCAGCAGCTCTTGGGACGCACGTGCCTCACAGTGAGACGCCTCTTGAGGCACAGCTAAGATGCTGGGTGATGCATGCAATGACTCACCTCTGATGAACCAAGAGATGGCTGCAGCAGTTCTGCCAGCTTGCCAGTGGTGAACACCCATCTGTCTGCAGACGCCCACCGCCACCTGGGGTAGGCCATACAGCTGGCACTCATGCAGAACTTGGTTAGCTAACCTGCTGTCGCCCTGCAAGACACAAGCATGCCGTCACTGTACTCATAGAGTGTGATGCTGGGAATCACGACCGTAATTGAGTCATGCTTAACTGTTGCCGTGTGCAGTGTACTTGTCAGGACAGAGCTGCCTTGCTGTCAATGTGGCTGCATCAAAGCTCAAACAGAAAGCGTATGTTCATGATGCCTGTGGTTGCAAGCGGATAGGCCAGCTTTAGACTGCTTTTTGAACATGCATTGTCACTGAATTACCTGTGTGAGTGGCATCTGACTCAGCAATTGCTCCATGGCTTCAGCACCATGGCACGGACACCAGGGCAGGTAGGCAGCAGCCACATGCCAGGTGGTGGGGTAGGGCATCAAGCTGTGGGCATACGCTAGGATTAGCTTCTCTGTCAGGTCACCACCATCATGTTCAAGGGTGGTCTGTAAAGCTGATTTCCCTGCATTGCACCCAGCATGATGACATCCCAAAAGTGCCAGGATTTGCATGTGCTGAAATCGATGTCAGGCAGTGGTAGGTCACGGATGTATGACCAGGGCATGTGAGCAACATGTGGGCAAGGCATGCAAAGGGCTTGGCCTGAGGCAGAATTTGACTGCCCGCTCAAAATGTCTTCAAGTACTGCAAACAAGTCACTGTTGGAAGGGCTACCTTCCGCCCCTCAGCCAAAGGGGGCAAGCAGGGCACTTGCCTGCACAGGTTTCAGGTGGGCAGCTAAACGTTGGGTATCCACACACTGACACATGACATTTGTGCTGCAAACCCTTGACAACATGAATCAACCATATCAAGAAGGTTGGCGGGTCGCCAAGCATGAACAGAAGCGCAGTGGTATGGCAAGAAGCATAAGTGAGTGACCTTGTGGAGCAGCAGTGAGGATGTCCGGCATGTGAGCCTTGAACCACAGGCTCAGCTGACTGCCTGCTGCCAGCACTTTGGGCGTGTCCAACTCTGCTGCCCCCTGCACACCAATATTCCAGATTCTGACTGCGTTTTTAGTCTGGGTACAGGGTCTCATTGGTACATGAGTCTTGTGATATAACAACTGCAATTGCTTCCAGACAAATTGTCACTGACATAAGAAGTCACTGTGCACACAATTCAGTTTGCACTGATGATGAACAATATCCTGGAGATATCGACAGGGTCTGAGATGAGGAGCACTGAAACCAGAAACAGGCAGGTAATCCTATGTGCTGACATGCAAAATAGTCATTGCGTTACTAGCACAGGCCCACAGTCGTTGTCTGTGATATCCAATTTCCTGCCACTTTTTTACAGGGGCCTCTGGTGCAAAACCACAATTGCCAACATTATACCACGTGTCAACACCCCAACAGGTTACTGTAACAATCAGGCTGGCTGTAGGCAGCTGCTCCTGACTAAGACGGTACACATCGGTTGGCCTTTTTGCAGTCCATCTGGTTGTCCAACCACTGAGTGAGCACAGCACAGCACAGCATATTGCAGCACAGCACAGCACAGCACAGCACAGCACAGCACAGCAGGACACAGTGTAGCACAGCAGGATACAGTGCAGTCAAGCACAGCGCACAGCAGAACAGTTCGAAACCGCATTGCAATAAATGACAGCAGGTGCAGAGATGACAAACCGGCAGCAGCTCCTCCATGAGGGTGAGGTAATGGCCAGCAGGTGAAGGGGAAGCTGGTGACAGCCTGCGGTTCAAACAGTGTGTGATTATGGGGCCCACATTGTGGCGCGTGCCAGCCTTGGCTGGCAAGCCGTACATCAGCATTCCCATCAGCAGCTCCAGCCAGGAGGCTGCAATGTTGTCAATTTCGTCTCTGTTGCCTGTGGATCAGAGCACTTATCAATACAAAACTTACTTTTTGTGTTGAATCAAGTCTTGCATTGATACACATCATGGTGAAAGCTGTCAGCCTCATTGGAAACCGCATGATGTCGAGCAGACATGGTGAGCCATGATGGGAGGACAACATTCGATATGTTATGACAATATAGGCTTGAAAGCATGCACAAGTAATATTCCCATATGCAGTTTTGATCCAAGCAAACAGTTACACACTGTGTCATCAGGAAAGTCAAACAGACGACCTTTTCAATACTCGTGAAGCCTGAATCATAGCATAACACTGATGGGAACATACAAGTGTTTGATCCAAAAAAACAATTGTGACACGCCACTCAACCTGGCCACAAACAGGTGGCAACTTGCACAGGCCATATACCTGACATGATGCTGAGGGTAATGCGTAGACCTTGGGCAGTATCTGGGGCCGTTATTTGGCAGTCATCCCACCAATGTGGGCTGTCCAGCAGCCGCAAACAGTCTGCCTTCCATGTATCCCTGCAGCACACCAACCATGTCAGCTAGCAACCAGACTTATCCACGCAACAAGTGTTTCTTGCCACAAACACTTTGCACTGCGCCTGACATAACTTTTGTGGAGAGGTACACAAACGAAGACAAATGAAGAGGTGAGCAAATCGAAGGCAAAGTGTGCATCAGAAGCTTTTGCTATCAGGGCAACTGGCAACGCATGAGTGGCCCACATGAGGGGGGCCTGCCCTTGGGTAAGATGAAAGACTTTGCCCTCTCAAAGTACATTAGAGTACTGCAGACAGGCCATTGTCGGGAGGCTGCTTGGTCTAACCTTTGGCTGAATGAGGGCAGGGCAGTAGCCTGGACAGGTTTCAGGAAGGTTTTCAAATCTTGTTCAGTATGACAAAAACCACAGGCCGCGTAAAGACAAACAAACAGCAGCTGTTGTTGGCATTGTACGTGCAGGCCCTCAAAGAGGGGTTTGAGCTGAAACACACGGCAGCTGACGGGTATGGCAAGGTCTAAGCAACATACCTAGCATCTGCATAGTCCGGAAAGGATAGGAAGGTGCCTGTGGCAGTGTGCTGGCCTGAGAGGGGCTGCACTTGAGGCAGGCGCCTCAGCAGTGCGTCAGTTTGCGCCAGCAAGTGACTTGATGCATTCTGCAGAGACAAACACAAAAGAGGTGAGCCACTGGATATACGCCACATTGATTCAATACAGCCAGATACCAGGTGGAAGGGAGGCATTTGCCTCTAAGCATTGATGGCTGGTCATGCAGGATTGGCTGTGCAGGCTTTGAACCACAATAGAAAACGGCAGGATGCCATCTGGGTCTGGAAAAGTATGCAGAGCAATGATTGCAAAAGGTGTGTCCTGGACATGCAACTGCGCCAACAGTACAAGCCTCCTGACTAGCTGGCATAACTCCAGACATGAAACAGATGCCAGACAGAAAAGACATGTGGGCAGGGTTGGGGCAGACACTTCAGAAGCCATTGGCTGTACAGCAAGTATCTCGCCAAGAGTGAGTGCTTTAGAAGAGATTCAATGCACTAAAACGCTTCTGGACGGACAAGACAGTATGGACACATGGGCAGCAGACACAGAAGCTGTGGCACCTCTGCTTGCATGGAATGGCGGTCTTCTGTAGATTGGGTGTCTGAGTGCACATACAGCAGATCCCTGGCATCGTCTGTCCACCCAATCAGAACCAGCCGCTGTATCACTTGCCAGTACCTGCAACAGCAGTATGACGGTAGAAGAGGTCTAGTCAGAGTGATGACATGCTGAGCAGAGAGGGGTTCAAGACAGGGGAGGAGGGGCCTTTTTGACCTGGGGTCTGTAGCTCATGCCTGTGGCGAAAGTGAGGGGCTTTCGCATGTCAGCAGGGACGTCAGTGACGCACATGCATTTGTGTTTGCATGCAGCTTGCGTGGCTTACCCTGGAAGGGTTTGTGCAGCGGCTTGATCTTCCTCGATGCCTTCACACAGCTCAGCAAAGGCCTCGTAGACGCTGCCCTCTGGCGCACGCAACAACAAGTTGTGTCTTTTCATCCACATCACCAAATCCTGCAGTGAATGACACACAGAAGGCTGTGCCATGTGGCAACCTTGACAACATGCTAGCTGGATCAGCACGGCGCTGGGCTCTGCAGTGGAGTGTTCAAGGCAGTTGGTGAGGCTCAAGCAAATGCAAGCAAGCAAGCAAGGCACAGCATGCCTTTTGGACATTATCACGTGGTTAGCAACAACAAAACATATGTTTGAACACCAGAATGTACAAAGCCTACAAGCTCAGCCAGCAATGTATGGGAATTAGAGATGCTGGCCGCCATGTCTGATCTTGGATCTTGTTTAGGCCCCATTTTGGTCTAATGCTGGTCAGACAAGCATCACTGTTTGCCAATGGTTCAGGCTTCAGGAATGCAAGGGACTGACGGCGCAGCACATGATTGGCCATTTGCTCTGACTTTTTGATGCTTGATGCAATCCCTTCCACTGCAAGGTTTTGGTACAAAGGCGGTTCAGGTTAGAGTGCAACTTTACCTGTGTTGCAGATCCCTCAAAGCGAAGGGCAAAGAGGTAGAAAAGCTGCAGCAGCTCCCATGCACAGCAGTCTTCCTTTACTGCTTGCTGGCCATGGTCTGTACTTGCAGGCCTGAACTCATGAAAATGGACTGCATGATTTGAGGGTAAGTAGCCAGGCATCAAAGAGCGTGCAAAGGGCTTGAGCAACACACAGCCTCTGCTTTGTTGCACAGCAAAGACGGTCTGCAGGGACAGACGTGGTCACAATTCAACATGGGACTTGGCCTGCCAGAGCGGTCCAGGCATCATTGCACCTCATGAAACATCTTCCATTATGCTTGTTGATCTGGTCAGTGTCATAGTTTGAGTACTCAATAACGATGTGGCTGGAAATGCCTCACCTGCTGCATGCTGCCAGCAAAACTGATGCAACTTCTTGGCTGTACTCGATAATGCTTTGCAGTCGTGCTGCTTTGTCTTGCTCTGCAAGAATTGAGAGAGGAGTCTTGTTTACCAGCTCAAGGTGTGGCCAGGCAAAAGAGCAAGTCTCACCTGACATCGCCTGTGTGTGTAATGCTCTGTGAAGCTTCATAGTGTCATAAGCAACTTGTCTCTGAGCAGAAGAAGGCTCATCCCTGCGGGAACATCTTACTGCTGACGGTACTCCAGACATGCGCACTGATGCTCAAGCCATTACCGACCATTGCGCGGCCCCAAATGTGCATTCAGCTGATTGAGTGGGCCCTGAAGTTTCTGCCAGCAAAAGCTCTCTGCCAAGGCCCCATCGGAAGTCAAGCTGACCACCGGGACGGCAAGCGAAGTAAGTTATGCCAGCGGCGACTTCTGACGCCATCAAAGCGTCAGCACTGGTGCTTTTTTTCGCTCAGGCAGAACAAAATGCTTGCCGAAAGCTCAACCACGTGCATGCATGAAGGTGACCAGCAGTCAGCAAGCCGCGCCTAGATAGTCTGACGCGGCGCACTTGTGCCACGAAAGATCTTTGCTGCAGGCCTGTGCGCGCCTGTAATCTTTGATGCTGTCACAACAGCAGCAGCTTGTATACAAGCTTGGCGGACTGCTGTTGTTTTTCATTTGCTCTGAAACCACTTAGACCATCAACGGGGAAGTCTCTTGCATTACCATCACTTTGGCTATGATTGCTACAGGCACTACCGTAAGAGGGTCTGCCTTCGGTGCAGCATGCACAGTGAACTCCCGGTTTTGCCACAGCTTCCTTGAGATTAGCCTGGGTCCTAAGGTCCCAGGCCTAAAAAACGGTTGCAACATATATGTATGTGTACGCCCTGCAACGGGATTGTGTCGGAGGTGTACACTGCTACTCTGCACGGCATGCAAACATCGTTGTCTTGCAACTCAAATGGTACTCAAGCTGGAGTGCTTCCTGTCGTGGGTTGATGAGTGGTATGCGCTATCCATATGGCCACTGGCACACGTCCATGTCGTGCATCCTGGGCAATGTTTGTAGCTGTACGGCTACACAGGTGCACATCGTTACACAGCTGCAGACGGCCAAGATGTCCATGCTGGTATGGTACATCAGCACAGATCACACATCCTGCGTTGATTCACTACTTTTGCGCTGAGGAACAGATTACTGCTGCATTGTTGCTTGCACAAATCGTTGTAACTAATCTTGTTTCCAAATCCAAGGCTGACATGATTATAGCAATGGTTGTAGCAAGGATTGTAGCAATGATTGTAGCACTGATTATAGCAATGATTATCAACTATACTTTCCGATAGCCAAGTGTATGATGAAAACAGTCTTGCATCAGATGAATGTCCAGATGAATAAAGTTTGGCAGCTTTGCATGCTGTATCTAACTGTTCAGAGTTGTACAAACACATATGTTGATGATGCTGTATATTGATGACCACTCCTAGTGAATTTACCTGAAAGGGCAGCACAAACTGAGCAACATGTGAATGCTGAAGACCTCGGTTGTAATGGTAATCAGATCAAAAGGCTCGGCTGCGGAGATGAACACAACGCATAGGAACACAGACTAACATCAAGAACAGCCCAGATCTCCTGAAAGTCTAGTGACCAACACAGCCAGCAAATCTTAGATTATATGCTGCAGCAGTCATCAAGCATCTTACTCACTGGAGCATGATGCCATTGGCTTCACCCCATTGCATTAATGCAGGGCTTTGAACACCTCAACTATGCTGATGCCGCCGTGTTTGAATTACATTATTTCACCTGTACTTACACTTAGTCTTGCTAACTACAGTACACCTCTGCTTTCCCGTCAAGGACTATGACGCTCAATCTGTTATAAGTTCAGTATGGTGATTGTCGGCGGCGTGTACTGTCCTTCCTTGAAACAGAGCTGTTAGCTCGCTGGCTGGGTTTATGGACCGCTGGCTTCTGCTCGCCACCAGCCGAGGGCTGAACAGACCACTGGACCAGCCGAGCATCCTCTCCGCCACTGACTAGAGCACCAGTGTCAGACCAAAGTACTGATCGGACTACCTGCAAAAGTGCATATGCATTTGTAACACCTCAGCAGAATTTAACCAGAACGATTGCTTGGAGGGATCAGTTGCCTCTGCAGTGATGTGTGTATGCTACAACTTGCCAAGAAACACACAAGTGTGTGAAGACCACGGCTTGACATGTCATGATGGCGTGTCCTTATGTGACCCTGGCTGAAGACAATTGAGGTGGACGCTTTGCATGTAAGTTTGAGCACTGAGTGGTGGCAGAGATAGGCTTGCTTGGGATGGAAGCGCTCAGCCAAGACACGTGCATGAGAATCTTCTGTCTAGTTGGTCAATGCTGATGTCATGTCAGATGAATACAAGCCTTGCAAGCAGCAGCAGCAGCTTTGCCTTCAATGCAGCACTTACAGAGTCATGTGCGCGAGATAGAAGCGCTCTGGGGCCCCCAAAGCTACAAACACCCCCAGGGCTTGAGGGCTCTACCACAGGGAAGCACCCAACAGCCCCTTGATTGTTTCCAGCCAGCAGCATTAGCTGATTGCTGGTGGAGGTATATGCACAGCTGATGAGGTAATCCAGGGCAGGGCCCAATGGGTCTGCCCCAGGTGTGAGACCGGCAGCTTGTGTGAGACTTGCTCTGGTGTTCCTGTCCTCTCCTAGCATACCCTGACCGCCTGCCCAATGCACAACAATGATACTCAGACAAAGCAGCAGGCGTAGCTTGATACAAGCAAAGGCCGACTGATGGAGGCTGTGACAACGCTCATACCAGTAAACAGCAGACTTCTATAGAGCCTTTTATTTAGCCAGTCTGACCAGCTGCCAAGAGCCCGCTAGACATGAGGGTGGGCGTGAATGGGTGTGCACAGGTACGGTGCAAGAAGAGAGGCAACGGCATGTGCTGACCTGAGGATTCTTCATCACATGCTGCCACCCACTCCCATAGGTGCAAAGTCTCTGTATGACTGAGACACCATAGCTTCTCAGACTGCAACCCATACAGCCCAATGCGGCTAACTGAGTTGTCAATGTTGAGTGCGGCCTGCAGGTAGCAACACGCATCCTGTTGTGTTTCTATGCAAACAATGCAGCACAATCGTATGTGTAGTACATTTGTCCTGCCAGGCACGGTCAATAAGCGGCTGCTCAGTACCAACGCAATACCATACAATGCTTGTCATATGCGCCCAAGCAGGTGCCTCTGAGTTGCTGCAACAGCAAGTCGTCACAGTGACAGCATCACTACGTGCAACAATTGTACCCCGGCATGCTAACATTGAAAGCACTCATGAAGTACATAGGCTCCTATGCGTGCAGAAACGGGCAGCCAGCTTACCAGAAAGCCGTCATCCTCATCAAACCCATTGGCAACATCAAAAACGCTGATGAGCCCATCTACTGAGCCGCTAAGGAGGCGACTCTGGCAGAATTTGACCTGTAAAAATTCACCAATACTCCAGCACTTCTTGTAATGCTCATTGTAATGCCAAGTGCTCAAGCAATGCACACGGTCATGTTGCAAATCCAAACAATGAGATTGTGACAACTGACCAGCACATGAGCATGGTTCCTTGCTGTGACAAGTATCAGGTTGTATTGGGTGCTTAAGATGGCAAACCTGAGTCACATCCTCTGCATGGGTATCAGTGAAAGCCCCACACTGCTTGCCAGTGCGCCTATCCCAAAATATGATCTGACCATCTGACCCAGCAACCAAGTGATGCCCTGACAAGCTGAAGCTCCATAGCTTGCTATGTCCTGCAGAGAAGCTGCAGAAACAGACAGCCTTCAGGTCCCGGCACAGCTTATGTACGCAAACATAGCAAGTAGAACACGGCAGACCTCTCTGCTTGCTGCCCTGTTCTGCTGTCCCAGCCTCTGACAGTTCCGTCAGCTGAGCTGGAATACAGTGCGTGAGGTGCCTCAACCCCAGCAAAAGATACTTCGCTAACAGTATCTGTGTGGCCACTCAGCTCGCCAACATAGGCGATGCCACCTGAGCCTCTGGCTGTGTATAGCTTGATTGTGTTGTTGCTCAGCGACACCGCCAGGCTTGTCAGGTCTGCACTGGCCGCGACGTCGAAGACATAGCACTGATCGCGGCTGTCGAAGTCTGTCTTGACTATATTCACGGCATTTAGCCCAGCACACGGAGTGTAGGAGCCTGTGGATTGGACAGCAGTAGGCTGCTGCAATCGCCGAGCCAATTCTTGGTCCGCTGTCTCCTCCTGCTGGTTGTCAAACGTATTGTGCATGAAGATTTTGATGTCGGCAAACTGAATGCCTCAAGTCCCAGCGCAAGCGACTGCAACTCACTGAAGAGTAGGTCGTGACAGTGTCATCAGCCAGCCAACAGTGATCGGCAAGTGTCTCATAACGACGACTATTCCCCATGATGGAGCCGTTTCGTCTTCGGGTCACTTGACACTGCCCTAGACTCCTAAACCCTAAGCCCCATCATGGGCAATTGCGGGCAAACGCCCCTCCGACGCAGCTCCATGGGCAGCTACCAGTCTCAGCGATAGGTGTCCAAGGACCGTTGCGTGAAGCTGACAGGCCAAGCATTGTGGTTGTAGTTGCCAGCTCACTAGGATTTTGGTGTTTGTCGCAGGCTCAACGCTAAACAGAGCAGCATTTATACCTCCTCTGTAGCTAGCTTTCTGCATCGCAGCTCAACAGTAATAATAGCGCCAAGTCAGCGCTAGGTCAACATGGCCCCTGCCTCGGCTAACATGCTATTGGCGGTTCACTGCAAGAAAGGGGACCATCTGGATTTGAAAGACCCAATATGGTCATACATCTGTGCAACCTATTCTGATCAGCAGGCACACGATGCTGCAGACGATCTTGCTGCAGTACAACAGCTACGAAATGATGTGGTGGGCCTGACAGGATCTTTGCCAGACTTGCGTGATACGCTATCTAGGTAAGCCTATTGCACCGTTGTTGCTATGCTTCCATGCATACTTCTCTTCTAGCCTCATGCGGATTACCATGACTGTCCAGGTACTACAAGGCTTTGACTGTCATGGAAACCAGGTTCCCTATCAGCAAAGACAGATCACATGTCATGATCTCGTTCACATGGTATGATGCCTTTCGTGCTTCAAAGCGCACAGAGCAATACAGCATTCATTTTGAGAAGGCTGCAATCATGTTTAATCTTGGAGCTGTGCTGACACAACAAGCTCTGGCATGCGATCGCACGCAAGATCAGGGCATGAAGGATGCGGCCAAAAAGTTTCAGGTATGCACACTAGCATTAGCTGCTGTTGCTTCATAGCATTTGTGCCATTGTGTCCTATCAGCTCAGAGTCGTACCTGAACACAGCTGTGTGTGAACTCATTGGAGTGATGGCTTACAGAGATACTCAAGCTGAACACGTGCACATCACTGAGTTCATACCACTCTGTGTACAACATACAGTTCATACAATTTTGCATTGTAAGACACAACTTACTACCTTTGCATCGCGCTTACCTGAGTTCAGTTCTCTGTAGCGGCAGGCACAGTACAACACTGGCCTGCATGCTTAGCAAGCCATGCCGTTGCTTGGTAATGCAGGAGGCGGCAGGGGCTTTTGCTCATCTGCGTGATGTGGCAGCTTTGCGTGTGGAGCAGCCCCGGCCAGTCGACATCTCCCCAGAGTGTGCTAGCATGCTAGAGCGGCTGTGCTTGGCTCAAGCCCAGGAGTGCGTCTTTGAGAAGGCACGAGCTGACAAGAAGTCCTCTGCCCTTCTTGCCAGGTACATCTGTACAAACCGGTGACTGCTATGAAGTCTTCCAGGATGTCATCAAGCTTGACTTGAACCTCCTTGTTAGTGATTCTTTGCATCACGCGTGTTATGGCGGTCAGGCTATTATTGTGCTCAGACTGCCAGGCCTCAAGGAAGCAAATTTGCAGCTGATCATGCACCACAGGCACAACTGAGCCTCAACATCACAGTTCCAAGGGGTCGCCACAGAGGGCAGCAACAGCAAGGCAGAACTACACAGCTCATGCTACACTTCCAGCATACCACATGGCGTTGTTAGTAACACTCTGAGCTGCATCATCCAGTACAATCTATGCATTGGCCAAGTTTACTTGGCTGGTGCAGGCTGACCAAGCAGGTGTCTGCATTCTACTCTGAGGTGTTGCGCCTGCTGAACAGCCCCCCTCTGAACCAGCACTTTGACAAGTCATGGACAGCCCATGTGCAAGTGAAGGAGACACTGTATGATGTGGAGTCCCAGCTGCAGCAGGCAGCACAGCTCCACAAGGATGATGATATTGCCCCTGAGATTGCTCGACTCAAGGTGAGCAGTACTGCTGTGGCACACAGCAAAAAGATGCCTTGCAAGCTGCGTGCCATTTGTCTTGTAGGGATGAGGCGTGCCATTGGTCAAACAGATGCCTTGCAACCTGCGTGCTGCTTGTCTTATAGAGATGAGGTGTGCATGTGAGTGTCATCAGCAATTCATTCAGCGACGCGTTTGCTGCACAGCAATATCGACACTTTTCACGCCTCGCCTCGGCAGGCTCAGGCACGGACATGCTGTTGCTGCACGATACTTTCTTTGTCTGCATCATGTGATGCGGCACAGTCTGTGACGTCAAACTTACCTTTCAAGGTGTCATCTGCCTTGAGACATAATGTGGCTTTGAATGTAAACTTACAGGAAGCACACAAGTCCCTAATTTTGGTCAAGGGGCAGACCAAGAACTGTGGCAAAGAGCTGGTAGACAACATCAAGTACGATGAGGAGGTATTCATCCTGTGTCCAATGTTAAAGGAAAGAACCCATATGGTGCTAGTAAAGACAAACAGCAATGCGTTAGATTACTGCTTTTGCACTTACTATTGTCACGCTTCAAATGCATTATTCTGTGTCAAACTCTCCAGCATCAGCCAACACAAAGTGGCAGGAATCTGTTCTAACTCTGGCAGTGACTGACGGTGCTGCACCTTTCTTTTGGCACAGCAGTTTATTGTCAGCATGCTTTGTACTGTTGATATGCTTTTTATTGTTGCCCTGCTGAGTGTGTCACCAATCATATGCGAAGCACTAAGATGCCCCATACCAAAGTGTCATCATGGTGCATGCTTGCATTGCTGTGTGACCACAGAGTCAAAGGGCGAGATAAATTTGCAGGTTTTGAGCACAGCACTGGTCAAGGCTGAGAGGGAGAATGCCACGGTGTATCTCCAACGAGTGCCCAACTTTGCAGATTTGCCACCTATCCAGCCTTACATACTGGTCAAGTCACTGCCTCTGTCAGATGTTGATGCCTCTCAGGAGAGTCTGTTCCAATCAGTCATTCCTGACAGCAGGTGTCTGCTCCTGTCTCTCATGAGCTGAGGCACATGCGGCCCTTTGCCATTGTGCTGGAAGCAAGCTGTCATGCTGCATGCACTCTACAGCCCATGCTTTCAAGCTGTGTTGATTATGCACAGCTTGCCTTTCCAGAGCTGGAATGCTTTGCATAGACGTGCAGCCAATACATCAATAGAAATTATAATCAGAACCTTTGTGTCCATGGTAAGCAACTGTGTCCAGGTCACAAGACATGCACAGAAACTGCAAAGAGCTGCAACGAGTGTCCTGCACATGTGCAGTGCCAAGGCGCTGAGCAAGTACACAGAGATGGTGGACAACGTGATCAGGCAGCAGAAGGACAAGCTGGAAGCTGCTAGTGATGAAGCCCGGCTGCGCCTCAGGGAGTGGGACATGCCAGAGGCTCTGCAGGCAAGTCACAGCCTCGTCACTATCAAAGCCCCCAGCTTCACAGTTGCATGAGGGTGCCATGTCTTTGCGCATGCTAGCCTTGTGGCAGAAGCTGTGGGGCAGAAACTGTGTGCATGCGTGCGTGTGTGTGTGTGTGTGTGTGTGTGTGTGTGTGTGTGTGTGTGTGTGTGCCAGCAGGCATGCTGACAGTGTGACTGAGCGCACAGGCTTTGGATGCTGGGAGCGCAGCCGCCCTACCAGATGGTTTGAGGGCAGAGCTGGAGCAGCTGGAAGACCATGGTGGTGTCAGGCATCTACATGACCTAGCAGCGCAGATCAAGGTTTGCAGTAACCCCCTTTTACTTTGTCACACGCTGGACAGCAGCCCTGCCTTGAATGTCGGAAGCACAGCTGTCCTAGACATTGCACTGTGTGTCCTCATGTCTGTAAGTAATGTGCGGCGCAGTTGTATGCAGCTTGACCATGCTCATTCCCTATGCTGAAGTGGTGTTAGCGTAAAGCCTAATGTACAGTGTGGGAGCTGAAGAGAATCCTGCGTCACGTCATGATGCACGGATGCGCAATAAGCTACTCATGACTGCGTTACACCTCATTCACAGAGTGTGATGATCGTTGGCGCGCTGCAGGATTTGCGCAGAGTTTCCATAGAGGAACTGAAGAAGGTGGAGAGCAGTCTGGACAAGGAATCTTCTGAAGACGCAGAGATGCGTGACAAGTATGGAAGCAGGTGGAACAGGCCAGCCTCTGCTGCCCTGAACTCGTCTATGCGTGAGAAGATTGCTGGCTACAATGCCAACCTCACTGCTGCTGGTGACAGTGATGCAAGACTGGAGCAGAGACTGATGCAGAACAATGCAGCTTTCTCAGCATTGAGCATTGATGCTGCTGTGTCTCAGATGCCCAGGCTGCAGGTCAGGCTCCACCATCAACTGCTTCTGATTGCATTGTATCTGCAGGATTGACGTTTTCTGTAAGGGCGCACTCTGTGCACATGCTTGTGTAGCACCAGTGATGGTCTGACATTCAGTCTAATGTTGCTGAACAAACAGCGTCGTGACAGCACTTGACGAAACATGTTTCCCCTCTGCTCACACATTGTTTGCATGACAGGTCCACTTTGATAGTTTGAAAAGCAGTAAGCTGCAATCAGCTTGTTCTGTATTGGTTGACACGCAACCCAGTGTCAGAAAAAGCAGATTTTGCCACTGCAGTTATCAGTCTTGGAAGCATGCAGACAACCATGGTCTGCTCACATTGCCTGATGGCAAGCATTGCAACAAAGAGCCAGCAGCAACAATAGCCATTCTGTGCAAGGCACCAGCAGAGATTCACGAGCTGTTGAGCAATGAAAGCCATTGTCAAGGAAAGCAATCCAGCCTTGGCAAGAGCCTTTTGTGTGACGTGACACTGCTCTTCTGCATGTAGGCTCCTATGGTGAGTGTGGGCGATGAGGAACCAGCAATGGTGGTGGCCAACCTACGCAAGGCCCTGGCAGAGATCGATGAGCTGTCAGCTGAGAGAGCCAGTATTGAGGAGGCCCTGAAGGAGGAGCGTAACAGAGACAACATCCTGCCCAAGCTCATGGCCAGCAGCGGCAGGAGTGACAACATCTTCAATGACGAGCTGAAGAAGTATGATGAGCTGAAGGTAGGATCCAAATCAAGTGCTGTATCAATCACCATTGGAGTCATCCTTTTCTAAGAGGATGTCTTCAATGACGTCGACAGCGGCAGGAAATGCATTTGCAATGTTTTGCAGCATATTCAAGCAAGTCAGAACATGGCAAAGTTGCAATGCAAGATTGCCCATTGCAATCAAAACGCACATGCATACAGCCCAGGCTACCAACCAGGCATACCTGTCTCTTGCTTGAGTTTGCATCTCTGTGATCCCAATCACTGTGAACAGTGGTGCATCACGACATGATTTGATGTCAGCCTATGCCTCAACAAAGTAGTGTGTCCTTCTGCACAGGTGAACGTGGATGCTAATGTGGCAAGACAGAGTGAGTTGCTGGTGGTGATCAACAAGAACACGGCTGCCTATAGACAGGCCTTCGGCTTCCGGGAATGGCGCCAAGCCTGCGAGGTCTGTTTGTGCATTTATCAAGCGCCCTGACAACACAGACAAGCGAGCCAGTATGTGTGGTGATTCAGGACCAATGGACATCTTGTAGTAATCAAGTTGTTCCTTGCTGCTGTAGCTATGCTCAGCCCTTGCGCATGTAACCGTGTTCTGTGGGTTCGTCCGTGCACGTCACACCAGTGAAGCATGCCTGTCCAGTGGCACAGATGTGTACAGAGACAGACTTAGCAGATCCACCATGAACACCTGTCCAAAGCTTGCCAGCTGATGGTTGCCCCATTATCCTCAACTGCCTCAGCCAATAATGATTGCGCAGTTGCTGACAGCTTATGCATGTGACCATTCCACACCTGTGTTTGGTGATGGGTGTACGAAGCAGTTGGTGTACAAAGCGGTTGGTGTACAAATTGGTCGGTGTACAAAGCAGTTGGTGTACAAATTGGTTGGTGTATAAAGCGGTAAAGGGCAGTGAGAGAGGCAGGGTGTATGATGTGCAGGGGGCAGCATCCGGCATGAGGAGCAAAGTGGCCCTGTTCCTGGAGGTGCGGGACAACTTCAGCGAGGGCTTGCGCTTCTACATGAGTCTGCAGGAGGCCATCTCCCACCTGGCTCAGCAGGTTGGGGACTACAGCATGACCCGCCAGATTCAGAGGTGAAGCTCTGTGCACTACAGCAAGCTTTCTGAGCTTGTGCAACACACTAGTGTCCCATCTGATATTGACAGGCTTGACGGCTGTGCTATCAGTGGCATGCATTGTGCGTCAGTGGATGATTTCAAACACATGAAGACATAGCATGCATGTCGGGGCTTTGTGCAGTAAGCGCCCTCTGTCCATGCTTCGTGTTCCTTAGCAAGACTACTGGCCTAGTTCAGTAGCTGTGTCCAGCTAGCCTACATTTGCCCTGAGTCTTGCTGATCTGATGTTAGACTGATTGACAGCATTCATCCTAGCATCAACAAACTTAAGAACCTTTTGTCACAGAATACCTGGTGCTGCAGGGATGATCTTGTAGAGGATTTGGAGCGCCCAGCTCAAGCAGCACAGCAGATGCAGCACATGAGTCTCAATCCGCCTAGAGGAGGGTATGGAGGCCCTCAGCAACCCCCCTCTGGCCCCCCTCCACCACCCCACAGCTACCCTCCTCCAGCATATCAGGTGTGCTTGTCAGCAATACATTGTCTGCCCTTGGGGTTGTTGCTCACATGCTTGTGCACCAGCAAGTCAGCCAAACAAAGCAGGTGTCAATGTCATGAGCAGGTGGACTGCAGGTGACAAATACATTGTGCATTTCATGCAAGTCAGCCTGTTTGTTCAAGGCATATCGCTGTAGGTTTGCCCACATGTGACTCTTGTATCATAAATGTAACGAGCGTTAACATGAGGTCATAAAAGGGGTGTCTTGCTGTCTATGCCCCCAGTCACTTCCACTCCTTTCCAATCATTGTGATTGTGTTTGACTTCAGGCTGGTGCCCCCCAACCACAGGGAGGGTACAACCCTCAAGCCCAAAATCCCCATCATTACCCTCCCCCAACCCCCCAGTACTACCATCAGCAGCCCCAATCTCAGCCGCAGTATAGCCAACCTCCAGCCAATCCTTACATGCAGCAACAACCTCCTCAGCAGCAGCAGGCACAGTATGATGCATACTCACAGCCCACGTATGGTCAGCAGCCACAGTACCAGCCACCACAACCAACACAGCAGCAGCAGCAGGCTTATTACAATCCTTATGCCCAACAGTCACAAGCACCGTCTTCTGCTCCCGGTGCTCCTACACACAGCAACCCACTGTGGGGCAACAAATGAGAACAGTACAATTAGCTTAGTTTAGGCTGAAGCAAAGTGGCTTTACTGTAAGCCAAAGGAGCGATAGCGGTGGTCTAGGTCGTGCTGGACACGTCTGTGTGTTGACAAGCATTGCGTATGTTGGTGTCAATATCAAGAAAGCATTATCCTGAATTGACCTGCAACGTTCAGCTGCTGATTTTGCTACGTTGCATAGCTCAAAGCACGACAGGACTTGCTGCACTTAGTGCATTCTGCTGCGACAGTCAAGGTAGCAACACTGATGCGTTGCACTCGTGTGCGTTTCACCATTGATCAGAGCCGTGAGAGTGGTATACAACGCAATCTGAGCGGTCGTATGTGATTCGGTACTGCTTTGCTAGTCTGACTATCAGAAGTTGGTCCATTTTCCTGTTGCTCCGAATCCACGGCGGTCGATTCTCATTGCAGTCATAATGTACTGTAGGCAAAGGGGCGGTTGCTCAAGTCCGCAGATTCAGGCAATAGCTTGTGTCTGCATAAACGGGTGAGGCAAAAGGCCTGCCGGCTGGCTGTCAGGGCGCCTCAGCTCCTCCTGTTGGTGCTGGTTGACGGGAGAGCTGTTGTAAAGCGCCGTCAAGCTTGGCTCAAGCGCAGTATTGCTGGCCTGACGTCGATCGAAGCGTTGTGAATCGACGCCTGTTAACATGTCTGCACCTCTGACAACAGCGAACTACCACAGCCTACAGCATCACAGCAGCAAACTTCCAACCTCCAGACGAGGGGCAGCACAGAGTGGAGTGGTTGCTGGCGCGGCAGCGCGACGCCAGGTTGCTCTTAGGGTGAGCAGCAGCAATTGCACAACTGCTTGGTTTCGTCGCAGTAACACATTGTAAATGCGGAATTGCATGCTGTGGTACGAGGATCGTCCGCCGCAAGTCTGTGCTAGCCCATCAAGCTCCTCAAAAACACATAGCTTGCAGAGCCATTGCAATACGGCACATCAACGGCAGCTCTGCTGACACCGCGTTGCAATGCAGGGACCAGCCGCGAGTTCCCGATCGGAGCAACAGGTGCGAAGTCACTACGGCATGTTGTTTCTCCCCATGCGACTGCGGGTGGCTTTCGCTTGATACGCTTGCTTTCCTTTAACATGGGAACAATACCTTTTAGAAGTACAAGTATCCAGTCTACCCAGGCTTCACTGATCGACTTCTCAATTGTAGGTACTTGGACGCCTAACACTGCCACTTCTGAGCCTGTCAGCAGCAGCACAGCTTCTGATAGCAGGCACGCCTTTTTACTAGCCAAATTGTTACTTCATGTCTGCTCACACAATAAAGCGCACACCACTTTGCCAATTTGCAATTAACTTGATTTGCCTTGTCTCATTGTGCTGTTGCTTGCAAGCTCTTTGCCAGAGTCAGATAATGCCTCAACTGCTGTGTGTGTATATCTTGTGACAAAAGCCCTGCAGATTGACAATCTCATTTTTTGCATGAGGTCCCAGGTCCACAGACCATGCATGTTTTCAGTATGATCTGTTGCTCCAGCAGGAGAGCCAGACGAGCTGCAGCAGTCTGCAAACTGGACGTGTTCTTGCTCAGGTCTTGACATGAACACGACTGCTCTGCAGGGTCAGCATTTGCAATTGACTTTCAGCAGCCTCTTGCTCTTCCTCCTCTAGTTGTGGAATGGGCCAGGGTAGCGGAAGATGAAAAGGCCACTCCTGATGAGATCATAGGTGACCTGACTGCCAGCACACTCCCAGGACCAGCAGACATTGCAGACATTGTGAACCCAGCAAACCCTGACTCACCGGCGTCAAGCATTGCCAACAAGGTCATAGAGAATGTGCAGTCTGGGCCAACATCGGCTCAGACAGCATTGAGTGACGCCCTTGGGAACCCAGCCTCTGATGTTGCACCCAAACTTCAAGATGCCATTGAGTCCCCTGCAGAGCTCCTGAAACCTGGTCGAGAGGTGGGTTTTGCTGCACAACCCACTTGTCCATTGTGCAGTGGTGTCTTCGCTTGGGCCTTGTGCCAGTCTAGGCGGTTGCAGATGTGTCAAAGTGACCAAGTAGTTTGAGTGATTGACAGCCACCACAGCAGCAGCACATTGCAGTGATTTTCAGCAGAGCACTGTGCATAATTTCCTTTGTCAGATTAGACCACCAGCAGTTTTGACTTGCCTGCTAGGCAGAAGCTTCTGTTATTGACCAGTGTGTTGCAGCTTGGTCAGCGCACTGCATTTGTATAGCATGTCTTTCATGATGCTGTTAGGTTGTGCCTTTTACCTGTCTGTTGTCGTCCCAGATCAAGCAAGTCAAACAGAAAAACAGCTCGGCTTTGTGCCGCTGGCCTTTTGAGAGCTGAGTAGACCTGACTGCCACAGCACGCTGCAACAGTGCATGGATATCACCCTTGTATTCCTGCAGGTTCTGGTGCAGCGGTTGCAGAAAGACATTTTGCCAAAGATAGAGAGTCAGATTGCTGAGCTGTCAAAGCAGGACGAACCAAACGATGCTACAAAGGCCATCACCAAGCAGCTCAAGGTAGAAATTTAGTCTTGCAGCAGTTATCTGCAATGCTTGTCGTTTTGCTGTGACAGTACAGCTGAGCCATGCTGTACGTTAAGAGCCAGTGTCTGTAGATGTGCTTGGGCAGTGTCTGTTGCTGTTGCTTAGCAGACATGCTGTGGTTGTGATTGTCATTGCAGACGCATCCTGTGTATGAGGACATGATAGGTTACCTTATCACTTTTGGAAATATGCTTGGCTGAGGTTGTGCAGTGCAAGATATTGCAGTACACACAATGCTCTAACATCTGTTCATGCTGTGCAGTCAGTCCAGACCGACATCAACAGACTGGTGGTAGATGTGCAAGGGGGAAAGACAGATGCAATTCAAGCAGATGCCAGCGGTCTGCAGCAGCAATTTGATGCCTTGAGAAAAGCTATTCCTAGACTAAACCCAAAGAATGGTGACAAAGCTACCATTGCTGAGAGGACCCCAGCTGTTCCATCTGCTGGCACTGAGTAAGTATCACAGCAGTGGCAGGATGGCGCGGTGCAGTTTGTCACTGACAGACCACTGTCTGTGAGGCATAGTTATGCACTGTTCCTGCCGCTGGCCTGCAGTCAGTGTTATCTAATCGTGTTGCGCCAACATCATAGTGTTTGCCAAGGGCTGTTGCAAGAAAGCAAAGTCGGCAGGGTTTCATGATTTCATTGCTAGCTGCTTTTGCCATTTCCAGATGTTAGGGAGACAAAATGCAGCATGTTTGAGGTTGCTCTGCCTCTATCACTTCTTTCTCTGTTGTTGCTACACCATATGTGTCACAGCTCACCGTATACATACGTTTATACCGCTATCAGTAATAAAGGTACCCGCAGACAGCATTGACTGTATCATATTGACTGGCATGACAATTTTTGGCCATCATCGAGTGCAGTTTGGATCTTCTCATGTTGCGATCTGCAATTGTGCCTGCAGCTTGTCAATGGCTCGTATCTCATCCAACCTCACCCTATCCTACGCTAAGACCCTTAGGCCAAGGTGTCCATCTTACACAACACAGTACATGAACGTAGAAATTCATGACCTCTAAACCCCGACGACAAATCCTGACCCCAAGCATTGCATGAGATATAAGCAATGAGCAGCCTGCTGTAACAGGGTGGATAATACGCACCCTGACACGCCAGCACGACCTTATTACCTTCGCCCCGTTACACATGGTTTCCAGTGTTGGCACCCTTAATAAGTCCAGGGGTTAATTAAGGGTTAATTAAGTTATTAAGTTAAGGTTAATAACCCGCCGGCGATTTCGGCCTTAACAAGTCTTAATAACGCTAAATAGCCGCACAAACAACGTTAAACGCATTGCCGGCAACGGCATGTTGCTTGTTTATCCTATATGAAGCCTTGAGCAAAGTATGGATGAGTTCGCACCGGCAGAAAGCAGCGGTTTGTCGGTTGCAGTTGATCTGACTGATGACTGATGACTGATGACTGATGACTGATGACTGATGACTGATGACTGATCTGACTGACTGTTGCTGCATGCAGCAACCATGCGCCTGGCTTCCAAACCAGGCGCGCCGCCTGAGCGGTTGTGGAACCTGGTCAAGCAAGAGGCAGTAGTCAAAGCCCCGGGGCCCCTCTTAGCAGCATCTTTGGATCAGCTTTGCTGCCATTGTTAGATGATGACACAATCGACACCTACTAGGCAGCAGATTTGAAATGCATTGCGCCTGATTTTGTTTGGTCACATTAGCCTTACCAATGTCTGCTTCTACATTTTATGTTGTGAATCAGTGCTGCAGCATCCCTGAAGTTCATTTTTTTGAACCATATTTCTCGACATTGTGTTATCTAGTGTTGTCGAACTTTACATGTCATTCACATATGCTTGGGTATGGCATGAATTTACTTGTGTCCCTGTACACTTGAGATGCTCAAAATACTCATGAAGACGTTAGATTCGCACCTTGTTAAGACGTTTTATCGATTCAGCAGCATCAGAAAACGTCAAACAGCATGTCTCTGAAGTTGTTAAGGGGTTGTTAAGGGTACCCTTAACAACTTAATAACTTATTAATGTGCCGCAAAAATTGTTAAGGGTTAATAAGCCATCCGGCTGACAGCAGATTTATGGGGGAATTGCTTAGTAAGCAATTCCCCTGTGCATTACACGGGACACTGCAGATGCGGACTTTGCAACAGCAAATCGTAACTTCGCACACGCTCTGCTCCACAACTGTGCAAGTAGCCTTTTAGCAGATTTCCGGCCCTGTATGCATGTCTATGCATGTGCACATAGCATGGCTCAGATCAGAAGTTACACTCTGCCTAAAAGTTTTCATGCCACAACTTCATCACCGTCACACGCACGAGGTAAGCTATTGCTATCGGTCACTACACAGGTTGTGCTGCTGTGTGTTGCATGCTGTTCAGCGTCCCTGGCATGCTTTAGTGTCAGCATCTTTCTCGTACTCTGTTGGTCCTACATGCTGTACCAGGGCACTGCCCAAGCAGACATCTCCATGATACATGACAAAAGCTTGCTCTGGAGTCACCGATTTCAGAGGCTCATCAAACCGGACTTGCAAGAGTGTTTCTTGATCAATCATGTCATCCTGCATAAACCAGACAATTGAATCAAATGAAGCATGTATACTATCATTCAATGCACTCTGGCATGTCTCTGCCATAGGGTCTGTTTGTCAATGGCAGCATATGTAAACTGTACCATACATTGGCCTGTTGTTCGCTTGACTGCCTATGCAGCAGGACATAAGCTTGGCAACTACACGGCAACAAGCCTTTCTTGCAAGAAATTTCGCAGATTAGGTAAATGTGTGTGCCAGAGGACATCGGGCACCCTGCAACATGCTGCACACACTTTATTTGCAATGTCAAGAACCTCATTAGTTGCTGTACATTAAAAAAAAGGGGGGAAATGCTATGCCTTTTGGCGAGGATTGGAGCAAAGGTCCAGGGTGGGGTACATTGGGCTTCCCTGGCCGCACACAGCTTCATTGCAGTGACAGGAACCGTGTGACATGCCATACACGGCTTGACTGGTGTGGCAGATCCAACAGGGTGAGTCACCTTAAGGAGAAGGCTGTATTGACTGGGCTGAAACTCTGATGCTGCAGAAATGCCCATGTCAACTTGCCTGGCCTCTGAAGCCATGCTGTTTGCAGCAGCAATGAGACAAGTCTTGTCTGCCTGCCTATACCTATAAGCAGAGCAGCTAAAGTGTCAATGAGAGATCACCCAAAGATGAAGGGATCACCAGTGTACGCTTTACAGTTTGATAACTGCAAGGCCAGAACTTTGTCACATAGCAGCTCAAAAGCTGAGCCTGCCGCAGCGACTGCTGCTTTGTAGGCAATTGCCGTGTATGCCTGAAGCCTGCACCTCTGCCAAGACACAAGTCCATTGATGAGAGTGCTCATGCAGGCATGCTGGTAGCCTTGCATGGGTTGCACATGGGCCAGCAACCAGCGCTTACGCTGATTGGCTGGTGATTGTGTCCATGGACACACAGTATGACATTCACATACATTCAGAAATGCATGCCTCTGTCGGTTGTTTGCCTGTTGCTATTGTTTCCCAGGTGATGAGCAAGCTGAGATGGAAGCCTTACCTAGCTTTGAAGCTGCAACGCAGGGGCAGGCCTTGCTGCAGCTGCCCTGGGGCCTCCCCAGCAATCCACTGGGGAGTATGCAGCAGGGCTGTTCTGCTGAGCAGGGCAGGATGGTCATGCCCTGCCCCTCCATCAGCCACATACACGATTCTGTTTGGCACATCCTTACCCACAATGTAGCACCTGCAAGTCAAACGCCCAGCATTTCACCAAAACTGTTTTGATTCCCAGCCTTGGCTGTTCTGGGATGCTGCTGTCCAGGTCATCTCAGCACACATCAAGGGCATTCATTGGCAATGTACCATCATGCGGTCAGCAGCGAGTCTCACTCAGAGACTCAACTCAGCTGAGCCAGCCGGACTCACATGACCAACAACAATTGATGATCATGCAGAGTTACCGCGAATGTTGGCAGCCTCAATGTTGTGATGCTTCAATGTGAAGCACATGAACGAGAACACCAAATGCAAGTGACATTAAAAGAACCAAGCATCAAAAGTTTGCAGATCGTGAATCTCACTAAATCGACAATTAAAGCATTGTCCTGCACCAAATGCACTGCTTGCATGCATGGAGATGTCAACCTGTGTGGTAGACCCCCTATTGCAGCCCTCTGACCCCAAGTCACTGCTGCCAGATTGCTGCATTCCCCCAGATCCTTGCCGGTGTTCACACCAATGTAACGAGCCTTGATGGGCTCCACATAGCCAGCAATGAAATCACTGAAGTTCCTGCGGCCTGCAACAAAGCACCATAGGCTCCTGATTACTGTTTGATTGCACAAGGTTGGCAGGCTTGACCTGCTGAGCATGAGGCACGCTGCCCCCAAACAAAATACCAACGCAGTGTGAAAATCATCAAAGACAGTGCCCTTGGCCATTGACAGTGCATTTCAATCTTTCTAGTGCTTAGTGCTGCACTGTCACAGGTTAATCAATTTCCAAACGCTTACCAATGAAGCAAAGCCCAGCACTGCTGCGCCTTGATGCCGAGCTCAGCCTTTCTTCTTCAGCCATGGCCCTCACAACAGGCTTGATCAGGTCACCCAGGGGGAACAAGAAGTGCTGCAAGGCTTGTGCAGATACTGAGGCAAGGAAGTAGGACTGATCCTTGTTCCTATCCAGCCCCTTCAACAGCTGTACAGGGCGGCCTGCATACATAGATAGCATGACTTCCCATCATGGCTGCATGCTAGCATGCAGGCCATCTGCAGCAGAGCCAAAGTGAATGCTGTGTCAAGCGCTTATGCTTTGTCACAAACCAGCAGCTTGGGAGCAGGACAGATCAGCAGGACAGATCCTTTTTAGTGGTGCAGGTGTCAGCCTGCCCCAAAATAGTCTGTGTGAACCTCCTTCCAATCTGCAGCCCTCTTTGCATGCTAGAGCCAATGACTGAGGTAGCAATACGGTAACTTTCGCTTACCGTTGATACCCTGTGCCAATCTAGCGTAATGCCCCGTGGCAACCCTTTCAGCCCCCAGCCCTTGAGCATGCTTCAACAAAGCATCAAACTTGATGCTGCGGTTGCACTCCAAATCAGGGTTGGGGGTCAGACCCTTGCTGTATTGTGCCACAAAATGGCTGAACACCCTGTTCCAGTATTGGTCAATGAAGTCTGCCTCATACAGGGGGATGCTCAGACGCTCACACACTCGCTTTGCATCCTGGTAGTCTTCTTCCACCGAGCAGTTTTGGTTGCCAGTTTCCTCTGACTCATCCCAGTTACGCATGAAGATGCCAAACAGGTCGTGCCTGCAGGATTGAGCTGCAGCTTGCTGTGGCAGCATGTGAACTTTGTTGTTAAAGCAGTCAGGTCAGCATTGACAATGATGGTGATTGATTGCAAATGGCGGGGATTACAGATTGGCGCTTTCAAGGAGCAAGATTGTGCATAGATGAGTGCTCTGTGTACACTGGCTGCTTCACTGTTGCTCTGCCGCAATGCACATGCGTTTGTTGCTCATCACACGAGATCATCACAGTCACTGCACCACTGCAGCGCGTTCATGTGCCCATGACTGGCACATTCCAACATCAAGACTTTGGTGGAGGTATTGCGCTTAGCAGACTTGAAAGCTTGTGAACAGTTCCAAAAGATCTTTCTATGGGGCAAGATGGCGGTGTGCCTAGTAAAGTAGTGCAGCTTTTGAGATGCTTTGGGCAGTAAGTGTGAAAGGAGCGGATCACCAAGCAGCAGCTTATGTGAGACAACAGTGTTTCTTGACAGAGGAACAAGAGGAGGGCGCTCACCCTGCTTGCTTGAGCAGCATAGCAGCGACTGCAGAGTCCACACCGCCAGAAATTGCTACAGCCACTGGTCCCATCTTCTTCTGCTTCAAACCCCACAGGGGGTGTTGCAAGTCACAGGTACTCGTTAAAACATCCTCTGCAGGTCTGGAATCATCCTGCTGCTGATCTGAGGCTGTATGGGGATCATCCTGTGGCTTCTCAGGCAGGAAGTTCATGCTGAGCTGCAGTGACGGCTGAGAGCACTGCAATGGTGGGCTTTCAGTGTGCATACTTGATGAGCTATTTTCAAGAGCTGAACAGTTCTGATGTTCATAGCAGCTCGGCGCATCCTGTGCCACTACTGAGTTCACATGCTGCAGGAGTGTATGCTGTATGCCAGCAGCAGGGGAATGTCGTAAGCAGGACAGGGCTCTGATCATTGTCAAGAAAGGTACTAAGCTCAGGTCACAGAAGTTTTCCAAGTGATTACAAAAAGTGGTCAGGATGGTCTCGGTATGGGTGTGCAGCGCAGACAAAGGTGGTCAGCAGGTGAGGTAAAAAAGTTGACTAGGAAGCAGCCTCTGATACAGGACTGATTGGTTGAGGGACTGCCTGAGACCAAGGTAGGACTAAGGGGCTGGTTGACAATGCCCCTACTCTACTTTCTTTGCCTGGCTGTCCTTGGGGGCAGCAACTGTGGCTGTATCAGCTAGCTTGCCTTCGACAGTTGCTTGTTTATCTCCAAACAGTTCTGCTCGCTGCTGAGCAGGTGAAACGGTGCCAATCTCATTTAAGAACCTGCAGAAACCATCAGGCTTGAAGCTTAGTCTGTCCACAAAAGGTGCATGCTTTGCTGCAGGCAAGCAGGGCTTGGTTTTGTCAAAAGGCACTGAACTTACCAGTACATGATTGCATACAGGAAGATGGACAAAGTAAGGGCGAAGACGCAGTGGGTGATGAGCTCAGGGTAGTTGTTCCAACAGATGTATAGCAGGACAGCCAAGGAAGCTATGCAAGCGAGACAAGCGGCTTTGAAGACCCCAACAGTCGTATCCTGTGAGCAACAGAACATGTCAGAACCATTCAATTAGATGTATCGGGTAATCTGCTGAGTTTCAGTGCTGATGGAGCGGTCCTCACGTTGACTCCTTTTGTGACAGCACCGTAGAAGACGTCCTCAACCCATTCCATGTCAACGGACGCTGGCTAGTGCTTCAGTGCTTTGTGGACCACGTAAAGTGCGCCCCACACAGTAAAGGCGGCAGCTAGCAGAAGGGCGGTAGCAAGGCTGTACCAGGTCCGATCTCTTTTACCAGGAGTTTTGGCAATGCGGTCGGTATCAAAATAATCAGCCTGGGTATCGAGACCAGCGGCAGCTTGCTGATTGACTTTGCGTCGCCTGGCACCCATGCAACTGCTTCTACACACACGCAATAGGCCGCGAGCCAAGGCTGCTTGCCAGGTGGGTCGGCCTCATGACACATCACAGCCATGAAGCCTACGCACGTACGCTCATATATCACATGTACAAAACATGCGTAATTATGACGTGCCTAAATGACTAAGCATATATACACAAGCAGCGACCACTTCGCGACAACATCGCGACAACGATTGAACAGCGTGCATCGCACTCGATACCACTTTGTACCCAATCTTTAGCATTAACAATGGCTCCCCAACATGCCTCACAAGTTGTAGCCGTGACAGGTGTGTCTGGTTACATCGGCAGCGAAGTTGTAAAGCAGCTCTTGGAGAAGGGCTACACCGTCAGAGGGACTGTTAGGTCAAAGTCCAACACCGGCAAAGTGCAGCATCTGTTGACGCTTTCAGATGCCCTCCCGGGACAGCTCGAGCTATTCGAAGCAGATCTGCTGAAAGCTGGTGACTTCGACAACGTTGTCCGGGGCGCGGACTTTGTCTTGCAACGTCTTGAACGCTGCTGGCAAGGCAGGCATCAAGAGGGTTGTGGTTACCTCTAGTGTTGCAGGTAGCCAATGTGCTGTCAGGACGGCTTGCACAAACATGGTCCTTCAGTGTGGTCTGAAATTTCAAGTAATGCTGCAGCTGTAAGGAGTGGTAAATTTACAGAGCCACCGATCAACGGAAAGCTTTACACTGAAGCTGACTGGAACAAGACATCTACCCTGTTGGGAGAGCCATACAACCTCAGTAAGGTAGCAACCCCATCCAAGCAGCATCTGCTAAATGGCTGCAGCAGGACAACGTTCATTACAATTTCATGACCATTTACATGCTTCGCTTTCATGTCTTGAAGTCTGTGCGGCTGCTGAGGAGCAAGGACATCAAGCACTCACAAGCACGACCCCTATTTGTTGGCTTGTGCAGACATTAGCTGAGAAGGTTGCGTGGGACCTGTCTAAGAAGCATGGGTTTGAGCTGGTGACAATCAACCCTGTCTTTGTGTTTGGGCCTGTTCTTTCGTCACGGGCAGATGCCACCAGTGTTCTCATGATGAAGGTAGTCCTGAGCAGCCCTGATCTGCACGCTTCCTACAATTCAAAAGCTTCAGACCTTTACAAGTCTACATGTCACCAACCTCCTAGTCACATCACTGCATATGTTCTGAGAGTGCAAGACTGCGGCTGTTTCTCTCACCAGCAATCCCTCAAACTGCTGTGATCCCCCAAACTGCGTGCAAGGCACTCTATGTAAGAAGACATCAAAATCTTGCACTAGTTTGCTGCAGTCTGTGTTGGAGGGCAAGACAGATGAACTCCCTGCCAGGGTTTGTGACGTAAGGGATGTTGCTCGGGCACACATCAGAGCCATAGAAGACCCTTCAGCTTCAGGGAGGCACATCATCAGTCAGCCCAATAACATCCCATCCCAAGATGTTGTCGACATACTCAAGGAGAGGTTCCCACAGAATAGCAAGTTGCATGGCAAGGATGGAGACAGCTCTCCTATCTTCGACAACTCAAAGGTAAATCACCACAAACAATGTGAACCATTGCAATGGCCACATCACGTTTGTGTCAGCTTCCAACCAGCAACTGGCATTGCACTTGGGGCCACACCTGTGCCATGTTTTCTGCTGCTGCTGTTGAGGCTTGCGTGCTAAAAGGCTTGATCACACATTGTTCCCAGACAAACAATGCCCTTGTTGGTCATTGCGCAAGCTTGCTGACTGCATGTTCACAAGCCGCAGCAGGTCTGACATGCCGAGTCAAACAAACTGCTTCTAGAGATGCCTGCAGATGTCTTTGAACAGAAACTTTGAGAGCATGCCAACATGATTGTGTGCTAGACGTGACATTTTGTGCATGAACTAGAAGCAGCTTTGTGGAACTAATGGTGCCGTCTGCAGGCGTTGAAGCTGCTAGGGAGATTGCACCCTGTGTCAGAAACCATGATAGATATGGCAGTCACAATGATCCAGCTAGGAGTGGTCAAGCCAGAGTGAAACTTCGGCCCCAGCAAATGCAGGCAGTAACAACATACTTATCTGCATTGCAACACCATTCCCTGTGTTCGGTTTGACTGGGTACTGTGAAATATAAGTTTGCGTTGTTGCTGTATTTATATATATCTAGCAGGACAACTGCATGCTGCAGCTTTCGTGAGCAGTTATCAATGCTCTGACTAACCAACCTTTTTTCTTTCACATGTGGGTGCCAGCAGAAAGCTCTCCCCCCTCCTACAAACGATGTCAGCTATATGTGATGACAGTGTGGCACATGTTCAAACAGCAAATATGACATTTTTGTTGCATACAGTTGAAGGGCTTTCATGGCACTGTTACAGATTACGATTCAATCTGTGTAAACATACTGCCGAGGAATTTTACTTTACACTGAACGACCTCTTTCATTTGGACAAGCAATATCATCAACAGTCTGGTGCAGCGCTAGGACACACAAAGTGACAGCAAGTGCAGGCTATTGAGCCAAGCATCCATTAATAGCTATAGCACGGATCTAATGGCTGTACAAGTGTGAGATGACACTCTTACTTGACTACGTAAGTACTGTTGCTGATTACCACATGCACTTTGAATGATCTTAAAACACGCATGCATACACAGAGTTACAAACATTTCGTGGTTTGATGAGATGCAAAGCCTAAGCAGGACAGCCTCTTCTGTCATTGAGCACTGAAATGCTAGACACCAAACAGCACACTCATTTAAGGACAACCATCACGTGCACACCAGTGTTGAACCTATGGTCCTTCTCTGTGAGCACTGACTATGAGTATATAACCATACTGAGCACCATGAAGCAGACTGCAGCGGTAGAGATGCAACAGTTCAGCAGCATCACATATGCACTTCACCTCTGTGGGCTCAGATCACACTTGCCTTGTGCTCTTCATTGCTGTGTGGCTTGACTGCTACCTTGATCTTGAGGAGCACAGCACACTTCATATGCTTGGACATACGACAGTGCAGGTGCAGCCTGAGACAGCTGCTGGCGGACTTTCAAGTAGCGCATGTTCAGCCTGGAGGCCTGCAGCTGTGTGTCTGTCACATATATCTGTGTGTCTGCTGCCTGGAGCTGCGACTGCAGGCTGCTTGTCTCAGCTGTGGCAGCGTGAAGCTCATGCTGATGAGCACTTTGTTGCACTTCATTCACTTCGACCTGTGTGTGTGTGAGCGTGCATCAGGTCTTCAGAAGCAACTCACGCTTACAGCTAGCGATAAAATGAATAAATGGGTTGAGGCAATGAAGACACCTAGCTGTGATTGACTGGCTGTCTTGACAGGCAGAAACACAGGGGCAGATACAGACTGAGGCACACATAGACAGACACACAAGAGCTGACAAAAGAAAATGGATATTTGCGCAGCTGGTCAAACAGTCATACAGACAGACACACACATTCAAAAGATAAAGGCAGTCACAGGCAAACGTAGACAGACAGGTGCGACTGCAGCGACAAAGACACATGCATGGAACAGAGGGGAGATAATTGCATAGACAGTCGGGTTGAGTCATTACTAAGCAGTTTGTTGAGTTGGACCTCTTATTCTGACTTGATTTATTCAAAAAGTAAGTTGCGTATTTACCTGTTGCTGTAGGGCCTGCTGAGCCAGGTTGACCTGCTCTTTTAGACCCCGGATGCTCAGCTGCTGCTGCAGCTGCACCCTTTCACTCTCCTTCTTGTGCCGCTTCAGCTCCTTCATCACTGCAGTCATCTCGTACTTGGCAGCTGACGCCTCGTTACGGTAACGTTGCAGCGTGAGGCGAGCTGGCAGATCCAAATTAGGCTCCACATCAGAAGGTGCCCTGCAGACAACTCAATTTAGGGTTGTAGGGTGTAGGGTTTAGGGCTGCACGCATGCTGCAGTCTTGACTTCTACAACTTTGAGAAGGTGTATTGTGGTGGGACCTACAACATTTGCTGAGACACAGTCATGCCGGCATACCCACCAACAAGCTCAGCTATTGCAGCAGCACACACTGACAGGGGGACATGCTGCTAGGAGCTGTGGTGGTCCGACGCCAGGCTCCGAGCCAATCAAAGGCTTAATGTTGACACTTGACTCACCCTGGATAGAACCTCGCAGCGGGTCCCACTCACGAGTGTATGGACCTGACTCGGAGACACGGAATGAACAAATGCTTGAACGAATGAATGAATGAATGGAAAAGGGAATGCATGCATGCATCAGTGCAGGTATGGATGGATGAACGGATGAATGAACAATTTAATGAGTGCATGTATGAATGAGCGAGTAATGCATGCATGCATGAGTGCATGTGTGAATGAACAAACAAATGAATGAATGAAATGAGTCACCTTTCAGGGTGTCCAGTGCTTGATGAGTCCTTGTAGCCGGAGCTGACCAAGGGGCCGCTCCCCAGCTCAACATCTAAAGCCACAGCCTGAGGCAAACAGTCACACAAGTCCTTAGCCGGAATCCCAACTACTAGCTGTGATGCTGCCAGTGAGAAACCAGGGTGTGTCTTCTGGTGGTGGGAATGTTGATGCTTGATGGCGACTGCTGAATGTCTTTGATATGTGTCTCGTGCTGTGATGGGCAATCATGCAATGTTTCACAGCAGTCATGGTGCAGCAGCCATGTGCACAGTTTCTCTCCATTGAGTTAGCTTCTGGTGTCCATATTGTGAGCTTATGTTTGGCTTGATGGTGCATTTTGCACAACCTGGCATGGTCAAGTAATCAGCCAGGCACGCACAAGCTGCAATGCCTGATGCCGATGTTGTACAGGGAGCTACTGAGGGCTGTATGTACCTAATTCAAGGAACAAACGAACGAACGCATGAACGAATGAATGAACGCATGAAAGAATAAATGCATGTATGAGTGTGGCCTGGCGTCTGCAGGCAGGCAGCTTGAGAAGGCCCAAGGCATGGTGAGTGTACACCTCTGAGTTGCGTCTGCTGGTCACAGCAAGATTAGCCTCCTCCAGAAGCTTCTTCAGGTAGCTGATCCGCTCATCTCGGGCTCTGAGCTGCTGATCTCGCTCAGCCAGCTGGCATGCCAGGGCATTGCACTCGTCCTGCAGGCTGGACTGCTGTGCCTGAAGAGTGCGCCTTGCTGACGCCCATGCGTGCCTCTGCTTTGCATGATCATCCCGAATTGCTTGCACCTGTGCAACATATACATGTGTATGCGTGAGTTTGTGGCTGTGCTTCCTGATCTGGCTGCAAGTCCTGCAGCCTGAACAAGGATGTCCTGCAGCAAGCACTGTGCTTGAGCTTATGTGTGTTGCTGTTGTGTGGTGCTGATGCCTGCTGACATCCCAGTAGGGATGATGAGGAAGAGCAATGGCGGCGTCTGTGCACGCATGCAAGAGCATCAACATGCAAAGCAGAGATCCTCTGTATGCACAGCTGTCTGCCATGGCGCTCATGCATCTCTCAAATGTGAGCATTGGCTTGCTCATCCAGCTCACCTGCAGTGATGAGTCACCCTCGGTCTTGGGCGGCTGCTGTGTCAGCTCCTCAGTGCGCCTCTCCATCAGCTTTGCCGCTCTTTTCAGATCCTTCGCTTCTTTGTCATGCTGACTGTGTGCTGCGCTCAGCTGCCGCTGCAGCATGTTGATCAAACCCTGCTTTGTCTGAGCCTCAGCAACTGCTTCAGCAGCTTCTGCCCTGAGGATTTCGCCTTCAGCTCTGAGGCGAGTCAGCTCGACCTGAGTCTCGAGTTCCTGAGCACGTCGTTGCAGAGCTGAGTGGGATGCATCCCATACCTCAGGGGGCGTTTCCCTTTTGGCCACACTCTTCTTCTGCGCTTCATCTGCATCTTGTGCTTCTGGATGTGCTTCTGACACGTCTGGAGGTACAGATGAAGCTGAAGAAGAGCAAGGCACAGCTATTGCAGCAGCTGGTGATGTCCCTGGGAGTGACAATAGGGATTCCAGCTGGTGTGCTGGGATCCCAGCGACCAAGCTGGGGCCCTGTCTCTGGCGCCCTTCATCCTCTCCTTGCTGCCTTTGCTTGCGCTGCATCTGTGCCAGCTCTGCTATGAGGGCTGCATTCTCAGAGGCCAGGTGCTCGTTCATGTCTGACAGCACCTTCAGCTGAGGGCTATTGGAGGCAGGGCCTGACTGAGCAGCAGCAGCAAAATCCTGACCTGTATGATTATGACAGGATCATGACTGTCTTCACCATTATGTGTACACACATATTGTGCAAATGTCTACATACATATGTATGGACATGTCTGTCAACATAGGCACAATACAGCAGTCCATGTGTAGACTTATAGTCTTATGTACACATAATCTCCTACACTCATGATCTTGCAAGCTCATAACATGTATATGTATAAATTTGCATGCGCAATGCACATATCAGTGTATATTGCGGATACTGGGCCCTCCCTATCAAAAAAAGCTGCTAAGGCTGCAGCACACTGACAGTCTGCCAACTCCACTGTGATGCATGTCATGAATTGTCTGCATGCTGAGCTAAGATGTACATAGGCTGCAGATGCATGCTAGCCATATTGTTGAGGCAAAGGATGTGCTGAAGCGTCACCTGACTGCCTCTGCTGAAGAAGTATGGAAGTCCGAGTCTGCATGGCTGCGATAGTCTGGTCCAAGAAAGCAGCAGAACCCTGGTGCTTCTTCTCCAGCTCAATTAGAATCCCTTCAAGCTGACTCAGCTTTGCTGAACTCTGCAGCTCGTCTTCACGCCGCGCCTGAGTCAGCTTCTGCACAGCTGCCTCAGCTTTGGCAAGGCTCTCGTGCAAAACCCTAGCCTCCCTCCTGAGGACATCTGCCTCCAGGACTAGGGTTTTACTCGCAGGGGCTGCCGCGAACGAGAAGGGATTTTGAGCAGCAGATTGGGGATCAGATCTGGCATTCTCTGTATGGATATCTGTAACTGTGCATTCAGCAGCAGATTCTGTGTCCTGCATGGATGGCGTCTCAGCTGCTGAGTCAGCCTGCTGCTTCAGTAATATCTTGGTCACAGCTTGCTCTTCTGCGCTCTTCCTCTTCAGACTCTGATGATCAAGCTCAAGGTCAGTCATGGTGCGTCGTAGTTGCTGAGCCAGGTCTGTCTGCTCAACGAGTTGAACTTTGAGCTTGGTCTCAGCTTCTGACTGGCATGTTGACTGTTTATGAAGCTGCTTCTGAAGCTCACTGAGCTGCGCTAGATGTGCCTGATCAAGCAGGGCGAGTGTGCGTTGGTGCGACTGCTTCTGCTGATCTGAAGCTGCTGACGCATCTGCCATCTGCTGCTGCAGCATGTCTGTTTGCCTGCAATGAAAGCACCAGCCTTGCATTTTCTCATTTGCCCCTGTTCTCAAGTTGTTATTGACTCACTGGAAAGAAAGATATATGCAGCTTATCAATCTGTGTTACTCATTTTCTCTGGAATTTGGCCATTCTGATTGAGACTCCCAAAGTGATATCAAGCAAGTGATCAATGTTTGATTACACAGGTTGTGTGCATTGGCTCCTCATGACATGCAAAATGGTGAAAGCCGACAAGGGGCGCAGGAGTTGTTGGTAGCTGTTGAGCATGTCTGCAGCCCTTGCGGCTAGAACAGCTTCCAAAAGCAATGCATTGCAGCAATGCATCCATCCATCCATTTATTCACTCACTCGTTCGCTCGTTTGTTCATTCGTTCGCTCAATCGTTCATGAGTCCATTTGTGCTTTCATTCATTCAGGGTGTAGGCAACGCATTCAGCAAGGCAGAACAGGTTACATCCAGCTCATGCTCCTTCATGGTACACTAGTTCCTGCTTGACCATGCAAAGCATCAATCAGGAGGCTATGCCATGCAATGTGTATGGGAATCCAGGCATTTGAGCTAGTTGGTGAAAAAGAACTGTACCTCTGGTGATTTGTGAGCTGAGTCTGCAGATGAGAAACCTCCGTATCCAGCTTCTGAGCTCTGCGCTCAGCTTTACGGCGGGAAATGTCAGCATTTGCCGTCATGGCCTGTGCCTCCCTGGGAAGCAGACAACATTTTGAAGGGGGTCGACCTTAGGAGGCGACCAGTATTTGGAAGGTGAAGGGGTCCAACACCCAAGAGGTCATGAAAAGCAAGGGACGCAAAATGCTGCAGCTGACGACTTCTTGCTGTGCCTTCCTCCAACAGATACAGCAAGATGTTTTTGGCTGCGACAGTTCTGTGCGCTATCACTGGCGAGTGCATCTGGACAATGATTTCAGCAGTTGCTGACAGCAGGGATTCTGGTGAGCTGAGACACATGGGGCTCCATTGCCGGTCGGCTGCCTGGTCACAAGATTGCCAAGCCAGTCTGGTACATAACTCAATGCGCAAATACACGAACTACCACATCAAGTGGTTGCTTCAAAGCAATCATCTAATGGAGATGCCCACAGGTATTTGGTTGTGGTTCAGCCATGCAATCACAGCTTGGGACCCATCGTCAAGCTCTGCCCACAAAGCCATCATGCAATGCTGCATGACAGATGCTACATGCACCTGATAGTGGCTTGTAATGTCTCATCTGTTAGCCTGTTCCCTTGCTGTGCTACAGCACTTCCGGGTCGCTGAGCTTTGCCAGCAGGCAGATCAGTCTGTGCCTCTTCGGCTGCTGCATCGCCGTCTCCAAAAATGCTGTCACTGCTCTGCTGCCTGGTGGTATTTAGCTTGGGACTGACACTGGATGCACCTGCGGAAGCACAGGTGTCTGAGGTCCTCCTAAGTCATGCAATGACTGACTGCAATGGTCTTGAGCATTGCCATTGTACAGCGTGAGCCTGATTGTATGACCAAACTTTGTCTCGCACCAGAACTTTATGGTGTCATCAGGTCACTACGAATCTCAAGGACACAGAGTACTAGCATCATCAACGTCACATGAATCTCAAGAACGCATGGGATGTCATGTATAGTAGAGTTGCTGCACTGTTCTGGGGACCAGCAGCAGAGAGACCATACTACAGATGCGCAAAAGCGAGCAAAGGTTTGTCGGCTGGGCAGCCAGGCGTCTCACCCCATCCACCTTGTGCCTGTGGGTTGGCAGCTGCAGCAGCAGCTGATGAGACATGCTTGGCAGCACTTGCTGCGCCAGCAAGTTCATCAACTTCAGTGACTTGAGCAGCGTCTGCCCCTGCAAACCAAAGCGCTTGGGTTGCACCAAGAGGCAGACAGGCAGAAAGCATGATCAGTGTGTTTCATTATACAAATCAGTATGCCCCGCGGGTTGCAACTATGTCTGGTGTTTGTGGGGTTTGTGTTGAGTGTGAGTGTGGTTGTGGTGTGTGCGTGTGTTTGTGGTGACCACTGTCATTGGCAGCCTTACTGCGCAGCAGCGCTGGTCTGAAGCACACACTCACTTGTTGCTGGCCAGCCAAAGGAAGAGCCTAGTGCAATGACAGCCCATTCAAAGCCTTACAGCATGCGTACCAGATGCATTGACGTCTGAGTGTGGCTGACTATGGCTGCTGCTCAGCTGCCTTGCTGTGAGAGTTGACACGGCTTGCTGACTGACAGCTTGAATCTGTGCTAGCAGACTTGGTTTGGCTGCGCTGATCTGGAAACCAGAAGAGCTGTTGGTACTTGTGAGCGCGCTTGTGGCAACACTAAGAGAAGGCGCTTCCTGTGCGCGCTCCTCTGTTGGTCTGACTGATGTTGGAACGTCATGAGATGACTGCTTGGTCAATGATGCACTCCAGGACGGCCAGCTGGACACTGGGGACTGTAGTTTTGCCGATGCTGACCTGCTGAGCAAGCCTGTTCCAATCAGCGCTGGTGGATCAACAGAGTTGGCTCTTGACGCAACATGCCTGCAAACACTCTCTGCATCAAGTGATTGCTTGTGTCAGTGAAGCACAAGTATCTAGCAGCTCCTGGTCCGCGTACCTCCTGGTATGCTTGGCAGCAGCGGTCTCATCACTAGGTTGGCTTTCCTGGTCCTGCATTGCCAGCAAATTGTACTGACGGACGGCTGCGCATAAGGTGGCGCCTGCATCCACGAAGTTGCAGTGCAGATAGCCTCACTTTGGCAAGTGCGTTGCCAAACAGTCCCGCTGAGGTAATCAGATCAGCTACATTGGACCCTGACTTGACCAGCTTGGCCGGCATGCAGAGCACTTTTTACTCACAACAGCGGTAAGCGTGGGCACGCGTGTAATGCTGACGTTCGATCAGCACTATATTGAAAAGTGTCGTGCGGCGACACCGCGAGGTGCAGGCAGATTTTGCGCCGGCAAGTAAAAAACGCTTTTTTCAAGGTCAATAACGGATTGATCATGCGGCAGGCAGGGCTGCTTTTGCGCTTTGCACTCGCAAGCACCATGAGAAGCTCCACGGGAAACTGGCACATGACAAGTACAGCTGTACGCCGTAACACCGTACATTCGGCAACGAGCTGGTGGGGACAAACAGCTGCATCGGCAAAACGCAGATACCAACACCGGTAAGAACAGACATGCTGCCAGTGTTGTGGACATGCAAAGCAAAAGTCACTGAGTTGCAGTCTGAAGGCTGGCCAGCCGAGTGACTATTAAATAAGCTCAAAACCTTATATTGGTGGCGCCACGTCTTTTCCTCTCTCACACTTCTGCCTTGACGCTTGCTTTGTATTGCGCTTGGACGCATGACCACGCCAGTGAGCGTGTATTGCACTGATCAAGACAGCTTATATTCCTATTCATGAGGTGCGCCAGTACACTAGAGCAAGCTTAAACTTATGAGATTCTGTTGACACAAAACATTGTAGTGACCGTTAAAGCCAGGTCAAAGTTTGCTATCGTTAGTGGACTGCTGTTTCACTTCAAATGCATCGTTCTCTGGTGTCAGATTCCCCTGCAGCTGCAGTCCTGAATAACTCCATCATTGAGATCTTGAATGGCAGGTAGCGTAACAAAACGTTTTGGCAGCTAGCACATCAGAACATAGCAAGACTCAACAGCAGCGCAAGTCAGTCACACCCCTAAAATCAAAAGGGACCAGGCCATAAAGCATATATACATATTTAGTATACCTGTCAGACATGGACAGCTGCTGCAGCAGCACACATTCTGCGCTGGCCTATAAGCTGCAACCTAGCCTGATGGGCCTCATCAGTTGGCTGTGTAGCAGATCACATCATCCATCCTTTCTTGTGCTGCAACTCAAACTCAGATCCAATTCAAACTCGGGTCCAACTCAAGCTCTGGTCTGACTCAAGCTCTGGTCTGACTCAAGCTCTGGTCTGACTCAGCTCAGGTCTGTTCAGGGACTTCAATCATGGACATTAGGTCCAAAGCCTCTTTGACTAAATAAAGCGCTGGATTGCGTTGTGAAAAGTTTACTTGTGACATAGCCAGGAACTCCTGGAGCTGGTCATGTGTCTACTCCAGTGTGTCACAGTAATGTGCAATGCAGCAGTTGAGCTGTGCTGCTTGTACACCCCCAAGTCAGCCATCTTCAAGTCAGACCCACACTGCCAGGGCCTCAGTTCTTCTGTCACTTGAATGAGAGTCTGCAGACTCCAACCAGCAGTCTGCCAGACATGAAGGAACTGCAACCACTTCTTGTGATCATCAGAATTGAGCAGTTGTCCACTATCCATGCCTGCAAGAAGTGCTATGTCCATCACTCCCTTGCGCCTTCCAGGCATGCCAAGTAGTCCGTAGACAAAGTTGCCAGCAGCTCCGTCAACATCGGCCACAAGCATCCCTAGTAACTCAAACTCTGAGCCATCCTCTGTGTCTGCGTCTGACTCTGCACCTGTGCCAGTGTGTTGCAGTCGTGCCTTGCATGTGCTGTCTGACGCATTGTCACTTGATGTGTTGCGTGCTGTACAACTTCGAGCTTGTTTGCGCGGCGTCTGCTTTTGCAAATGAGCAAAGGCAATCCTTGTGCTGCATCAAGAATGCTGGGTCCCTGCAACTAGAACATGGCAGGTGCCTTCCACAGCCACACCTCAACACCGCGCAAAAACGCTGCATGTGCTTGCCGCACGCACAGCATGGCATGGCCTGCTGCAAATACTGACTTGCTCTGCTCCTCAGAGGTAGCAATTACCAAAGGTAAGCACTCAGCTGAAGCACCCAAGCAAGAGTGCTGAGGCCACTGCACAGATAGGTGACCAGTTCACTGAAGCTCGCAATGGCATTTCTAGCCGTGCAGCCTCAAGATGATTGGCCACCGTGTTATTCGTACAAAGGGCCACAACAGAGACTAAGGTGTCGCACTGCGCTCCAGTTTTTGCTTCATCAGGGCAGATGCTTGGTGTGAGTCCGCTAATCCCTGATCTCAGGTCTACTGTGTATCCACGTTACATGCCCAAACTACTTTTATGCTATTGCACTGAGCTATTGACACATTTGACAGCACACTAGGGCCAATTGATGTTGCTTGACAATCACAAAGGCAAGTCTTGACCCGCAGAGCCTGGCATCACGGGCCGCCACTATTTCATTTTCGTTTAATACCTTACAGTCTGGGGTGTGGAGCCAGTTGTGACTCATCAGACATCCTGGCTTGAAAGCACAGGTGTATGTGGTGTGCGACAAAACCAAGCTGGTGGGAGTTCTGTTCAAAAAAGAGCCTAAGGTCCCGTTGTTGGTAGTTTGGGCCAAATAATGAGAAGTGCTGACCTGTAATGATGCTGTAAAAGGGGCAGTCAAAAGGGAAATGTTGCTCATCTTCGACCGCTTGCATAGAACAGTAACGACAAATACGTTGTTCTCTAGGTGGTTTGGGTCTCACTTATCTGTCAGTCTCGACCCTCAGTGAGTGACCACCTAACCTGAACTTGATGAGTGAGCACTGGGTCTTATGTCACGAAGGTAGGAGGCCATGACATTGGAGTCAAAAAACATGTTGTCCATGAAAAACCTGACCTTTGTAGCTGAGGATTGGCAAATGCCGTGGTACCAGTTGTCCCTTTGATGCTGCTCAGCATTGGCTAATGAGAAAGTCCCCTCTGCTAGCACACCTTCAAATCCGTGTTGGCGCAGCCAAAGAGACAGTTTTTGCCACCAAAGAGTGTTCACAGATGAGGCATGAGTAGAAGCCTTCTTGGCCAGCCTGTCAGAGGGTAACTCGCTGAGCCTGCCAAAATACTTGAGTACCACTTTTTGCCAATGTACTTGCAAGGACCCTCTTCCTAATTCGCATAAAACAACGCCCTCCGGAACAGACTTGCGCACATGCAATGTGCGTTTCATAAAATAATTATGCACAGTGTTCATTCGCAAAAATAGGGAGGACCTTTCAAGACACCATACCTCACAACCATATGAAAGGACTGGCTGCACCAGAGATGAAAACAAAGAACAGCGAAGATGTGTGTCATCCAGACCTAACTCTGAGCAGCGGTATTGCATGGCAAAAAGAGCGGGCTTGCCTGCAGCTGCTAGCTTCTCAATTGCTGCTTTGAAACAGCCTGATTTGTACTAAAACAGCTTCCACTAAAACAGCTTGCACAACAGCCATGCTGAGCTGAGTTAATCTGCAGAATGACTAATAGACGCAATGAATAATGCATGCTGTCCTAGCTGGACTTCATGAATTCGTACCTTCTTTGCACTCGAGATCGATCACTTGCTGCAAGGGGGCCGTTGAATCTGCCTGGGTGACGCAAAGGTGCGTTGGCTGCGCCCAAGGGTGTGCCGGCGCGTGAGGGCTCGCCTTCAGGCCGCACGAGCTGGCAACTGGCAAACCAGATCAGTTGACACAGTCACCGCAAGGGTCAAAATGCTGGCGGCAAGCACGATCGGCACGCACACCCATTTCATGCTGCCGTCTCTGGCAAGCCACGTGTCTAGGTGTGCATACGGCAGTACTCATTATGTTTGCCCTTGAACTACAGAGTTGGTTTAGGGACAGTTTGACACACCGTGACGTGGGCAAGCGCAGGTGTCACAGGTCCTTGTCTTCACACAAATTCTCACAGCCGCAGTGTGAATGGAGGCCATGTTGGCAGTGTGCCTTGGTGCCCAACAGGTCAAGAAGCAGGTCTGCAAGAAGGCAGCAAATCGTCCGTGCCCAGATGCAAATGGATAATCGAGAGCTGCTTGTTGGTGACTGCCTGTCCTTAGTCAGCTTTTGCTTGTACAAACAGGTCTGGTGTCCCCGCTCGTGTACGATTGCAGCATCACCTGCTCAAATCGCGATTGAGTGTGCTTTTGCTGCTCTGTGGGCTTTGCAGACCTGCTGCACCAGCTTGAATGTGATTGGGAAGGCTGTCTTCAACACCGAGAAAATTCAATCTATCATGAAATGATCAGGCTTCAATCTTGCTTCATCTCTTTGTCTATCCCATTGATGTTCCCCCACAGCAGTTTTGGCGAGATGGGACAAGTGGGCAAGCAAGTGCAGTGTGCCGCAGATCACCGCAATCATACTCATGCCAAGCTTTCCAGGCTGGCTTGCGCCAATGCACTTCAACCCCATACGCTTTGAGGAGTTCCTATCCTTTGCCATCACTGTCTGCGGCACATGGGTGGGAGCCTCTCTGCTTGTGGGCGGGTACAAGTCCAACGCCACATCAGATCTGCCGACCGCCTTAGCTCGTGTCAGCTTTACATGGTTAGTCAGTCAACCTGTGGCTGCTGCACAGCTGGTGTTGGTGACAGCAGCAGAAGGCCGCTCATTAGTCGGAGCCAGTGACTTTGCATCTGTACTGCCGCTGGCAGCAACAGGTACTACTTCAGTCGTGGCTAGCTGCACTCTTGCTTCCCTTTGTGTCAGCACCTCACAAGAACGTTGAAGCTGTGAAAGTGGCAGCATATAGCGTGCAATTGCTCACAGCATAAGGGTGCCTGACAAAATGTTGAGACCTGTTTCAGCTTTTTTGAGTTAAACATGGCCATGCTGTGCACGTACATTCAAATAGAATGTCAGTCTTCCAGTCAGCACAAATCACATCCATCACATCACATCTCTTCTCTTCTCACAACACATAAGGTCTTGCCTGTCTAAGCATTTGTACTGTTCATATGAGCTTGTGTGTCATCTGACACAGTATTGATGTAAGCTTCGCACTGACGGACCACGGTGCCATGGCTCAGGTCCAGGGGAGCCCTTTGCAACTGCTGCCGGGGTGTTGGGGCTGATGGCGCTTTGGCGGGCATTCTACACTGTATACCTAGATTTTTGGAATGTACGCACGTTACATGGTAGCCCAATAAATCGCTATCAGGACATGCTCCATTTTGTTGACGCTCTTCGGTCTGCTCTGTTTGTATCAATAGCTTTCTGCATTGTCATGCAGTTTTTGAGTTCTACCATAGGTGAGGAAGGCCTCGAGCAAATGTTTGCTGCTTTTCATTTTTGATGTGAGCTTTTTGTTCAATCAAGTTTAGCAGAGCTGTCTGGCACAAACATGATATGGTTGGTGACAGCTGGTTTGTGGATGCCGTGACTGCTGCTCAAATGCTGCCAAATGATGTGTGTTGAGTTGTTGATTATACCGTTTTCACCGACATGATAATTGACAGGGTGTTGACACTCTCCTGACAGTCGTATCCACCTTCAATGATGCAAGCAGCACTCCTGTAGGTGACATTTTCAAGCAGCAGCCGCTGAGCAGCTTGCATTTCGTGCATTTTGGTGACAGTCGCTGCCGCAATTGACTGACAAGATTTAAATTACACAAGACATTTCCGACTGCTGGTCACGCCAGCATTAGCAAGGCAGGCAGCCATTTCAGTTGGGCCACAATTGGCTTGAGTGACTAGGCGCAAGCACAGCTCATTCCAGAGTGCTGAAATTCAAAAATAAAACGCCCTTTCTGGTTTGGTCGAAGGCATGTCGGTGCTGCTAGTGTATATAGTGTATGCTGAAGACTACATCCTGCATGCTATCCTGTACTACCAGAGTTCATTCTGCAAAGATACGTTTCCGAAGCAGTCTGCAGCCATACATCCAAAACACCGCCAGCCAAAAGCCAAGTCAAGCTGTCTGCATGGCAAGATCCCCAATGTCTAGGTTCTGCACTAGATCAAAGCAGCCTGTCCCCATCTCAACGACTCTGCCAACGACCAGACGAGATGCTGGCGATGTGAGGTCATCCGTGGTGCCCTTCATGGTCGCATCTGTCAGGAAGTGAGCAGCAGTCTCAAAACTGATCTTCAGGAAGGTTGAGGTGCTGCTCTCGATCCCCATCCTGTTACAGGCCCGATAGCCACCCTGTAGTTGCAGCAACACTGTCAAAACCATAATGATATAGCAGGATGTACTTTCAGCAGCAGCATGTCTGCTTTGCATGCCGGTCATTGGTTACTCAAATCTGCCATCACTTAAGCTGACTTGATGGAAGCAGCCTTCCTTGACTTCCTTTGTTTACCATGTTCCCAAACAACATCTGGCCTTCTACAGAAGGCAATAAGGCATGCACTGCGTGCAACAGCAGGTCACAGTGCATGCCTTTTTGCAATGGGTGTCAGAAAGAATGCAATTACTGAACCAGCAATCCAACCATGTTGTCACTCAGCAGTGTACCACATCAGCAATCCAAGATGACAAAACAGGCCTCACGTGTAATTCATGATGTCAACAATGGTAGCTGGACCTAAACATCACAAAGCACGGCAGCAACTCACAAAATCGACACTGCATGCTTACCATGTGAGTCATGAAGTCGGCGATCAGGCCCAGGTGGCGAGGGTCCACCCCAATTCCGTAGGCCCCGAACACAGCACGGACCTCTCTCATCAGAGTCGCTCGTGCTGCTTCGACGCCGTACATGCGCAAGGTGCTGCCCACATCATTGGTGGTGATGTTGTCCACATCTATGAGGTCACTGTGTGCCCAGACCCCAGGAAAGTTGATGCCGTCTGTCTGCACCTTTGTGGGTCCTGTTGCGTCAGCCTCCACAATGTAGCACCTCTCAATGCCTGCAGATCAGCAACAGCATTGTCAACATGGTGTGGGACTTGCTGAACCTTTCCCCTACAGCTGGCACTGTCTTAGACATTGCCTACTCGGTATGCTCATGCAAAATGTGCCCATGCAGATACACAAAGCTGAACAGCCTTGAAAGATGTTAGCATGATCACAACAAACAAAGGTTACATGACTTGCATATTGGCGACCCCTTAGGGCACTGTACAGGGCTTGTTGTGTGTGTATTTGGGGGTTGGGGGAATGTGCATGTGTATCTCTGTAGGTCACTGACCTGGTGTGTCTCGTATCATGGTGGCGACAGCAACCCTCTCTGCAATCTCTTGCATGAGCAGAGTGGGAGTGTCCAGAGGGATGACTATCTCAGCCTCACATGCATACTCCTCAGCATCCACCTGAATCACATGGGAACAGTCATCAAAGAGTAACTATGTAGTCATACTTAGTCACACACTGCAGCACAACATCACAATGAAACATGACTGTAGATTCATTTGCTGCATCAACTGCATTGGCACTGTAACAGAGATCTGTACAATCAACCTGTTTCTCAAGAGGGTGCAAAAGCATGCACTTTTCAATGCTGCCCAAAAGGACCACGCAGTCATGCATCACACTGTGACCATCACAGCGCACAGCACAATTGTCAGTGTACCATGTCACTAGCTGTAAGCCCCGCCGCAGCCTTGTCAGTGCTCTTCTGCTTAGAGCCAGAGCCCTTGGCTGAGTCAGGGGTGGTGCCAGGGGTGGGACTGGCAGAGGAGGGGGTGGTGTTGGGGGTCTGCTCCGGGGACGAATCAGGTGACTCCTCATCCTGAGGGCAAACACAAAAGGTTGAGGCATATGTGAAAGGCAAACGCTGCCAGGCAGAAGGGCCATGATGGAAGGTCAAAGGGCAAAGCAAAAGGCAGGGAGGGTCTCAATGTTGAGGGTAAGCTGCTGCTTCCTGGCACAACTAAACCTGCTAGCATGCATGACTTGCTGCCACAACCACTCCTCTTCCTCATGACCTGCAGCTGTCGCCCATGTGACTGACTGTAGTGTCCGAGCTGCTTCAAGTAATATACATCATAAGTAGCCATAAAGGTCATAAGGCATAAAGCAATGTACACAAATAGCATAATCAACATGGATAGGTCATACAGAATCTTTCAACAGCAGTCTCAGATAGGGATTTTGCATTATGCATTCAGATCTCAAACAAACTTGACAACGATACCTCGCCTTCGCCTCCTCTGCCTTCTGCTTCCTTCCTGACTGCTGCAGCAATCTGTTTGTCTTCTTCATCTCCAGCGTCATATGTAGCTTCCTCCTTACGCCCTCCGGCAAAGCGCAGCTTGCCCTCCTGGTACTCCTCGTTCTCCTCCACATTCTCATCCTCTTCTTCCTGCGCACCCACATGCCCTGGTGTCAAAGCCTGATCATGTACAAGACACATGGGCCATGTGACATAGTTGATGACTGAATAAAATCTGATGGAGATACTGTATTTT
>JAABUP010000966.1_pt1 | contig 61657 bp, 87 predicted proteins | sample 5559201 | NCBI WGS metagenome assembly JAABUP01 (sample SAMN10711887, study PRJNA513373) | rock metagenome | isolation source: Antarctica rocks | place: Antarctica | reverse complement strand
TTGTGCGCTGTAACGATATGCGTAACCCGGTCGTTGAGCTCTGAGTTGATTCCATCGGCGACGGCTTCGGCCATCGGCGGTGACGGGGATACTAGCCCGAGAACCGATGAGAAATAACGCCGGGGCAAGAGCTAGCATGCAATATTGTGTTTGCGTCAGGGACAGCATTTTGGGCGCAGTACTTCTTCTTGTGTTTGCGGTGAACCTATCATTGTGCTTGTAAGACAGGCTAGATATACAAGACCCATCTGGAGTCTAATGTTGCCTCTGCAGACAGATGACGTCCCCAATGTTGCAGCGGGTATTGCCCAAGAGATAGCAGAGCGGGAATCTCGAGCAAAACATTCTTGGACCTTTGACTATTCGCTGAAGGCTGTTGCATTGGCTTCTGATAGATGCCTCAGCATTGTGACGGTCAAGCGCATGTAAGGCTCTCTATCTTCATCTTGGGTCATCTTAAGCCTTTGATTTCATAGCACAAGTCTACAGCAGCATGCATAGGTAAGCTATGCATTGAGACTTGCAGTGTTGCCAAGCACATGCGTATCTCATTTATCAATCGCCACCACCTCTTGTACTGTTGCAACAGAACGTGTGGAAACATGACAGAAGACTCTAGTGCTGGGAATGAGTTTCAAAATGCTTGTGGCTGCTTGCACAGAGCTGGTTGGATGTTCTGCACATCTTGTTTTGCAGCCGCCGCCACCTCTTGTACTGTTGCAATAGAACGTGCGGAAACATGGTTGAGTGTTGTGCAGGGAGAGGCTGTCCTTGCATGGCACAGGCCAGCCTGTTGATAGGTGATAGGGATCACCCGCCAAACCTACCAGCCATTTGGTCTCGATGCCATAATGACACACCAGCAGTGCTACAGAGCAATGTCGACGCTGTGGTTGCACATGTATCTTCTGATGCACCACCTTCATTACGATCAGCACTGCCAATGCCACTGCTTCTTGCTGTGTTGTAAGCAACTATTCAGACTGCCAATGTTTGCTGAATCTCAGTCCCCTTCGTTGCCTTCATTACAGGTGAATGCATATGCTGCAGCGCATGGCATCCAGTACGGGATGATCAGCAACATTCTGTGGAGTTGGGCTTTTGTGATGGACGGCAGAAATAATATGCAAATCTCACAGGCGCTCCGATATGATGCAGCATATCCAACAGTCCTACAGGTTGGTCTTTACAAGCCAAAACACTAGGATGTATCGGTGCATCTAACTCAGCTGCAGTTGTGTCTCATGCATTGCTGCAGTTCCAAATTGCTTTCTTTATGCAGGTTCATGCATGGATCACTGCCATGTCTTTGAAAAGCAAGACTATCCAGCCATGGGACACTCTCAAACACCATCCATTTGCTGTAGTACCAGTTGAGACATCCAAGCGTCCACAAACAAGAAGCCTCCAGGTGCCAAGTAAAAAGCTGAGATTGACCCCAGCTGCTAGCAAGCCTGCTCACCCAAAACCTTCCAACCAGGCTGCTGCTGGAAGTTCCAGCCAGGAACAACAGTCCTTGAGTGTGGCTCCGCGTGCAAATGCATCATTGCCTAACACGGCATCTCCCCTTTGGGATAGATTGTGCCCAGAACATGCTGCTCAGCAAGCAGCTTCAGATTTCTCAATTGCAAGCATACATTCTGTGCTTGCTGTGGGGACCAGCGGGCCAGTTTTCAATGCCAGGTATAAACACCATACATCTACAGTGATACACATGTTGAACCTTTCAACGACACCAGTGCTTGTGGTGTCTCTAACTTATGCGCACATGTGCGCTCTCTGATTGAGCAAGTCAATGACCGAACAGAGCTCAACTTGTGCATATGCGTGTTGATGTCTGCCAGTGATTTTTCATCAAGACCTGCACGGGCCTTTGCAATGCTCATTGGCTGCTAGAGTATGTGCTTGCCTCGGGTGCACTGGCTGCATTGCAAGTAACTGAAATCATACATCTAATGCATTACCTGAAGAGATGTGCTTATCATTCCAGGAAATCCTGTGGGCAGAAGATGGCTCTGAAAATAGCCAGTGTTGATTCAAGGAAGCACCATAGTCTGAAGCACCAAACAAGGTGCTTGATGGCTCTACGCAGCCTTCGGGGTGAGTGTGTGCCCCATGTCTTGCTCGCTGGAGCACTGACAGGTCATGTGCACGGGTATGGGCTGGGCACAACCCTATTAGCTGGGCGGCACCCTGCCCCAGGTACCAATTTGCTGTTGACTGTGTCAAAATGTCCATCGTATAAACTTGCATTGACAGCCTATTGCAAGACACGCTTGCATTGACAGCCTATTGCAAGACACGCTTGCCTGGACAGCATATTGCAACACAAGCTTGCATTGACAGCCGATTGCAAAAGAGAGATGAGTCACAATGGAAATGCTGTGATGCAGGCAACATAGCATTGTTGCCACTGGCTGAGGAAGCTCTGAGGAAAGTGCACCGCTGCAGCATCTTAGTCAATGACCTGCATCCTGACAATGTTGTGCGGGTTGCTGATGGCAATATGGCAAGGGTGTTCTTTATTGATTTCAGCCATTCAACCCCTTTACCAACTCTCGCTCAGTGTGCAGAAGAGCTGTGCAGCTTACGTGATGTCTTTTCATTGAAGGCTGAGTAATGCGCATATCTATCATGGCTATCAGCAGCTGCAGCACAATCAATTGTGGCAAGTATTTGCACATCAAGATGATAATGACCATCATCATCATATGAAATTCAATGCATGTTTGGCAATCATAGCAGCTTGAGCTGCAACTGTGGCACAGAAGCAGGTTGCATCGAATACTGTGTTCGATCCCAGTGTTGCGGTTTAAACAAGTTTCAATGGGTACTGAGGTGTACACTTCTGGGAGCAACTGGAGGTCAAAGGCTGGCAAAAGTTGACAGTTGTACAAACCAAATAGCACAACACGTCAGTTGTTCAGAATCACTTGGAGTTAACTTAACCTGCCACAAAGACATGCCTGTCATCCTGTACAAACATCAACAGCAACGCAGACGTCAAAATCAAGCATGTGCATATGAGTAGCCTAAACAACACTGCAACCATAAATGTTCACTCATTAAAAAATAAAGGAATTATTCTGCTACACAAACTTGTTATTAACTCGTAGTGCCAACACTGCAGCTTCAGACGCGTCAATAATCACTTAATCATGATTTGGCTACACAGCTCTGGCAGATATCACGAGGCAGATATGTATCAAGTGCATCTTTAACAACAGCATGGAAGCTTTCCACAGTCTGTTGTCAACTTGGCAGGGAAAGAGCTATGCAAGAACTTGATGCTGGGTCAGTATTTTCAAAATCGCAGGCTTTGTAGTCAAAAGGTTATCTCTCTGCATCAAATCTCCTGCTTTTGTTAAAACCCTTTGCATCAGGCCCAGCTCTCACTACAGTGGTCTTATCCTACTCACACCTGACTGGACACGTCACTGACTGTAGTGCTGGATCTTTGCCGCTGTGTCACGCTTGCACTGTCACGGCGCAATCTCATGCGGCCAGTACATCGGTCCAAGAAGCTGCTCAGCTTGTCGTGCAAACCAGCCGACTCAGGATCTTTGATGGGCAGTGCTTGAGCCTCTTCTTCTGAAATGTCCTGCAGGGTTTTGGTGATGAGGGTGAGCAGGTGGCCCCTCTCATGCGAGTTGCTCTCCTGCCAAGCTGCCATCAGAGAACCTTCAGGCACACACAGGCAGCAAGTGTCAAGCTGAGGGGAACAGCATAGCTTTAGGCTCTGAGGCAAGCCATTTTGAGCTCTGGAGCCTGCAAGGAGTGCTGTGCAAAGCAGCTGTCTGTTTGCATCTGCAAAGCACAAAGCTGCAAAGGACAGCGACAGCACAGCACAGCACAGCACAGCATGGTGCAGCGTAGCGCAGCATAGCACAGCACAGCACAGCGCAGCACAGCATGGCACAGCACAGCATGGCACAGCACAGCACAACACAGCACAGCACAGACACAGCACAGCATAGCAGAATGCAGGCAATAACAATTATGGACATGAAGCTGACCTGGGGGCTCGGGCGCACCGGGAACAGCACGCAGAACCTGCCTTTGCAACTCGGCATTCACACTGCGAAATGCCAGTAGCATGACAGCACAGCGTACGCTCTCAAACTTGTCCTTCCAGACTCCTTTCTTCCTGCCCAGGCTGTCAGTGCCGGCCCTCACAGCCAAGAAACCATCCCAGCGCCTCAAACAGCGCGCAGTGATGTCCTTAACAATCTTCTTAACTTCCTTCGGTGGATAGTCAGCCTGTAACATACATCGGCTTGTGGTTGTTTCATCATCTTACCTTGCAATCTGCGTTAAGCCTACCCTCTGCCACAGACCTGTGGGACATGCCATGCATCGCATTATTACAACAGTCAAGCAGTTGCTTTGGCATGACATAGCAACAAGACTGCACAATCCTGGCATTGAAACAACACTGCACAACCCTGGCACTGAATCGACACTGCACAACCCTGGCATTGAGGAAGAACCTGAGCCAGCCTGAAAACTGATGCAATCAGGAGCATAGCGCCTACCGGTTCAGGGGACTCTATGTTGTGTGCAGCATAAAGTAGGCCTACACCTTGCGCTTCAGATGCTGACCGGCCCACGGATGCCAGGCTGGAGGCTGTGTCTGACACTGGCACAGAGTCTCTGCGTAACACTTCTGTCATCTCAACTTGTCCACTGATATCAGATTGAGGGAATGATGCCCTGTCAAAGGGAAGCTTGACGGCTGGTGATGCAAAGGGTGTTGGCAATGATGGGACGTTTGATCGTGTGGTTGAGGTAATGAGTGTGGAATCATTGTTGGTGATGTCTGCAAGTGTGACGTGTCGCACCACGCCAGAAAGGACCATCTGTTTCTCTTCTCTGTGGGAAAAAGTGACAGATACCCACAGAATGATGGCAAGTGCTGGACCCAAAATGCTGCCCACAATAGCTGCGGACTTGCCTGCACACAAAGGGGAGGCTGAAAACCATTTGCTACCCAGTCCTGGTCTTGCCTATTTCTGTGTACACTCAAGCACTGCCTCATGATGTCACAATTTCAATGATGTCACAATGCCACAACATCATGGTGCACCATGTGCAAGAGACACTGTCATGGTGCTTTGCGCATGAAAGATGCACCATGGCATCTGTTTATATGCACAGAAACATGCTTGTTGTGCATTCGTATACAGGCGCACCAGCATCGGTGTTGGCATCACTGTTGAGTTTACTGGCAAAATTAGGGGCCGGAGAAGCTGGTGGTGTCGGTGAAGCTGGCGGTGAAGTTGCTGGCAAAGCTGCTGGTGAAGCTGCTGGCGAAGCTGCTGGCGAAGCTGCTGCCGGAGCTGTTGTCGGAGCTGTTGCAATTGCCTCATCAGATGCTGTTGCCACTTCTGCTGCTGATGGTAACAGAGCATTGTTGGTTGCGCCAAAATCGCTCAAGGTTTGATTGCCTGCAGAAGCACTGGACCCTTCATGTCATGGCAGAACCGACTAGGACATTGCAGTCACGACATGGTTCCAAATGGTGCAATTACAAGCAGCAAGATGGTTGCACTGATATGCTGCATAGATGACGTCATGAATGATGAGATGCACAGATCGCATGGATGATGGGATCTGGACTGGAGCTGTGTAGGGTTTTGATGTAGATGAAATTGCATGGTGCGTTCAAAAAAAATCACATTGTGGGCTTACTTGTGTTCCAGCAGGTGCCAATATTGCTCACACCGCTTCCCAGAATCAGTGCGTTTCTGCCATAGTCAGTGGCTGTGGGAGACCACTGCGCACTATCTGTGTTGCAGAAGTATACAGTTGGGTCATAGCAGCCCAACAGGTTATTGCTCAGAGTTGTCTTATTGACATAGTTCAGAGGGGGGCAGGCACAGGGCTGACTTAATGGGCACAAGACGGAGAAATCCCCTGTAACAGTGAATGTCAGCACGGTATCAGCATGGTAAATTGGGGCAAGACGCAAATGCTGCTCAGTCCATTCCTGACTTGTGATCAGCAGTCGCCTTACCAACGTGGAGACACAAAGGGTCGCTGGCAAGCCCCGAAGATGTAGAGTTAGTTGTTGTGGAAGTCATACAAGGTGCGCTTTGTTGCAAAGCTCGACCGCCTGTTTGAGCAAAACTAAGGCATTCCGTCGTCTTGGCACCTGAATGCGCGGCATCAATTTGGAAGCAGCACAGCAATTGGCGACAGGCTGTTGGTCGCTCGTCAGCCCTGCCAGAGTGAAGCCATAGCAGATCTAGACAGTGTCAGTTGCTTACTCAAGATAATTTTCAGCACGCCCATGGCTAAGATCAACGCCATGCATTCCATATGGTTATGGAAGGCCGGCTACAGAGTCTGCAGTAGCTGGCAAGCAAGTTGGCACCTATTTGAATCACAAATACGAGGACCAAGCACACCTTTCTCTCAATGCGGCACATGATGCACACCGCTGTTTCTGACAGGTACCGAGACCTTCCTTTAGTGGTTTATCCGTTCTTCGAGGACTTACTGTAACGCCAGCAGCCTACTTTTGCTTCAACTGGGTCAAATGAGCCAGTCCAACACTTGAACCGTTTTGGACTGGAATCTGGTCTGCTGTGACACGATACCGATGCGCGATTTTCATGTGCAGATGTGACTGTTGCTATCCTGTTGTGGGGCACGAAATGCTGGCACATTCAAGGTTCGAACTTAAGGTTTGAACTCAGACAGGCTGTTGGAGACCCTGAGAGACCCGGAGAGACCCGTTGCGTACTTTTTAGTTGGCCATCTTCACTATTGTGCATGTGGAGGTTTGAGGGCCTTCCAGCTTAAGCTTGCATGCTTGTTTTGGATACCTACTGTGATTGCTGCAGCTTGGCTTGTTGAGGTTCGGATCAGCAGGGCTTTTTGACGTTTGTAGCTGCCTTGAGCAAGCAGCCAGGCATTGATTGGCGCTGCTTTCTGACTCCATGAATTGGCCTTACTTGTGTCAACTGGGGGGTTTTTCCTCACTGCGGTGTTTTCCCTCCAATTACATATTGAAACTGGCAGCATTTTACAACGGTACATTTCACTTTCACATGCATTGTTGGCTGGCAGCTACTTTTTGGGGTGTGGGACCCCCTTCACACACACATACACGTACACACACGTATTCATCACATGACTGCCATGACATGTCTATATAACGCTCGTGGCAGCAAAATTGAAATTCAATAGCCACGAGCAATCAAATTGCACTAGGCGTCAATGTCAAGGATCAATTGCACTCAGTGTGTCCGGTGCCTGTGACAAAAACTTGTGCATCAAGATGCTCATTCCTTGCACAAAACGTCTTGGATGTGGAAGGCAAGAGGTAGGCCCCGTGAGCACGAACGTGTCTGTAGTCGCTGATCAAACGCTGGTGCAGGATGGCATGTTGTCGTGTCTGTAGCAAGCCAATCTTAGTTGTATATGGTCGAGATTTCTTTGAGTGATCCGCAGAGTGCCTTCGAAATCTTTGCCTCTCCAGATCTCCTTGCTGCCATATTGAGTCGTCTGGAAGAAGTACGAGATCTTCTGAGATGCTCAGCCGTCAATAAAGCTTGGAACGCTGCCACTCAAAAACTGCAGCTGGCTTCCTTGATTGTTCCGGGGACTTGCGAAGACTTTGAGTACGTAGACATCGACGGCCTGCCCAGCACAATCCAGTGGCTGCAAGAAAAGCACACACAGGGTGCTTTTGCTGGCATAAAGACCTTGACAGTGTGCCTGGAGCATGCATACTCAGGCGCTTGTCAAGACAATGAACTGCTGCAGTCGCACTTGAGGTCCATTCTGTCCATCGCTGGTACCTGGGGAACTTTGCAAAGCTGCTCCCTTAGGGGTGACTTTCCAATAGATCTGCCTGCAAGTCTGCTGCCAAAGCACTTACAGCAGCTGGACCTAGATATAGAGCCTGATCAGAATCTTGGCGTGAGAAAGCCTCCTTCCTTGTTCAATAGGTTTATGAACCTGCAGTCTCTGAAAATAGCTCCTGTCGAAGGACTTGGTGATCAAGATGAGACGGACTTGGAGCAATACGTCTTGAATAGTACCTTCCCACAGCTGACTAACTTATCTTTGCTAGATGCGCCATTGCATGTCAGCCCAAGCTATACACTTGCAACCTACTTGCCAGTGCTGACTGATCTGCACATTTGTGTTTACCCAAGGAAGGCACAGGCCATCCTTGACATGAAGACTTTGAGGTTTCTCAGCCTGACTGTTGTGTGCAAGCCTGGGGTGGACAATCACGCAGACCTGACAGTCTACAAAGACTCAAAGCTGCAGAAACTATGCATCAAAGGGTCCCGTGAGTCCCGAGTGACGCTTACCATTGAGAAGGTGGGTCTTATGTTCTGCTGCTCCCTGATCACAGTGAAACACCGGTGGGTAGAGGCTCTCAGAGATGAAGCAGATCACTTTAAATGATTTCTATATCTAGAATAGCGGACTTGAAGTTCTAGGCCTGACATTGCTGCATTAATGTTGATCAACAGTCAATATTGCTGCATCAATATATTGACATAGCTATGATGCCATTTGCAGTAAGTTTTAATGAAAACACCATTACTTCGGTGCTACACTACAAGAATGCTTGCACATTGCAGTCCCCATTCTGCAACATACAAATCCTCTCCTTGTCGAGACATCCTGGATCTGCCAGTTGCTCTGATGTGCAACATCCAGAGCAAGCTGCATAGGTGGCACATGTGGGTCTGGTTCAGGCAGTGCACCAGGCGCTGCTGACAAGTGCAGAGCTGGAAAGTCGTCTTCGATATGTATATGCCATTCGGACATCTTTGAAGCTCAATCCAATGTGTGTGTCATTGCATTAGCACGTGAAAAGTCTGCAAGCTAGGTTTTGCAGGCCCTATCTCAGAACGTCAATTCCAGCTTTCCGACATGGCAAGGGGAGCGTCTGGTGTCGGACAAGGGTACAAGAGCGCAGTATTGCTGTCCAGCTGTCGCTTCGGAACTGCAGCCACAGCAATTCGCGCTAGTCGGTCGTTGCCTGACCCGCTCTGCCGTCGCCAGTGGCTGTCGAGGTCAGGTTGGTCGCAGACCCCTTAATCCCGAAGCAATGGGCAAGAGGCCCAAAAACAGCTCCGGAAAAAAGAAGGGCAGCAAACCCAAAGCTTCAGAGGTTGATAGCTCGTCCTGAAGGCTCTGCGTTGTGTCCATAGTCACCTGTCTCATCTTTGCACAATTCGCAGGTGCCAGTCTTGACAGGAGAAGATGCGCCAATGACATCTGCAGCAGCTTCAGCCGCCCCTGTGGCACCTGCAGTGCGCTTTCTTCGTCTTGCAGCATGCACGTAGTGCCAAACTTTGCCACTACCAGTGCTCAGACAACCTGAAGTCACAGCAGCAAATGCAGTGTGATTGGCTCAATTGCAGGTCTGGCGTGCTGGCACAGATGCAATGCAAGAGGGAGAAGCCCTGGACTATGACCCATCAGCATATGATTGTCTGCATCAGTTCACCCTGGACTGGCCTTGTCTCAGGTAACCATGATAGATGGCTAATTTTGCATGCCTACCTTTGCCAGCAACACCTTGGGAGTATCCCATATTGAGCAACTGTTTGCATCTTGCAGCTTTGACATCCTGAAGGACGATCTTGGGGGCCCTCGAAGCACCTTTCCCCATTGCATGTACGTAGTGGCAGGCACACAAGCCCAGCACGCGAAGGAGAACTATGTTGCGCTGATGCGCCTGTCTGAAATCAACCAGGGAAGGCATGGCAGCAAAGCAAGGAATGAAGATGATGATGAAATGAGTGACAGTGATGACGAAGATGCGCCACCACAGATACATACCAATAGGATAGCCCATCATGGGGGTGTGAATAGATTGAGATGTATGCCACAGCAACCGGCTGTTGTTGCATCCTGGGGTGACACTGGACTGGTGCAGGTGAGATACCTGCTCACTGTGGCCAGATGCCAGGACTCAAGCATCTTGCTCATCTGGTCACATCTTGCACATAGGATTGTCACACCACTTGTTGACTAATGGCACCAATTGGGAAGCTTGCATGTGCCACAGTCCTGCCGCCTGTAGGGCTGTCACCTGAGACATGTATGGTCTATACTGTCAGCTGTGAATCTGCTCTTCCAGCCAGCTCAGGTTGTTAGGCCACACTCTGCTCAGCTGCACTACAAATGGCACCAGACAGTTCAATGTGCGTGTGCAGATCTTTGACCTGTCAACACAGCTGGCAGACCTGGCGCAGCGCAACAGGCAGAAGCCCAGCAGTCATGCCATGCAGAAGACAGTGCCCAAACAGCTGCACCGGCATCGCACAGAGGGCTATGCACTAGATTGGTCCAATCACACGGCAGGCCAGCTAGCCAGCGGCGATTGCAGCAACAACATCCATGTCTGGCAACCAACCCCTGACGCCAAATGGACCATCACAGAAGCCTTTCAAGGGCACACTGGCTCAGTAGAGGATCTGCAATGGAGCCCAACAGAGGCAAATGTCTTTGCTTCCTGTTCTGTGGACCACAGCTTGAAAATTTGGGATACACGAGAACGCAGCCGCAGCATGCTCAGCGTGAATGCATCCGACACAGATGTGAATGTGATCTCCTGGAACAGGATGACTAGCTACATTTTAGCTAGTGGGGATGAGAAAGGAGTGTTGAGGGTATGGGACTTGAGAAATTTCAATGACGGGGGCCACGTCGCCAATTTCGATTACCACAAGTGAGGCTGCACTCCCCCATTGCTCTTCTGCATGTGCTGGATGGTTTGCATGGTTGGCTGTCATAAAACCGCATGTTGTCTACTGTTGGATGTGCTGCAGCTGCCATGCAGCTTGTACACAAAAGCTTGCAGAGTGACGTAATTTCACTTGTGTGCCACAGCACAATCTCATCCGTTGTGTTTTATTTGTGTAGCTCGCAGCTTCAGTACCACGGGTGCATCTGTCGTGCAGCAGACCTCAGCAATAACATGGGACTTGTTGACAAGCAGAAACAGCACATGCAATACACAAGCATACAAAGCAACTACATACTCTGAATTTAACCAAACCTCCTGGGCATACAAGCTGAATGTGTATCCTCACTGCAGGGGTGCAATCACATCGGTAGAATGGTCCCATCACGAAAGCAGCATTTTGGCTACATGTGCCAGTGATGATCAGCTGGCAGTGTGGGACTTGGCTTTGGAGAGGGACCCTGAGGAGGAGGCTGCTTTGGCTGCAGACACGAATGCACTTGCTCCAGCAGACCTGCCTCCGCAGTTGCTATTTGTTCACAGCGGGCAACATAATATGAAGGAGGTGCACTGGCATCCGCAGATTCCAGGCATGCTTGTCTGCACTGCAGAGGATGGCTTTAATCTATTCAAGCCTGCTAATCTGTAGTGTGATATTGCACGCCCTTGGAGAAGATGCATGCAGCCAACCCACAAGTTGTGATCATGGGACTCATACCAATAAGAAAACCCACAAATTGTGTGTGATTTTTTCCAGCTGGAGGTCAGCTTACTTTTAGATTTGATGCTCGTCAACAAGTCAAGCAGCATGATAGATAGACACCGTGGTTGACATTAGATACAGATAACAGCATTGGCAAGCCAGTGCAAGGCAGCAGTTTTTGTGAAATTGCATGTGTTTTGGTCAATTTGACAGTCGACTAAAAACGCGGATCACGTGCAAGGAACGCTAATGACTCAAAACGGTTGATGTGACCTTGTGTTTTGAAGCTGTGCGATTAGCCCCTAGCGGGCAACAGTCGTTGGCATTGTCTCACATGTCGCGAAAAACATCTGTATGATGTAGCACTTCCTGCAGCTATGCCGCACCGTCAGCTGGCACCGCCTGTTCTGATCCTGTGGTCTGCTTTGGTCAAAGCAACCCTGGCCGTGACTTTGGACGGCGATTCTCTGGCTGATCGCATCGGGCGATCACACCGGGAGTTGCTGCAAAGTACCAGCACGGACTGGGAAAGTTGTGAGGCTGTCATAGAGTACGACCCTCTGTTGGATGACCCTGTAGAGTTGAACTCTCTGAGTGCCTTGTATGAGGCGACTGGGGGACAGTACTGGACGTATGGATACTACTTCACCACAGCATCTACACTATCTGGCCTGAACAGCTCGAGCAACGAGACTGCACTAGAAGCTCTTGTTCAGCGCTTTAACAAAACAACATGGTTGGACTCTTCAGTCAGCTACTGTCAGTGGTGAGATCTAGCCCCCATGCTACTCAAACGCAACATGTGCAAGTGCAGCTGTGCTTCTTGGGACCAACAGAGTCAATTGTGCACCAGGAGTCACTGCAGCACTCACCCTGTACTAGTGATATGTTGCCATTATGCATGATCATCCTGGCAGTGACAAAGCTGCATCAGCATTGCAAAGTATGTGACAGTACATGTTGAGAGCGCGGCTGTTGATTGCATGCATGGCCTGTAGGTATGGCGTCAGCTGTTGTCCCACCACACCATCGCTCTTGTCCAGTGGATGCCCAACAACGCTCTCGCAGTCTGTGGCAGTGCTTGAGCTCAATGACTTCAACCTGTCTGGCTCCTTGCCAACACAGTTGGGGGTGTTTCAGTCGCTGTCAGCATTATCCATAAGTGACAACCCAGGTGACATGCTTTGCTTGCGGCTGCCAGGCCATTCGCCATGGAATTCTTGCTGTACCTAAATCACTGCTCGTGCTTATGCAGGGCTGACAGGAGCTTTGCCAGACACAATTGATATGACTGCGCTGACAGTACTTCACGCAACCAATACATCCATGTGTTTTGTGTCAAATTGCAGCAATCCAGGTCGGGCCTCTCTTGACACAGTGAACCTGTTTCATTGCTGGTCATTGAAGTCACTTGTTTGGCAATGTGACTGTTCACCTTGCCCATCATCAGTACACCATGTGCAGCAGGCATGACGCATGAACTGCATCACACAATATTGCGTGGCAGTCCTCAGCAGTGCTGGCACTGCATGAAGACCAGCAAAATCACCCATGAAAGCCTCGCCAGGCTCACATGTGCAGATTGTTCCATATATAGCTGCTGTGATTTGCACAACATGCCAGTGATCAGCAGATGTCATTGAAGATGCATGAAAGCTGCTGTTCAAGCCATGGTACTGCTGACCTAGCATCCACAATCTAGTCGAGCAGTCTTGCAAGCCACACAGACAATGTATGCGGTGTTCAATCGTTCCTCACACTCAAGCAGTCATGCATTCATTTAGGTAATCAACCGCTACCCACATATCTGTATCCTGGCCCAAGTATGAACATTTTCAGCAGCACAGATGGCCAAAACCATTCTATCAGTTGCAGCCAGATAAAGCTGCAAACAAGGGTTGGACCAGCACCTGCCTGGTTTCAGCAAGCAGCTCTTGACCCAGACTCCTACAACTTCAACAACTGCACATGTGCTGGCGCATACCATCTACAGGTGGGACTTGCCTTTGTTGACGCCACAGTGCATTTGCACCGACACGCCTGAAACCATGATTGGTTTGGAGCCTGTGGCATGATGTCACGCACGTTGCCTTGCTGCTTTCAGGTCTGTGACATCACCTTGTGATCTGCACTGCCAGCAAGCCAACCGTGAACTCAGCACGGCATGACTTTGTGGCGTGTATTGCTTGCAGACATACAAGCTGAGCACGGATGCAACTGGAGCAAGCTGTCTGCCCAATGACACAACCAGGAACAAGCTGCTCATTGCAGGCATTGTGCTGGCTTGCGTGCTGCTGCTGGCACTCTTGCTTGCAATCATCATGTTCTGGAGGTACAGTCTCTCAGCCATCATGCAGCAGGACATGGCTGGAATCATTGCTGTGGGACCATCAATTCAAAGCATTGCCCAAAGTGTCTGCCAGGTCTTTGTGGCCACTTGCGTTGAACCTGGTCATGCCTTGTGCGATTCTGTGGAGCAGACTGTCTTTTGGGGCATAGCATGGTCTGGTTGTGTGTCTACAAATGAGTCAGCGATGGCCTGAAAGGCAGCAGTACCATGCAGCTGCGCCTGGTGTCAGGAAAGGAACCAAACGAGAGTTTGTTCTGGCAGATCAAAGAGCCGTTGATGTGTCATACATCATGTGTTCTGCAACAGCTTGATGAGTGTATACAAGTGCAGGATGGCTTTGTGGAATGAGAGAGGAGTGAATCGTTTCAGCCTTAGGTAAACTTGTAGCTATTTTGTTCTAATTTTTTCTTTCTGTTCTGTTCTGATCTAGGACTGGTGTACATACCACGTTTACCTTGCAGTCAAATTTGCTGAGCAGCCAGGCATGTTTCCCGACAACATAGCCAAACATCAAATTTCTGTTGGTTTGAAAGTCACTTTGGTCATACCTCTTTTCCCCGGCCTGGCCCCCAACCCCTTTATCTCTACTGGTTTTGTTGGGGCTTTTCCTCATGCTGGCGTGAGCCTGCTTCAATGCAGGTGCCCAACACAGCCAGGGTCAACACATCAAAATGTCCGATTTACACCATCTCTCATGCAAGCTGCTGTCTTCCAGCCAAGCAGAATTCAAGGCTGCCGTAGTTCGAGCTGAACCCTTGCTTATTGTCTATCAGCACCCAAAGACCCTGATTGACCTGCCCAGGTACCGGAACAGCCTGGGGCATGATGTGAGCAGGCTTGGGACGGCTGCAGTCAAGAGGCGGTACCCTCCGGGCATGGTGCCGGGTCAGGAACATGAGGAGATCACTCTGGTCCAGTCAGACATTGAGGGATCGACAGAGATCTGGGAGTGGTTAGCGTCCTGGCTGGCCAACAGCATGCTTGGCTTTTGTGAATGCTCAGCGATTCAGATGTCTGAGTCGCTGCCTTGTTGCAAACAGTCCTGCCCATCAAACAGCCCTGGCACAGGCACTCACACTACCCCTGTTTGGACATCATCTGATGGGGTCTATGGACCACAAGTTGGGAGTTGCTGCCTGCAAACAACATGATTTGGGGGTTACCTGTTGTGCTCACACTGCCTGTCTGACATGCATGTGTGATGCGCCACACATGGCTCCATACTCAGAGTGCAGTCATGAAGCACAGAGAAGCAAGGATATTGAAAGCGACTATCTGCCCCTGAAAGCAAGCTTCAGGAGCAGATGCTTATCATAAATTGCATATGCCTGGGCAATGCAGCGCTGCAGCAGCCAAGTGATCATTGTCACATCAAGCATGAGCAATTGCCTGAGCCAATGCTCAAGCGTGCTGCTGCCATGGCTTGCAGGGACAGTCAGGTGATGCAGAGGGCCTTGGACACGCATGACACAGTGTTGAGGGCCCTGCTGTCCCGCTACTATGGGTATGAAGTCACCACTGAGGGGGACTCATTCACCATGGCCTTCCATGACCCAGTTGATGCGGTACTACTCCTGCAACCCCCTGTAACAATAAATATAGCAACAAATAATGGTACAATAACAATAATAATAATAACAGTAATAGTAATAATGGCATTTCCAGCTCATGATGAGCTAGGTACATGCAGGACAAGTCTTGTCTCTCCAGAGCAGCCTGTCTTGTGCATCCCGCAGTATATCTAGACGGCAGCTCAAGTGAAACCTAGACAAGGCTTTGTGCAGGATGTCGAGCACACAAAAATCAGATATTGCCAACCACCTCACCATCCATGTTGATGCAATTGCGAGGAAAGGCATGAACTTCAGTCACCAAAGAGCTTTGGCTTGAGGAAGCTGGTGTTACATCTTGCTTGATGCTGCTCAGCCTTCCAACTGCTGCTGGTCTCATGTTGCTTGCGTTTACCTGCCTGTTGACACGTACCAAGTCTATTAGCATCAGCATCATTGCTGAGCAAAACAGCCTTCTGACTCCCTGCATACCTCTCTTCTGCAGTTGCAGATCTACAGTACAGGTATGTTGTAGCATCCCAGCTTGCATCAGGGTACAGAAGAGGTATTACAAGCAGACAAAGGACTTCTGAGAAATGGACCCACAATTTGGTTGAGGTCAATCCTAGAGTGGCATCCTATGCGTCCTGCATCACTGCTGATTCAGAATCAGTACTTGCTCTTTCTTGAATGTCAGTGAAAGAACTTTCTGAAGGCTGTTTGGTTCTGGGAATGTGCAGGTGCGGTACTGCTTACACGTGCAGCAGCGACTGCTGAAGGAGCAATGGCCCATCAAGCTGGCAGAGCACCATATGGCCCGCACTGTCAGCATGGGGGATATAGAGGGGGCCAGCCCGGGGGGCCAAGTGCTCTTCAATGGCTTGCGCGTGCGCATGGCCATCAACACAGGTTTACCATTCTTGGTGTGCAGGTCTTGTGCGACCCATGGAGCGGCCTTCCATGCATGCCTCCCAGCACTCAAGGGATCTGGAGGAACGTCAATCATCGTCATCAGAGGCGAAGAGGAACAGATGGGCTGCTGCAGGTCAGGCTGTGCTGAATCCTTCTCTGCAGAAGGAGCAGAACTTCCCCAACAGCATGGGCAGGAGCCATTTCCCCAGGTCAGCCCTGCCTTCCTGTAATAAACATTGTTTCTGTATACAGCCTTTCTTGTGGCATGGGTTACAGATGCTACAACACATTCTACAAGACAATAGCCCTAATTCAAATTGCAGTGCTGCAGCTTGCATGACATTCACCATTGCTGGCATGGTGGCAGCCTGCATGCCCCTCCAACAGCAGTTTGGTATCAGGTTGACCAACACAGCCTGTCATTGGCATGCAGCTTGATGCAAGATGCTTGCTTGGCCTGTCCACTTACTGTCATACATCAGTCTGCAGTGTAGATTTGTTCAATGTTGGACAGCCAAGGTAGTGGTGTGAGATCAGTAGCACAGTAACGTGACAGTGTACAAGGCGACCATCAGCCCAGCTGCTTTCCTGTTGTTCTGTGCTCATGAGAATTGGCAGGTTTTGCCAGAACCCAAATTTGGTCCACATGTCAGCTAAGACATGTGTTGACGCGAGTGCAGGCGAGCAGTGACAGTGGATGTGTACAGCATTGGCATGTTCAAATTCAAGGGAGTGATGGGGATGTATAACGTGGTCCAGGTGATGCCGTCTCTGCTGGTAGACCGCAACGAACACATACCGGCATCTCTACCTCGAGGGAAGGCAACCTGTGTGACTCGGGACATTGAGAAGCTGAGCACTGTGACAGTTCATCTGCCTGACTATGAACAGCCTCAGCTGCATGGGGGTCACAATGAGTCTCATGCTGATACTGTTCAGACCCCAGTTGGGTCTATGACCAACTCGCCAGCGACTAGCTTGCTTGGTATCATAGGTATTGCATAGATGGTTCATAGGTCACAGGGTACGTTCAACTTGGGCAAAAAGGTATGGCAGCAGGCTGGAGCATGTGTAGGGATGTGCTCAGGCATTTAGGTGAAGGGTTAGGATCCAACAGCATACTCCCGCTATCTGGATCATGGGAAAGTCAGCCAAATGTTGGCAGGTTAATCGGGTCTCTGGGAGTTCTGTTCTGTCACAACTACACCTTTGTTTGAGCAGGATGCAAACAATTAGAGTGAACTTGTCAACCACCCAGCCACTTTCCCTTCCGCTTGTCCTGTCATGTCCTCTCCATATGAGACATTGTCGAGGGGCAACTTTTGTACTCTCCTCTTTTATTCTTCCCCCTCTGCACGTTCTGGTTGCTTTTCATTCTTTTCGCCCTCTCTCTTACATCTTGTGTTTGTGTTCGGCTTTAAGTAAAGGGATTGCATACTCTGCAATATCCAGACTAGATAGTACCGTCATGCAAGAGGTATGGTCAGGCACGCTGAGTTCAATGTCGTGCTTTTGTGAGCAAGGACCATTTAAAATATGCTTGGTTGTTTGTTTTCAAGCAAAAGCTAGCACTTATCTACTTTTGATGTCAGTACCACTTTAATGGTAGAATAATTGAGGAAGCCTAGGCTAAGAGCAGATAGCTTAGCTGAACAAGCATAGTGACGCAGAGTCTGGTCGACTTCTGCACGGCCAACACATGCATGCGTACATATGTTCAAGCCTGAAGCTCATTTGCGTCAGAATTCACTTCAACAATACAGCAATCAAAGACTGCTACTCTCAGTGCTGCAAGACCCGAAAATGAAATGAAGCTGATTGCTGCACAATCAAGCACAGCATGAAGGTTGTATGCATCTCATAATATACAACATGTGCACCATCGTCGTGACATGTGATGCCCTAGCCAGTCAACACCATTGGTCAAAGTACAAACTCAGCCAGCGCCAGGTGCTAACCAGCAACGACTGACTGTGCTGTGTGTTGAAGCTGTTGCGCCAAATTAGCAGCAGCTTGCGCTCCTTCTGGATTTGTAAAGAACTGACATAAGTCACCAACCAGCATCGGTCTCAAAGGGGGCAACGCTTGCTGCTGGTCCAGCACCCAAAACACTACAGCCAGCATACTCTGTGCACACTGCTTGACAACATCAACCTGATGTTGAGGTGGCTCAGATGTGTGCACAATGGCCACAGCATGCAACAACAGTTTAGCTGCATCTTTTATGGTATGTGCTGATGTGAACACTTGCTCAGCAGTTTGCACATCCCCAGGATACTCCTGCAGCTGGCTTTGGATCTTGTGTAGATGCTCAGCAGCAATCTTGCCAAACGTCTGCAGCAAGCCTGCATAAAGCATAAGCGGTGAGCTTGCCAGCCTCTCTGAATGTCATAAAGCGCCGTCGCAAAGCCACAGAGTCTGCCTGCGCCCATGGGGTGTTGTCACTCATCACCATTCAACAGCTTCAAGGCACACAGGTGCATAATTGCATAGTCACCTTGAGCAGAGTGCAGGGGGTCCAAACCCTGGTTCGCCGCATCATTCCTGTCTTGCCACCCAGAAACTGATGCTAACCCATTTGCACCAGATTCTTCACCATTTGGCACAGACCTAGTAACAGATATGGACTGCCCGGAATGCTCATTTCCTGACCAAGATCTGTTGGTAGCCCGCTGAGCTGGTAGCATGTAGCTGCCCAGCGCCTGTCCCATATAGCTTGCACTTATGGGGGGAGCAGGGGATGCAGCTCGTTGCTGCTGCTGCTGCTGCTGCTGCTGCTGCTGCTGCTGCTGCTGCTGCTGCTGCTGCTGCTGCTGCTGCTGCTGCTGCTGCTGCTGCTGCTGCTGCTGCTGCTGTTGCTGCACACTCTCCTGCTGCCACATTGCTGGTGACGCAAAGGCATTGCTCTGATAGGCAATGGGGCCTTCAATGGGAAGACCGGGTTGAGGGGACGGTCGCCTGGCGTGGCGCAACTGCTGACCCACAAAGATTGGGTCTATTGTTGCAGACGGCTGCGCTGTTGGCGAGGCACCATTGCTGGCATGTGCTTGTAGCAAATGTCTGCTTTGCCCTTGATTCACTGATGTTGCAGCCTGCGTAAGGGCAAAACCAACAGAATATGGTACAGCACAAAGCAAGCAATTGAGCATATGACAAAGAGGCAGTTGACTTGCTGTGCCAGCAGCCAGTCTTGAGGAGTGCATGATACGTGTAACTTGGGTCTGGCCTGTGTTGTGAATGTGCACTGTACATGCCCTGTCATCGTACCACATGTGCATTGCAACAGCCACATGCCAAAGCATTATCAGCCTTGCAGATCTGTGTCATCTAAAGCATCTTACCAGTAGTCAGGACAGCATTGCGAGACAGATACTGCATATGACAAGGCCTGAATTGTGACCGCAGAAGTGGCAAATGCAGCTGACCTGGGCCAATTTGGTTGAGGGCCCGATGGGTCCTATGGGTCCAGGCCCACCCCTAGGAGGGAAGGAGGGTGTGCGCAGGGGTGGCTGCTGCTGCTGCTGCTGCTGAAGTGACTGCTGAAGCAGCTTGGACAGGCGTTGCACTTCCTCCCTGCCTTTCTGAAGGGCAAGGCGTGCCTCCAGCCCAGTCACAGCACCCACCTTCACATGAGCCACTGCGACACACATCAAACGAACTGCACATACTGCAGATAGCTCCTCCGAGCCGGCATTTTGCAGCATTTGCCTTCATGTGAGTATTCTGGCACAAAGCATTGCACCACATTCACTGTCAGCATGCAGTGATGCTTAAGAGGCAGATGGTCACAGCCTGGTGTAAGAGCAGACGCTGCAGCAGATAGTGCACAAAGCCTGACAGGTGCCCACACAGAGTTGCAGGAAGGTAGTGAGCGCCGGAAGCGCAGTCAGCATGACACATTGGTACACATGTGGGATGAGGACAAGGCTGCTTTATTGGTTTGCTGCTCTATTGTCGAACGCCTTAAACTTTTAGTGCTTAGTGTATGTTGTTTTCCCAGTTATTGTCTGTTGACTCCCCTGATGATGAGTCCTAAAGACAAAATTTGTGAATTGATTGATTGATTGATTCAGGCTGCACTGTAAGCCAGTTGCTGTCATACCTGTGTCAATCTTGGCGGGAAGGGGGAGCGTGAGCAGCATGGTGAGGACATGTGAGGCCAGGTCAGCAAGTGCTGACAGCCTTGTGGGGCGGTCTCTGAGCTTGAGGGCAGCTTGCAGGCAGGCATGGCTGCGTGACAGGTCTGCATTGCTGTGCAGGCTGCTGGACATGTCCTTCTTCATCACTGCCAGCATGTCTGCCACATCCCAAGGAGGTGCCCTGGAAATTGCCTATATGCCCAAAAGAATGATGTGCAATGCTCGTCATGTGACTGATTTTTCCAGTGATCATCGGCAGTGACAAGGTGTGTTTGGTCAGCTACAAATGCTACATGCAAGCCATAGTTGAAGGTTGATACATGGCAATGATGGCTGTCCTCGTGCTGTCTAATGTGAAACACTGCAGAGCTTGACTGCTTGTGCACATGTGCAGCAGCTTGATGCCTGTCACTTCTGATCTGCATTTGGTTTCTGATTTGCTTTCCCATTTGGTTTGACAGGTCAAGCATTACCCTGTATGATTGTGCATGCGTCTGTATTGCATAGCATGATCTGCAGCAAGTAACCTGAACAACTCAGAACCCTGCCAGCTGGTCATGACTTGAAGAGCAGACCTGTTCCCAGAAGTCCCCCATTCCAGACTGCAGCTCCCACTGCGTGAAAGGCTGCACCCCTTCCATCAAAACCTGCCACAGCTTCTCGCTCAGCTCCTGTGCAGCTTCAGCACTGCCGCTGGATGCACCACCAAGGCTGGAAGCAGACTCCAGCCCAGGCCGCACATCTGACATTCTAATGTCACCACCAAGTGTGTTGCCCATGCTAGTGGCACTGCCTCTGCCATTGCTGATCTGACGTTGCAACACATTGCCTGCAGGATTGGCACGGATTGTCTGGGTCACAGAAGCTGACATGCACCAGAAGCAGATGCATGCCAAAAGAAAGAAATGCATGGTGGGTATGTGCACCACCAGCCTGGACATGTAATAATGACAGTACAGATTGCACTGCAAAACAACAGGCAAACCAACTCAGTACTGGCACCAGGCACAGAGTGTTGATCTGTAAAGAATATGCAAAGTCGTGACTGAGTTGGCCACAGTCATGCAACACCCCCAATTGGGGTTGATGTAGGTGTATATGTACAGCAGTGACTGTGTATGACCAGCCAAAGCACAAACAGCAGAATGGCAGATGCAACCAATTACCAAGCTGGTGTACAGCAGGCAAAGGGAAGACACAGCTCACTGAATGACAACAGATGGCACAGATAGAAGTCTGCAAGGCAACAGGCACAAAGGGCGTACTGCAGGAAACAAAAGGCATGCTGTGGGAAACAAAAGGCATGCTGTGGGAAACAAAGGGCATGCTGTGGGAAACAAACGGCATGCTGTGGGAAACAAACGGCATGCTGTGGGAAACAAAGGGCATGCTGTGGGAAATAAAGGGCATGCTGTGGGAAACAAAGGGCATACTGCTGAGAACAAAAGGCATGCTGTGGGAAACAAGGGCATGCTGTGGGAAACAAAGGGCATGGCACGGACACACAGGCAGGACAGACCTGGGAAGCCCCCTTGTTGGTGCTGCATGCTGCCCACCCCAACTGGCATCCCAGACTGTGGACCCAACTGAGGTTGCTGCAACCCCACTGGGCCGGTCCCAGTTGATGGGTGTGTTGCGGGGGTGGAAGGGGCGCGGGGGTAGCCATGTGAGCCAGTGACCATGCCTCGGTGCACCATTGGTGACTCTTGCAGCCTGAATAGGCTCCCATGTATTGAAGCCTTCTGCTCCTGCTGCTGCTGCTGCTGCTGCTGCTGCTGGTAGTCTTGCAAAGCCTGCTGTGACTGCTGTGACTGACTTCTCTGGTCAGGAGGCAGTTGTTGCTGCTGCTGCTGCTGCTGCTGCTGAGTGACTTGATCTGAAGCCTGGCTTCTGTTCCTGGCTGACAGCATCCTGGAGATTGCAGCGCTGCTGCTGCTGCTGTTGTCAGTTGGGTTCCCAGCGGGCCATGGCAGGCAGAGATGTGACCCTTCACCTACCTGGCCACTGCCAGAAGCAGTTGCCAACTGCACCTGTGAGGGAAAAGAAGTTGGCGCACTTGCAGTGAGGCTGGCCAAAGCCTCAGGGGGCTCCATGAACAAGCCCCTGGGGCGCCTGGGGGATGACCTAGGGGAGTCTTGAGGGGGTTGGGAGTGTTTGACTGGGCTGGTGTCTGATGAGATGGAGAGGAGCTGTTTGTGAAGGTGAGGCTGAGCTGCTGGGAAGTGGGCAGGGCTGAGGGCTTTTAGATTGTTGGCCTGCGCCTTGAGGCCCATGTTGTTGTCCTTAGTCAGCAGCACTGCACCAGACTTGCTTGCTTCCAAGTCACCCTGCATTGCAGATGACATCATGTCCGTATCTCACCAATGCTGCAAACTGGCTGCTTGGACATAAGCAACAATGAAAGGTGACAGCAGTAGAAGGACAAGACAGGCCTGATTCAAGCTTATGAGTGCATGTAGCATGCTAGTCTGGGTAGCTTCATCCTGCATTAACTTGTGCCCATAGAATCTACAAAACTGCGCCTATGAAATTAGCATTGCGTCTATTGAAGAAGATGACACTGTGTGTAATAATGTCCATAGAATTGAACTGTGTCTACAGAAGACTTCAGATCGTTTGGTGCATGCAGGACAATCAGCAGGACGTGAGCAGTGCAGCCAAAGGGATTTGGGGTGCGGGTCCACCTGCAGGTGGGCCTCTTGCATTCTGCGCTGAATGTTCATGGCACAGTGTATGATGCTATCGTCATTCAGCACCTTCTTGCCCCTCACCCCAAACTCCTTGTTTGCCTGTACAAACCAGAAGCACATTGTGAGCTTGGGTAGACATGTGACAGGTCAACTCAGCTCTAAACAATGTTCTACACAACTGTGACAATAAGCAGCGCATACATCGAAAACGCTCAAACTGCTGAACAAGAATGAGCTGTTGGGGGACTCAATGACTCAGACCTTGCTGAGTGCCAGATGGTAGCCAGATCAGCTGCAGATTGGCAATCTTCTTTGATGTGTCAACACCACAGCATGATGAGAAGCTAGAGTACAGTGCTTTCTGTGTTACTGCAAGCACATGCCCCATGGATTCGACCAGCAGCAAAGTCCAAGGGTGCAAATAGTAAGACAGTCAGCGTGAGCAAAGCATGCAGGTAGACAATCGCCTGCTTGATCCATGCAGTTGCATGCTCATGGTCAGATACATCAGGTGCAGGAAAGTCTACTGGCACTGCATGTTTGCATGGGTGCATGCTGACCTTGACAGCATCAGCTTCAGATTGGTAGTGCAGGCAGCTGTCCTTGGTGAGCATAGTTGCCAGGCCCTTGATAGCCCGCCGCGCCAGGGGAGCCACATCCCTCTTCCCACCTGACCACCCAACAACCTCAATGGATGTTTGATGCCAGGCACAGATGACAAGCCAGCAATGCAGTTGCCAAAGCAGGCAGGCACTTTTCTGCTGTTCTGATGCCACTCATGGTTCACAAGCCACCAAGCCAGGTGCACATCAAACAAGCAGCTGTCAGTATGCAACCATGCACACCGAGCACCCGTGACTTTCTACCCAGCGGAGACTCTTGAGTAACCTGACGTGCCCTTATTCTCAAACGTTAGCATGCGTAAAGTCAGCATGTGTACAGTCAGCATGTGTACATTCAGCATGTGTACACTCAGCATGTGTAAAGGTGCAAGCCTGAGCAGGTGGGCAGGCAAGACAGACCTGGGATTCTGAGGACACTATGTTCAGCCTTCAGCTTGTCCAGTTCCACCAGCACAGCCCAGGGGACCACCAGCAGCACCTGGACCCCCGGGGTACCCGCCTGCTCGGCCGCCACTGCCCCATCCTCCCCCAGGTTGCGGTGGAGGGCCTGGATGAAGGACCAATGAGAGAGCAGCACACTGGTGTCCACCACAACAAACAGCCGCACTCCTCCTGCACACCACCCCAGGGCTTTGTCAGCCACAGCATTGCATATAGCTGCACTACTCCATGTGTAAGCTGACTGCACATCAGCTTTGAAACATGACACGTCAGACGTAACTAGCTGTGCTGAATGTATGCTGACCTCACATAGCAGCAGTGCTAGTTGCTGCTTGCAACGCTGGTTGCTTGCATATGCACACATGAACATAGATAAGGCTGCACAAAGATTATGCACTGTGAAGCATCAGCTTGATCTTATGACCAGAAAGACCAGCATCAGCCAGGAGTGATAGGGCCGCTCAGTGGAAAACAGTGTGAGTACCTGGCTTGGTGAGGGCAAAGTCCATGGCAATTGGCTCCTGCTCATCTCCAGCCTGTGCATCCACACAAAAATGTTGGCTCAGAGTGGCATGTGCATCAATGTAACAAAATGCGAGAGCATAGCTGGCAACTCTGATCTGTAGTGATTAGGCTTCGTATCACGGTCCGCTAGTTCACCATAGATGCATTTTGTTTTGCTGCCTGAATGGCATGTTTTGTTGCAAAGAAAGGTCTTGCCTGCCTCCACAGTGTTGCAAGCATTTGTTCATCTGGCCAAGCAAGATGAGCTCATACATGCTTATTGATGCTGATTGTTGAGGTGCAAAGAAATGAAGTAGCAGATGACCTGATGACCATACAGCAGCATGGAGATGGTAGCATGGCCAGCTGCAGTGTCCCATTCCCTGCTATCGTGCCGAGCAGCTTGCAGAGACTCAATCAGCTGCTCTACTTCTTCCTCTGCCATGACTACGTCACCGTCTTTGTCCTCATGATCTATCAAAGAGCTGTCTTTGTCCTCATGATCTATCAAAGAGCTTTGGGGTTCACTTTGGGCCCCAGTCGAAAAGGCTTGCCCTGCGTGAAGTTCTGCATGCATCGTGACCAGCATCAAAAGCCAACAAAATGTGGAGTGCTGATTGACTTTATGTATACGTGGTTTCAATTGTAGTGCATTTGCATGTTGCATTACTTGGGCAAAGCGGCAGCGGATGTTGCAGAACTGTGAATGCAACAAACAGACAGACAAACCGCAAAGCAAGCCCCTTCATACAAGGCTTGCTGGAATTTCAGCACACTGTAGTTCTTCAATGGCTACAGCTGTGTGCTAATGCTGGCTATCAATACTGACCTTGACACAGAACCTGGCAGCACTCAACTGCTAACTTCAAGGGCAGCAAGCAGCTGGAGGGAAGATGCAAACAGAGGTCACTGGTAGCAGCCAATGCATCTGAAGGCATGCAGCTCAGTTGCTGTGCAGACAGCATCTGCTCATTGCCCTGCAAGCAGAAAGACTGAGCACTGCTTCAAAAACACAGTCCCTTGGATTTTACGGCTAGATATGCTGACCTGTGTGTGATTGTGAAGGCAACAGAAATATGTATCTCATATGCATACTTTCAGTCTGCAACCACCAAGCCTAGAGTCTGCAATCACCAAGCCTAGCAGCAATCTGTGTATCAAATTTGAGCTTGCGTGCATGTACAACCTTGGGCCATCCCGCTTAAGAAGCTGTTTGAAGCTGCAGTCATGACATTGCAGAGCTCACTCTTAAGCCAGAAAATATGATGACAATTCACGTTGCATGTTTTACGCCAACTGATGGCAATAGCTGACCTGGTGCTTGAGCTGCCACGCAGCTTCAGCAATGTCTTTGCTGGTCCAACCAGCGCTTTGTGCGTGTGCAGCCGAGGCATGGTAGAGAATTTGCAATACAGCAGTGCAGCAATCTGAGGGTGAGCCTTGCAATGTGACATCGCAGATTGAAGTATCTGTGGGTGATTGTTCCACCTGTAAACAACAGCGGTGCTCAACAATGGGTGAAAAGGGGTCAGGTGCTGCAGTGTAAGCGATAGCCTACCTGCAACAGTGCACCAGCAAGCTTTCGCTCACATATCAATGTCCCAAACAACTTGGTTCCCTGCATGGTCCAAATCATGCTTGACAGCAGATAACAAAGAACGGAATGGCGCAGCAGGGCATGGCATGTTGCAATAACTCACAACTCCATGAAACAGTCGTAGAGGCGTCGGATTAGGTTGCATGGGCAGACTCTGTTGCCCGCCAGCAGTTATCACACCGATGGCTGACACAGTCCTGTCATCGACCTCTGTGTCCTTGCGACCTGACTGTTGGTGATTTCAGCTTTGCCTCAACAAGTCAGATCGTGACATAGCGAGAGCTCGATCCAGAGCCGCCGAGAGGCCACTGGTTTACGTTGCGCCATCGGAAAAGATATCCAGGCTCGCCGCTGACGCCAAACGTAGAAGCCAGCCGATGACGGAACAACAGGCAGTGCAGTGTGCGTGTGTGTGGGCGTTATGTCGATTGCGAGCAACAATCAGCTTCTCGGCCTGCCAATTCGGAGCAGGCTTTTGCCCTGGATCACTTCATTGTGACAGCAGCATCGCTTGCAACATGCGAGGTTTCCGCACTCAAGCCCAAACATACACGCCCCCCCATGCATCAAACAGAGATCAGCCCTCACGACAAGCGCGGACGTTGGGGGATCTCGAGTACTCAAATCTCTACTGGAAGGTTGGCCTGAGAAGTAGCTGCTCCATTCATTCCGGTTAAGGACTTGAAGCCTATTTGAGCTCTGCAGGTCGAGCTGCAAGGTGCAAACCAAACACTTTCGTATGACCGATGTCCAGCTGAAACATCAGCCGATCTGGATGTGCACAAAGCGCCTAACACGGTACGCGCATGTCAAGAAGTCTGCAAAATAGGCTGCGAGGTTTGCTGGGCAGCATATTACTGCTGCTACATGCATGCAGACAGTGCTGCTATTTTCTGGTGCATCAAATGATGAAGATGCAGAAGACCTGCTGGACTGGTTCAGGGAAGAGGCATGCACCAGCAATGAAGCGCTACAAAGTGACAGCGACAGTGGGTGTGTGTCTTGCGCTGTCACGCCAGTCTCTTTGCTCACAGCAAGTTGAAACCTGGCATTTTGTGGCATTGTGCACAGGCCCTGCCTGAAGCTGCCAACACATATCAGCAAGGAGCAGCGTGCACACTGGCACAGACTGGCAGAGCACAAAGGTCTCACATCCCAAAGCCAGGTGTGGAAGCTGGATCATGCTTAACTGCATAGCTACTTCTGTCACCATGGCACAGAGAATAACAGCAGTGAAACTTGACATAAACAAGATCCAAGTGGCTCGCTCTCAAATTCCTGTGCATGCCACAAAGATGACTCTCTTGACACTCTGTGGTCCCTCAGGGAGTGGGAGCAAATCGCCGGCTGCACATCATGTGTCCAACAGCAAAGCAAAGCAGCTTAGGCCTGTCAAAGAGAGCAAGGCAGGTATGGGAGTGGTGTCAGGCGGAAGGTGGTTGCATGTGGGGCATCAGCCAGGGTGAGGTTGCAGCCATGCTGCAAGAAGGAGGCCAAATATCCCCCGATGTACAGCAGCTGATTGACAGAAGGTTTTTGCTGCTTAAAATGTCAATCTGCACCAGATTTGAATGCAAGGCTGCATCAATGCTGTGCTTTCAACTTCATTCTGTACTCGTCTAATGCACAGTAGCCTGCGACTGTGATTCACAGAGTATGCTGCATGACATACTTATACATGGATCCATGGGTTTCAATATGCATTGCAGAACAAATGACAGGTTGCGTATCACTGGCTGAAAATGTAATCAGGTAGTACTGTCCTTGGCTGCAGGGAGAAGGGGCAGCACCTTGGTCAGCTTCTACAAGACAGGAAGGCTGATGCTGCTCTTGAGATGTTGTCAGCTCAGCCTGCTCTGGTGTGGGTGCGTGATGATGAAAGCGGGGGTTATCCTCTGCACATTGCTGTATGGCATGTAGGTCCACTCTCTTGCAGCACTTCTGCTCTGCTCTTTTCTGGTTGTCTGAAGTTTCACATGTGCGGCTTTGTATTTGCAACATGTAGGAAGCAATTGTCATGATGGCCGCGCCTGCCTTTGGGAACTCTAGGGCGTCATATTCTGCGTCTATCAGTCACTTTGGATCTCTGCTGGGTTTCCATTGCCCAAGATGAAGACGTATGTGCAGAACCTGGTGTCAGTCGTGACACATATTCTGGCAGTGCCCAATGTGACAGAGCAGCGGGATGGGCGGCGTGACACGCCCCTCATGCTGGCGCGCAAACGAGGGCTTGCCGGTCTTGAGCAAGCACTTCTTCAAGCAGGAGCCAATGATCTTCCCAGCTCCAGTCCATCTGCAGGACGCACTGCATGGTGTGCAGGTAGGTCACCTGTTTATATTGCAAATGCAATAGGTATTGGCTCGCCACCATCTGATTGTGGTAATATGACTCCTTGTGATCAGGTTTCAGACTACAGCTATCTCCACACATCAAGGAAAAGCATCAATGCAGCAGCTTCGGTCACATGTCTTGTGCTTTTCCACCACCTCGGAGCCTGTTTACAGTCATTTAAGGTTGTGTCCTTGCAGGGCAACATAGGCCATACAGCTCTCATACTCAGCCAGCAAGGAATGAGCCCAGTAGCTCCAAAAGCTATGGCCGTTCCCTGCACTACACTGCACCTGCTGTTCAAAAGCCGCCAGGACTGAGCAAATCTGTCTTGCCAGACAGACCACCAGGTTTCCCTTGATAGCGCACCCCAGCCTGTGTACAGAGACCATGCAAGGCTTTGACTGATTCTGAGCCTTTGGTATCACACAATGCTATTGTGATTGATTGACACATCTGATTTCCAAAAGGTAGTTTTGTCTTTCCTTTGACGTGCTTGCTTCTCTCTGGCTCACATTCAGCAGCTTATCACCCAGCTTAATCGCAGCTTAGACAGCATGCTAGCTGCAACCTTGGTCTCACTGAAATTGAAAATCATATCATTCAGTGACTCACGCACTTCAAAACAAGATGTGACATATGAGCCCCTGCTCAGAGACGAGTCAAGAATTTCAGACATTCTGCTCAAAGACCTGCTGCCTGTGCTGTGTGTACGCGACTAAATTCAAAACACATCCAAACGGGATTCTGGACGGCGGCATTTGACGAGCAGCAGCGGTCATGGTCTGCAACCTGTGCTTGCCAGCACGAGCAGGTCGTCTGCTAGCACGTCGGTGGATTGCAGTTGAGGCCGAAATCATAGCCCAGGTGCAGCATGGATGGTATGTTGTCTGATGACACGCAGTGCGAGCAGGACGAGCTGGCGGATCTGGTGGACTTCGAAGCCTCAGACGAGGAAGTCTTGAGCAGAATCGAACACTGTGTCTCAGCGTTTTTGGATGAGCTTTCTTTTGGCAGACTGCAGAGCATACAGACGGTAGGAACAGCAAAAAAGAATTGCAGCGCCTTTCTACAGGCTCCCTAAGGGCTTGTTCAGACTGAGGCTGCAGTGCAGGTGTCTCGAGAAAGCAGCAATGCCTACCTTGGATCAGGTACAGAACAGATCAGGTTGCAGCAGGCTGTGCAGACAAGATCTTTGACTTACAGACAGGGTGAAAGCGCTTTCCACTTTGTACGGATCTTCAAAGTCCTGGAGGTGGTACATGAGCTGCTCAGGTCAGTGGGCTCTTAGCAGGGCCAACAGGTCTCTACAAGTGTGCTATGCTGCAAGTACAACATGAAATCCATTGCATTCAGGACTGGAAAGCAAGCAACACAAAGGGACTTGTATTACAGGCTCTTGCACCCTCCAATCTTCAGCACAACTAGGGTAAATTCACACTGCATCAGCCGCTGCTTCTTTCCCCTATTTTGGTTGACTCCACCATCTGTCACAGAGTGCAGGATGTTCACGAGGCCATTCAGGACACAGTCAGCCTTTTGAGGGTCCCAAGGTCCTGCCTGAACATCTGCTGCAGTAGCAGGGGTGCTGTCAGTGGACTGCTGCATATTCAGGAGCATCAAGATGGGCCGTGGATTGATTGCTGCGCATCAGGCTGCAAGACTCTACCAGGCGACTGCAATGCCATTCTCAACTACTGCTTTCAGACAACAGCCCAGTACATAGTGGTGGTGGAAAAAGATGTAAGCACAGCCAGGACATGTTGATCCTAAATTTCAACTTTGATGCACAGTACATGGCGCTACCCTGCCTAGACAGAGTTAGCTGACTAGCAAGCCCTCCACTAGAGCCACACCAAACCGCTTACAGAGCTATTTAATTTGTTGATGCAAAAAGCAGTATCATGTTCCAACACAGTGAACACGCTGCAGGCCATCTTTCAGAGGCTGGTGGAAGATGGGTTCTGCAACCTTGCCCCCAGCATCGTTGTTACTGCCAAAGGCATGCCAGACCTGTCCACAAGGGTGTTTCTGCGGCAGCTGCATGAAGCCTTTCCACAGCTGCCTGTGCTGGGCTTGGTTGATTGGAACCCTTCAGGCAAGTCCTGAAGCTTAGAAATGCTTTAAACCCATGACAGCAGGCCCTGCAATCATATTCAATCACTGCCTGCTATACATCAGCTATGGACCCCTCAGGTGTGGCCATTCTTGGGGTTTACAAGTGGGGCAGTGTACGCATGGGGCTGGAGTCTCCCAGATATGCAGTGCCCAATCTGATGTGGTTGGGCGCATGCCATGACATGCTGGAGGGCGCTGATGAAGAAGTGTGGCAGCCTCTAACTGACAGAGACAGAGCAATGATAGGCAATTTGAGGAATGGCGTTCTGCAGCACAATGATGCATGGACGCAAGAGGTGGATCTTATGGAAGAGTGGGGCAGTAAGGCAGAGCTGGAAGCTCTGTACAACGTATATGGCTTTGCAGGTTTTTCAGACATGTTGGCCCAGCGTGTCTTGCAGCAAAAGTACCTGCAGTGACCTGGGCATCACTTAGCAAGCCAAGAGAGCAATCTGCTGCAACAAAGTCGAATGAGCTTCCTGTTGGCGAGCTTATGGCTCATGGCACAAAGCTTTGAGGGATGCAGGGCATATGCGTACATATGCTTGAGCAAAACACTACAGCAGCAGAAATGAGACGTCATCTGCAGACTTTCTAAGCCAACCACTCCATTTGCAAAACTTTGTCAATTAACTTCTGTCCTGCTCAACGGTGCTGCATTTGAGGGAAACGCTTCTTGATACGTGGCGCCTGTCTGGTATACTTGCATTTTATGATCAAATATGCTAGCTGTTATCAGTACCATCTGCGCAGGACTGTCAAATAGTTTGGGTGCCGAGGCGGCAGAGCCATTGTAACCTCTCAGAGTGCCAGGGTTTAATCTGACCATCTGATGCAGATCAGACATCTGGCAAAAACCATATCGGATTTATACCACTAAGGAAAGACCATATTGCCAGATACCACTAAGAAAAAGACCATATTGGTCTTCATTTGTCTGCTGCAGATTTGCTCAAACCCTAAATTGTTTTTCATGATTGACCTAACAATAAGTCCGATACGTTTCGGAGACTCGTTTTTGTGATCCTTCCTGTTTTCTTGACGTCGTGCAGCGCTTTTTGCTGACATACAGGTACTAGGTAGCAAACAGCAATCTGCATCGAGGGCTTGCTCAGTTTGGTGCTCGCAAACGACCTCCACTTTTCCAGTGATCTGAGTGCGCAAACCTCTCTGGCGGGCGTTGCTAACGTGACCTGTTGCGTGATAACCCATCCGTTGATGATTGTCGTTTTACGGGCTTTTAACCGATAGTCCGCTGCCGGTATTGCGTAGAAATGCGGGTTGTCCGGAGTTTGGTGCTTTTGTTTGCTGCAGTTGCGTGCGCTTCAGCTCACAGTACAGGTAGAGGGAATGCTTTGCCTTGCTGCACGCACTTGACAACCTTTGCGCTGCTTAGCTGATATTAGTGTCATGCAAGCATGACGTTGTTGGCACAGGTGCTGCAAAGAGACGACTAACACAGGACACCACTCCTCTGCAGTTCAATGTTACATTGGGAGGCCTCTCCGAGATTAGCTCAGATCAAGCAAGTCGCATCCAAGCAGCTTTAAGTTCCAGCCTTACACAGCCAGAAGCAGCTGATGTCGCTGTCAGCTCAAACACAATAGTTCAAGACGACCAGCTGACCCTGATCATTCTGGTCTATCCATCTTCTGATGCTGATTCAGCAACACTACAATCAGAGCTTGAAGCAGTGGCAACTGGAAACCAATTTACAGACAATCTGAGGGCAATGGACATCCCAGTGACCTCTGTGACAGTGAATAGTGTCAAGCCTCAGCCTGCCAGCCAGAGTGCTCAGCGGGCGCCTGTTACAGGGTCTAGTCTCGCAGGTCTAGGCTTCTTCCACACTGCTCTCTCTGCACTTGCGCACTCTTGCATGCCATTGCTGATCTAGCATTCACGTGCCACATTGCTTTTGCAAAACATGTGTAAGCTGCATCATTGAAAATGCTCATTAGTGTGTATTGAGGCTCCACGTGTGCATGAGGCTCCACAGGGTATGGCATCGCTACTTAGCATCTACACAAGTTTGCACTAAGCAGTAGTGCAAAAGCTGGAGAGTACCTGGTCAGCTGCAAGCCAACTACACATATGTCTGCAGGTGTCCTTGCTGTGATTGCTGTCGGAGTCATTCTTGTGGGGGTAGCTGGGGCGTTTGGTGTAAGGAGTCTGTTCCAGATTCGGGATCAGATGGCCAAGGCCAAAGCAGGCTACAGCACAGTTGAGCTGTCAGACCCACATCAGACCATGGAAGCTGGAATGCTGCCAGAGGACTCATCACCACGACACAGCCCAATGGCTGGCAGATCAGGAAGCCCAACAAGGGGAAGAACGGATGAGAAACAGCATTAGCAACAGTGCAGTCACATTTTAGTTTATGACTGTCAAGGTTTTGGCACTTCATGTAAATGCAGTCTGCATGGACTGTCCGCTGACAAACAGAGTTGTCTACAGCTATGACTTCAGCACAGCTTGTCCTGATTGCACCAATGCCACATTACGTCAAGGTATAAAGGTGTGGTTCAAGTTGATTTCAACAGACACCAGAGATGTCAAATCAGCCAGATAACGCTTTGTCAAATTTGGATGTATTACTTCCTGTACAACATTACATTGAGTTGCACAACAGACAACTTAAACTACTCCACTGCTAAATCAACGTTGCATAGCTGTAAACTACTAGAATCTGTGTTGTACATATACCGATGTCTTGTATAGAATACATTAACGTTGACCACCAGCAGCAGCAAGGTGTCAATCAGAAACGCTGCTGTTTCTCAAATTGCTCCTACACATCATGTCAAGCAAATTGAGTGGCACGCACAGGTGCACCTGCTAGATGTGCAACCACTTGATGGACAAAGCCCTGCTCTTTCGACATATCAAATGGGTCGGCTGACCCTCATGTCTTGCTCCTATTCACTAATACCTTGCCACAGCTTGTTATCATATAGTGGAGACTAAACTTGCGCCATATACCAACGTTAGCGAACGAACCCTTGATATGAGACTCCCGATGATTAGATGCAGGCATATATCAAACAAGAGGGTGGTCCAGACCTGATGCTGCAGCCACTGGCTGCATCATCTGAGGCTCAGATTGAGTGTGAGCATACTGTGCATGGACAGGCTGAGGAGCAACTGACGGCCATGGCGAATGCCTTCTACGTTTTGGATACACACGTCTATTTGAGGGCACCTGAGTCTGCCCTTGAATCCTGTTTGGCTGCTGCTGCTGCTGCTGCTGCTGCTGCTGCTGCTGCTGCTGCTGTTGAGAAGGTGTGGGCACAGGAGAGACACCATATGAAACCATCTTCTGATTTGCAGCTGCTCCAGCTCTGATAGCAAGAGATGAGATGCGTTGCTGCAGGGTTGACATGCGCCGATCACTCCTCTCAGACTCTACTGCTAGCTTCAGAGCATCCCAAGTGCCGACCACCACCACTAACTGCTTAGCCCTTGTCAAAGCTGCACAGCACAAACAGCTTCCTTGACATACATGGCAGCAACAACTGCTGACAACAGAGTGCGCTGCCTCAAAGAGTGTGCCAGTAAGTACACATGATGGTCTCATAGCCCATCACCAGCTGACACCCGGAGAGCTACAACAGCGAAAAGATGCTCTGATTTTAGCAGATCCTGCTTTTGAATACAAACTGTTGACAGGCAGGTAGGGGCATGACATGAGATCTGTTGCAGGGCCAAACACTTTAGAAACCACAGCCAATCCATCGATAAGAAGATTACAAAAAAAGTGGAAAAAGATTTTAGTGATTTAGTGATTTAGTGAATAATGTATGCAGGCACAGCTTGTCCATTTGTGCATGATTTGTTCCAGGCAAGAACGATCCTCATGTCACCAGCATAGTACCATGATCCGATAGCTAGCCATCACACAGGAAACAAAGCATGGTTTGGTCAGGATCTGCTCTGCTTCACAATCTGACTGTTCAGATGCTAGACCAATCAACTGACGTAGACGACGACAGCTGCACCGCCTAGTTGTCTTGAACAGACAGACAGCTGCACCGCCTAGTTGTCTTGAACAGACAGACACAGGTCAGGCAGGGCCCATGCAGCAGCACACATGACAAAAACGACCGCAGACATGCAGGTTGATTGCTGTACACTCTGCAAAAGTTGATCGTGACATCTGAAGGGCACCCACCTGTGTAGAGGAGGCGCCGGGTGAGCAGGGGGCGATGATTTGGAGATAGTACCAGCACCACCACAGGGCATTCACTGCCCTGAGCCTTGTGTACAGTACTGGCCCATGCCAACTGAATCTCACTCAACTCCACTCCCCTGTATGCTACTTCCTTATCTGCATTGGAACCAAAAAATTGTATTACTGCAAATCATACATCTCAAAGGTGCAATTGTTACAACGGTGTTCTCATTGAAAACTTACGTTTCACCACATATGCAGTTGCAATGTGTTTGCCCCATGCAGGCCATGTGAGTCAGCTTGACAGCAGCATCGTTGTTGTATATATGCAGCATGCACATGGGATCAGACTGATACAAAAAGGTCAGTAATAGTGCACCGTTGCAACGTCCTAGTGGCATCTGATGAGGCAAAGCAGCAATCAAAACACAGCACTCCGATAGATGATGGCATGCAACATATGTCAGTCCAGCGCATTGAACAAAGATTCTTGCCTGGGAACTTGACTACAAGCTCTCGCTCAGCCTTATCAACTCTAGCCACAAACCCAATGTCTCCATTGAAGACATCCTTCTGGTAGTTGTTGCTGGTCTGAATGACGCGGTCTCCCTGCCTCATCACACCAGCAGAGCCATCAAGGCTGCTGTCACCTTCACTGGATGATGCACTGCCCATTCTGCCCAACAGGAGTTCTGCCTTCTTGGGGTCAGCTGGGTTCAACAGGGCCTGAAGAGCTGTGTTGAGCTGGTTCACACCTGCTGCTGCTTTTCGCATGGGAGACATGACCTGAAGCAACCAAGAGCCAGCATTCCATCAGCATGCATGACCCAGAATGTTATCTGCTCTGGGGTGTCACATGATCTGACTTGCTGCTGGCTATTTTTCTCTTTCAGTGGAATGCAGGGTGATCAAGCGCAGAACAAACCCACCCTCATGTCAGGAGACAGCACATATGCTTGCATGCATGCAGTGTGAAGAAGGCGTGCTCTCACCTTCAAGACCAAGCTTGCTAAGCTGCTGATGAAAGCAAAGCACCTTGCTTGAATTATGCCTGGTGTGATGCAGTGCCACACCATACATTCACAACAAAAGTTTGCATGCATTGTGTCTCTGCCTTGCTGCACTGGCAGGCAGCATCAACAGCATAAGCACAGCAGGACTGACAACGGCATGAAAAGCCTTGCTTGTGGCCCAGCCTTCAGTGTGCACACCTGAACATCTCTGCAGACATCGTATCGACGGATGAGGTGTGTGAGAGCCAGCTGCACTCCCTCCCCTATGAGTGGCACCGGCACTGCCATCATCACAGCATCGCTCCCAATGCCGCTTCTGTACCTGCCCTCCTGCATGCAGCCAACCCTTTCAGTGCTGCTTGCTGCAAAGAGCACAGGCTTGGGACAACTCCAGCTGAAGGATGACGCGTCAACAGTTACAACTTCAGCTTGCCAACTTGGCAGTGTCTGTTTGCTTTGTTGAATGCATGCAGAAGTTGCTGGCTGCTTAAATCACAATAAACAGTCAGCACAAACTGCCAATCAGTAGCAAGCCACCGACATACAGCTGTGGCTGCTGCAAGCTGAAGTGCCATGCAAGGCTCTACTACATGCATGGTGCTGACTTGACTGGGGTTCCATACATGCTGTTTGCACACAGTGAAGAGCTCACTGCCACCTTTATAGGACAGACAGAGGCTTGCCTTGACATGAGTGGGGTCGATGGTTGGCAGGCCCTGGTGTACAGCCTGAAAGTTGCCCCCATTGACAGCATGAGCTGTGCGTACGATGCCGCTCTGCTGTGCTTGTCTGAAAATTTCCCTGAGATCCACGCCAGGGATGACTCCTGACTGGATGGCGTCTGTCAGCACCTTGCCTGCCCCCACCGGCGGAAGCTGGTCCACATCACCTGCACAAAGCTTTTTTTGTTGGCAGCATGCAAGTGGAGCCTGCAAGCTGTTTGGTGAGGAGAAAGTTGCAGTGAAGGCCAAGGAGCTGGCTGAGTTCCGAGACTGGCATGTGATCCTTGCTGCTTGAAATTGAAGAAACTGTGGTACAGGATTGACAGAGTACATACAAAACGTATGTTCTGTTCACATTGCAAGCAGTCAGGCACAGAGAAAGGCAGGTGCAGCTGTGATGAGGGAAAAGCAGCCCTATGCAACCATAAGCGGTACCAGGACGCTCGTGGCAACTGGCATGTCCAACACAGGCAGACATTCTTATAAAGTCCAATCAAGTGAGGCCAGGCAGGATGTGGATAGGAGTTGTAGGCATAGCAGAGCAGGAGTCACACTAGACTAGCTGGCAGGTGGGAGTTCAATGGAAAGAACAGCTTACCAACAAAGACAAGCTGGCAGTGAGAGGGCAGAGCCTGCAGCAGGGCAGCAGCCAAGGGCAGATCCAGCATACTGGCCTCGTCTATCAGCACTGCATCCACCTCATCCCAATCCTCTTCTTCCACCCCTGCCTCATCCAGCTTCAGGGGATTCTGCTCATTGAAAGTGAAATGCCCTCCAGATGCTAGATCAAGCTTGCCACCTGCTGTTGATCTGGAGGAGTCGGTGCTGCTGTGGCTAGGCACCCACTTCAGCAGGCGGTGAATGGTTGCTGCCTGCATGCCTGAGCTTTCTGCCAGTCGCTGTGATGCACGCCCTGCACACCAACTCACGCTGTACAGCCTGCCATTTGCTCCAGGTCATGACCATGCAGAAAGTTTGCTAGTCTGAAAGAGACGCCCAGTTCACAGGGAAGATCTCAACTTGGGAACGCTTGGGGACTAGCTCTCGACTGATTACAACATAGGGTGTCGCGTACTTGCAATGGCAACTCTAGAAGACTTGAATGAATGTTACGTGCATCTCTGCCTGCACCATCTTGGCGGAAGGTCTATGCTGTGTGTCAGTCTGTGTATGCCAAGTGTCGGTCACCCGCTTGCATGCACACTGTATTGCACGGCAATGAGCAGACATGTGACATGATAGAAGAGGCATGCAGAAGGCAACGGCAGGTCCAACCTGTGGGGGCACACAGTGCCAGCTTCTTGCCAAGGCCTTTCCACAGGTCCACAATGTACTTGGTGGTGGTGGTCTTGCCACAGCCCGGGCCTCCAGTCAGGATACACACAGGAGCTGTGGCAGCCTGCATCACCGCTTGCCTCTGTCCCTCTGATAGCCTCAGTTCTCTTCCTGCATGCTCAAACATACAGTGTCTTGACTGTCTACGGTTTGCATGTACTGTGTCAAGTGTCAGAGGCAAGTGGAAGCTGTGCAAATTTGCAATATGTTGACACAACCTGACTCGCAATCAACAGGTGTGGTGGCTGTCATGGAATCTCTTTGGGGCGTGTTGACAAGGACTGCACTATGCTTGAGCAGTTGTGGCCTGTCAATCTGTGTGCGTGCCAGGTGCAAGCTTATAGTCGGCAACACAGATTGTGAGTCATGATGTGCTCAGCATGTGCAGGTACAGCTACCTCACTGTGCAACGGCATCAGGTACCTGTGCTGTTGCGAGCCATGAAGTTGGTGATCTGTTGAGTGTTGACCGCCAAGGGAGGTCTGCCCGCCAACTCAGCCAGCTTGCTTGCTACCTTTACCTGCACTCATGAGTAAACATGTTGCTATACCTACACCAGTAGCATCTGCAACGACTGCTGCAACAAAACACCTACTGGGGGTTCAACCAGTCCCTGAAGATTTACGCATGGTGCTCATTCTTCCCAAGTGAATTGACTTGTGCTGTGCAGGAAGACACAACACAACCAAGTGGAGGTGTGATGCGCAGCAAGGCAAAGTCCATTTGTCTTTGCGATGTGCAGCAAAGATTAGCAGGCCTGTACCAGAGATGACCAACCTCAGTCAGCACTGGAAATCTGAAAGCAGACAGACAAAGCGCACCTCAGCATTGAACATGGCTGGTGTGTAGCAGCGAAGAGGTGCATTCCAGTCAGGAGTGGGAGAGCAGGCGTCCATAGGTTGGCTGCTAACATTCTCTACAATCAGCTTGCCATTGTTGAACATATCCTGGGCGACCTCCTGCAGGGCAGGGCCGCTCCAGGCACGCCCTGCACAACACACAGGCACCATGTCAAGACACCATGCAAGCTAAGATGACATCCCACCAAACTCTGTGCAGCTTACACATGCTGTTAGCTTCTACTCTACAGCACTATCATCAAAATCCCCATGTAAAAAATAATTTGCCATGCTTCACTTCTAGCCAATTCATGATTTCGCCAATCCATCTATTGAGTCAGATACAGGAAGATTCAGCAAAGAGCAGACTGCCAGGTGTGCCCTCAGCACAACTTCACAATCACCAATATTGGTCTGATGCTGACCCTCCACATCTGAGCAGCTCAATGCACACATCGAAGGCCACAACACACTTGTGAGGCAGCTACTGTGTGTAACCAAGCTGTGATGTTGCACCAACATGTGGCAAGCGAAGGGACTGGCCTGAGGCAGACATGAGCTTGAGAGCATCTGGCTGCAGCTGTTCCCAGAGCATGTAGGTGTGGCCGTTGCTGCTGGCAGCATGAGCCAGAGCCTGGTGCATGGCAGAACCTGCTCGGCTGGGCAATGCAGGTGATGTGCCCAACAGCGTTGCTAGCTTCTCTGCAACTCTGCAGCCAGTACAGCAAGCCTTTGTGCCATGCGTTGTCTGAACAAGGCGCAAGAGTGATCTCAAGTAAAAGTTGCACAGGATATGCAGAAGGTGTTGGAATGGTCTCGTGCAAGTTGCATATGCTGCACTTCTAGATCCACATTATTTGTGGTTACAAGGGCATTGCTGGCTGTGAGTAGTGAGCAGGAAGTGCCTGTTTGAGTGAGCTGCTCATCAGCTGTGTAGTACCTGGTCTGGCAATAGGACAAAACAGGATGGTGATTACCTGAAAGTAGAGGATGTTGAGGCATGGGTGAGGCAGGTGTAGGGGTCCTGCCTCACCGCCTCCTCTGTGCTGCTGCTGTACTTGAGCACCAGCTTGTGAGCCATGGCACCAGACACACCGTGCTTCTGCAGGAACTCCCTGGCACCTCTGTCACCTGCAACCAGGCAGCACCCGCTGCTGCACATTGCAGCAAGGCCAATTTGCCAGAGTAAACACATGTTTCGAGCCGGGTTTTGGGTTGTGACATCAGCAACACATCATTTGAGCAGAAATCCCCAGTGCTCTCACAGTCAACAGCAAAGATCTGGGAGGCAGACTTGCTTAGCTGCATGGTGCACCAGCAACAAATGGCGCGCAGTGCCTGTCAAAATAACATGGCACACGTGCATGAACCATGATGCTTCCTTCTGATGAGTAGTGCAACCATGTTGCTTGCAGCAATGTGTACGTGATATTGATGGCATGCAAGCAAAGTGCAGGCATAGGCTCCACCTCTACGTTTCTCCCACTCATCCTTGATCTTGACGGCAGTCTTTAGGCCAATTCCCTTCACCTCATGCAGCTTCTGGACAGCGTCCTTGCTGTCTAGCACAACCAAAATATTATCTCCATACTTGGCCACCATGTTGCCAGCTGTCACAGGACCCACCCCCTTTGTAGCGCCGCCACACAAGTAAGCTATTAGATCCCCTGAAGATGATGGACGCACTTCCTCCGCCATAGTCGCCACCAGCTGAGGACCAAAGGTCTTATGCTTGGTCCAGCTGCCTTCACATTTCCATTGTTGCCCCACAGCCATTTCTGGAAACTTGCCTGTGACTGTGATCAGGCTATCGTTTGTTTTCTTGCCTGATGTTGATTTCTTGCCTGATGCCGGCATGACAAAACCACTGCATTTGTCCATCTTTATTCTGGCAACTGTGTAGCCAGTTTCCTGTGAGGAGTAGGTGATCCTCTGAATGGTGCCTTCGACAAATGCTGCTGCTTGGGCGGAAGTTGACGCAGATGGCTGATGGGTTGCGGTTGCTTCTGGGGAGCGCATGGCACGTGCAGACTGCAGCAATGCATCATCTTGAAGTGCTGGTTGCTGCTGTTGTGCCGCTCTGGCTGTGAAAGCTTTGCTGGGGATGCATCCTCTTGACGTCATTAGAGGCAGGCCGATTGCACCAGGTGCACATTTGGGTGAGGCTTTTACAAGTCTGCCCGACGGATAGGATCCGCTTCTACTGTTCGCTGGACAGGAGGTAAATTTGCTATACATGGCGCTGCTTGAGAGCCCAAGTCTGCTTGTCCCCGGCAACAAGGTTGGGCAGCAGGGCAGCATGGCGTTCGGCAGCGAAAAGGTGCTGATAGAAGACGCGCTGTCGGTGCCAGAAATCTGTGCTGCTTGTCTGAGCTTCGCGGCGAGTAAACGCAGTCTGCTACCCATACAGATGCAGTGCGTCGCACCGGACCCTCATACGTATGCCTCGAGATGACCAAATCAGATGTCGTGCATTGAGAAACTGCAACTTTAGCGGGATTGAGGCGTCGAGTGCAGCGAGGGCGCTTGCAGACAAGCGCACTTGGAACGATCGACGGCTGAAGCGCTGCAAGTCGCAGAGCGGCGCAGAGCGTCGCAGACAGGTGTTGTCTCGCAGTCAGACGACCAAGCTAAGCTTAAGCTTGAGTGTGACAAAGCAACTCCACAGCGCAGATCAGCCTGGCGGATGCACTTCACCGCAATGAAGATGACTCATCAGCAGCGACACGAACGACAGCTGTTCTGGCCTACAAAGTCAAAGTCAGAACTACTCTGTGAGCTGCACAAGACTGTCCAACCCGCAATGCAAAGCCTCGCCAAATGGTCGCGATCTGCTTATATACAACAAAAAAGCGTGCAGCCGAGCGGCATCCTTTTTGGGCAGCAACAGCGTTGGTTAGCGTCTCATCGGGGCGAGGGCAGGAATAACAGAGATGAAGGTCCGACACTGGATGACATTGGAAGTACAATGTTAAACAAGATAAAGTGAGCCTCATCAACCGAAATCTCCAGGAGGTCATGTGTATCATCAGCTAGCAAAAGACCATCACTGTTGCTCAGACTGCCCCAGCACATACGGCACTGTCCCTGCTGAAGCTGTCGCCGGGTCAGTAACAACCTGCCGTCATTGTGCAGGGACCTGCCTGGAACTGTATATCAGGGCTTCACTAAATTGGCCAACAGACTTACTTCAGGACGGTGGTCCCCACCTGAGTCAGCACGCCAGCAGCACAAACAGAGATCCCCAATATCAGGTAAGCATTTGCAATGGGGCTTTGCACACCCAGGGCTGATGCATGTGTCCTCCCAGAACACTGCTCTTTGTGCAGCGTCGCATAAGCAACCAGCAGTTTTTGTTGCTTGCTTGCATCACCAGGCCTGTTTGGCGGTGGGCTTATGGGCGTAATTATGGAACGCACCTTGGGAAGAGCAATTGAGGGGATTGCAAAAGGTGCAGCAGAGCATCTGCAAGCCGCACAGGAGCGATCCGAGGAGCTGCAACAAGCAGCGTCACAAGCTATCAAAGCAAACTCCCAGCTGAGACAACATCTAGGGGCTGATCTGCGGGTTGCGCCACCCATCTCTTTTCAGAGTGTTAGCGGCCAACACAATGGCCAACAGACCCAAGAGGCAAGTGTTGCAACACACTGAAGCTCCAGCTGATCAATACATACAACAATACACATGTCTCTGCCCTGTACCCAGCCCACTCATCCTGAACCTAGTCACCCTATACCCAGTCATCCTGTATGTTGCTGACGGCGTCATGCAACTCAATAACAGCAGCAGCAAGAACCATCAGCCATATTTGAGATCTTCCCATGCATGTGATTGGCTGTGATTGTGCTTGGTATGTGTGGCGCTTGGGCCCATTCAACACAGCATGGTGCTGTTGCAGATAAAAGCTGGTGCTATTGTATGCAGGTTGCAATGGTACTTCCAGTGGTAGCCTCCAATGGCCGCACAGCGCATGCGCATGTACAGACTTCTCAGTCTGCTGGGCTAGGTATACAGGTACAGCTGCCCAATGGTCAAGTGATCAGAGTAGATCCTAAGCAAAGACAAGAAAATGACTACCTTGAACAGGATGAGGATGAATTTGGACCAAAAGGTCGTGTCATCGATGCAGACTGGCGTGAAGTGCGCTGAATCATGGCTTGATGGCGTGCGCTTCACACGGATACTCTGAGTGCATATGCATGCACGCCGTCAATGCAGCACAGCGCATCAAGCAGCTGTCTGGCATCTGTGTACAATTTGCATCTAGCATGCGCAGCTTGGTGTTCTGCAATGTTGTGTGTGCTGATCAGTCTAGACAGATCTGTACTAATTGCGTGTTGCTATAGTTTACAACGGTAGTGCCTTGACACCTGATAATCTGTCAACTTGGCTAGAGTCGGGAAACTTTAGTTTTTTTGCATATTGAAAGAGTTACAAGGCCGACCAAGCTTTTGTCATTACAATACATTGTGAGCATCAGTATACGTTCACATGTTCTCGAATGAAATCATACCGCATATAAGCTTGCCTAGGTTTACAATGCCATCCAGCGTCTTTACAACCATGTAGCTCTTCAGCATCTGCTGTTGCGCAACAAGCAACCAAAGTATTCATGCCCGCATTTCTTAGCAACTTTGCAACGCAACAAGCAAATGATTATGTCCAGACAGCCCAACATTGAGCAGACCTCAATGAGCAATATCAGGAAAAGCCAACGGAACACTCTGAAGATTGCGCCACATGTGTGCACAGACTGGTATTGCATTGGGCATGAGTTTGCCTATTTTGCAGCAGCAAGCATGGACGCACCAGCCAGCACAAACAAGCCTGGCAGCCAAAAACCCAGTTGCCACTTCCCTCTCAGCTCACCGTACAGCAGGATGCCCCACAGGCCTGCTACAAAAAGTCCACACTGCATGACAGGGTATGCAATGGACAAGCCCACTTGTGGGTCTGTTGTTGCTATGATGGAGCACATGTTGCCTAGATTCCAGCAAGTGCCTGAAGCAATGCCTGGGAGGGCGGCCTGCTTGGGGTGCAGGGAGGGCCAGGGGCCCTGCTGTACCATAACCAGAATGGCTGTTACTATTGGTGCTGCTATCAGCACACCTGCAAAACACAAACATCTTCTGCAGCATCAGAAGCAATTTTGATCAACCACAAAAAAAGGACTGATATAATGCAGACCTTGCACAGACTATACACATGCTCTCCACAGACTATACAATCAGGAGTGGCCACAAGGCATCATGGCCACAAGGCGGCATGTCAAATAACTCACATGTGCAAAGAACAAGCATGAACCCTTTCTTAGGCCAGTTTAGGCAACATCTGAGATGCCTGGCAGTAACAGGGTGACATCATGAAATGAGAACTTTCATGTAACAGGCAGCAGTTAGGCACAGCAGGGCAGGAGGTTTAGGCACCAACCCAGTGCAATAGAGGGCACAAAGGCAAGGCCTTGAGCTCTGTGAGGAGCATAGCTCATTGGGGCCAGCACCAAACCTGCAAAGCATCTGCTGTCAGCTGAGACGCCTGTAGCTGAAAACCTCCTGTAGAGCAGTGAAGCATTTGTGTGCTGTGACATGCGAAGATGCGTGTCTCAGCAATCTGGCAGAACTGGCTGACCTGAGCACAACATTGGCATGTGATGCTGTGATAGACTGGCGTTGTAGCGCAGAGCGTGCAGCGTCAGAGGTACATGCTAAACCACCTGATATGCGCTGACTGCTGAACAGTATAGTCTGGTTGGTAATCAGACTAGATGCATGCTCATGTGCAATGCAGCAAGGTTTGAACGTGAATGCAACTTGTGGCGCTGACTGGCAGGAAGCGCACCCCCAAAAGTACCAGCAAGCAAGGCAAAGGCGGCCCCCACCAGCTGCTGCTGCCCATCAGCTCCCCCAGTCAAGCCTCCATTGTCTATCTGCTCTCGGATTGTTGCTATAAATGGCTTCTCCACATCTGCGTCTGCAGCTCAGCATTTCAAGCATGCAGTAAGCATGCTGTCAGTGGCAGCTGCATACAAACAGCCTGTGTTCCAGGTCTTTAATAGGTTCAAAGATGCATATTTGGCTGCTTTTAACAACAAAAGGTTATCCAGAAGATACAGCTATGATGTGTCTTCTTGCAATCTATGCTGTCTGGCATAACTGTGTGTGCTGACAATAACAGATTGCGGAAAATACCTTCATCTGATTGCTGATTTGCTGCACTGGCCAGCTGCCCTGCTGCTGCATAGGCAACAATGGCCACAACCAGAACCAGGATTGCACACACTGCCAAAGCTGTTCTGGTGAAAGCTTCCCCTTGGACCACAGCACCAAAGGAGAAGGACACAATGACTGAGGTGCCTGATAGCAGTCCTGTGGACATTGATAGCCCTATCCTGTCAATGGCTGTGAAAGTGCTGGCTGTTGACACCATCAGCAGCGCTCCACTCAGGATTCCCCATGGGGTTAAGACCTGATTGACGCAAAGCAATGGCAGTAGAACAGCTGTCAGTCGCACACCAGGCGACTAATGAGTGCATTGAGTGTCTGTAGCTGCAGTTGTCCGAGCTGGGATGTTCAGACGCGCAAAGGCTGGGGTGTTCAGACGCGCAAAGACATTGATGACATTTCATCACTAGTTTGGGCTCAATCTGTCTAATAAGGCAGGCAGAAGTGGTTTGAAAGCAGTGCATGGGTTGCATGTGGCTGATTTATGCTGCATGCAGCAGTCAATGGAATGAAAGTCGCTTGAGATAAAAGGTGTGAAATGCAAGATCCTGTCATGAAGGACACATGGGAGGGGTTGAACTGCGGCAAGACTCACCAGTGGGTACTTGACCAGCAGCACCAAGCTGGAGATGACAATTCCAGCAGCAAACCAGAAGTTGAAAATGACAGGGGAGACCTGCAAGTATGCACTGTCACTTGATGTGAGCAGGCTCAATTTGTGAATGCATTTGCTGTGTTTGCATGTGTAGATGGACTTCACGTAGCTATCATGCCCAGCACTCCAAGACGCGCAGTGCGCTTTGCTGTATAGGGACATCAATTGGACCGTCTATGTGCATAATAAACCTGTGGTATGGATAGGTGCATGCCTGTGCATGACTGATCGACGGTAGCTTCTCAAACAAGCCAAAGCTACCATTGAACCCAGCAGAGGCGGCTGCAGCCGCCAACCCGCCTCCAGACACCATTCAAATCTCGTGCAAGGGGTTTTGCGGCCTCGAGTGAATTAAGTACTTGAGATGCCGTGGGACCGAGATGCCGTTGCGCCGGGCACAGGCGCGGGAGCACGGCTGTGCTTTATACGTCCCCAGTATGCGAGCGCGCTTTCGACCTGAGCAGGATAGTTCCTCCGAGTTGCGCAACACACGATCCCGCATCCAACGGCATGTCATGGCATGCAGAGCATGGTGCACGTCCAAACATCCAAAATCCAGACTGGTCAACAAAGCTGTTTGACCATTGTGTTTTCTGACATCGTTATTAAACTTATGCGGCGCATTTGTTGTTTGCAGCACTTCACTGGCATAGTCTCAGTGACAGTGAGAGCTGAAAGGCGCAGTCAGCCCGTCTTGTAGTTTTCAAGGCGAACACCACTCTGAAGTGATTGCCGGATACCTCCGCGGCAGAACCTGCACCGCCGCTTGTGCACGCGAAGCTACAGAGATCCTGAGATTTGCAACAAATCAAGTTCGCAAAACGCCTGGCAGCAAGCTAGAAAGAAACCAGTTTACCAAGTTGGCTAAGCTGTGCTGACCCCCATGGCATTGTTCTCAGAGGCAGACTTGGAATTCACCCCTGAGGAGGTATGGCACAATCCCAGCAGGCACCTGTCTCTTGCCCATGGAGTTCATGTAGCCCCTGGCCCTTTCCAAGAAATTATTGTGCATGATTGGTAAAGCACAGTGTGTATATGCCAGCGCAGATGGAATTCTTTGGGGAGGACGAGGTCATCACTGTGATCCCCACCATCAATCTCCCTACCGCAGACAGCAGCCTGATATGCATAGGGGTAATGGCCTTGCTGTGAACGACCTTATGTAAGGCTGGTTGTCCTTTTGTAATTCAGCCTATCTGGCATGCATGATGTTCCTAATGTTGTACAGGGTGAGTGGGGACCTTTCAGACCAAACTTCCCTGTAGAGGTGCCGCTGTGGCTGGCACTAGCACTACAGAAGAAGAAATGCTGCCGAATACAAATACCTGCTTGGATGCACGTGCAAAATCTTGAAGGTATGCCTTTGGAAACCAGAAGTGCTGATGCTGCACCTACATTTGCATATGACTTGGTGTAGCACTGTCCTGGACTCAGGATGCCCAAAGCCCATGTCTCAGGATAAGCATTTCAGGCAGTCTGCAAGTCATGGAGTGACCATGCTTTAGCAACCCAGCAACACCTGTGGCTTGGCATGTACAGAGGTATTGGCTGAGGAGCAAGCACACGAGGCAATCTTTCAACCGCTGCCCTTTCATTACATAGAGGTGGCACACTTGCTGTTGCGGCATGCAAAAGAGGCTTTTGAAGAAGGCAATGATGTCTTGTATCAAGTAAGGTTCCTCTGCCGCACATATGACTTGCAATTGTGGCTACACATCACATAACATCCTATCAAGTTGACTGCTTCAGCTGAACACTGTTATAGCAGTCAGCAGTGCTGATTGCAGAAAGGTTGGCCCTGACCATGTCAGGCTGGTGCAAACAGCTCTTGATCTGTGCACTGGCTGTTGAAACAAGAGGCTGAGCGCTGCATTTTGACAGACAGCAATATGATGCAATGCAGACAGCAAACTTGGTGAAGGACATCAGGATGGAGCGATTTGAAAAGATAGACAAGGGGCTCCAAGCACTTGAGGGACCTATCACCGTCAAGCTAAACAATGTGTCTGCCATGGAATGTAACACGATACGCCACTTCTTTCAAGGGGCTTTAAATCAATTCTACAAACTAGCACAGGTGAGGACTGCACTTCATGGCTCCACAATAGCATCTTATCAGATGAGCAACTTGCCTCCTCCTCTGCAGCAACAGGCACTGTACTGGCAAATTTCCAGATCCTTTACATTCTTTTGCATGCATCCTACATGCACCTGGTTTTCTCTTAAGCTGCAATACTCAAAGGCGCATGCTGCAGATGGAGGAGCCAGTGGACATGGGATTGCTTGGCACAGCATCAAGCCAGCAGACACAGCAAGAGAACAGGCCACCGCCAAGACAGCTTCGCAGAACACAACGTTGACCATGTGTCCTTGTACCATATGAGGTGTATTGTGTGCATTTTTTCAACATGGCTGCAGTTGTGCTTGACTATTTTGCTTGTGCGTTCCTCCAGTGAGACCAAGTAGCTGATCATGCAGTCTCGTCACACACACTGTGACGGCATATAGTAAGCATACAGTAAGCACCTGATACCAGTGAGCTCATTGTGCTGACACACATTGTACATGTTGACGGTGGAATTATGTCTGGCAAAATGAGTATGAATCATGATTGAGGAGGCTAACTAACATATTACGTGCATTTCATTGAAGGGTACAAGCTGAAGTGGCTCTCAGCTTGCAGGCCCTTTGTGACTGATACTCTGTGTTTCAATACAGTAAATGCCTTAGCAACTTGAGGCGCATTATTTCCCAGTAACAGGAAAGCTAACACTGTGACGCTGCTGCGTGCTTGGCGCGTATATCTATCAACCATTCTTCTGCGTTCTTGCCTTCATCTGCATCCACATTCAGCTCAATAGGTATAGCAGAAAGCAGTTGCAGAAGTGTAGGTGCATCATGCAGGCTGAAGTTCTGCATGCAGACAGTGACCAGCAGTGCTGCGCATGAGTCGTACAGGGCTTGCTGAGGGCAGAAGGAAAGATTGATGTCGCTTACGCTGCACCCAAGGTACTGCATGAACAGCAGGTTGAGTCCACCACTCTGTGACTGCATCCTTCACCTGCTTCTCAGCAAAAGCTGTAGCTGATTGACAGGACTGTACAACAGCCTCAAGGCATGGAACATCCTCTGAAGCAACAAGCCATTGTGAGAAAATGGCGGATAAGCTGCAGTCAAAAGCTGCAGGCAGTGCAACATGCAAATGCAATTGACTACACGCATACATCAGATCAGTGTTTGTCCTGACCGTTCAAGTGAATATAACAAGTCGAATATGCAGCACAACTCCTGCAAAACTTTGCATACTGGCTTGCAAAAAGTTTTGCACAAAGTCTCACCGTCTTCCTTTCTGTGAACTGCCTCTGCAGCTGCATGCTGTAGTTGGGTGCTTTGACGGGCAGATGCAGCAGCAACAGCTTCAGCATCAGCCAATGTGTTGTCCCACTGGGACAGAGCAAACATGTGCTGCTGCTTCTTGCAAGACAATTCAATGACATGTTCCAGCAGCGCATCTGGTGACTGCATCAGGGCTGCTGGGTGCTGCCTGCAAACATCAGAGTCTGTATGATTGACTCAATTCTGTTGCGTGTTCACACTGCTGTCTCAGGACATGCCACAGACATCTGTCTTACTAATAAACGAAATTGTGTAGAGCTCAATGCAAATGTCTTTGTCCAAGCGTGTGCTGAGCATTCAGAATTGCTGTGCAGTGCACAAATTGGCAGCAGAAGGATAAGCAAGTTGTGCACATGCAGGTGATGCATTGCTCACCAAGCTGCATGCTGCAGGATACCTAGCAACCCATCTGTTGTGACCTGCTTTGCATTGGCTGATGCATCCTGCAGAGCTTGTTGCCAGCGGTGCAAGGTGAGCTGCGCACAGGGCGCCTTGCTGTCACCTGCAATATTAATCAGAACATGTACAGCCAATCAGTGCAGTGTTGCCTCCATAACATTCAAATCGACTTTGCAACCTGCCAGTCAGCATGGCCTGCCTCAGACTGTGCGCACATGCAGCGCAAACATGTTGTGCTGGAGAAGTCACAGCATTGCTGCTGCACATGTACATTGATCAACAGTAGACCAACTGGCGCTCAAGAGTGCAATTACAGACTTTGCTCTCGTGAGTGTGTCTCATGCGTTTGATGAGTACCTGATACGCTCTGTCTTGGCAGCTGATGTAGCACAACCTGGTCAAATGCAGCTTGCTCGCTAGCCATGCAGTTATGCATTGCTGTTGCAGCATGCTTGACTTGGTTTGTGGCGGGCAGCAGCTGACTGACAAGGAAGTGCTTTGTCTCTGCTGCAGCAGTTTCCCAGCGCTGTCTGTTCCACATGCTGTCCTTGTACAGCAGCTTGATCAAAGCATCCATGTCTGTGTTGCGGGACTGGAAAGATCTGATTTGGTCCCACTTGTGCAGCAGCTCAGCCTTGGCGTTGCTGCAATCCTCACTCTCACGCTGAAGCCCTGCCTGCATCAGTCGAGGCCTCCTTATATATTTGCTCATGCATGTGCTGCTTGATTGCCGGGTTTGGCCTTGCTGCATTGAGCCACAATGTGAACAGCGCCCGCTCTGTTGTGCTAACAGCTCATTCTTGCAGTGTTTGGCGACCTAAATGGCAGTGTTTCTTTGCTGGCCGCAGGCTGAAGGTGGCAGGGACTCATTGCAAGTGCTACTTCAAGGGTCTGTGCCTTACCAGCTGGGCTTCAACAACAGCAATCACTGCCTTTGCTCCAGCCACCTCACGTCTTGCAACAATGAGCTGCTCATACAAGGTCGTCTGCCTACAAAAACAGTATACTTTGTACCCCTAGTTGCTTGCAAACAGGGTTTACAATCTGGATCCTCACGTGCTAAGTATGTCCAGGCATGCCCACCTCTGTACCTCAGCACTGAGAGCCTGAAGCTGCTGCTGAGCAGCATGTCCAGCCTGTAAGGCCGCCTCAGTAAGCAAGAACTGCTTGACATGGGACTCTTGCTTTGCTCTCAAAACGCCTTCAATCCCCTGGATGCCTGCTGCAAGATCACTTGTGTTTGTTTTCAGGTCTGGCAAAGAAGGACAGGGTGGCCAAATGTCAGCTTGCAGATAGATGTTTTCAGATGACAAGCAGTGGTGCCAGCAGCAATGCATAATTGAGGGCATGTGCCAAGCAATGCCTGAAACCTATAGCTTAAAACTGCATGTACAGATGTTTTGACCCATGTACTGAATGCATGGCAGCGCCATACGTGCCGGCAGATTGCAATATAGTTTATGGCAGGGCTGCCTATACCAGACTAGTGTATCAAGTCGGACAACTCGCCTGTGGCGCTGCTCATCTGTACTTTCTTGGCTTCAATCTGAAGGTCTAGTGCATCTGTGGTGGCATGAACCTCTTCTGCTGCATGCAATGAGCCATCTGCAGCAGGTACACACCAGCACTCACCACAAACCTATATGATTGCAGCCTACAGTGCCAGCATTCTGGAAGGAAAAACTGTATGTCATCATGCTGCAGGGCTATCTTTCACGCTAAGGATGACCCCTAGGCAGCAGTCAGTCCCACCTGCTACAGCCTGCAGCACAAGTTGCGCAGGCTGTTGGCTTAGATGTGACACAGTCGCTGCAGTGTCTGCATCATGCTGCAATGCCGGCAAACTTGCTATCGTGCCAGCCTGCTTGGACAAGCTGCTCTTTATCTGCCTGGACAAAGAGGCAGAAGCTGTAGGGAGCAACTTGTGCAGCGCAAGCGCACCTGCAGGATGCCAGCATTTTCTTTCTGTACTTGCAGCAGAATGCGCATCTCATGGTAAACAAGCTGGCACCAATGCAGGCAGCTTGGATGTACAATGAGCTTCAGCAAGTACAGTCAGGGGATTTATTGTGTGTTGAGTATGAGTGACGCAGCAAAGCACCTTGAGAGGTGTTTGTAGCACTCATAGCTGTGGACATGCGGTCAGCATGTGCCACCCTCAACTCAACACGTCTGTGGAACTCTGCCAGCAGTTGCAGAAGCTTTTCAGATCTCTTGGCATATGATTCAAGGACCAGCACCTACAAGTTGTTTTGAGCATAGGACTGTTCAGAGTGTCCTTGAGGTCAGCCAGTGATCCAACATAACAGCAGCAAAACACGGGACAGTCCACGCACCTGTAGATGCTGTGCATCTGTGCGACTAGCTTGCGAGACCAGTGTGCGTTCACTCAGCAAGGCCTCTGTTGCTTGCTGCTGCAAGAATGCCTGCCAAACAAGCAAAATGTTGGAGTATCTGTAGCAGCCAGGCACTACTCAAGTTGCGGTACAATTGCAACCTGTGCTTTCAGCAGCAGGTCTTTGGTTTCTTGCACGTGGCACATGAGTCCTGTCAGCGTTGTTTGTTGCTGGCGAAGCTTGAGATCACTCTGATCACTTGAAAGCCCACTGCTGAGACGCTCAACGGCTTGCTTGACTTGCAGGTGACTACGATCAGAAGGCAGCTTCTGTTGCAGATGCTGCCACAAAGGTCGCAGCTGAGCAGTATTTAATGCTAGGCTCGCTGCTTCCGCAATGTCACGATCTTGAAAGCCACACCGCAGTAGCCAACTGGCCATAGGCTCGGTGGGGCTTTGGGTACCTTCAGTGGACCCATCACAATGTCTCGGGTGTGCCTCGAGGTTCATTGCGACGGTGTCGAAGGTCAAAACAGGCCGGCTCAGAGTCAAGCCTGGCAGTATCGATATCGGTCAACCCTCAAGATTGCAAGCTTAAGGGCTCAATTGAGATTGTGCTCTCGCTTCAAATTACCCGAATCCCCCATGAGATTTCGTGCCACTTTTCAGCACTTAGCGAAATTTCGAAGTGTTGACCAACAACTCGCGTTGACTAGCACGGCATTGGGCGCAGGCACATACTCGCTGCGACTTGGTAAGGAAGCCGGTGTCGCTTAGGTCCTAGTAGAAGCTCGGCGCTGTAAATTGTCCGCCTCGGCAGTATGAACAGCACATTTTGCATCTGGTGTGCATAAGCTTGGCCTCAGCGCTGCGGTATCACATCGATATGGCTGATGTCGGCCAAGAAAACGACAATTACGGGCATACCGGCAGTCAGAGCCGGCAAATTCCCGTCTCTGTGCCTTTACATGTTGCTGATCTGTACACTGTCAGGTGGGAGTTGTCTTGTAAACTCGCCGCCCAGACCACCTTCTTGTCATCAAACATGCCCGTGCCATACAATGACATCACACATGCGCCAATGCCCAAGATGCAGTATGGTCTGCACCTCATTGAGAGCCAGCAACTAGGCATTGCCGAAGCTGATCAGTTGCTTCCTGAGTTTTACACAACGCTAGCACGAGCTTCAATTTTGCTTGTGGCCACAGCCATGAGCCAAATGCAATAGTAACTGTCCTGAAGGACTATGCCACAGCTCATGTACATGAGCAGCCATTCTACATTCTGCGCAGACTGCCGCCACAGTTGCAATCTTCTTTGGATATAGCCAAGCTGCCTCTCATTGGTGCATCACCAGAAAGCTGCTAAATCAATTTAGCCTTGCTCATTTCATTGTTCAACTTTGACAAATACTACAGCTTTGGCAATTCAGTGTGCTTCTTTTTGGTTTTCACTGGAGTTTTCACTGGACCCCTGCAAAGGCGTGGACCAGCTGAGGGTCCATCAAGGCATGCTGCCATACAAGGCAGCAATCGCTTGTGTAATCGCTTGTGTACCAGAGTCTGGCTGTGTACTGACTGATGCAAGCGCATCATCGCTGGGAACTGATCGTTGGGCAATATACTCCAAGAGGAAGCCTTTGCTGATGCCGCAATTACGCTCGTTGACACAAATTTTGCTGTCAATGAAGACCTTGAGCATCTGTGTCAGAAGCTGAGAAGGGCTGAGGGACTGGCTGGTGCTACATGCACTGAACACCTGGTCAAAGGCATCATCAGCAGCTGACAACCACTCTTCCCGGGGAAGCACATAGTTCTGACAGAACAGAAGGATAAGACAGTGGCTGAAGAGAGTAGGCTGCGCTGTGGAAACTGGAAAGTCCCATGATGCAAGGCTACCAGTTGAGACTTTGACTCCATATATCTTTTCAGAGAGACAAGTTCCTGCCCACCCACACTGCTGAAGCTCTTTGTTCAGCTCTTTTGCCACTGCCTTGAGAATGTGTGGCGTTGTGCTGGGATTACCTGCTGAGCATAATTTTGTGTGACGGTGGGCAGCAGAAATAAAGCTGTAAGTGCTAAGCTTCACAGCTGCATACCTGCTTGCAAGATCTTGCAAAGGCACAAGAGCTCATCAATGGTTCCTCCCGTCTTGGACTTGACCCAGAGCTTTTCGTCGTCAGCCTCTGGCAGTGTTACTGCAGGTGTGTGTGCAGCTCAGTCAGCAGCACTAAGAGGACACGTTGATTCAGCGACTGAGCAGACGCTAACTGCCGGTGAGCTAGTTTGTGCCGCGTCCATTGTAACCATCAGGCAATGCCGTCCGCCCTCTGTGCGACGCAAGCGATGTTAACACATGTTACTAAAGATCTATGCAACGCTGCAACGCGTCACTTCACATCTGACAAGTGGGCTAGCACACGGCCTCAGAAACACACATCGCGGCAAACTCGCGTGATGCAGTCGAAAGATGTCGACGACGCTGAGGGCTCGGTCAAAGTTGACCGGATCAACACTTCGAAATTTCGCTGAGTGCTGAAAAGTGGCACGAAATCTCATGGGGGATTCGGGTAATTTCTCGCTTCAGTTCAGGTTTTGTGCACCTGATCAAATGCCAATGTTGCCCGTCAAAATGTACGGCAAAGCCGAAGACTACTCCGAAAGGTTCTACCTGTATCAGCTTATGGGACAGTCTGCTGGTAGAGGCTATACTTTGTGAGTGATCTTCTTGGAATGTGACTCCATCCCCTGAGATACTGACTGTAGCCAGCCTGCAGGCACATACACATCACAGACTGTCATGCACAAGGCTGGACCGGATCCTGTAGTTTGCAGGACTTGAAAGGTCTTGTGGTATGAGACGAGCTTACAGCACTCTATGTGGTTCAAAGTGAACTGGCTGCCTTTGACATTCTGCAGCAACATGCTGATGCGACTCCCATATGCTGCATCTTGGCAACAGCTGCAACATGTCTTGGCTGGTCTTTGTCGGTCTGCCTTCACCCCTCTGCTCCTGACTGTATGCCACTACTATGAAGGATGACATATCTCCAGAAGATAAGCAAATGCTGCAATGGGTTGTCTCAGCAGTGCGCGACAACAACTTCAGGTTTCGTAGTGAAGCAGGTGTGTGTTTGGCTGCCTAGGCTGTCCAAAGCATGTCTTTTACCGTACAAGCACGCATCAGTCTTCCAGCCTGGCTGACTATGCAGATGATCCCCATCTTGAGACAGAGGTGACAGCTGGGGCATTCACAATCAAGCTGAGGTGTGAGACTGTGCTCATGTCTGTATGCTGACTGGTGCTAATCCTTTGAAGCCTTGCAGCCTTGTCATCTACCCTCTTTGTTTGACCAGATCAGGTTGCCAGCAGAAGATGCACTGGAGCTTGTGACAGGCTCACAACTATCAGAGCAGAATGCAGGTGATACTGCTGAGCTCATGCCTGTTGCATGTGTTAGCAGATGCTGCGCTGTAACCTGCATGAACAGACAAGCAGGCTGCAATGCTCCTGCAGTTGCCGGTCTTGTGCACAGCTGACAGCAGAGCATGTCTGCATTGCAGAGCTAGCATTTGGTCTGCTGAACCAGCACAAACAAGATGAAGCAGACATCTCGACATCACGGGCACAAGAGCGTGATGCCAAACAGCAGGCAAGGCCCCATGCCCTGCTTATGTGCAGAAAGGATGACTGCATGTGTTATGCTCAGAGCATATGACAACAATAGACATGTAGTCTCTGCAATTTGAGATTGAATTTGGCATTGTTGTTTTGTACATTGATGTATGAGCAAGGGGCCAGAACCTGTTGCAACTCTGTTAAGGTTTCTGCCAGCAAGAAACTGCATATGGTACATATATGGTACAAATATGCCAACCAGACTCAGCCGCAAGATTTGATTTGCACAGGGCATGTCATTCCCAACCACAGCTCATTGTAGATGGGCTCATGTGGTGGGTGCTGGCCGCAGGTGGAGGAGTTGAAGCTGCAGCTGCAACAGCTTGAGTCCAAGCTGAGTACTGCGCAATCAGCCCTGAGGCAAGTCAGTATCAGGTCTCCCACCAAGAGTCAGCAGTTCACAGCCTCTCTCTCTTCCCTTGATGCCTTCTCACCATCACAGACACTGCCACCGTCGCAAAACACGCATCCGACAAAGAAGCAGCGTGCTGAGTCATCACAAGCCCTGCCCAACCAGGACAGCGCTGTCTCGCAAGATCTTGGAGCTGCTGAGTTCGGCAGCAGCATGCCCAATTCTCCTGCCACACAGCTGCACACTGGCAATGACCAAAGTGCTGCTTCATCATCAGGTGACAACTTTTTTCACTGTGCTAGCATCCATTCTGCTCGTGCTGGTCCATTACTAGTCACACTTCTCTTGTTTTCATGTGACATCTGGAATTGTATGACTACCATAGTAAAGTGGCTGTAGTCATGACAGATCTTACACATTGGGACAACCCGACTGCCTAATGTCAAGCTCTAGTTCAAGTTTCCTCTGAGGATTGAAAGTGAACAACATGAGGCCTATGTTCTCGGCAATCTTTATATGTTGGTATGAATTTCTCCAGAGTTTTGCTGACTGTGCATCAAATTGTAGAATTGGCTTTGCCATCTTGTTAGCTGTACCATATCTGCATCTCGATGCCATGGCTCACTTTGCTGGCAGCAGAAGCAAGTTCACAGACCTGTTAACGCTTTGGCCTGCGTATTTCAGGTCAAAGCCAGGCTGCTGCTCAAAAGGGCGATGCTACATACGAACCTGAGCAAGAAAAGATACAAGTGGGGCAGGCCAAGGTAGTCTCAAGAGCTGGTCGTGGGCGAGGTCGAGGCAGAGGTCGTCAAGCAACCAAAATTGGAGATTAGACAGTCAAAGAGACGCTGGTGTTGGTGGCAATGCTGTTGTTGCAACTCTGTATGCATACCAGCTGAATCCAGTCCAATAGTGAACAAAATTGCAACAAAAGATCAATCAACTTGATCCAGCAGACATTGTGATGAGCCATGTTGCCGTCCCATGTGATGCTAGCCCTTCGGGTTAAAAACATGCAGATTGGGCCATGGGATCAATGAGCTAACAGAAGCTGTGATGCATGTTTTGCGTTACAGTCAAAGGCGCAAACAAAGCAAAAGGTATAGCGAGCTAGACAACTCTTTCACTCTCCAGGTCAGCGGTGACAAGAACGCAGGACAGAACATACAAACTAAACAGGACAAACTGCTACAGCATAACATAGTCCTCTGAAGCCACATCTGATTCTGTCGAGTGGCCAGCTAGATAGCGTTTCAGCACGGCAGGGTTGATGCCACCAGCAGGCCGGTCTTCCAGAGCCATCAAGATGTCAGCACAAGTGATCTCACTCATGGCTGCAGTTGGAACTGAAGGGTCTAACTGCACCTTTGGGGCAGCCGCAGCCTCCTTGCCTGGTGGCCAGGTGATGATGGTTATACGTTTGTCAGGGTCAGAACCACTGGCCTGACTATGCGACAGTAAACCATGAAACTCTGCCAGGCCATGTGCTTGTAGTCTGTGAAAGCTGTCATCCAGGTCTAGAACCAACTCCCCAGCAGGATCCCCCTGCAGAAGCATGGACTTCTAGCAGCCACATCTGATCATCTAACATAGCAGTGGGCAGCATGCAGGAACCAGCCACACAGAATTGGGCTGTGCCCTGTTGATTGGGGTCAAATGGACAGGAAAGACTCTGCACAATGGGTGCAACAAGGAAGTCGTGCCAATCCTGCTTATTCTTAAAACCCATGCCAGCAGGCAGGTCTGTGAGTACATTCAGCAATGATTCACCTGCCGCTTGAATTGTAAGTAATGCAGTTCCAGCTCCTCAATTGCAGTTGGGCTGGCTCTTTTGAGTGCCTGTCTACACTTGCGTCCTGTGCCTGCCCACTTTTTGAGAGCAATAAATGCTGCTTCCTCAGGAGCCACCTCAGCTGGAGCAGATGAGCTGAGCTCATCACGCTGTGCCTCTGGTTGCTCAGCACGCGCATGCTTGATCCTGTCCTCCCACTTCTGCAGCAACATGTCACTCTGTCTGCTCAGCAAACAGCCAAGAGGATGGGCTGCAACAAGCAAGCTACACTTAATTCAGGATAAGCACCTGTATAAAGCGTGACTGCTTATCATAGTTTATGTTTCGAAACATGTCCAGGATGGTAGCATTTTCTGGCTGCAGCACTTCCTGTAATGGGCTAACATGGCTGCTTTCACCAAAGGGTGCTGGCTTGAAAAGCCCTTCCATGTCTGAAGCTGTGAGAGGACCAGCCATGTCTCGGAGCAGTTTGTCGTTCAAAAATCTCCGTCGGCGCTCCCTGCCAACCTTATACAAAAAGTCAAGCTCGCTTTGCTCAGCTTCTGACGTTGGACGACTTCTCACAAGCTTGAAAGATCGCTCCCAACGATCAGCCTTGGCGGTGCGGTTCTTCTTGCTTTTTCTTGGTGGCGCATTAGCCTCACTCTCAGTCAGCAGTTGGTTCAGGGAAGTGCCATCAGGCATGATATATGGGCGGTGCCCTGCCATAGCTATAGAAACAGGTCACAATCTGTCTGGGGCGAATAGTGGGACCTCAATATCACTACACCCAATGCACCCTCAGACTAGCAATCACGGCGAGATGGGTAGCTGCGACACATAAATTCCGGAAGTAGTGCTTCCCAGCGGGAAGTTTACACACAGGATTGGTGTCGCTCGTGGCCTGGAGCATGACTAACAGCTACATTTGTAGCTAGCTAAAGTTGCATCCCAAAAGGATAGCTATACACAGTGGCATGCTGATGCATCTTGACCTTCGTAATTTATCAGGCTATAAGCATTGCAAGAAAGCATGATCTAATGCACTAACAAAAGTGGGTATGTCATACTAATAAGCCTTGCTGGTGCTCTCTGGCTTGACAGGAGTACACAACATGACATTGTTGTATCAGTCAACTTAGCAGCTGATCAGACAGCTCTAGTATGCTGCGTGCTTGGTGTATGAATAAAGACATCACCAAAATGGAGTGTAGGCATGATACAACATCCCGCATTGCCTTTTGTGCGTGTCAATGCTGACATAACAGAAGTTGTTCTTGCCCTTATGTGGAAAGAGCTGACCTGCAATCAGTCACTAACAAGCATTGGCATCTGTGCCAGCCTGCAGTGCTTCTGATTCTCAATGTTGCATGAGTAAATGCTCTAACTGCAACAGCATGGCTTGTCATGCTTTCATCATATGCCTGCCCAGGCAAGCATGTGCGCTACAGCTCATGTCTGTTTCAAGGACAGATGTACAGTGTGCATGAGCGCATATGGCATGTCTGCAAGGCTGACCATACCAGTTGAGACGGATGTCACCCTGTACACAGCTGATGACACTTCAACTTGATGGGTGGCTGCATTCCTGTGCACACTGCACAGGCAGGCTGTGAGTGAGTCTACCTATGGCACATGATGGCACAGGCTGGCTTTCAACATCAGACAGACGGTGGCTGCCAACACTAAACATGCTGTGTGTCGGCATGCTGACTGTCAATGCATGCAGACATCTCACCTGACCAGGTCCTTGTACATCAGCTTGGCTACTCTTAGGTAGGCATCAATGCTGTCCTGCAAATGTGGTAGGTGCACTCAGACCAACTGCAGATAACTACATTGGCAGCAATGCTGCACAGGCTCAGGAAAGTACATGCTTGGCTTCTGGCCTTGCTATGCTTGTTGGGACGACAGCCAAGACACTGCTTATCAAAACGTGCCATTACAGTTTATTTGTGTGACCATGCATGACAGGCTCTACTCAGCATGTCAAACAGTAAAAAGGTTAGCAATCAATGGCACATTATCTACATTGACACTGAACTTCCTTTACAAAATTATGTGAAGATTGAAATTGTCAGGTTGAAGGCAGAGCGCTGTTGTCAGTGCAACACAGAAACGCAGATCCCTGAACTCCAAGACTGAAGTCTGTCATTGCCTGACTGCAGTACACCAATGGAGCCATTGAGTACAAACTCACCTCAAACTGGTTCATAGCACCACCCAAGCAGAGGTGCTCAAAGACGCAAAAGAGCAACTCTGCACGTTCTCTTGAGTTGTAAAGCTCTGCGTTGTCAGACTCAGTATTCACAAGCATGTCTCTGAGCTTGTCGGAGACCTGCAATGTCATGGGCACAGCTCCCTCCAGATCACACCAGCCTTAAACAGCAAAGCAAGGGTGACACATGCCTCTGCAGTCAATATACTATACTGCATTCAGCATACTGCAAGATTCTTTGGCAGGCCATTGAACAACGACTGACACTCAGACACTACAGACCTGAAAGCCATCAATGTAATCCTCCATGCATTTAATGATGACGCCGTCTTTGCGAAGGATCCCACAATCTGTGAGTCGGTCAAACAGGCTCATGTTGGTGACACTTGCTGGCACCGCCTCAAATGAAACACTCGTCTGCCCTCTCAGTGACTGCTCACTTTTGATGTTTGCTGCTGCCTGCACCACTTGCCAGAAGCCACAGAAAAGGCTTGGGCGAGCTGTTTACTGACAAGTCTGCACCAGGGCTAACTGATCTTGCACATGAAGATATGAGTGACAGCATCAAGGTCAACTGTACTTGTGCTTGGCATGATGTTGCAAATGTGGGAGCAGAGTTACAAAATCATATACAACCAGAGCACATGGCATCCAGCAATTTTAGAGCTGAGTGCGCTGAAGCTTGTGCATTGCGTGAACATGCCAATTGAAGCTGGTCAAGCATATGCACAGAACTGGCAGTACGCAAGTCAATTTGTGGTGTGTCACCAGAGATGATGTACCTGCATATATTGCTGCACTTCTGGGCTGCTAAACATATCCCCAAGAATCTCCATGGCTTGTAGCTTGTGATAAGACTTGCGGTAGGAAAAAATCTGAAGAGAGATGCTATTAATCATGCCCCTGCGCATTGCATCATCGCTCGCAAATGACAACTTACAAGTAGAAGCGGACATACGGTGAGCATGGCATAAGGATGCAGCAGAAATGTTTGAAAGAGTTACGTTGTTGACTTGGGACTGTTAGGAAGCACACTATATGTAAGCATGTGCAGGTCGCTTGACCATCAGGGTTTGTTTTTGGGCACACCATTTTGACAAGCAGGACATGACATCTTGAGCTTGTAAAACCGCCGGTTTTTCCTGCGGCAAACCAGCAAATACTATTGGCCAGTTGATATAGTTGCAGCCAAGTTACATTACAGCTGCGCAACAGGATGTGGTAGGAGTGTCTCATACACAGCCGCTTGAGCAAAGCCTGTTTCAAAAAGCGCACCAGGTCTAAAGCAGAAAACTCTCCATAGGCAGTTGCAGCAATTTCGCCTGGCATGTCTGCTGGCTGCTGCAAGAAAGCCGTTGCAGTCCCGTATTGCAGGTCAGCAGGTGAATTCCTTAAGGATTATGCTGTTATGTGCAGCAAGAGTGAAGTATTATAACTGCTCGTCTGGCAGGCTTCCCAAAATGAGGCGCGACTCACTGCGGACTTAGCTCACGTCGCAGTGGCTGCCAAGCAGAGTACTAACAATTTTCACGATCTATGTTCATAGCTCCTTGATCAGGCTTGTCTCAGACAGTGCCTGTGAAGCAAACAGCTCGGACTTATAGCTGCGCGGGCACCAAAGAGAGATCGAAGTACTTATCGTGTTGGCAATGATGCGACGACTCGTTGATTGCAAAGTGGTCCCGCAAGCCAGCCCTCAAGCTGCAGAGCTGTTCGCTCTTTGGTTTCGGAGTAAGAACAGAATTAAATACTTACCAGACCTCCAGACCTGGACAAAACGGCGCAATGAGCGACGCGGACAGCGCGGGCAGTCATGGCCGCGCCAGCAAGGCTTCCAGGTCCGCTGAAGGCCGGGTGGCACAAGTTCGGAAGCA
>JAABUP010000965.1_pt1 | contig 61667 bp, 54 predicted proteins | sample 5559201 | NCBI WGS metagenome assembly JAABUP01 (sample SAMN10711887, study PRJNA513373) | rock metagenome | isolation source: Antarctica rocks | place: Antarctica | reverse complement strand
GCGCTGCGTGCGCGCATCTTGGCCTTCATCACCTACTTCAACCAGACCGCCACGCCCTTCAAATGGACCTACAGGGGGCGACCGCTGTGCCGCTAACCCGGCACACACTTCCGCGACCCTGTACTAGACAGCCCGCAGGATGCGGAGGCGTTCCTGACGCTCGCCACGGCGATGAGCAAGAACGACCCGGACGGGAACGGCAAAGCGGACGCCTGGGGACTTGGCGCGCAGGGGAATGATTGGAGCTTCGGCTTCGGGCAGGGGATGTACCGCGTCCCCAACGTCTGGCGTAAGAATGCCGACGGCACCCTCACCCACGCGATCGAGACGCAGGAATACCGCGACGCCCTGGCGTTCCTGCGGCGACTCTACGAGGCCGGAGCCTACCATCCCGACGCCGCGACCTTCAACCGGACTCAGGCGACGAACGCCTTGATCGGGGGGCAGATCGGCGGCTACTACGATCAGCTCCTCCAGCTCAATGGCGATATCCGCACCCGCTTCGAGGCGAAGCGGATCAATCCGGCGGCGAACGTTGCGGCGCTCACGCCGTCCGGTGTCACCGGCGGGCGCGGCGTCACCTATAACGGCGCGGGCTTCGGCAGTATCGCGGCGATCCCCACGACTTCGGGGCAAGACCCCGAACAGATCCGCGCGCTCCTGCGCGTATTGGATTACTTCAGCGCCCCGTACTTCAGCGACGAGTACAACTTCCTCACTTTCGGCGTGGCTGGGGTCCACAATACCCCCCAACCGGATGGCACCCGCGTCCTGACCGAGCGCGGCAAGGCGGAGATCAACGAATTGGGGACGGTGGTGGTGCCACCGCGCATCTTCTACTATCCGAGCGACCCGGGCGACGCCCAATACCTCCAGGGCGCGGCGCGCGACATCGCCGCCCTCGGCATCGACAATCCGGCGCTCAACGCTCTCTCCCCGACCAACACCAGCAAGTCGGCGGAACTGAACCAACTTGGCCTCGATCGGGTCACCGCGATCGTCACCGGACGATCGCCGCTCACCGATCTGGACACCTATGTTCGGGACTGGCGAAGTCGCGGCGGCGAGCAGATCCGGCAGGAGTTTCAGGACTCGCTCAACGCGGGTGGTTGACCCGCCCCCTCGGGCGCTGGCGCGGCTGACTCCTGCTGCCTCCTGGCGGCCAGCAGGAGCGCCGCATCGCCGCCCAACCAGCCGTCAGCCGCTGGGAGCGCCGCCTTCCGCGCACGCGATAAACGTTTCGTTCGCCATTCGAACTGCGTCGCGGCGCGGCGGTCCGCGCAAGTGCGGGCCGCGTAGATGGTCACCGGTCGCCGTCCCCGCGTATAGCGCGCGCCGCCGCGCAACTCGCCGTTGTGTTCGCGCAGGCGTTGCGCCAGATTGCGGGCCACGCCGACGTAGAAGGTATCGTCGGCACAGCGCAGGAGATAGACCCACCAGCCGGATACGGTCATCCCTGGCGCGACTCCGCGACCGTGGCGGCGACGCGCCCGGCCGTGAGATCGTCGGCCAGCGCGCGGACGACGCCGGAGAGATCGCGCCCGGCATCGCGCGATTCCGGCGACTCCTTACCGATCGGTGTCTCCGCCACGAACGCGAAGAGATCGCCGGCCCCCTGAAGGATGCGCGGCGTCAGGCCGAGATCGGCGAAGCAGGTCGCGATCTCCTCCATCTCGCCGACCCAGCGGTGCGCCTTGGGTGGACAGGATGGCACGGCACGTTCGAGGTGCGCGCGCAATTCGGGGACACTCTCACGCTGCTCCGCCGCCAGCGCCTCATCGAGGCCGAGCAGCTGCGCCGCCACCAGCAATTCGGTGCCGAGCGCCTGGATCCCCTTCGTCAGCGCGCCGTAGCACATCTTGAAGCCCGAAGCTTGCCCGACCGGCCCATCGAGGACACGCACGCCGAGCCCGTAGTGTTCCAGCGTGGCGAACTCCGCCGCACCCGGCCCTGAGGCGTAGAAGCGCGTCGTCCCTGCCTTGCGCGGCGGTGGTCCGATGATCCCGACATCCGCGAAGCGTGCCCCGGCCCCCGTGATCGCCTCGCCGATCGTCGTGACGGTGCGCGGCGCGATCGCGTTGCAGTCGGCGTAGAGGAGATCGCGCCCGCGCGCGGTCCCTTCCCGCGTGATGGCGGCGCTCACCCGCTGCGCCGTATCCCTGGCCGAGGCCGGGACCAGCACGCTGAGGAGGATGTCGCACTCGCGCGCCAGTTCTTCCAGCGTCGGCGTGTCCTCGAAGCCAGCGGTGGCGGCGAGCGTGCGTGTGCGTTCGCTGCGACCAGCGAGGCAAGTCAGGAGGCGCGCGCCGTGTCGGCGCAACATCGCCCCGATCGTGTGGCCCATATCGCCAGGACTCAGCAGGCCGATCGTCGGTGCCGCCATCGCCGCCCCCCTTCGTTCCGATGCTCCGCCATGCCCCTCGCTCCGCGCTCACCATAGCCGCTCCCAGGCTGAGGAGCAACCGGCACGCTCCCTGCTGGCGTACGACCCGTTCGAGAAGCGCGGGTACATCACCGGCGGCGCTGTCGTCGCCCGCAGCCAGCGCGTCGAGGAGTTCGGCACACGGGAGTGCCGCCCCTTCCTGCCTCGATTTCGTCGCCTCGTCCTCGCTCGGCGTCGCTCGCAGCGGAGCGACGCGATGTGCCAGGATCGCGGCGAGGTCTGGGGCGCGCGCGATCGCCAGCGCCTCTTTAGAGATGCGTGCGCGCGACCCCGAGATTGCCTTCATCGAGCGCCAGGTTGCCCAGTCCATCGAGCATCTGCGCCAGCCCGCGCCGGTCGCCGACGGTGCGCCGACCCTCCAGACTCCGCTGCACAGTCTGTCGATCGCTCGTGCGGCCTGGGGGCGGCGTGCCACATTACCTTCGCCCGCCATCCCCCGGGCCGCATAGTGTCACAACGTCTGCCGTGCGCCGCTGTTTCGGGGTGATCGACCAGCATGGGGAGCAGGGCCGACCCGCTTCGCCGGCACACTATGACCAGGACCGCCCGCGCGCATCGTGGACGAGCACTTCCAGCGCCGGGCCGACGCCCGCGATGGTGACGCGCACCCGATCACCCCCGGCGATCGGGGAGAGCGCATCGTGGTGAACGCCGGTGGCGACCACATCGCCCGGTTCGAGCGCGATGACCTTGGTGATCTCCGCCAGCAGTTGCGGCACATGCCGAGCCATGTCGCCGGTGCTATAGGTCTGGCGCGTCTCGCCATTGACCGCGAAGGCGACCGTCAATTGGTTCGGGTCGGCGATCTCGTCGGCGGTCACGATCGCCGGGCCGAGCGGGGCGAAGGTGTGCCAGCTCTTGCCGAGGAAGAAGCCACCGGGCAGGCCACGCGCGGAAACGTCGATGAATGGCGTGTAGCCGAAGACGTGATCGAGCGCCGTCTCCGGTGTGAGGTGCGCCGCATACTTGCCGATGACCAGCGCCAACTCCGGCTCGAAGTGGAAGACGGAGGCGGGGGTATCCGGCAACTCCACCGTGTCGCCGTACCCGATGATCGACAGTGGCGACTTGAGGAAGGCGTTGAATGGCCCCGGTTCGGGGTGCGCCGGTTCGAGGTAATTGACCGCCGCGCAGACCAATTGGCCCGGCTTCGGCACCGCTGCGCGCAGGCGGACCTCGGCCACCGGCACGCTCGGGTGCTCGTTGGCGGCAACGACGAGAGCCGGGGCGACATTGTCCCAATTCTCGATCAGCGCCGCGAGCCGTTCTTGCGGGCCGCTCGCCACTCGTGCCGACCAGCTCGGTGATATCCACCACACGTTCATCGTTGGCACCCGTGAGCAGCCCAAGTCGGTAATTGTCGAAATGGACGAATTTCATGCGCCTATCCTTTTCCCGCTAATCCCCATCGTAGCATCTCCTCGATCGGACTTTGTGTGCCCGGATACTAGCACGATTATCTATGGCGAGAAAACGTGGATGCTTTATGGCTCTTGAGGGTATGTCGCTAGGCAGCGCGGATCACCAGCCAGCGGCGTGCCGACCGAGCCGACATTGACGAGCGTATCATCTGCCGATGCGTGTGCCCGACGAACGCGAGCGGCGCCGCGCTCCCCGCGAACATCGACCGCCGCATCGGCCTGCGGCCCGAAACCGACGCTAGCACAGGCCACGACGATCCGCGTGACCCCTTGCGTCTCCGCATCGGCCAGGATGACGATCCGCTCGCCCTGCGCCGTTCATCACGCCCCGCCAGAGGCGATCTGCCCGGCCTGGGCCTCCTGTCGCGCGGCGGTCCGCCCCAGTGCCTGCACGATCCCCCACCCGCACAGCAGGGTCAGCGCCGCCAGCCCGATCACCGGGCGCGGCCCCAGCCCCCCCGCGAGAAAGCCGCCGAGGAGCGGGCCGAAAGCGTTCCCGAGGGAGAAGGCGCTGCCGGAGATGCCGAACGCCGCGCCGCGCCGCTCCTCCGGCACCATCGTTCCCACCGCGGTGTTGGTGCTGACCGAGAGGCTCCCGGTGAACAACCCAGCCAGCCCGCGCAACGCGATCAGCGGCCCGATCCCGGCGATCAACGCCTGCCCACCGAGCGCGAATGCGCCCCCCACCGTTGTCCAGGCCAGCAATCGTCGGCGCCCGACGCGATCGGCCAACCGCCCGGAGCAGATCGCCCCGAGCGCGGAGGTAACCCCGCCGATCCCGAGGACGATCCCGACGATGGTGGCGACCCGCGTCGCGTCGGGCGCGAGCGACTGCACGTAGATCGGGAGGACCGGTGAGATCATCTGCAACGAGAACTGCACCAGGAAGATCAGCCCGATCAGCAGCATCAGCGTGCGCGAACCGGTCGCCGCGCGCAGGTTCTGAACGAGGCCGGAGCGTTGCGCCACAGCCTGCGGGCGACGCGCCGGTGCGCCGATACCGAAGAGTACCAACGCCCCGGAGAGCAGCAGCAGGATCGCCCCGCCCCGGATGCCGATCCGGTAGGAGAAGGTATCGGCCAGGATGCCCCCGACGGTTGGCCCGATCGAGATGCCGACGAGGACCCCGGTCTGGCACGCCCCGATCGCCGCGCCGAGGCTCTTGCGCGGCGCGAGCCCCGAGACCAGCGTCACCACCGCCGTGTTGACGCCGGTGAAGCAGCCGAGCACGAGGAAAAGGACGAAGAGGAGCTCGACGCGCCCCACGAAACTGATCACCACCAGCACCGCGCCGCCACCGAGGAGCGCGCGACAGACCATCAGCTTCGCGCCGTGCCGGTCGGCGATCGCCCCCCAGAGGGGGCTACAGAGGGCGACCATGATGCCTTGTGCGAAGTTGAGACTCCCCGACCAGGCGACCGCCCGCGCCGGCGAATCGATCCCCAGCGTCTGGATGAAGAGCGGCAGAAAGGAGATCGCGCAACTGAAACCCATCATCGAGAGGAGTTGCGCCGTCGCCACCAGCGCCACCTTGCGCCGCCAACCCGGCGTGCCGTCGTCGTCTTCCACCGTCGCCATCAGGCCAAACCCTATCGCTCGCGCCGCCGCCGTGCCGATCGGGCCGTCAGAGCAACACTTCCGAGTCATCGCCGAGGAGGAGCCGCAGACTCGCGTTCGTCCGCGTGTGCTTGCTGACGATCGCGTTCTTCCCCAGCACGCTGTCATCGAGGCGCGCGACTTCCGTGATCCGTGCCCCATCGAGCAATACCGTATGCTCGATACTGGAGTGCAACACCCGGCAGTCATTACCGATACTCGTGAACGGGCCGATGAACGAGTCTTTGATGATCGTGTTCTTCCCGATGATCGCCGGTCCGCGCACGGTGCTGCCGATGATCTGCGCCCCGGCGCTCACGGTCACCCGCCCGAAGATCTTGCTCGCGGCGTCGACCGCGCCCGCGATGTCGCGCTGCGCGAATTCGTCGAGGACGACCCGATTCGCTTCGAGCAGATCGTCCTTCTTCCCCGTATCGAGCCACCAGCTCGCCAGGCGGGTGCTGTGGATCGGATGGCCGCGCTCCAGCAGGAGGCGGATGGCGTCGGTGATCTCCAGCTCGCCGCGCCAGGAGGGGGTGATCGCGTCGATCGCCTCGTGGATCGCGGGCGAGAAAACGTAGGCTCCGACGAGCGCCAGGTTACTCGGCGGACGCTGCGGCTTCTCGATCAGGTTGACGACGCGCCCCTCCGCATCGACCTCGGCGACGCCGAACGCCTGCGGATTATCGACCTCCTTCAGCAGGATCGCGGCGTCGGCGTGCTTCTCCGCGAAGGTCTGCACGAACGTGGTCAGCTCCGAGCCGATCAGGTTGTCCCCGAGATACATCACGAACGGCTCGTCGCCGAGGAAAGGGCGGGCCATCTTCACGGCCTGCGCCAGCCCCAGCGGCTGTGCCTGCTCGATGAAGGTGAACGCCAGCCCCCACGGATTCGCCGCGAGCGCCTCGCGAATCTGACCGCCCGTTTCCGGGGAGATGATCACCCCCACCTCCGTCAGCCCCGCGTCGGCGAGATGTTGCATCACGTAATGGAGGACCGGGCGATTCGCCACCGGGACGAGTTGCTTCGCCATCGTATGGGTCAGTGGACGGAGGCGCGTGCCTTTCCCGCCGGAGAGGACCAACGCTTTCATTCCTGCTCCTGCTCGCGGCCTCGGCGCGGCGGGCCTTCGTCCCTGCTCGCGGCCTCGCCACCGTGCGCCGCCCGGCTATGGTAGCGCACTCGTCGCATGCGGTACATTACACCCGGCATGCGCCAACGTCAAACTCAGCGGGCGACGCGCGCGATGCGGTAGCGATAGCCCTGTTGCACCAGGAAACGTTGGCGGCGCGCGGCGTACGGGAGTTCCGCCGGATCGTTGGCGACGACCGCGTAGAAGTGCGCGGGCGAACCGTCCGGTTTCGGGCGCAGGAGGCGTCCGAGGCGCTGGGCCTCCTCTTGCCGCGAGCCGAAGTTGCCCGAAACCTCGATCGCCACCCGCGCCTCCGGCAGATCGAGCGCCGTGTTGCCGACGCGCGAGAGCAGCAGCAGGCGCAACTCCCCGGCGCGGAAGCGCGCGAAGAGTGCTTCGCGCGCTTCTTGCGGCGTCTCGCCACTCACCAGCGGCGCATCGAGTCGCGCCGCGAGGTCGCGCAGCTGCTCCAGATAGTGGCCGATGATCAGCGTCCCCTCGCCCGCGTGCCGATGCACCAGGCGGCGCACTGTCGGCCACTTCTCCGGCGCGGTCGCCGCCGCGCGATGCGACAGCGGTGCGTCCGCCGCGACGAGCGGGACGCGCACCTCGACGCACTCGACCGGCGCGATCCACCCTTCCGCCGCCAGTTGCGTCCACGCCGCATCGTAGCGAATCGGCCCGATCAACGCCGTCAATTCGTCCTCGCGCCCATCCTCGCGCACCGGGGTCGCGGTCAGGCCGAGGCGACGGCGGGCGGCGAGGTCGGCGGTCAGGCGAAAGACGTCGGCGGGGAGCAGATGCGCCTCATCGAAGATGATCAGCCCCCAATCGCAGGAGCCGAGGCGATCGAGGTGCGGATAATCCGACCCGGTGCCAGTCGCGCGTCGCCGCCGCGTCGTGAGTTGCTGATAGGTCGTCACCGTCACCGGCAACGGCACGCCACGCCGCGCGTCGTACGCCCCATACGCGCCCGCCGCGAGGGTGGTGAAACGCGCGAACGCCGCGACCCACTGCGCGACCGCCGTCCGATTCGGACAGAGGACCAACGTCTGCCGCCCGAGCGCGACCGTCGCCCCGATCCCGACCACCGTCTTCCCCGCGCCGCACGGGAGGAGCACCAATCCGCTCCCCCCGTCCCCAGATTTTTCGTCGCCGATGAACGCCGCGATCGCGGCATCCTGATACGGGCGCAACGTCAGCCCCTCGCGCCAGGCCACGGCGAGCGGCGCACCGGGCGCATAGCCCGCCTCGTCCTGCAGCGACCAACCGAGCCGCGCCAGGCGCGCGTGGATCGCCCCGCGCTGCGCCGGTCGCAGCGGCAGGCCGGCGTCACCGAGCGCGCTCGGGTCGATCGCGAACTCGTCGCCGAGTTCCGGCAGCAGCCGCGCGAGTAGGGCGGGCTCGTCGGCGCGCAGCCAGAGCAGGCCATCCTCGCGAATCAGGCGCAAGCGTCCGTGTCGCGCCATCGTCGCGGCGATCCGGCGCACCAGCGTCGCGGGAGGCGGCGCACCGGCGGACCGTTCCAAGAAGGCACCGATCCGTGCCGGGGTGATCCCGGCGGCGGCGGCCTGCCAGAGGGCGTGCCGGGTGATCCGATAGTGGTGGAAATGACCGGGGCACTTCTCCAGGGTGGCGAAGCGGCGCAACCCATCGGCGACCGCAGCGGCCCCGCGCGCCGCGGTCGCCAGGATCAATTCGCCATCATGCTGCACGATCAGCGGCGCCATCGCGTCCCTCGCTCGCTGTCGAGCGCGGGGCCACTTCGCCGCGCGCACTCTCGCGTACGTTCGTAGTGTACTCCAGCAAACCACGGGGCGCTAACCCCCGTTTATGGTATACTGGAAGAACGAAAACACGCCGACGATGGGCCATGAATCGGGGGCTTCCCGCTACCACCCGGCGTGTGCGACGAGAGAGCGAAGGTCAGGAGCATCGATGGAGATCGGGACCGTACGACTGGTAAATATCGAGAACGAGATGCGGCAATCGTATCTCGATTACTCGATGAGCGTGATCGTCCAACGGGCGCTCCCGGACGTACGCGATGGTATGAAGCCCGTCCAACGGCGCATCCTCTATTCGATGCACGAGATGGGGATGCGCCACAGTGCACGGCACCGCAAGAGCGCCGGTATCGTCGGCGAGGTGATGAAGAACTATCACCCGCATGGCGACTCGTCGATCTACGACGCCCTCGCCCGCCTCGCCCAGCCGTGGGCGGTGCGCTATCCGCTCGTCGATGGGCAAGGGAACTTCGGCTCGGTCGATGGCGATCCGCCGGCGGCCATGCGCTACACCGAGGCGCGCATGGCCGAGATCACCGAAGAGTTGCTGCGCGATATCGACAAGAACACCGTCGATTACCGCAACAACTACGACGATAGCATGCGCGAGCCGACGGTCCTCCCGGCGCGCTTGCCGGCGCTGCTCCTCAACGGCGCGGCGGGGATCGCGGTCGGGATGGCGACGAATATCCCGCCCCACAATCTGCGGGAACTCTGCGACGCCATCGCCTTCCTGATCGAGAACCCCGAGGGGACGGTCGAGCAATTGCTGGAGATCGTCCAGGGGCCGGACTTCCCGACCGGTGGCATCATCCTCGGGCGCGAGGGGATCAAGCAAGCCTACGCCACCGGCAAGGGGCGCGTGGTCATCCGGGCCAAGGCGTTCATCGAGGAGGCCGCGCGCAGCAACCGCTTCCAGATCATCGTCAGCGAGCTTCCCTACCAGGTCAACAAGTCGACGCTGGTGGAGAAGATCGCCAGCCTCGTCAAAGAGGGGACGATCGACGGGATCAGCGACCTGCGCGACGAGTCCGACCGTAACGGGATGCGGATCGTCGTCGAGTTGAAGCGCGAGGCGCAGCCGCGCAAGGTGCTGAACAGCCTGTTCAAGCACACCGCGATGCAGAGCACTTTCGGCGTCAACATGTTGGCGCTGGTCGATGGCAAGCAGCCGCGCGTCCTGACGCTGAAGCGCACGATCCAGCACTTCATCGCCCATCGCCAGGATGTCATCCGGCGGCGCTCGGTCTTCGAGCTCGAAAAGGCTCGCCAGCGCGCCCACATCCTCGAAGGATTGCGGATCGCGCTCGATAGTATCGATGAGGTGATCGCCACCATCCGCAGCTCGCGCACGACCGAATCGGCGCGCAATAACCTGATGAAGGCGTTCTCGCTCTCCGAATCGCAGGCGAACGCGATCCTCGATATCCGCCTCGCCCGCCTCGCGCAGTTGGAGCGCAAGAAGATCGACGACGAGTACGCGGACATCCTCAAGCAGATCCGCGGCCTCGAATCGCTGCTCGCCGACGAGCAGAAAGTGTTCTCCTTGATCAAGGAGGACATGGATTACCTCAAGGAGAAATACGCGGACGAGCGGCGCACCGTGATCCGTGAGGGCGATGGGGAGATCTCCGATGAGGATCTGATCCCCGAGATCAATGTCCTGCTGACCCTGACGAGCAAGGGCTACGTCAAGCGCCTGCCGGACGACACGTACCGGACACAGCATCGCGGCGGGCGCGGCGTCAGCGGCCTGACGATGCGCGAGGAGGATGATGTCCAGCACATCATCACCTGCAACACGATGGACACGCTCCTCTTCTTCACCAACCAGGGACGCTGCTACTCGCTGAAAGCGCACGAGGTGCCGGATGCCAGCCGCACCGCCAAGGGGACGCCGATCGTCAATCTGCTGACCCTCCAGCCCGATGAGGTCGTCACCACGCCGATGGCGGTGAAGGACTTCTCCGGCGGGCGCTATCTGGTCCTGGCGACGCGCAAGGGCAAGATCAAGCGGACCCCGCTGAGCCAGTTCGCCCAGGTGCGCGCGAACGGCCTGATCGCGGTCGGCATCGAGGAGGGCGACGAGCTTGCCTGGGTCCGCATGAGCAGCGGCGAGCAGGATGTGATCATCGTCACCGCGCAGGGCAAGTCGATCCGCTTCAAGGAGGATGATGCCCGCCCGATGGGCCGTCAGGCGGCGGGGGTGACGGCGATCCGACTCGCCGCTGCCGATCAGGTCGTCGGTGTCGATGTGATCGAACCGGGTCGCGATCTGGTCTTCGTGTCGGCCAACGGCTTCGGCAAGCGGACCCCGATCGAGGACTTCCCGCGTCAGGGCCGTGGCGGCAGCGGCGTGATCGCGATGCGCGTCACCGACAAGACCGGGTTGCTGGTCGGCGCGCGCATGGCGACGGAAGAAGACAATCTGATGATGATCACCTCCAAGGGGATCGTCATCCGCATCCAGGGGGAGCAAATCTCCCGGATCGGTCGCGCGACCCAAGGGGTGACCCTGATGAAGGTCGGGAAGAACGACCGGCTCGTGGCGATGGCGCTGGTCGATGCCACGCAGAACGATGGCACCGATGGCACCGAGGGTGAGGACACAGCCCCCGAAGCGCTCGAAGTCGTCGCGCAGGACTAATTTTCCGCAAACACAAGGCATGGGGCGGGCCGATCGGCCCGCCCCATGCCTCACTCATCTTTTAGAACACGATTTCTATTGACGATAGCAGAGGAAGAGTCAATGGTGAACGATACGGCACTCCTGGTGATCGATATGCAGGTCGGCATCGTCGCGAGCGGACACCAGACCGACGAGCTCGTGACGCGCCTCGCGGAGCTGGTGGCGGAGGCGCGTGCCGCCGAGACGCCTGTGATCTTCGTCCAGCACGAAGAACTGGAGTGGCCTTCGATGCGACACGGGGGTTCGGACTGGCAGATCCATCCGGCGCTCACCCCCGACGCGGGCGAGTTGATCGTCCACAAGCGCGTCCCGGATGCCTTTCAGGATACCCCACTGCGCGAGGCATTAGCGTCGCACGGTGTGCGCCATCTCGTGGTCACCGGGATGCAGACCGACATCTGCGTGAACGCGACCTGCCGCCGCGCGGTCAGCGAGGGCTTCGACGTCACCCTCGTCGCCGACGGGCATTCGACGGAAGATAGCGAGAGCCTCTCGGCGGCGCAGATCATCGCGAATCACAACCGCGACCTCGCGCAGATAGCCCAGCTCGATCACGCGATCACGGTCCGACCGCGCGCCGAGATCACCTTCTAAGATTGGCGTCGTTGCACGCCCAGCCTACGACATACCAGCGGATCGGCGTGGTGACGACCTCATCGGGCTGGAGGGTCAGCAGATTGACGGCGGAGGCCACATGATCCTCGAAGCGGCGATGCTCCAGGTTCGCGGCGGGCAGACCGAGGAGTTCGAGGCGGCCTTCCGCCGCGCCTCCGCGATCATCGCGGCCTCACCGGGCTATCTGGGCCACGAGTTGCAGCGCTGCATCGAGGTGACGGGGCGGTATCTGTTGCTGGTGCGCTGGGAAACGCTCGAAGCACACACCGTCGGCTTTCGCGGCTCCCCGGCATATGCGGAGTGGCGCGCGCTCCTGCACCACTTCTACGAGCCGTTCCCCACCGTTGAGCATTTCGATGCGGTCGATCTCGACTCGCCGGAGGTGTGACGCGCAAGACGGCGGCGGGCGGCGGGTCGCGGCGCAGATAACCGCGACCCGCCGCCCGCCGCCACTCAGCCACGCGGCTGATCCGGTGCAAAGATCGGCGCGAGGTTGGTACTGACGAATTCGCTCGCCAGGCACTCCATGTACACCAGGTCGAGGAGTTGCCCATTGAGCAGCGACGCCTGCCGCCGTCGCCCGAACTCGACGAACCCCGCCTTGCGATAGGCCGCCTGCCCCGCCAGATTGTACGAATCGACCATCAGCATCACGCTGTGCAGGCCGAGCGCGGTGAAGGCGTAATCGAGCATCAGTCGCGCCACCTCGGAGCCATACCCCCGCCCCCGCGCCGTTTCCTCGCCGATCAGGAGACCGAAGGTGCAGGTGCGCGTCCGCTGATCGACCTCGAGGAGATCGGTGTGGCCGATCAGTCGACCACTTTCGCGCTCGTAGATCGCGAACCAGTAATCATTCTGACTCGTCACCCACCGCTCGTAGATCGCGGTCGCCTGCTCGATCGTCACCGCGCGCGGCACCCCGCCGAAGGTTCGCTGCACCCGAAAGTCCCCGAGCCAGCGGGCGATCGCGGGGATCATCCCTCGGTGCAGCGGCCCGAGAACGATCCGCTCACCGGTGATCGTGATCATCGACGGATCCAGCACCTCTCACCGGTGATCGTGATCATCGACGGATCCAGCACCTCGCCCATCTCCTCAGCCATTTCGCTTCACCTTTTTTCCTCCTAGAGGGATATGTCGTGCGATTTCAGAGACGATGCGGATCAGCCCGTTCCCACGCTGATTCGTTCACGGCGTGTCACGTCCCACACTCCTGTGGTAGAGTCCCACACGGTATCTCGCGCCTGCGATGGCGCGCTATCTTGTCGTCTGCCCGTTATTGAACGTGGCGGCGCAGCGTCGTGTTTTGTTGGAAGCATCGTGGGAGGATCGGATCGCATGGCCGATGTGGAACGGACACTGATCATCGTCAAGCCGGACGGCGTGCAGCGCGCGCTCGTCGGGGAGATCCTCGGGCGCCTGGAGCGACGCGGCCTCAAGTTGGTCGCCCTCCGCTTCATGACCGTCACGCGCGGCCTCGCCGAGGAGCACTACGCCGAGCACCAGGGCAAGGGCTTCTATGCGAGCCTCGTCTCCTACATCATGAGCGGCCCGGTCGTGGCCGGGGTCTTCGAGGGTGTCGGCGCGATCGGCGCGGTGCGGAGCACCGTCGGTGCGACGAATCCGGCCAAGGCCGCGCCCGGCACCATCCGCGGCGACCTGGGGATCGAAATCGCCCGCAACCTGATCCACGCCTCCGACGAGCAGCCCGGCAGCGCCGAGCGCGAGGTCAAGCTGTGGTTCGGCGGCGAAGGCCAGCTCGAATGGACGCGCGATAGCGACCGCTGGATTCGCGAGTAAGCCCACCCTATTCAACACAAGCAGCAGGGGCCGGGGCGCGATATGCGCCCCGGCCCCTGCTGTGTCGGCGACGTTACTGCGCCGCCTTGATGGTATTGAGCCACAGCCCCGAGGTCCGGTGCCAGTAGCACGAGTTGATGTAGGGGTTGCTCTCGTCCGGGAAACCGGTCCAGTAGGTCGTGTTGGTCGGGATGCGGTGGAACCACTGCACCAGGCCAACGTCCGGCAGCGCCGGGATCCAGATCTCCATCGCCTGTCGGAAGAGGGGCAGCAGGGCCGGATCTTCCGGGGCGGTCTTGCTCATCTGGTCGACAATCTTGTCGTAGTCGGCGTTGACCCAGCGATAGGGATAGGTCGCGCGCTGCCCGGTCGGCTTGCTGTAGCGGCTATGGTAGAGGTTCAGGGTCGCGAACGGGTCGCGCACGCTGCCACCATGCCCCTGCATGAAGCCGTCGATGTTGCCGGCGTTCAGGTTATCGGCGTACTCCGGCCCCTGAATCAGCTTGAAGGAGGCATCGAAACCGCCGTTCCGCAGCTGCTGCGACACGATCGGCGCGATGTCCTGGAAGAGATTGCCGGGGCAGCTGATCACCAGCGGGATCGTCTTGCCATCCTTGGTCCAGAGGTTGTTGGTCTTGACGTATCCCTTCTTCGTCATGAGCGCGGCACTCTGATCGAGGCTGAAGTTATCGATCTTCGCGGCGAGATCCTTGACGGTGTCGGTGTACTTCTCCAGCGCCGGGAAGCGCGGGAACGGCAGCAAGGTCGTCTCGCCCGCTCCCTGGTATCCGAGCGTGACCAGCTGATTGCGATCGATGCAGTAGTTGATCGCCCAGCGGATCTCGGGGTCGTTGAACGGCTCCTTCATGTCGTTGAAGCCGAGGCTGATCGGCCACCAGTCGCGATAGCCGTACGGCGCCTTGCTGCCGGTCCAGGTGGAGATCTTCGGATTCTGCTTGGTGACCGCGCCGATATTGGTCGGGCGCAGGTCGATCGACATGTCGAGCTCGTTGTTGATCGCCAGCTGCACGATCTTCGTCTCGTCGGCGGCGGGGAGGATGATGATCCGCTCGACCGCCGGCAGCGGGTGGAAGCCGGTCTTCGCGGCCCACCAGTTGTCGTTCCGATCGAAGATGCGCTGCTGCGGCGTGGAGAGGACCAGCTTCCACGGCCCGGTCGAGACCGGATAGCCCTTCGCGATGTCGAAATTCGCGAAGCTGGTCGGATCCTGATCCTTCCAGATGTGCTCCGGCATGATGAAGATACCGATGTCCTGATGATACTGGAAGAATTTGAAGAAGAAGCGCGGATCGGCATCGTTGAGGACGATGACTGCGGTCGTGTCATCCGATGCGGTGATGCTCTTCACGCGGGTCTTCATGTCGATACCCCAGGTCAGGGTATCGGAGTGGTCCTTCAGCATATTGATCGTGAAGGCGATGTCCTTCGCGGTGAAGGGCTGCCCGTCGCTCCAGGTCACGCCCTGCCGCACCTTCAGCGTGTACTGGGTGAAGTCGGCGTTCGCCTGATAGCTCTCCAGTTGCCAGGGAGTCAGGCCATCCTTGCTTTGCATACCGGGAGGGCCACTGATCGTATCGGTCGCGTAGGCATTGTAGTAGTACGGAGCCTCGAAGACGTACGGATGGCCGGTGCCGGTCGAGATACCGGTGAGGAAGGGGTTCATCGTGTTGTAGTCGGTGAGCTGGTTGCCGGTATTCGCGAAGATGATGGTGCGATTACGCGCCACCTGCTTCAACGGGGCCGCAGAGCCCGCCGGGGCAGCGGAACTGGAAGCTGCCGGCGCGGCAGAACTGGAAGCGGCGGGCGATCCACTCGCCGAAGGGGCAGCCGAAGCAGCGCCGGCCGGTGCGGCAGAGGCAGCGCTAGATGGCGCGGCAGAGGCAGCGGCGGATGGCTTGGCCGAGGCGATCGCCTGCAAGGTCGCGTCGGCACCGGTGTTTGCCGTACCACCACAGGCAGCCAGGAAGGCCGCTGGCACAATAGCGAGTCCGCAGAGAAACCGCCTCCGCGAGACGCCCGCTTGACGATCCATGTTCATACTCTCCTATATCCCGAACAATCCCACGAACTACTGCTGCAACGAACGATCGAACGTTACGCCCCGGTTGTCAGTGGCTCCGCGACCTCCTTCCCTTGCTCCGTTTCCCGAGGACGGAAGACCTGATTTATCTCCCCTTCCGGGATCGTTGGTACGTCCCGATAGAGATAGCATGACACCGCGCGGTACTGATCCGTGCGGAAGAGTGGTGGGGGCGCTTCGCGGCAGATCGGCATCACATGCGGGCACCGATTGGCGAACTTGCAGCCACCCTGGAACGTCCCCTCAGCCTCCGGTCGCGCCGGTGCGGCGATCTCGCCACCCCAGCGACGATCGGGATCGGGCTGCGGGATCGAGGAGACGAGGAGTTGCGTATAGGGATGCTGCGGGTGCTTGATGACCTGCTCGACCGAGCCGGTTTCGGCCACAGACCCGCGGTAGAGGACGATGATGTTGTCGCTCACCTGATACGCGGTGGTGAGATCGTGCGTGATGTAGAGGAACGAGATATTGAAATCCTCGTGGAGTTTTCGCAGGCTCTCCAGGATCGTCGCGCGCAAGGACGCATCGACCATCGACACCGGCTCGTCCGCGATGATCAGGCGTGGCTTGAGGAGCAACGCGCGCGCCACCGTGATCCGCTGACGCTGACCGCCGCTGAGTTGGTGCGGAAAGCGTCCGAGCGTGTCCTCGGGCTTCAACCCTACCGCACGGAGCGCATTCTCCATCATGTCCCGCGCCGCGCTCTTCGAAGGGGCGAGCTTGAACTTGCGGATCGGCACTTCGAGCAGGTGATCGACCTTGTAGAACGGATTGTAGACCTCGAACGGATCCTGGAAGATCGCCTGGACCTCGCGCCGGAACTGGCGCTGCATCTCCCGGCCACCGCCGTGCAGATCCTTGCCGAGATACCGTACCTCGCCGGAGGTCGGCGCGAGGAATCCGAGCAGGATGCGCGCGAGGGTCGTCTTGCCGCTGCCGCTCTCCCCCACGATCGAGGTGAACGACGGAATCTCATTGCTGATCGAGAACGAGATCTTCTCTAGCGCAGGCTTCGCCCCACGCTTCGGGTCACCGAAGATCTGGGTGATATCCTGGGCCTCCAACAGTGCCGACATCTGCCCCCCTATGCCGAGTACGGCGCGACCCAGTGATCGGGTCCTACTTCTTCCATATCCGGGATCTCCGTCGTATCCGGTAGGATCGAGGCACGCCCGGACATCCCGTGAAAAATCCCCTTCTCGCCGAGGGTGGGCAGGCTTTCGATCAGACCCCTGGTATAGGGGTGCCGCGCGTCCTTGAAGATCGTGCGAATCGGCGCGACCTCCACGAAACGCCCGGCGTACATCACCGCGAGGCGATCGACGAATTGCGCCAGCAGCCCCATATCGTGGCCGACGAGAATCACCGAGGCACCGAGCTGCTGCTGCACCGAGCCGAGGGTTTGCATCACCTGCCGCTGCACGACCACATCGAGCGCGCTGGTCGGCTCATCGGCGATGATCACCTTGGGTTGAAGGCTGATACCGAGCGCGATGCAGACGCGCTGTTTCATGCCGCCGCTGAGTTCGTGCGGATAGAGCTTCGCCACGTCCTCGCGCAGCTCGACCATGTCCAGCAGTTCGCGCATCCGCTCGCGAATCCGGCCGTCGTTCATGTTCGGCTGATGCGCCTGGATGCTATCGATGAAGTGTTCGCGGATCCGCCGCACCGGATTGAGCGAGTTCATCGCCCCCTGCGGGATCAGCGAGACCTCCGACAGCCGTACCCGGCGCATCTCCTCGACCGAGAGCTTGGCGAGATCGCGATCACCGAGCAGGATCGAACCGCCGGCGATCGTTCCCGGTGGCTTGATCAGGCGCATGATGGCGAACGCCGTGGTGGACTTCCCGCTCCCCGATTCACCGGCCAGTCCGAGACGTTCCCCCTCGCGCAGTTCGAAAGAGACGCGATTGACCGCCTTGATCACACGCTTAGGCGTCTGGTAGTGCACGCTGAGATCCCTGATCCGCAGGACATCGGTCCCGATTGCGGTTGCCGCGCTCATGAATTTGTCCTCCGCACACGCGGGTTCGCCACCTCGTCGAGGCCGGTGCTGATCAGCATCAGGCCGACGAACAGCAGCACCAACAGCACGATCGGGGTCAGCCACCACCACCATAGGCCGCGAATCAGGGCGTTGAAGGCGATCGACCAGTAGATGGTCATGCCCATCGTCGGCTCGTTCTGCGGGCCGAGGCCGAGCGCTTCGAGGCCGATCGAGGCGAGGATGGCCGAACCAACCGAGCCGACAAAACTCGCGGCGAGATACGGCAGGAGGTTCGGCATCAACTCATAGAAGATGATTTCCGGCGTGCTCATCCCGGAGATCTTGGCGATCTGCACGTAGCCACGCTCGCGCATACTCAACACTTGCGAGCGGATGGTGCGTGTCGGCCACATCCACGCGAGTGAGGCCACCACCAACGCCATCGTACCGATGCCGATCGTCCCCTGGACCGTTGAGGCAAACGTGATCAGCACCACGAGGCCGGGAACGGTCAACAGGATATCGGCGACGGTCTTGATCGTCGTGTCGGTCTTCTTGCCGATGTAACCGGCGACGAACCCCAGGATCGTTCCGACGCCGAGGCCGACGATCCCGGCGATGAAGCCGACCTCCATCGTCAGCGGCAGCCCTTTCACGACCACGGCCAACAGATCACGCCCCTGATCGTCGGAACCGAGCGGAAAGGCGCGGGATGGCGCCTGGTCCGGCAGCACCGAGGCCGGGTTTGACTTCGCCGTATCGACGAAGAACGGACCCACAATGCCGATCAGGAGCAGGAACCCGACGATGATCAGCCCCGCCGCCAGCGAAGGATTGCGCCGGAGATACTGCCGAAAGTTGGTGATGCGCTCGCGCCCGCTTACCGTCTGGCGCGTCGCGACCTCATGTTGCGGATTGCCGACCAGTGTACTCATTTATGCCTCCTGCCTGATGCGCGGATCGAGGAGCGGGTACAGGATATCGAGCACCAACGTCGCCACTCCCAGCGTGAGGATGACGATGAACACAACCCCATAGATGATGAAATAATCCGAACCCTTGATCGCGGTGTAGAGCAACGAGCCGATCCCCGGATACCCGAAGATGACCTCCACCAGTACCGAGCCGGAGACGATTCGACCGAGCGAAAGGGCCAGCGCGGTGTATTGCGGCAACATCGCGTTTCGCAGCGCATAACCGGAGAAGATCTTGCTCTTGCGTAGCCCGCGCGCCTCGGCGAAGGTCATGTAGTCTTCGCCTTCGGTCGTGATCATCATCGAGCGCATCCCCAGCGCCCAGAAGCCCATCTCAGCCAGCACGATCGACAGGGCGGGCAAGAGGGAGTGTTTCAAGATCAGGCCGACAAATGGTAGATCGAGGCCGGGGACGATCCCGGCGGGATAGCCGCCATACAAAGGCAGAACCTTGAAGGAGAAGGCGAAGATGTACAGGAGGATCAGGCCAAGGAGATAGTAAGGGATCGCGGAAAGTGTCAGGAGCGCGCTCGCCGACAGCTTGAACAGCTTCGGCACACCCGGCCACGCCATCAGCGCGCCCATGATCGTGCCGATCCCGAACGCCAGGATCGTGGCGACCGTCAACAGGCCGATCGTCCAGGGCAGCGCGTTGAGGATCAGATCGAGCACCTGCGCCGGATAGAGTGAGAGCGAATAGCCAAAATTAAAGGTGAACATGTCCTTGAGATACCGAACATACTGGATCCAGAGCGGTTGATCCAGCCCGAACTTCTCCTGATAGGCCCTCACCATATCTTCGATACCCGACTGCACGAAACCACTCTGCACCGCCATCGCGGAGAGGCGCGCGCGGATCGGATCGGTGGGTGACAGGCGGGGGATGATGAAGTTGATCGTCGCCGCGCCCCAAACCACCAGGATGAACAACCCAAATCGTTTCAGGATCCATCGGAATCGCATCTACCCCACCTTCCTACGCCAGCCTGGCACGCGGTCAGCATCTCTCCCTAACATAATGTCCGACCACCTGATCGATCTGATCGATCTGATCGATCTGATCGCTATAACGCTCGGTACACCCCCCACAGTTCCATCGTTTTTATCTTCGAGCAGCACATTAGCGCTGTCAAGCGGGCATGAGCATACGCAACAGCAACGCGAGACGACGCGCCGGGCATGAGAACGATCTGCGCGATGCCTCATCGGACAGCCGGTAAACGAGAACCTATGAGACGCAAAGCATACCCGATTCATCTGACATTTGGTATGGGGCAAGGGACAAATTCTTGCGTTGTCTTGTCCTACAACGTCAGGTCAACGTCAGGTCGGCGACGCGCCTTTGCTACAATGCCACCGTGACAAAGGGCGGCAGGACGCCTACCCTTCGTGTAATAAAAACACGAACGCTCGAATCGTGCGTACCGCAGGGAGTGCGACGGATGCTACGAAGCTTCACCAGTTATCACCCCGGCCTGCTGACCGACCTCTATCACCCCGACGCCGCCTACATCAGTTGGCGCACCGGGCGGAACGGGCTCACCACCTTCGATCTTTTCGCCCGCCGCGCCCCGTATAACGGGCCGTACATGCTCGTCGCGGGGATCGAGACGGCGCTCGAATTCGTCCGCGAGTTTCGCTACAGCGAGGAGGATCTGCATTTCCTCGCGCAGATCCGCGATTACGATCCGGCGTTCCTGGCCGAGCTGCGCGACTTCCGCTTCAGCGGCGAGATCCTCGCCTTGCCGGAAGGGTCCATCGCCTTCCCCAACGAGCCGATCCTGCGGGTCACCGCGCCCTTCCGCGAGGCGCTCCTGCTCGAATCGGGCCTGCTCCAGGCGATCAACCTGGCGACCCTGATCGCCACGAAAGCGGCGCGGATCACCCACGCCGCGCGCGGCAAGCGGATCGCCGAGTTCGCGCTACGTCGCGCGCAAGACCCATTCGTGGTGGCGCGGGCGTCATACATCGGCGGTGCCACCAGCACGTCATTTCTCGGCGCGGCGTTCCGCTTCCGGCTCCTCGCCACCGGCTCGATCCCGCACGCGCTCGTGCAACTCTTCGACACCGAGGAGGAAGCCTTCGCGGCGGTGGCCGAGAGCTACAACCGCTACACCCTCCTCCTCGACACCTACGACGCGCGCCGGGCGATCCACACCGCGATCGCCGTCGCGCAGCGGGCACAGCGCGATCTCGGCCACAGTCTGGCGGCGGTGCGCCTCGATAGCGGCGACTTCCTGGCCGACAGTCGGTACGTCCGCGCGACCCTCGACGAGGCCGGGCTGCGCGAGGTGCGGATCCTCGTCAGCGGCGATATGGACGAGTTCACGATCGCGGAACTGCTCGAAGCGGGCGCGCCGATCGATTCCTTCGGCGTCGGCACCAGCCTCGGCGTCGGCAGTGGCTCGCTCGAACACGGCATCGAGGGGGGCGCGCTGGGCGGGGTCTACAAGGAAGTCTGGTACGAGGAGGCGGGGATCGGCGAGCCGAAGATCAAGGTGGCCGGGCCGAAGAGCACCTGGCCGGGGCGCAAAGAACTCTACCGCGTGGGCCGCTTCGAGCGCGACTGGATCGGCCTGGAGAACGAGACTCCTCCGGCGAGGGCGACCCGCCTCCTGAAGCCGGTGTTGCGCGCCGGTTCGATGATCCCCGGCAGCTTGCCGCCCGTCTCGGAGATCTGGGAACTGGCCCAGGCAAATCTGCGCGAACTCCCCGATCGCTACAAGGCGCTCGAAGGTGCCCCAGCCTATCCGGTCGAATACAGTCCGTCGCTGATCGCGCTGCGCGATACCGTCATGTACCGCCACAAGAACGGCCAGAGCCAGGGCACGCCGCCCGCCGCGGCGCAAGAAGCGGCGACAGCGCCACTCCCCGACGAGCACGCCTGACCCGGCGGCGCAACGACCGATCGCGGGAGGAACCGATGTCCGCCACCACCGAACCCACCGAACCCACCGAACCCACGCGAGCGCACGCGCATGATGCGCTGATCATCGTCGATGTCCAGAACGACTTCTGCCCCGGTGGCGCGCTGGCCGTCGCCGATGGCGACGCCGTCGTCCCGATCCTGAACCGCCTGGCCGCGCACTTCGGCACGGTCGTCGCGACCCAGGACTGGCACCCGGCGGCGCATAGCTCATTCGTCGCGCAGGGCGGACCCTGGCCGCCGCATTGCATCGCCGACACGCCGGGGGCCGAGTTCCACCCGGACCTCGACCTGGGCGCGCTCGATCTCGTCGTCCGCAAGGCGATGCTGACCGCGCAGGATGCCTACTCCGGTTTCGACGGCACGGACCTCGCCGCGCAACTCCGCGCGCGCGGCGTGCGGCGCGTCTTCATCGGTGGCCTGGCGCTCGACTACTGCGTCGATGCGACCGCGCGCGATGCCCGGGCAGCGGGCTTCGCGACCGCCGTCATCGGCGACGCGACGCGCGCGGTCTTCCCGGAACAGGCACCACAAAAGGAAGCAGCCTGGCGCGCGGCGGGGATCGCCCTCACGACGAGCGCGGCGCTCACCAGCGCCACAGAGTAGGACGACGAGCGGGGCGGGACCAGCTAGCCCCACCCCGCCCATTCGCACCTACTGACCTGCACGACCGCCCTAAAAATCGAGCAGATCGCTCAGGAACGACTCCCGCTTCTTCTTACCCCGATAGCGGTCGTCGCGATCGTCGCCGCGGTCATCGCGCCGCCGGTCATCGTCATCGCCGTACCGGCGGCGGTCGTCGCTGTAATAGCGGCGTTCATCATCGCGGCGTTCCACCGGACGATCGTCGCGAAGGAACGGCTCCGGGTGCGGTGCCGCCTGCCGCTGTTGCGCCGGGAGCGGCCCATACGCCGCCATCTCCCGCTCGATGATCTTGTCCACCTCGCCCCGATCGAGCCAGATACCCCGACACTGCGGGCAATAATCGATCTCCACACCCTGCCGCTCGGCGATCGCGAGCGGCCCGTGGCCCTGTGGGCAATGCCTACCATCCTCCGATTCTGCTCAGCGCGACGAATACCGGACGCCGGGGCATCGTCGCCCCCCCAGACCTTCCTTAACTACGTCCGCCACACCAGAAACGTGGCATGTTCAGGCCGTATAACTGTTCGATAGCCGACACTCGACGCAACGCCGCGTTCGGATGGAGCGGATCGCTGGCACTTCACCATCGCAACAAGTACACCGGATCGCCCACACCGATCGTGCCGGTCCCCTCGACCGAGGCGTACAACCCCGCGCATTGCTCGCGCTCGCGCACGATCGTCCGCAAGACCGCCGGATTCTGCGTCACCTCGTCGGGATCGAGGTTGACCATCATGCAGCGCGGATCCTTGCGGTTGACATGGACGCGCGGGCCAGCGGTGTCCGTGCCGAAGCGCACCACCCCATCGAGCCACTCCTCTTCCTCGAAGGGCCGATCGCCCGCCGTGGCGATCAGCACGTTGTTGCGAAAGCGGAGCGGGTCGAGCGTCGCGCCGACTCGTGCGCCGAGTTCGCGCACCGTCGCCACACCGAGGAGTGAGATCGCGGCGCTGTCCGGCACCCCCCGGCTGTTCTGGAGCAGGGTGACTCCAGCGCCATATCGTGCCGCCAGTTCGTCGCGCAGCGACGCGTCCTCGATCGCCAGATCGGCCCCGGCGGGGGTACGCACGCGCACCGGATCGTTCATCGGCTCGTCGGTGGCGGTGAAATACGGGGCATAACGCAGCAGATCGGGCACCTCGCGTCCGGTCAGCCACGGAAAGCGCGAGGTATTCCCCTCGCGTATGAAGGCGTAGCGGCGGTCACCCGCCAGCCCATGCCAATAGAGTTGCGTCGAGGAGATCGTCTCGCCGCGCATCGACTTCACCGGGAAGCGATACAACGCCGCCACCGTCCCCACCCGCGCCATGCCCTCGTCCACCACGCCTCCACCACCGCCAGGGGCGTGTGACACGCTCGCCACACCTGGCGCTATGCCGCTGCACCACAGCCGCATCGACCGCACAATTGTACACAGTTTTGTACACAGTTTCCGAGTCGAAGCCTCCCAGAACTGTACCCTTTATCATCGCGATGTCACGTACGAACATCTATACACAGGTGCGTTGTAGGACTATAGTGCGGGTACTTCGCCGCACCGCATGAGACAAATGGTTCTCAGCATCGCGCCCGTGACCTGTCTGTTCTAGTCCGATTGTTTCCCCCGATTGGTCCAGGTCGCCGGACATACGAGCGATGGTAGCACGCCGCCCACTCCCTAGACCGGAACGAAGGAAGTACGTGGCTTCCATGCAGGCTATGCGGGGCGCAAACGCACCGCATCCTGCGGCAGACGTAGACTACGTAGGAGCCAACACCATTCGCGCTTATCGACGCCGCTGGCGGATCGCGCTGATCCTCATCATCATCGGTACGGGCCTCCTGCCGCGAGCCGCCCTCGCGGCACATGAGGGGCGCGTGTTCGGGACCGGTGGCGAAGGAGTGTGGCTCAAAGCCGACGCCGATCTCGGTTCAGCCCGGATCGTGCTCCTCAATGAGGGGACACCGCTCCAACTCCTGCAAGGGCCGATGCGCGCCGGGGATGATCTCTGGTGGGCGCGGGTCGCGGCGAGCGGACAGGAAGGCTGGATCGTCGCGGATTATCTGGTGCTGGATACGACCCCGGCCCCGACAACCGCCGTCACCCCGGCGGCACCGGCACCGTCCACCACCCCGACAACCCTCGGCGTCGGGGGCTGGGCGAGGGTGATCAACACCTACACCACCACCGGACTCCGCCTCCGCGCCGCCGCCGCCCCGTGGGCCGATCTGCTGGCGATCGTCCCGGAAGGTTCGCTGGTCCAGATCGTCGGCGATCCGCAAGCCGGGGGCAACGGCAACCAGTGGTTCCAGATCGCGGCGGATGGCAAAGTCGGCTGGTCCGACGGCACCTATCTCGAACCGACCGTCGCGCCCGCCGCGAGCAATGCCCCTTCCGCCCCCGCCCCGATCAGCACGCCCACCCCGGCACCGGTGCCAGGCGCCCCGCCAGCGCCCACGGCCACGCCAGTGCCCTCCATCGCCCCCACGACGGTAGGACTCGCCGCCGGGGTCTGGGCGACCGTCACCGATACCACTGGCACGACCGGGCTCCGCCTGCGCGCCGCCCCCGCCCCCTGGGAAAAGCTGCTCGCCATCCTCCCCGAAGGGACGAAGCTCAAAATCCTCGAAGGGCCGGCGAATGGTGGCAACGGCAACGCCTGGTATCGCGTGGCCTGGGACACCTCCTGGGGCTGGGTCGATGGCACCTACCTCGTCGCATCGAGCGCCCCCGCCGGCAACGACACGCCCGCCGTCCCGGTGTCCACCCCGGTCGGCACCACCGCCGGCGGCACCGCGAGCGGCAACGCCCTCGTCCAGGTCGCCCTCGCCCAGGTCGGCAAAAAGTACGTCTGGGGCGCGACCGGCCCGGACACCTTCGATTGTTCCGGCCTGACCGTCTACGTTGCGCGGAAGGCGCTGGGCATCACCCTGCCCCGCGTGGCGGCGGATCAAGTGCTCGCCGGGGTCCACATCGAGGTCGCCAACCTGATGCCCGGCGATCTCCTCTTCTACGCGAACACCTACCAGCCCGGCATCACCCATGCCGGCGTCTACATCGGCAATGGCCGCTTTGTCAACGCCGCCGACGAGGCGACCGGCGTCATCGTCTCCGGTATGGACGAGCCCTACTGGAAAGCGCGCTACGTCGGGGCGCGACGGATCACGTAACGATACAGCACGGAGCGATAATGGAGCGCGGCCCCCATCGGAAGTTCGGTGGGGGCCGCTCCTTTCAACGCCGCGCGCTCAGCGCAAATCCTGGACCTCGCGCAGGCCACCACGGAAGATCGCGTTGAACAGTACCTTGTAGGTGCCGCGCGCCTGGGCGCGGAACTGCGCCCGGAAGCCGACCAGCGCGATCCGCCCCGTCCCGAACGGCACCTCCACCAGCGCACTCTTCCCCGCGAGGTGCTCCGCGCCGAGGATCCATCCGCTCAAGTTCGGGTCGGTGAGCGGATAGCGTGCCACCGTCGTCCCCTCCCCGACGAGCTCGAACGCGGGGCTATTGATAAAAACCGCCGTCTCGTCGCGCCGCAGTCCCCAGCCGAGCGGGTGGGCCGGATCGACCAGGATCCGCAACAGCGAGCCAGGGCAATAGAACTCCTTTCGATCGATCCCGGCCAGCACGTCCTTGACCGGCAGCCAGAAGCCTTTGATGACCGCCTCGCACGCGGCGTCGAGCGCGACGAGCGTGCCGCCCGATTCCGCGAAGTCGCGCAGCGCCGCGAGGCCGATCTCGCCCAGGCCGCCGACGTATTCCGGCGGGTACGGCTCCTTATACTCGTTCTTCTCCGCATTGCCATGCAGCAGATCTTCGCGCCCCTGATGTGGCAGGACGATCGTGTCGAAGCGCGCGGCGAGATCGCCGTTGCGGATATCGGCGTCGTGCAAGGTCGTGTAGGGGAAGCCGTATTCCTCCAGGATGAAGCGCGTCCACCCCTCATCGATCGCCGGTTTCCAGCTCTGATAGATGCCGACGCGCGGCGTGGTTTGCTCGTAGTACGCCCCCTCGCCGAGCGGCTCTTCGAGGCCGCGCACCTCCAGCCCGAACTCGGCGGCGAGCGCCGCGACGACACCATCCAGCCCGTCCGTCCCCTCGGTACGCGGCAGCAGGATCGCGCCCGGTGGCAGGCCGAGCGCGTCCAGCCGCCCGCGCGAGCGGAAGACGCGCAGCCCCGCGCCGAGGAGACGATTGATCGCCGCCGCCGACCGATTCGTCGTCGGCGCGAGCGCGTAGCCATGCCGCCCCGCACCTTCGACGGCACCGCTCGGGCGCACCGGGTCGCCGAGGGCGGTCATCTCGACCGCGAACGCCTCCTTCACCTCGACCCAGGCGATCCCCATCTGCAAGGGCAGCGTATGTCCGGCGATGTCGTAGGGGGGCAGCGGCGGGCCATCGGGCCAGCGCCGCAGATCGGGATAGCGCTGGATCTCGAGCAGCGTCTTGGCGAAATTCCCCGCCGGTTGTGCCAGCGCGACGATCCGCGTCCCCGCCGGATAGCGCACCCCATCGGCGACGAACGGCGCGGACGCGACCTGCACCTCGACCGCGCCGTGCGCCAGCGTCGCCAAAAACTCCGCCAGGGTCGGCGGGTCGGCCTGGCGCTCCGGGAAGAGGTAGGCGTAGGGTGCGTCGGCGCGGGCCACGGTGCGGCGCATCAGCCCGTCAAAGCGCCGCAGCCAGCCGATCCGGTCGCGCGCGGCGTGGGCCAGGAACGCCCGCGCCGCAATTTTGTCGTACTCCACGATGTCGCACAGGGTCCAGCGCCCGCCCTTCCACGGCAGCGGCTGGTTCCAGGTCCGCCTCCTCGGGTCGTAGTCGCCACGCTCTTTCAGGTCGTCCTCGGCGATCTCGACCGGCGTGGCGAACTTGCACGACGCCGCCTCGCTGAGCAGATCGACGCTGCCGTGATAGTTGCCATAAGAGAGGGAGGGCGAATAGTTATCGAAGATGATGTGCGTGGCGACGCCCGCTTTCCCCTCGTGGATCAGCTCGGTCGCCAGCGCGGTCCCGACGGCGGCGAAGCCCGCCTGGATCACCGGATCCTGGTTCGGGTCGAGCGGATCGATGAATGGCGGGAGCATGAACCGCGCGCCGTCCCGCCCCATCTGATGCATGTCGAAGACGAGTTGCGGATGCTCCCGGTTGTGCAGCGCGGCGATCAGGCGGGTCTCGGCCTGGGTCAGCATGAACCAGTCGCGGTTGTTGTCGTGGCCGACGTAGCGATGGTAGAGCCAGGGCATCCCCTGCCCCTCGTAGGAGGTATCGAGCCAGCGCGCGTACCACTTCACGACCATCCGGTGCCCGTCCGGGTTGGCGCAGGGGACGATCAGCGTGATCGTGTTCTCCAGGATCGCGCGCGTCTCGGGATCATCCCGCGTGGCGAGTTCGTGGGCGAGTTCGAGGCTCATCAATGCCGCGCCGAGCTCGTTCGAGTGCTGCGTGCAGAGGAGCAACGCCACGCTGCACCCCTCAGCGATCAGCCCCTCAACCTCCTCGGGCGGCGTCCGGCGCGGATCGAAGAGGCGTGCGTTGATGGCGCGCAATTCCTCGCGCCGCGCCAGATTCTCCGGCGCGGAGATCGTGACCAAAATCAGCGGGTTATCGTCGGTCGTCCGCCCCAACTCCTCGATCGCGACGCGCGGGGAAGCCTCGGCCAGGCGCGTGAAATAGTCCACCATCAGCGGCCAGTCGGGGATCGTCCGCTCCGCCCCGACGCCGTACCCCAGCACTTCCTCCGGCGACGGGATCGCCCCGCCCCGCTCTGTCGCAGTCACCCGCACCCCCACCGCACGCACCATGTCCCACACGCGGACGCCTCCGGTCGCGCAGCGGCAACGCTACCACGGATCGCGCCGGATGCAAGGGCCGACAGCCGCTATAATCGGCGCACGACGCCGCTGAACAGCACGAGTGACGGAGGAAGCCCGCCGATGGCCCCACGCACGTTCGAGTCCGACCGCATCGCCCACTACGAGGTCGCGGGGTGGCGAGCCTATTATGACCGCCGCTGGCCCCGCCTCCTCCGCCTCACCCTGGTCCTCTGCCAGGAGCAATTCGGCATCCCCTTCCCGCGCTCGGTCGCGGCGGCGTACCACATCGTCCGCGCCTCGATCGCCTGGGTGCCATCCGATCACGATCTCACGCGGGTCGCCGCGCACCTGACCCATTTCTACGCCCGCGCCGCACGCTATGCGCCGCTCACCTTCGATCCGGCGACGGCGGCGCGGGCGGAGGTCGTCTACTGGGAGGTGAATCGCCGCCTCTCGGGCGACCGCGACGATCCGGCCCTCCTCGCCGCGCTCGTCGCGCTCCACAGCGCGATCTTCGGCCTCACCGCAGCGGAGGCCGAAGAATCGGCGACGTGGCGACACCGTGCTCTGATCGCGCTCGACCGCATCACCGGCGGGCGCGACGCCGACACCGACGACAACTGGGATGCGATCGAGGCGGAGTTGCGCCGCTGCTATGGGGCGGTCGGGCGGCAATTGACGGCGAAACAGGACGTCGAACGACAGGGGGCGACGGCGACGTGAGCCACCGTCGCGCCCGCTGTCTCGCCGCACCGCAAAAGAGTTCGGCCAGCGCGGGTTGCAGTTTCTCAGCGCGGTGTGATAGGTGTCATACCTGATCGCCACTATCAAGATCACTCAAGATCGATAGGGATATGTCGTAATCGTAGCGTCTATGCGCGCTTGTTCTCCGCCTCGGCACGGATCGCCGCGATCCCACTACTCGTCGCGGCCATGTAGGTTGACATGTCGGTCCCGTAGGAGATCACGTCGAAGCCGAGCGCGAGCCACTCCCGCGCCTGCTCGACCGTGCCCGGCTGGATACCGGCCCCGAGGCCGTGCGCCGCGCAGACCGCGATGGTTCGCCGCAAGTTGTCCAGGAAGCGCGGATCGCGGAACTGGCCGGGGATGCCCATGCTCTGCGAGAGATCGAAGTGCCCGACCCAGAGGACATCGACGCCCGGCGTCGCGGCGATCGCCTCCAGATTCGCGATCCCCTCGACGCTCTCGATCTGGCAGATCACGGTCGTGTTCGCGTTCGACTCCTCCAAGAAAGCCCCAGGGTCGACGCCGCGATAGTCGGTCAGCGCGCCGCCGAGCCCGATCCCGCGCGCGCCGAGCGGCGCATACTTGACCGCAGCGACGATCGCGCGCGCCTCCGCCGCCGTCTTGACGTTCGGCACCATCACCCCGAGCGCGCCCGCGTCCATCGTCCGCGCGAGGAGGTGATAGGCGATCTCCGGCACGCGCACGAAGGGCGCGACGGTCGTACCCCTGAACCAGGCGATCAGATCGGCTAGCTCCGCGCTGGTGAACGCCGCGTGCTCGGTGTCGATGATCGCGAAGTCGAGATCGCAGACCTCCATCATCCGCGCGATCCCGCGCGAGCCGAACTCCCAGATCATCTGCCCGACCGGCACCTGCCCCGTCGCGCGCACCTGCCGAAAACGGTTCGCCTTCATCCTCGCGCCTCCCATCGTTCTCGCAACGCCGCCGACTTCCTCTCGAACGCGGCCCCCTGGCTCGCCGCGCGATTCACCGTGAACTGGGGTATGTCGCCTCGCAGGACACTCAGCACGTTCTCGCAGGCGATGATGCTGTTATCGCGCGCCATCTGATCGGTCCAGGCGATCGCGTGCGGCGCGAGGATCACGTTGTCCAGCGCCGCGAGCGGGAGTGGCAGCGGCAACGGTTCCTCCTCGAAGACATCGAGCGCCGCGCCCGCGATCCACCCTTCCGTCAGCGCGCGCACGATCGCGCTTTCATCGATGATCGGCCCGCGCGCCGTGTTGACCAGGAAGGCGGTCGACTTCATGCTCCGTAGCTGCGCCTCGCCGATCAGGTGGAACGTCTCCGCCGTCAGCGGGCAATTGACGACCACGAAGTCCGACTCCCGCAGCAGCGTATCGAGGTCCACCAGTTCGACGCCGAGCGTCGCCGCCCCATCCGGGGACACGTAGGGGTCCGCCGCCAGCGTCCTGCCGAGGTCGAACGGCTTGACGAGCCGGAAGAACTCCGCACCGATGTTGCCGACCCCGATCGAGCCGAGCGTCCGCCCCGCCAGCGCCACCCCCATCGTCTCCGGGATCAGCCCCCAGGTGCCGGTGCGGACGATCCGATCCTTGGCCGGGATCCGCTTGGTGATGGCGAGCAGCAGCGCCATGATCCCCTCCGCGACCGGGCGACGCACGGCGGGCGGCGTGATGCAGACGAGGACGCCATGCTCCGTCGCGGCGGCGATATCGATCGTGTCGTAGCCGACCCCCCAGCGCGCGATGGTCGCCAGCCGTTCGGCGCGCGCCAACGTCTCCGCCGGGTAGCGCACCCCCAGGCTGACGATCGCGTCGTACCCCGCGATCTGCTCCGGCGCGACGACCGACGATTCCGTCGCGAAATACTCCCAAGCGAGCCACGGGAGCGGCTCGAAGAGATCACGCAGCGTCGGCTCCAGGAGTCCCGTCGCGCGCGTCGTGAAATCGTCGGACACCCCGACCCTGAACGTCCCCATCGCCCCCTCCCCACACCAGCGCTAACCGCTCCGGCGCGTCGGGCTGCGCGCCAGCGCACGCCGGAGGATAGCGACAGCTTACGGCGCGGGACACGACACCGCAACACGCGGCGGCGGCACACGATCGCGCGCCAACGGCGCTACGCGCGCTGCCCCCATCGGGTGCCGTATATTCGTTATCGTGGCTTGTGCGCGTCGAGGATCAGCGAGACGAAGCCGAGCTTGCCGTCGCGGTTGCGGTGGTCGCTGCGGAGGGAGCGATAGATCGGGCCGTCGGCGGGATCCCAGTAGCGGAAGTTGAAGCGGCCAGACTCGTCGCACCATTCGAGGAGATCGACGGCGAACCCTGACTCCGCGAAGATCGCCGCGAAACGCCGGTGCTCGTAGACGATGCGGTGGTCGGCGGCGGGGTGCTCGCGCGGCCCCGGCCCGCCGATCTGCACCGTGCGCCGATAGTCGGCATCACGGAAGTTGGCATCGGGGACGGCGACGCGCAGGTAGCCGCCCGGTTGGAGGTAGCGGAAGCAAAGGGCGGCGGCGGCGTACCCTTCCGCCTCCGTCAGATGTTCCCAGACGTGCTCGCAGAGGAGGGCGGCGGCGCGGCGCTCCCCGAAGAACGCCGCCCAACTCCCGGCATCCAGCAGGTCGAGTTCGTCGCGCTGCGTCGGCAACCAGCCCGACCAGCGCTGCTCACCCGCCCCGACGATCACGCGCAAGGGGGCGCTGGATAGCGAGGCGGCGTCATCGCGCACCACGCGCTCAGTCGGCGAAGATCCGCACCAGCAGATCGCTCGGGGTGCGGTCGTTCTGGGCGTTCCGCTCATTCGGGCAGGCAGAGACGGCGACGACGAGATCGGTCAGCGCGCGCAGCACCACGAAATCGTTCGCCTCTGAGAGCGGCTCGCGCACTTCAACCGCGCCATCGCCGAGGACACCGACGTTCATAAAGAGGTTGAACGGATCGGGCAGCGGCTCGTAGGGGATGCCGAACTCGGCGAGCGCGGTCGTCAGATTATCCTTGCAGTTCGGGTGGTCGGGCAGGCCGTAATAGTCGAGATAGCGTCGTCCGTCGCAGGCGGGCATCAGCAGATCGTGCCGCCCGACCGTGTCCTCCTCCAGCCGGAGCATCCAGTTCCGCCGATTGCTGACGATATGGCCGTTGAGGCGGAGCATGATCGAGCCGAGCCCCTCGCTCGTATGCGTGGTGGAGGCCCACTCGCTGTGGTCGTCCTTCTTGAACACCACCAGAACCGCCGTCTGCTTCCCCGCTTGATCGACGATCTGGATGCGCTCCCCCTCGCGCACCTCGAACGCCGCGCCGCGCCGCGCGGCGATACTCTGCATGGCGCGCGGCGTGGAGAAACGCGCGTTATCGACTTCCGATTCAGGCGTGGACACCAGGCAACCCTTTCCGCGCAATCGTCACACAAGCACCGGTGCCGCTGGGAACGCACCTTGCTCTCCTATGCAGCGCGGAGTATAACGCAGAGTGCGATAGGGAAGCAGGAGGCAGCGATGCAAGAGATGGCCCGCGAGATGGAGCGGACGACCTTTGTCCGCAAGGTGCTCACCGATATCCCCGGCCCCAAGGTATTGGAACGGGCGCAGGAATTCTTCCGCGAGCAGGGGTATCGCGCCACCAAGGGCGGGCTACCCAACACCGTGCGCCTCCAGGGACGCGCCGAGGGTGCCTTACCCGCCGTGATCGGCGAGATCGGCGTGCGGACGACCAATCGCGGGCGCACGATCGTCTCGCTCAGCGGCTACGGCGAGCGCCTACAGACGCAACTCCTCGCCTTCCACGACGAGATGCGCGCCGCGCGCACCCCGAAAGAAGCCCGCCCCCTCACCCCACCCGCCGCGCCCGTCACCGCGCCGCGAGCACGCACCCGTGCGGAGGAACTCGAAGAGGAGCTGCTCGAAGCCGCCGAGGCAGAAGGCAAGGAAGTCGCCCACAACCGCGAGAAGTACGAGGCCGAGCGGGGCTGATCCCCGCGCTCGTCTCGCAGGCTTGCAAACGATCCTACCGTACCGCCGCAACTCCCCTCCATTCATCTCCCGACGGCTACCGTGGCAACAGTCGCTTCAGCGCCCGCCCCGAGGTCGCGGCGTGGCCGAGGCGGATCGCGGTGTCGAGCAGGAAGAGGAGCAGGGCGAGGATCGCGAACGGCGGCCAGATGTCGCGGAACTGCGGCGTGGCGGTCAGCACCGTCCGGTCGAAGACCTGCCCCGGCCCGCTCAGCACCCGCCCGCCGGTCCGATCCGCCAGCGCGCCGAGGACGGTGTCGCCCAGCGTCGGGCCGCGCAGCTCGGCGGGGTACGGCACGCTGAAACCGACCGTATCCGTGACCATCTGCCCCGCCCGAGCCTGCCGCAATTCCAGGCTGTATGCGCCCGGTTGCGGCGCGGCGAGGCGCACCTCGTAGCGCCCTGGCGCGCTCTGCGGCAGGACGAGATCGACCGTCTGCCCGACAGGGGTGCGGAGGCGCGCGTTCGGCGTCGCCAGATCGACCGCCCCGCCGCTGCCATCGAACGCATCGACCGCCAGGATCGTATCCTCCCCATCGGGCGTGGCGATGACGCGATAGGAGGGACTGACCGCCGCCGCCAGACTCCAGCGTACCGCCTGATTCCAGAAGGTCGGGAAGACGCTCGATCCGCTCCAATTGGGCGCGAAGCTCTGGCCGAGGTCGCTCGTCCAGGTCACCACCCGCCCCAGGCCATATTGCCACTGGGCCAGCACCGGTTCGCCCTTGCCCGACTGCAAGATCGCCTGCGCGCCCGGTTTGGCCTCCGTGATCTGGTAGCCGCCGAGCGTCGGGAGCGAGCCCGGTTCGAGGCCGCGCAGGATCGGGCTGGGCGAGGTCTGCACGGCGCGGAAGTCACCCGTGGCGAAGGTCTTGCCCGCCAACTGCTCGGTCTCCGCCAGCGTCAGCTTCGGGATGTCCTGCGGCGTCGGCGCGAACTGATAGCGCCCATTGCCGACCGTCGCCAGCCGCTGCATCAGCGTGATATCGGCGGCCTGCCCGATCGCGATCGTGGAGAGGGTGATGTTCGCCTTGCGAGCGCGCCCCGCCGCCTCATCCGGGTCGAACCGGCTCGTCGGCTCGCCATCGGAGAGGAGGATGATGTGCTTCGTCCCCGCCTGACTCTTCTGGATCTCATCGATCCCTTCGGTGAGGGCACCGTACATCTCGGTGACCCCTTCCGCACGCACGCGGCTGATCTGCTCGACCACGCCGTTGATATCATCGGTGCTGTTGATCGTCCGCAGGTGCTGGATCCAGACGTTCCTGTCGTTGAACACCAGCACCGCCACATCGTCGCCGGGCGAGAGGGCGCGCACCGCCTGGGCGGCGGCACTCTTCGCCATCTCGATCCGTGTCGGGCTGCTGGTGGTGATCCCCATCGAGCCGGAGGCATCGATGATCAGCAGCAGGGCGGCGGGCGGCCGCTTCCCCTCCGCGCGCGGCTTCACGCGGACCGGCAGGGTCGCTTCCAGCGTGGACCCCTCGTACCCACCCTTGCCGAAGCTCTGCATCCCCCCGGTGACCACGAGCCCGCGCCCGCCCTTGCGGACGAAGTCCTGCAACGCCTGCTGCTTCCCCTCGCTCAGCGCCGTCGCCGGGACATCGGCCAACACGATCGCGTCGTAGCCGTTGAGGTCGGCGACGCGGTCGGGGAGCGCGCCGGGGTCGCGGACCGTCACGGTGAAGGCTGTCCCCGCGAGGCTGCGCCGGAGGCCGTCGGCCCCGCCGCGCGTCCCTTCGACGATCAGCACGCGCGGCTTGTCGCGCACGACCGTCGTGGCGGCGAGGGTGTTATTCTCGGCGATCGGATCGCCGCCCCCCGGTGTGACCCGCACCGCGATCGCGTGGTAGCCGGGCGGGAGCGGTCGCAGCACGAAGGAGGCCGTGCCGGTCGCGGCGCTGGTGGACGCAGACAATGTGACATCCTGGCTCACCGCCGCCCGACCATCGACGAGGAGTTGCACCGCCACCTGACCGGGCGTGTCCCCCGCGAGGGTCGCCGCGATCTCGACCTCGTCCCCCTGCCACAAGCCATCGGGGACACGCAGATCGGTGACGCGCACATCGTTCGGCAGGCGACGCGCGGTGGGCGCGACCGCGTCGACCACGACCCCGCGCCCGCTGGCCCCCGCCGCCCAGTCGGTCGCCCCTCCCACCGTCTCCTGCCCGTCCGAGAAGAGGACGATCCGCCGCCCGCCCGCCGAGGGCAACGACTCCGCCAGCCGCAGCGCAGCGGCCACGGCGGTGTAGTCGCGCGAGCCGGTATCGGCGGCGCGCAGGGCGGCACCGATCGCCTCGGGATCCGTTGCGGCGGTCAGCGTGCCGACCGGATAGACGGTCGCCGCGCGCTCGGAGAACGCGACCAACCCCACCGGCTCGTGGTCGGCGCTGCCGCCGAGCGCCGCGACGATCTGCGCCGAGAGGAGGCGCGCATCGTCGTCGCCCATGCTCCGCGAGCGATCGACCACGAAGATCGTCGCCCCGGCGGGTGACGGCTGCGCCAGGAGCGGCCCGGCGAGCGCGAACGCCAGCGCCAGGAAGACGAGCGCGCGCAGGATCAGCGCGCGGGCCGGGACCGCGCCACGGCCGCGCAGGAACCAGAGGACCGCGATCAGCGCCACGACGAGCGCCGCGACGATCAGGATTCGCGGCTCACGCAGCGCGAACTGCCGCCCGAAGAGGGGTCCCAGACCGGTCATCGCGTATTCGTCCCCGCATTCGGGCCACCCAGTCCGGGTCGCGCGCGCACTCGTTCGTTCTCCGCCCGCGGTCGCGCCAGACCGCCCATCCCGACGAGCCACTCGATCACGAGGAGCGCCAGCGCCAGGCCGAGCAGGGTCGGCCACAACTCGCCGAGGCGGCGCGGGGTCACCCCCGCGCCGCCGGTGCCTTGCCCTGAGACGGTCGCCGCCAGCGCGGGGGTTGCCCCGCCCGCGCCTGTGGGCAGTGCGGCGGCGACCGCGCGCAGATTCGAGGCGATCGGATCGCCGCCATTGGCCGCGAACGACTCCTGCAAGAGGGTCGCGCCTCCCCCGTCACGCTCGATCAGCGCGTAGAGGCCCGGCTGATCGGCGACGACGTAGGCGGTTGGCACGCCGCCACCCGACGCGCGCAACGGCAGTTCGCGCGTCGCGCCGCTCGGATCGCGCAGCGTCAGCGCGGTCGTCCCGGCCACCGGTTCGAGCGACACCCCCGCCCCCAGCGTGACCGCCGTCGGCACGCGGTGCGATTGCAACCGCTCGACGAGGTTGCCGATCAGGATCGGGAAGGCGAGGCGCTTCGTCAGGCTCGACGCCGCCGGATCGAAGGTGAGCGCGGCGATCTCGCGCCCATCGAGGTTGCCCGCCAGGATCAGCGGCCCCTGCTGCCCGCCGACGACTTCCGTCGCCCAAGCGGGGAGGCTATAGACCGGGGTCGCGCCGAAGGTCAGGCCGCTCAGATCGACCCCCGCGAGGATCGCACTCTCACGATCGACCCGCGCGATCTGCGGCGCCTGCTCGGTCCCCACCGGTGAGAGGAGGCCGCCGCTCGTGCCGGGGTTGACGAGCAACACGCCGCCGCGCGGGAGGGTGCTCGGGGCGAAACGATCGAAGACGGTCAGATCGTATGGCTGCGCGTCGCTGTAGTCGCGCGCCGCCACCGTGGTCACCGTCGCGCCCGACTGCGCCGTTAGCGCGCGCCCGAGGTCGCCCGGATTGTCGGAGACGAGCAGGATGCGGCGCTGGGTCACGTCGCGCGTCACCACGAACGCCTCGTTGTCGGCGGGGAGCGCGTCGGCCCGCCCACCGTTCGGCGTGACCCGCAGTCGCGCGCCGCGTGTGTTGGCCGGGAGCTGCCAGACGACATCGACCGTACCGTTGGCGGCGATACTCAGCTGCCGCGTATCCACGATCGCGCCATCGGCCTCGATCTCGCTCCGCGCGGTGACGGCGCTCGTGGCGTAGTTGGCAACGCGTGCGAAGAGTTCGTTGCGCGTCGCATCCCGCGCGGAGCGCCGGGTGACGAGGGTGGTGATCGCCAGATTGTCCGCCGCCGCCCCGATCGCCTCCCAGCGCAGCGTGGCCGGGAGCGCGGCGAGCGCGGCGCGATCCGGCTCGTCGGCGAAGACGCCGCCCGAAAGGAGGACGATGCGGTTCTCGCGCTCCGGCAGCAGGAGCGCCCGGAGGGTCGGCAGTGCCCCGTTGAGGTCGGCCCGCCCGCCCCCCGGCCCGAGTCCATCGAGCGAGACGAGCAACCCCGCCCGCCCGGCGGCATCGGCGGCGCGGAAGGTCTGAGACTCGTCGCCGAGGGTCAGGATCGCGACCGCCTCATCGGCGGACGCGGCGCGGATCAGCGCGCGGGCGCGCTCCTGCGCGGCCCCGAAGCGGCTCGGGGAGACATCGGTCGCGCGCATCGCCGCCGAGCGATCGAGGACGACGATCAACTGGCGCGGCGGCGTGCTCCCCGGCAGCCCCGGTACGGGCAGCGCCGGACGCACCAGCGCCAGGACGATCAGCGCGGCGATCAGCAGTTGCAACAGCAGGAGGAGCGAGCGCGGCGGGCGACGAAGCGCGATCCGCTGACGACGGTGCCGCTGGGCCTCCTCCCAGAAGTGCAGGGTCGTGATCGGCAGCGCCCGGGTCCGTGCGCGCCGCATGTGCAGCAGGACGAGCAGCGGCAGGCTGAGCGCGAAAAACGCGGCGAGCGGCGCGAGCACGGCGACACTCACCGGCGTACCGCCTCGCGCGTCCGGGCGGCGCGCTCGCCGCGCGGGCCGACGACATCGTTCGACACCAGGAAGCGCAACACCAGCTCCTCGAACGACCAGGCGGTGAGCAGCCGCAGATAGCCGATGCGCCGCGTCGCGCAGGAGTGCTCGATCTCTCCCAACCAGCGGTCGAAGGCGGCGCGGTACTCGGTCAGCGTCCGGTCGTCGGGCGTGACGCGCAGCCCGCGTCCGCCATCGCGCTCGACATCCTGCAAGCGCAGATCGCCGGTATAGCCCGGCTCGACCTCCTGCGCGTCGAGGGTGTGGAAGACGATCACATCCCAGCCGCGCTCCAGGAAGGGGCGCAACGCGGCGGTCGGGTCGCCCTCCTCCGGCGTGAGCAGATCGGAGATCAGCAGCAGGACACCCGGTGCCCGCTGACGCCCCGCGTACTCGGCCAGCGAGGCAGCGAAGTCGGTCCCCCCGGCGGCGGGCAACCCTTCCAGATAGCTGAAGAGGGGTGCGATCGCCGCGCGACCCCGGCGCGGGCCGAACCCCGCCGCATCGAGCCGCGCCCCGAACGGGGCGATCTGGAGACGATCGAAGTGCCAGAGACCCAGGTAGCCGAGCGCGGCGGCGAGGCGCTTCGCGTAGCGCAGCTTATTCGGATCGCCCCAATTCATCGAGGCGCTGGTATCGATCAGGATGTGGACCGTCAGTTCGGTCCTGATCTGCCCGAGGCGCGTCACCATCTCGCCGAGCCGCGCGAAGGTGTTCCAGTCCAGGTAGCGCAGATCGTCGCCCTGTGTGTAGGCGCGGAAATCGGTGAACTCGCGCGAGGGGGCGCGGCGCGGGCTGCGATGCTCGCCGACCGCGCGCCACGCCAGCGTCTGCCGCGTGCGGATCGCCATCTGCTCGATCCGTCGCCGGAACGCGGCATCGAAGAGCGGATCGGCGGCGGCGGCGCGTGTGGCGCGGCGCAGAAAAGGCAACGACACCATCGCTCGCTCCTAGCGCCCGTCGTCGCTATTCGGGGTGAAATACCGCTCGATCGTCCCGCGCTGATCGTAGGGCACCTGATTCGTATCGACCCCCGCCTCGCCGACCGTTCCCTGCTGCACCGTGCCGCCGCCAGCGCCCGCCGCGCCCGGATCGCCGGGGCCGTTGGTGCGGCTCTGCTGGCCCTGCGTCGTGATCGATTGACCGCTCGGATCGCCCTTCGGCAGCTCGATCGGCTTGCCATCGGCCCCGAGCAGCGGCGCGGACGAGGCGGCGGGGGACTGCCGCTGCCCGCTCGGCAACTGCGGCGAGACGCCGTTGCCGGTGCCCGCGCCGCTGCCGCCATTGCCATTCTGCTGGCCGTTCTGCCCCTGTTGCCCCTGCTGCCCCTCCTGACCGGTATCACCCGGCTGACCGCCCTGCGCGGTGCGCTCCACGTCGTTCGCCACCCGATCGAACGCCCGCTGCGCCCCCGCCGCGTTCGGCTGGGTCAGCCCATTCGCCACGTCGCGCAGATCGCTCGCGAGTTGCGGATCGCCGACCTGGTCGGCGGCATTCCGCACGTCGTTCGCGATCGCCTGCCGCTCCTGCGGCGAGGTCTGCGCGGCATTACCCCCCGCCTCGCGTATGGCCTCCGCCGCGCCCGCATAGTCGCCGGAGGCAAGTTTGTCGCCGGCGTCGCTCGTCGCGGCGTGGTCCTGAAGAGCCCCGGCGACGGCGTTCAGATCCGCCTTCCCCTGTGCGGTCGGTTGCCCGCTCCCTTGCTGTCCGCCGCCCTGCTGACCATTCTGCCCCGCCTGACCGTTCTGGCCGGGCTGCTGCCCCGTCTGGTCGCCCGCCTGGCTGCCCGATTGCGCGCCAGGGGCGTTCCCCGCCCCCTGTCCGGCACCAGCACCGGGACGCTGCCCCGCGCCCGCACCGGCTCCGCCCCCCGTTGCCCCGAAGTGTTGCAGCAGCAGCATGATCAGGAGGACGAGGCAGAAGGTGCCGGTGGCGAGAGCCGCCGCGATCTCGCGCGCCGGGAGGTGCGGGCGGAAGGCGGTGGCGGTGGCGACGTGGCGGGTGACGCGGGTCGCATCCAGGATCTGGAGGGCGCGCAGCCCGACCGGGCGCCCCGCCTGGGCCTCCTCGAGGGCGGTCGTCAGGCGCTCGCGCAGCCCGAACGAGCGGTCGAGGGTGCGCGCCATCTGGCCGCGCGACGGGCGGGCGATCGCGATCAGGAATGCGGCGAACGCCACGACGGCGAGCGCGACGATCAAGAAGGGGCGCGGCGAGAGGTCGCGCCCGGCCAAGACCCGCAAGCCCAGCCAGATATCGACCGCCAGCAGGGCCAGCCAGAGCCCCCGGAAACCGAAGATCGCGCGCCGCTGCCGCCAGATTGTCTCGCGCAGGCCGTCGATCTGCCGCAGGATCAGCGGCGTCCGCGCGTCGGCGGCGGGCAGCGCCTCGCGGCGACCCGGCAACGCCGGGGGTGGCAGGGTGCTGCCCACCCAGAAGGGCGTCCAGAGCACATCCCACAGAAAGCGTCCCAGGCGGGCCGGAGTTATGGGCGGGCGCGCGGGCGCGCGTTCGATCACCTTGCTCATCGCGAGAACCTCATCGCTACTATACGGCGGGAGCATCACACGCGGCGGCGCGCTGGCACACCAGGCACACATCGCACGCACATTAATACGCAAGAACCATGCGGCAAGGTGCGGGAGAAACGGCGTTCGGTTGTCGGGTGAGACGTTGGCGATCATCACGAATGCAACGCACCACCGCGTGGGATGGTTCCCGGGCGGTGGTGCCGTTCGAGCCGTGAATTGGGTACGTCAGGGTGCAAGCGGAATAACGGGCAAGGCACCACCGGCAGAAGCGGTCCACCCGGATCGACCAACCCGCCCAGGGCTGGATGCTGCGGCATCGGGCGCGCTAATCCGCTTTCTTTGCCATCTTCTCGCGCTCGCGCTGCGCCTTATAGAACTTCTTATCCTTCGGCATCGGCTTGTCGACCATCTCCGCGCGCTCCTTGGCCGCGTCGTTGGCCCGGATCGTCAACTGCTGCTCGATCTTCGCCAGATCGTTGTAGACCCGCACATTCTGATTGGCATTCGGGGTCCGCATCAGCATCTTCGTGAGTTGGAGCAACGACTGCGCCTTGGCGTTGTCGCCGCCGCCCATCCGCGCCGCATTCTCGATGATCGTGTCCACCGTATCGAGCGTCGCCGTGGTGGCGGCATTCGCCACCAGCATCGTGCGGATGCGTTCGAGTCCATCGACCAGATTCATGCGCTCGCTCTCCTCTCGTCGTCGCCACTATCGCGCCCGATACCGCGAAGCGCGGAGCGCCGCACAGTTCCGTCACAGTATAGCCGATCGGGGCGTGCTATCATGCCGCCATTCGCGGACGAAAGGCGCATGCCCTTGTCGAAGCGTGGTGCGCGCCGCCGATCTGCACCGCTATGATGAAGGAGAGAGGCTACCGATGGAGTACCAGTTCGCGCGCCGGGTGACGGCGATCGCGCCGTCGCCGACGATCGCCGTGTCCGACCGCGCCCGGCAGCTGAAAGCCGCCGGGCGCGATGTGATCGACCTCGGCGGCGGCGACCCCGACTTCCCCACCCCGCAACACATCGTCGCCGCCGCCGCCGATGCGATGGAGTCGGGCGATACGCACTATGTCGCCAGCGCCGGTATCCCCGAGTTGCGCGCGGCGATCGTCCGCAAGCTCCAGCGCGAGAACGGCCTGACCTATAGCGCCGATGAGATCATCGTCACCCCCGGTGGCAAGCCCGCGATCTTCGCGGCGATGATGACGCTGATCGATCGCGGCGACGAGGTGCTGATCCTCGATCCGGGCTGGGTCTCCTACGCCCCGGAGGTGATCATCGCCGAAGGGACGCCGGTCGGCGTCCCCCTCGCGGCGGACGACAGCTACGCGATCACCGAGGAGCGCATCCGCCCCTACATCACGCCGCGCACCCGCGCCTTGATCCTCTGCACGCCGAACAATCCGACCGGGCGCGTCGCCACCGAGGCGGAGCTGGCGACGATCGCGCGGCTGGCACAGGAGCACAATTTCTACGTCTTCAGCGACGAGATCTACGAGAAGCTGGTTTACGACGGCGCGGTCCACCGCAGCATCGCCGCGCTCCCCGGCATGTGGGAGCGGACCCTGACCCTCAACGGCTTCTCCAAGGCGTACGCGATGACCGGCTGGCGGCTCGGCTTCCTCGCCGCGCCGCGCCCGATCGTCGACCAAATACTCAAGATCCACAGCCATTCGGTCACCTGCGCCACCTCGTTCGGGCAACGCGGCGCGATCGCCGCCCTCGACGGGCCGCAGGAGATCATCAAGCAGATGGTCGTCGCCTACGACCGCCGCCGCCATCTCGTGGCCGACGGGCTGAATGCCATCCCCGGCGTCCGTTGTGCCCTGCCGCAGGGAGCCTTCTATGCCCTGCCCGACATTCGCGGCACGGGGCTCACCTCGGCGGAGTGCGCCGAGGTGCTGATCGCGGAGGGCGAGGTGGCCGTCACCCCCGGCAACGCCTTCGGCGAGGCCGGGGAAGGCTTCATCCGCCTCTCGTTCGCCACCTCCGACGCGGAGTTGACCCGGGCGGTCGCGCGCATGGGCGAGGTGCTGCGGAAGCACAGCAAGGCGACGACCGCCTGAGCCGACGGGGGGAGCGGGGCGGGCGCGGCTTACCGCGTCGCGCTCGCCCCGCCTGCCTCGATCAACGCTTTCGGGTGCCGTAGATCGGCACGCACGCCACGCCGAAAGCACGCCACTAGCAGCGGCGCAAACGGGCGGCAACCGCTATACGTCGCCTCTCGCTTGCTCAAAACGCGCCGATCGAGGACCGGCGTGACGCGATATCCGGTGCGCTATGGGGTGCAGCGGACGATCATCGTCGTGCGTGCGCTAGTGTGGTACTCGTATTCCTGCCCATTCGCCCGTACCACCAGGCGATAGCCCGGCGTGATGATCTGCGAGTAGGCGCGACCGGGCTGCGGGCAACCGAGCGACGAATCGGGCCAGTCGCGCGCCTCGACCGCGACGATCGTCAGTTGATCCGGCGCGACGCCGAGATCCGCCGCCACCTGGGCGAGCGCTTGGCGCAGCTCATAAGGATAATCCATCGTCCCCCTCGTCGCGCTCGCCGACGGTGTCGCGGCGCGCGGTACGGTCGTGGTTGCCGGTCCGCTGGTCGTGGTCGCGCTCGCGCTGGCGGTAGCGGTCGTCACGGCGGTAGCGGTCGCCCCCACCGTCGCGACAGCGGTCGGCGCGGCGGTCGGCGCGGCGGTGGGGGTCGCGCCGCCGCCACAGGCGCTCAGCGTGCCGAGCAGGAGTGCTCCGAGCAGCACCCCCACGACGCGCGCGCGTTGCCCGCGTACGGCGCGCGCTGCCTCATCGCCCGATCGTTCCGTTGCTCGTATCACGCCGCCACCTTCCTCACCCTGGCCGGGCCGCATCGGCCCGTACTGTTAGTGACGAAGGAGAACGGACAGTGGTTCCCTCACCCCTACGGGAGCGATACCTTCCGTCGCCCTACCGACCGCGCCAGGAGCGCACGCGCCGCCAGGGTCGCAGGATCAGGACGAGCACGACTCCGCCGAAGAACCAGGGCAAACCGCGCCGTGCCCCGGTCGGGCGCTCCGCCGATTCGACCGCCGCCGCCATCGCGTCCTGTCCCGCCGGATCGGTCGACCAGACCGGCGCGACCAGCACCCATTGCTCCGGCACCGGGCGAATCGTCTCCTCGGTTGCCCCGGCGAGGAGGCGCATATTCGCCAGGAGATCGGTGCGCTTATGCCCGGTACTGACGAGTTGCAGCGGCGGGCGCACCGTGGCGCGCAAGCGCCCATCGGGCAGGCGCTCCAGCGAGGCGGGCAGGATCGCGGCCCCGCTCCGTTGCGAGAGGATGAGCGGGCCGTGCGAGAGATAAGTCGGGCGACCGAAGAAGCGCACCAGCGTCCCGTTCGAGCCGAGGTAGCGATCCCCCGCGATCATCAGCAGGCCATTGCGCTTGAGGAGGCGCATCGCCCCCAGCACCCCCTCCCGATTGGGGAGGAAGAGTTCAAGCCCGGTCTTGCCGCGCAACGCCGAGACGAACTCGAACAATTCGGGCGGCTCGACCGGCTCGACGAACGCGCCTGCGGGGGCGTGGTAGAGGGCGGTGAATGGTGCCAGGGCATTGTAGTTGCCGATGTGCGCCCCGAGGATGATGACGCCCTTGCCACGGGCGAGCGCCGCTTGCAGATGCTCCTCGCCATGCAGTTCAACCAGCGCGCGAATACGCTCCTCCGGCAGGATCGCCAGTTGGGCCAACAACTCATAGCTCAGGAAGAGGTTGATCATCACCTGACAGGCGTGCCAGTGCAGGCGCAAGGGCGAGACATCGCCCAGCACCTGTCGCTGGTTGGCGATGATCATGCGCCGACGCGAGCCGAAGCAGAGATAGAAACCGACGCCGAAGAGGAACGGCAACGGGCGTATCAAGAACGCCGGGATGTTCCGAATCAGCCACAGGGCCGTTTGCAGCGCGCGTAACGTGCCCATCAGGCCGCCGTCACCACGGCAAGACGCGCGCCGCCCCCGCTGGAGCGCCGGGAGTACCAGCTCGGCGACGCCCCGGACAACCGCGCCCTCTCAACGATCACCGACACCCCCCCACCGATCGCCCACGATCTCGTGCTCCATAGGCGACGAGCATCAATCACGCCCGGACTCCGGCCACATGCGGCGAAACATGTACCACTGATCCGGGTATTGGCGCAAGAGATCCTCGACCGCCCGGACCATCACCTGCGTCCAGGCCCGAATATCCGCCGCCTCGTCACTGGTCTTCGGGGGGAGGGCCAGGGGCTGATATCCCCCGAAGAAGGTGCGATCCCCCGGTCGACGGCCCACATACCCGAAGAGGATCGGCGCGTCGGCACGGAGCGCGAAACGGGCCGCGCCGGCGGGGAACCACGCCGGCGCGCCGAAGAAATCGACCTCCACGCCGCCCTCGCGCTGCGGGCGATCGACCAGGATCGCGACGACCATGTTGCTCCGCAGCGCCTGGAGGGTGCGCCGCAAGCTGCCACTGTCCAGGGTAACGATCCCCATCCCGGTCCGATTCCGCCCCAGCCGCACCAGCCGATCGACCTCCGGCGGCGTGAAGCGATCCGCGAGCGCGACCATCGGGTAGCCCCGCGCCGCCGTCAGCGCGGCGGCGAGATCCCAGTTGCCGAAGTGCGGCGTGATCAGCACCACCCCGCGCCCTTCTGCCAGCGCCGCATCGAGATGCTCCGCGCCCTCGACGTAGGTATCGGCCTCGATCAGATCGGGGTCGACCGTCATCTGGCGGAAGAAATCGAAGAGCGATTTGGTGTAGTTGCGGAAGGAGCGGCGCGCGGTCAGGCGCACGCGCGCCGCCGTGGGCTCATCGGCCAGCAGCACGGCGAAGTTTTCGACCGCTTTATGGCTGTGCTGCGGGTTGATCCAGAAGTAGAGTTCGCCGCCGAGCGCGCAGAGCGGGTAGGCGATGGCGCGCGGCAACCGCGCCGTGAGCCAGATCGCCGCGCGGAAACCCCACTCCTGCCAGACCACGCCCGTCTCTCGATCGCGATACGTCGTGCAGGCCCGTACTGAACGCATGGCAACGGGCGGGGGATGGTCGTGCCATCCCCCGCCCGCTCTATACCATATCCGCTGCCGGTCGTGCCAGATACGACGGCGGTGCTGAAGCCCCGTGGTGACTAGTCGGCCTCGACCGCAATCCGCTCGGCGGGCGGTGTCACCTCCGCCTCGGGCAGGGCGTGGGTACGGATGAACGCCTCCATCAGGCGCCGCGCCTCGTCATCGGTGTACTGCTGCGGCGGCGACTTCATGAAGTAGGCCGACGGCGCGGTCAGCGCGCCACCGATCCCCTCGTTCAATGCCAGCTTGGCGCAGCGGATCGCGTCGATCACGACCCCGGCGGAGTTCGGAGAGTCCCAGACTTCCAGCTTCAGTTCGATGTTCAGCGGCACATCGCCGAAGGTCGTCCCCTCCATGCGGATGTAGGCCCACTTGCGATCTTCGAGCCAGGGCACGTAGTCCGACGGCCCGACGTGGACATCCTTCGCCAGCATCGGGGTGCCGAGCTGCGAGGTGACCGCGTTCGTCTTGGAGATCTTCTTCGACTCCAGGCGGTCGCGCTCCAACATGTTCAGGAAGTCGGTGTTGCCGCCGAAGTTGAGCTGATAGGTGCGGTCCACCCTGACGCCGCGATCCTCGAAGAGGCGGGTGAGGATGCGGTGGGTGATCGTCGCACCAACCTGCGACTTGATGTCGTCGCCGACGATCGGCAGCCCCTTCTCCTCGAAGCGCTTCGCCCAGTACGGCTCCTTGGCGATGAAGACCGGGATGCAGTTGATGAAACCGCAGCCCGCCTCCAGGATCTGCTCCACGTACCACTTCGTCGCCATCTCGGAGCCGACCGGCAGATAGCTGATCACCACCTCGGTGCCGGTCTCGCGCAGGATCTTGACGATATCGGCGGTTTCACCGGGAGCCTTGATGACCACCTCGGAGAGGTACTTGCCGACGCCATCGTGCGTCATGCCGCGATAGACCGGCACGTTGAGGACGGGCACCTTGGCGAACTTGTAGGTGTTGTTCGGCTCGGCGAAGATCGCCTCGCTCAGATCCTTGCCGACCTTGTTCACATCGATGTCGAACGCGGCGGTGAACTCGATGTCGCGCACGTGATAGCCGCCGAGATTGACGTGCATCAGGCCGGGTACGCGCTGATCTTCCGGCGCATCCGCGTAATAGGTCACGCCCTGCACCAGCGCGGACGCGCAGTTGCCGACACCGATGATCGCGACTTTGATCGGCCTGGTCCCGTTGCTCACCAACTCTTCTCCTCCGATCGGTCCCGCCACACGCAGGGAGCCGACCAACGTTCACTACCCGTACACGGCGCGGAAGCAGTAAGGGTCTGCACGCGGATTGTAGGGACTTGTGCATCGATTGTCAAACATCCTGTCTTCAACGCCAGGTTTTTTTACTTCTCGTCAATTGGAATGAACATCGCCGCCGCGTATCACCGCAGGTTGACAGTTCGTACCCCGTTTCTTATGATTAGTGGCAGCAGAATGACGTCGATCGGGAGGAGTAGGCGGTCACGTCGTCGACAGGGAAGTGGGGGCCGGCGATTGAAAGCCCCCCGCGCTCGACGACCGCCGAAGTCGCCCGTGAGTCGGGATACCCAACCGCCTTGCGCGAAGTATCCCCGGGTGCGCCCGTTACCGCGTTCTTGAGGAATGGGTTTAGGCCCGTTCGCAGCAGGGTGGTACCACGGGGTTGAACCTCGTCCTTCGCAAGAGGACGAGGTTTTTTGTTTGTCCGGGGTTATCCACGATCGGCGGGGCGCAGGCGGCGCGGCACCGCGAGCCCTGGCCCGCGCGATGATGACGAAGAGGGGGGCGACGATGACCGAGGGTTTAGCCAAAATCTACAACCCGCGCGCGACCGAGCGCGACTGGTACGAGCGCTGGGACCAGGCCGGGGCGTTCGCACCCCGCCCCGCGACCGGTCCCGACGACGATCCGTTCGTGATCGTCATGCCGCCGCCGAACGTGACCGGCGAGCTGCACATCGGCCATGCCCTCTTCGCCACGGTCGAGGACATCATGATCCGCTGGCAGCGGATGCGCGGTCGCCCCGCCCTCTGGATCCCCGGCGCGGACCACGCCGGGATCGCCGGGCAGTGGGTGGTCGAGCGGGAGATCGCCAAGGATGGCCTGACCCGGCACGATCTCGGGCGCGACCGCTTCCTGGCGACCGTCTGGGACTGGATGGACAGCTATCGCGGGCGGATTCGCGAGCAATTGCAAATCCTCGGCGCGTCCACGGATTGGTCGCACTTCGCCTTCACGATGGACCCCGGCCCGGCGCGTGCCGTCCGCACCGCCTTTAAGCGCCTCTACGACAAGGGGCTGATCTATCGCGGCGAGCGGATGATCAACTGGTGCCCCCGCTGCCAGACGGCCCTCTCCGATCTGGAGGTGAACTACGAGGACGAGCAGTCCAGCATCTGGCGCGTGCGCTACCCGATCGCCGACGAGCCCGACCGCTGGATCACCGTGGCGACAACCCGACCCGAGACGATCCTCGGCGATACCGGCATCGCCGTCCACCCCGACGACGCGCGCTACCGCGATCTCGTCGGCAAAGCGGCCATCCTGCCGATCCTCGGGCGGCGCATCCCGATCGTCACCGATGATGCGATCGACCCGGCCTTCGGCACCGGCGCGGTGAAGGTGACCCCGGCGCACGATCCGGTGGACTTCGGGATCGGCCAGCGCGCCGGGCTGCCCGCGATCACCATCATGAACCTCGACGACACGATGAACGCCGAGGCCGGGCCGTTCGCCGGGCAGACGACGATGGCCGCGCGCCTCAACATCGTGGACTGGCTGCGCGAGCACGACCAGTTCGTCTCGGTCGAGCCGCACACCCATGCGGTCGGGCACTGCGACCGCTGCGGCACGATCGTCCAGCCGCTGATCAGCACCCAATGGTTCGTGCAGATGGCCCCGCTCGCCGCCCCCGCGATCGAGGCGGTCAAGAGCGGCCAGGTGCGGATGGTGCCGGAGCGCTTCACCGGCACCTACCTGCACTGGATGGAGAACATCCTCGACTGGTGCATCTCCCGCCAGCTCTGGTGGGGGCATCGCATCCCGGTCTACTACTGCCAGGAGTGCGGCGAGATGACCGTCACCGATCGGGAGACGCTCGACCGTTGCGGCTCGTGCGGCAGCGACCAGATCGTGCAGGATCCCGACGTGCTGGACACCTGGTTCAGTTCGGGGCTCTGGCCGTTCAGCACCCTCGGCTGGCCGGATGACACCGCCGATCTGCGCCGCTTCTATCCGGGCGACGTGCTGGAGACCGGCTACGATATCCTCTTCCACTGGGTCGCCCGGATGATCTTCTTCGGGATCGAGTTCATGGGCGAGCCGCCGTTCCACACCGTCTACTTCCACGGCACGGTGCGCGACGAGAACGGCCAGCGGATGAGCAAGACTAAAGGGAACGTGATCGACCCGACGGAGATCACCGCCGAGTACGGCACCGATGCCCTCCGCTACGCGCTGATCACCGCCGGGGCGACCGGGGCCGACCTGAAGCTGAGCATCGGCAAGATCGAGGCGAGCCGCAACTTCGCCAACAAGCTCTGGCAGGCGGCGCGCTTCATCCTGTCCAACACCGAGGGGGCCACGATCGCGCGCGACGCCGACGGCGCACCGAGCGTGCCGGACGAGGCCGCGCTGACCGCGACCGACAAGTGGATCCTCACCCGGCTGGCGCGCACGAACGGCGAGACCGACCGCGCGCTGGAGCGCTACGAGTTCGGCGAGGCGGCGCGTGCGATCTACGAGTTCTTCTGGAACGAGTTCGCGGACTGGTACATCGAGGCGGCCAAGGTGCGCCTCCAGGGCGCGGACGAGACGGCGAAGGCGGCGGTGCGGCAGACGCTCGTCCACACCTTCGAGCGGACGCTGCGCCTCCTCCACCCGATCATGCCCTACGTGACGGAGGAGCTGTGGCAGCACCTCCCGCACGCGGGCGAGTTGCTGATCAGCGCCCCCTGGCCGACTGCTGGGCGTGAATGGCCCGCCGAGGCGCGCGCCTTCACCCGCCTGCAAGAGGCGACGCGCGCGATCCGCAACGTGCGGGTGGAGAGCAACATCGAACCCTCGCGGCGGATCGAGGCGATCGTCGCCGGGCCGTACAGCGCCGAGTTCGAGGCACTGCGCGCCGAGTTCGCTTTCCTGGCGCGGATCGACCCGGCGAAGTTGACGATCGAGGCGACCGGCGACGCGCCGGAGGGGGCGATCACGGTCGCGGTGGAGGACTTCGCCATCTACCTGCCGCTGGGAGGGCTGGTGGACCGCGACGCCGAGCGCACGCGCCTCGCGCGCGAGATCGAGGCGGCGGAGGCCGAGGTGGGCCGCGCACGCGCGATGCTCGACAACGAGGGCTTCATCGCGCGCGCCCCGGAGAAGGTGGTGCAGGTGCAGCGCGACCGCCTGACCGGCGCGCAGGAGCGGGTGCGGCTGATGCAGGAACGGCTGGCGGCGCTTGGCTGATCGTGCCGAAGTGTGGGGCGGGCAGTCATCGCCCGCCCCACATACGACATTATTCACGTTGCGGTGAGGAGTGCGATGAAGACAATCGGGCTGATCGGCGGCATGAGTTGGGAATCGTCGGCGGAGTACTACCGCCTGATTAACGAGGCGGTCAAGGAGCGGCTCGGTGGGTTGCACTCGGCGCAACTCCTCCTCTACAGCGTCGATTTCGCCGCGATCGAACGCCTGCAACGGTCGGGCGACTGGGACGCCGCAGGGGCGATCCTCGCCGATGCCGCTCGCCGCCTCGAACGGGGCGGGGCCGACTTCCTCCTCCTCTGCACCAATACGATGCACAAGGTCGCCGACGCGATCACCGGGGCGGTGACGATCCCCTTCGTCCACATCGCCGACCCGACCGCGACGGCGATCCGCAACGCCGGGGTCGGCACGATCGGCCTCCTCGGCACCCGCTTCACGATGGAGCAGGAGTTCTATCGCGGGCGGCTCGAACGGGAGTACGGCCTGCGTGTCCTCGTCCCCGACGCAGCGGATCGCAAGACGGTCCACCGCATCATCTACGACGAACTCTGCCTCGGCAAGGTTCGCGAGGAGTCGCGCGCCGAATACCGCGCGATCATGGCGCGGCTCGTCGCGCAGGGCGCGCAGGGGATCATCCTCGGCTGCACCGAGATCACGCTACTGGTAAGCGCGGCGGATGCCGCTGTCCCCCTCTTCGATACTACCCGCCTCCACGCCGAGGAAGCTGCGGCGCTGGCGCTGACAGAAACTATTCCTGCCCGCGAGTAGCGCGCATTAGCACAGAAGTGGCGGCAGATGTGGCGATGAACGACATCATCTATCTCAATGGCCCCAGCAGCGCCGGGAAGACGACACTGTCTCGCGCGCTGCAAGAACGCCTGCCCGAACCATACCTCTACCTCAGCATCGACACCCTGATCGAGCTGATGCCGACCAGGGTGAACGATTGGAGCGGCGAGGGGAGCGCAGTTGGCTACAGCTTTCAGAAGGTACTTGATGAAGGCGGACAACCAACCTATCGGGTCGTCGCGGGCGAATACGGTGCGAAGATGTTCCCGGCCTTTCGCGCGATGGTCCTGGCCCTTGCGCGGAGTGGCTTGAAACTGATCATCGACGACATCGCATTCGGCGAAGAACCGGCGCGACTGTGGCGCGCGTGCTTGCGCGACTTCGCGACCCTCTGGGTCGGCGTCACCGCCTCCGCCGAAACGCTGTTCGCCAGGGAAGCGGCGCGCGGCGACCGCCTGATCGGCTCGGCGCGCGATCAACTCGCGCGCGTCCATCGGGGCGTGACCTACGACCTCTTCATCGATACAACCGCGCTCTCGATCGATGAGGCCACCGAGCGCATCGTCGCGTACCTTACCGCAAGGGGGCCACGCGCGGAGCAGGACACCAACGCGACAACAAGTATGCACCAATCAGCTGTGAGCGAGGATCGGGGCGCGGATGAGCGAGACTAACAGTACCGCGCGCAAGTTGCCGCGCAGCTTCTACGATCGCCCCGCCCTGACCGTGGCGCGCGAGACGTTGGGGATGGTGCTCGTCTGGGAGGGGCCGCACGGTCGACAGGCGGGGCGCATCGTGGAGGTGGAAGCCTACGACGGGCCGGAGGATTCGGCCTCCCACGCGCGCTCCGGGCAGCAGGGGCGCGCGGCGGTGATGTTCGGGCCACCCGGTCGCGCCTACGTGTACCTGATCTACGGCATCCACCACTGCCTCAACCTCTCGGTCGGGCCGGAGGGCTACCCCGCCGCGATCCTGATCCGCGCGCTCGAACCGCTGGAAGGGATCGCGGGCGGCACGAACGGTCCCGGTCGCCTCTGCCGCGTCCTCGGCCTCGACCGCACCCACAACGGCTTCGACCTCACCGGCGATCAGCTCTACCTCGAAGATCGCGGCCTCGCAGTGCACGACGAGGATGTCATGGAGCGCTCGCGCATCGGCATCAAGTTCGCCGGGGAGCCGTGGATCTCGCAGCCGTGGCGCTTCTATGAGCGCGGCAACAAGTGGATCTCGAAGAAGTAGCCACCCTTCTTTTTCTTTCCCCACCCACAATAACCCTGGGGATATGTCTTATTCTTTGGTCTCAGCGCTCAGGCCACGCTCAGCCCGCGTAGGCGGGCTTCGCCGGTGCCGCGAGGCGCCCACAGACGGGGGATTTATCCCCCGGTCCCCGCGTAAGCAATGGACCAACCATAGTGAATACCATTCTGAAAAACGGTGACCGCCGCGTATTCAAGCGCGGCGGTCACTTTTGCACAGGACTACGCGGTTAGGGGATTTTTAGAGGCGGCGCAGCGCCGGGAGCAATTCCTTTTCCGCCCACCGGATGAACGACCCCTGCTGCTCCGCGCCGATCTGCACCAGCGCGATCTCGGTGAAGCCCGCCTCGACGAATGGCTTGATCTTCTCGACGAATTCGCTCACGTCGTTGCCGCACGGCAGCTGCTGGGCGACCTGCTCCGGCGTCACGAATTGCGTCGCGGCCTCGAACGAGGACGGGCCAGGGAGATCGGAATTCACCTTCCAGCCGAGCCCGAACCAGCGGAACTGCTCGTGCGCGCGCTTGATCGCCGCGTCCTTGTCCGGGTCATACGAGACGGCGATCTGCCCGACGCGCGGTTTGCCCGCGCCGCCCACCGTATCGAACATCTGGCCCAATTCGGGCTTCGGCTCGGTCGCGATCATCAGATCGGCTTTCTTCCCCGCCAGATCGCACGATTCCTGGCCGGAGACGGCGATCCCCATCGGCACACGCTTGTCGTGCCGATCGTAGAGCTTCGCCGAGTCGACCTCGAAATGCTTGCCGTGGTAGTTGACATGCTCGCCATAGAGCAGCGCCGCGATGATATCCACCGCCTCCGACAGCATCTCGTGCCGGGTGCCTACGGCGGGCCACCCCATGCCAACGACGTGCTCGTTGAGGTTCTCTCCCGCACCGAGCCCCAGGCGGAACCGGCCATCCGAGAGGATTTGCACCGTCGATGCCTTCTGGGCGACGATCGCCGGATGGTAGCGGATGATCGGGCAGGTGACGTAGGTCATCAACGGGATCCGGCTGGTGGCCTGCGCCGCCGCCCCGAGGATCGCCCACGCATACCCGGCATGTCCTTGCTCCTCGAGCCAGGGGAAGTAGTGATCGCTGATCACCGAGAAATCGAATCCGGCGGATTCCGCCTGCTGGATATCGCGGATCAACTGGTCGGGGCGGCTCTGCTCGCACATCATCGTGTAGCCAAACGCGGTCATCGATCGCTCCTTCGTCATGTAACCATCGGGAGAATCCGAACGGTGGGGAACCGATCAAGGGGCAGTGCCGCTCGGATGACATTCGCTCATCCGAGCGGCGGACTGTGCTTGCAAATGCAATGACCTTGCCACAATAGTGGAGCGCAGTTGGATCGACGACACGACCGGGCGAGCAAAAAAGGCATCGTAACGGCCTAAACAGGCCGGAATAATCGCGGCGAATCTGAACTTAAACGAACCAGCGAGCCGCGCGCACCTCCCGTGCCGCTTCCGCCACCCGAAGCGCCCGAGCACGGCACGCCAAGCCACGCGGTAACCATGCCTATACGCGCCACCAAACGATCACCGGGGCCGCCCTCAGTCCCCACCGCCGACGAAATGGACGATCTCCAACTTGTCCCCCGCGCTCACGGTCACGTCGGGGAACTCGGTGCGGCGCAGCACCCGCCCGTTGTGCTCCACCGCCACCATCGTGGTCTGCACGCCGCGATGCTCCAACAAGCCCGCGATATTCAGGCCAGCCGGTATCTCCGCCTCGCGCCCATTGATCGTCACCGCGATCGTCGCCACGGTCATCGCACCCACCCCTTTCCATCACCATCACGTCCCTATCGCCAGTCGGTTCGCATCGTCCAGCCTAATTGCTGCGTTTCGCAATCGGCAGTAGGGTGCGGTCCCCCTCTCCCTGGAAGCGGCGGGTCCCCCGGAGGCATTGCGCCCTTCATGGGTGGGAGCTACTGCCCGCTGAGCAGCGGGGTGAGGGCCGCACTGGCGCAGGCATCGCCGTCCGATGCCTGCAACGCCTCTCCCCCCTCTCCTAGAATTGGGAGAGGGGGTGCCGCCCGCAGGCGGCGGGGGTGAGGGCCGTCCCCACAAGCGATTATGAAACGGACCACTAGCCATCCCGCATGTCCCCGATCGCCACACGCAAACGCCGGACCGCTTCAGCCGGATCGGGCGCGCGCAGGATGCCGGACATGGTCGCGATCCCCCACGCCCCCGCCGCGATCGTCGCCGCCGCGTTCGTCGCGTCGATACCACCGATCGCGATGATCGGCGTCGGCACCGCCACCGCGACCGCGCGGATCAGCTCCAGGCCAGCCGGGGCACGTCCCGACTTGCTCGCCGTGACGTAGATCGTCCCCACGATCAGGTAGTCGGCCCCTTCCGCAGCGGCAGCCCGCGCGCCCACCACGTCATGCACCGAGCGCCCTACCAAAGCTTGCGACCCGAGCACCGCCCGCGCCGCCGCCACAGTCCCCGTCGTCTCCGGCAAATGGACCCCCGCCGCGCCGACCGCGCGCGCCACATCCACCGCGCCATTGACGAGCAGCGGCGTGTCGCCGAGCGCGGCGCGTAACGCCGCCGCCTCGTCGCGCAGCGCGCGCTCGTCGAGATCCTTCTCGCGCAACTGCACCGCGCCAAGTCCACCAAGCGCCGCCCGCCCTACGATCGTCGCCTGCGTGCCCGGCGGGCAGAGTTGCCGATTCGTCACCAGATGCAAACGTGGGACGGCAGGCCGCGCGGGCGTGTTCATCGCCTCACCCTTGCGCCGCGACGATCCGCGCCTTCAGGTCGCGCGCCGCCGCCTCGGGATCATCCGCAGACATGATCGCGCTGACGACCGCGACGCCATCGCCCCCCGCCGCGATCACCTGCGCCGCATTCCCCGCGCCGATCCCGCCGATCCCGACCATCGGCAGCTCGACCGCCGCCTTCAAGGTCGCGATCAAGCCCGGCCCGACCGCCACGCCCGCATCAAGCTTCGTCGCCGTCCCCCAGATCGGGCCGACGCCGATGTAGTCCGCGCCATCGTCGCGCGCGGCCCGCGCTTCCGCGATCGTCGCCGCCGAGACCCCGACGATCCACTCCGGCCCGACGAGTCGGCGCACCACGTCAGCCGGGAGATCATCCTGCCCGACATGCACGCCGTCCGCGTCGAGCGCCAGCGCCAGATCAAGTCGGTCGTTGACGATGAACAGGACGCCAGCCTCGCGCGTTATCGTCCGCAGCGCCCGCCCGATCGTCAACTGCTCGCGGATCGGCAAATCCTTACCCCGCAACTGCACCGCATCGACCCCGCCCCGGATCGCCGCGCGCACGATCTCCGCCGTCGCACGCCCCTTCGACAGCCGCTCATCCGTCACCAGATAGACCCCCAGCTTCAACCCCTGACGCATCGCCCTTCCTATCGCTCAGACTATGAAACAGGAGACACAGAGGAGGAACGAGAGAGAAAACAGAATGAGTGAAGAACGGAAGAACGTTAGCCATAGGGACCGCAAGCGGACCGGGCGCACAGAGCCCTCAGAGAACGAGGGAAAGAAGAGTACGATTTGAGGGGCGCGGTGCTGGTAAAGACTGTATGCCGGGCGGCAGGCGCATACTGCTGCATACCTCCTCTATATAACATCTCTCGTTCTCTCTCTGCGTCTCTGCGCCTCCTGCTCCGCCCCTTTCTCTCGTCCTTTCTCTCGTCTCCCTCTGTGTCTCTGTGGCTCCTGTTTCGTCCCCTTCGTCCCCGCTACCGCACCACGCCGGCGAGCGGGCTGCTCGCCGAGGCGTAGGCTTTCTTCGGGATACGCCCGGCGCGGTAGGCCAGTCGCCCGGCCTCGACCCCCAGCGCCATCGCGCGCGCCATCGCGGCGGGGTCTTGCGCCAGCGCGACCGCGCTGTTAACGAGACAGGCGCTCGCGCCGAGTTCCATCGCCAGCGCCGCATCCGAGGGGACGCCGATCCCCGCGTCCACCACGACCGGCACCGTCGCCTGCTCGATGATGATCTCGATCGCGCGGCTGTTCGTGATCCCCTGCCCGGAGCCGATCGGCGAGGCGAGCGGCATCACCGTGGCGCAGCCGACCTCCTGCAAGTGCCGCGCGAGGACCGGGTCGGCATTGAAGTACGGCAGGACCGTGAAGCCCTCCTTCACCAATTGCTCGGCGGCGCGCAGCGTGCCGATCGGATCGGGCAGGAGGTACTTCGGATCGGGGATCACCTCCAGCTTGATCCAGTCGGAGAGTTCCATCGCGCGCGCCATCTGCGCGACGCGGATCGCCTCCTCGGCGGTGGCACACCCGGCGGTGTTCGGCAGGATCGTGTATTTGCGCCAGTCCACATCTTCGAGGACCGAGCGGCTCGCCGGATCAGCGAAGTCGATCCGGCGCAGCGCCACGGTCACGATCTCCACATCGGCGGCGGCGAAGGCGGCCAGCATCTCCGCGCTGTTGCGGTACTTGCCGGTGCCGAGCATCAGGCGCGACCGAAAGGTCTTCCCGGCGATTGTCAACAGATCGTTCGTGGCGGCGGTCGTTTGTGGTGCTTGCTCGATCATCGTCCCTTTCCTTTCTTCCCTTGCCCGGCCCGCTGCCCACGCGGCGAACTGGTACTCACACTCACCTTCGGCTTCGCCACCGGCGTCCCCGGGCGCACGATCCTCGGTGGCGGTGTCGGCACGATCGGCGGCGGCACGTCCGTATCGGGCGGACGCCGCGTCGCCCGCAGCATCCAGGCCAGGATCAGCCCCACGATCGCCATCGCCGGGCCGACGTAGAGCCCGCTTCCGCGCGTCAGCAACACCTCGCCGAGGATGATCCCGAGGATCAGGCCACCCAGACCCAGACCCAGATAGAGGGGTAACGCAGAACGACGCATCAGCCCTCCTTAATGCTCGCCCACACGCACCGGTTCGGGCGACCACCACGCATGGAAGTGGTGGACCGGGGAATGTCCGGCCCCGATCCGGTACGACGCGCGTAACGCCGCCGTCAGATACTCCTTCGCCGCGCGCACCGCCGCTTCGGGATCCAGCCCACGCGCCAACCCGGCGGTGATCGCCGCCGCGAAGGTGCAGCCGGTGCCGTGCGTGTTCGGCGTGTCGATGCGTGGCCCCGCCCCGATCGTCGCGAAATCCCGGCCATCGAAGAGGAGATCGATCGGGTCGCCCGCCGCGTGCCCCCCCTTGACGACCACGAAGCGCGGCCCATAAGCGGCGATCCGCCGCGCCGCCTCACGACGGTCGTCGTCGTTGGCGATCGTCATCGCCGCGAGCGTCTCCGCCTCCGGGATGTTCGGCGTCACGATCAGCGCCAGCGGCAGCAGTTCCTCGCGCAGCGCCATCACCGCCTCCTCGCGCAATAACCGGTCGCCGCTCTTCGCCACCATCACCGGATCGACGACCAGCTTCGTCAGGCCGTATCGCCGCACCGCCGCCGCGACCGCCGCGATGATCGGCGCGCTGGCGAGCATCCCGGTCTTCGCCGCGTCGGCCCCGATATCGCTCAGCACCGCGTCCAGTTGCGCGGTCACGATCGCCGGCGGGATCTCGTGGACCGCCGTGACCTCGATCGTATTCTGCGCGGTGATCGCGGTGATCACGCTGCTCCCGTAGACGCCCAGCGCCGCGAACGTCTTGAGATCGGCCTGGATCCCCGCGCCGCCCCCCGAATCGGAACCGGCGATCGTCAGCACCTTGTAGGCCATCGCCACACTATCCTCACGCCCCACCCCAAGCCCACACCCGCCTGCTTACTTCGGCAAGTAATCGTTGGTGAAACAGTCGCTCACCGCGACATCCTTGTCCAGCAAGTTACGTGCGCGCAACCAGTCGGCATACTGCTGCCAACGCGCCATCGTCTGCTCGCCGTAGCGCGACACCCCGGCGGTCCAGAGGGGGGCGAGCCGCGCCAACCCTGGCTCTTCCACCTTACGGTCGGCGTCGGGATACCCGGCGATCAGGGCGTCGAGCGCGGCACCCTGCTCCTTCTGCGCGTCCGCATACCCCTTCGAGGCGGCGCGGAGGAACTTGCGGACCGTCTCGGGATTGTCCTTCAACATCGCGTCGCTCGACACCAGGACCAGCTCGTAATAGTCCGGCACGCCCCAGTCTTGCACCTTCATCACGTTCACCGGCTTGCCCTGTTGCTCCGCCAGGATCGCCTCGTGGACCTCGTAGGCACCGATCACCGCATCGACCTTGCCGCTCAGCAATGCGGGCATCAGATCGAAGCCGACATTGACCTGCTCGACCTTATCGATACTGGCCCCATCGGCCTGGAGCACCGTCTGGAGGATCTGCGTGTCCGCAGGGACACCCGGCACGCCGACCTTCTTCCCTTCGAGCTGCTTCGGGTGCGTGATCCCGGTGCTTTGCAGCGACATGACCGTGTTCAGCGGGTGCTGCACCATCGCGGCGATCGACTTGATCGGGATCCCGGCGGCGCGCGAGCTGAGCACCTCGCTCTGATAGCTGATGCCGAAGTTATCGGTCCCGGTGGCCACCACCTTCAGCACATCCTCGGGATTGCTCGGCTGATGGATGTCCACCTCCAACCCTTCGGCCTTGAAGTAGCCGCGCGACTGCGCCAGATAGAGGCCGGTGTGATTCGACCACGGATACCAATCGAGCACGAGCGAGACTTTGGTCAGGCCGCTCGTGCCGGTCGGCAGGGCGCTGCCGCGCGCGCCGCAACCGGCGAGCAACAACGTCATAATAAGCAGGGCCACGAGCCCACGATAGCTTCTCGACATCCCTGCACTCCCCTGCGGCCCACGATGACCGCCCTTCTCGCTCGACCGCGCGCCCTCCCGAGGCGTGGCGGCGCGTCTAATCCCCCGCTAATGGCGCTCCCTTTACCCTGGCCTCCGCTTTCCTGCGCGGTGCCACGCGCTCCCGCACAACGCCCTGCTGCCCGCGTCGCCACGGCAGCGCGAGCCATTCCAGGCCGCGCACCGCCCCGAAGAGCGCGATCCCCAGGAGCATCAGGATGATCGTCGCCCCGTAGACCCCGGCGGTGTGGAACAACGGCGTCTCGTGCCGCACGTAGTAGCCGAGCCCCGCGCTGCCGCCGACCAGCTCCCCGAAGACCGCGCCGATCACGCTGACCGCCGCCGCCACCCGCAGCCCGGAGAAGAAGAGGGGCAGCGCGGCGGGCCAGCGCACCGTGCGAAAAATCTGCCAGCGGGACGCCCCGAAGGTCCGCAGCAGATCGATCGTCTCGCGCTCGACCCCGCGCAGGCCGTCCACGGTGTTGACGACGATCGGGAAGAAACAAATCAGCGTGACGAGCAGGATCTTCGGGGCCAGCCCGTAGCCGAGGAAGATGATCAGCAGCGGCGCAAGGATCGGCAGCGGCACCGACTGACTGGCGACGACGAGCGGATAGAGCGCCCGCTCGATCAGCGGCGAGAAGGCGATCGCCACCGCGACGACGACCGCGAGGGCGGTGGACACCACGAGGCCGAGCAGCACTTCCTGTGCGGTCACCAGGGTATGCCGCAGCAGATCGGCGCGATCCTGCACGATCGTACCCGGCAAAACGCTCGGTGGCGGCAGGAGCCAGGGCGGGATCTCGCCGAGGCGCACGGTCAGTTCCCACGCCAGCAGGAGCAGGGCGAGCAACACCAGCGGCGGCACCCAGCGGCGGACGACGCTCATCGCGCCCCCCCGCCCGTCGCCGCCAACCCGGCGGGCGACGCGGCCTCACCAGCGCGCAAGGTCGCCAGGAGCGTCGCCTTGAGCGCGACAAAGGCCGGATCGGTCAGCAGTTCTGCGCTGCGCGGGCGCGGCAGATCGACGACGGTGGTGAAGGCGATCCGCCCCGGTCGCGGCGTCAGCACGTAGAGGCGGTCGGCCAGGAAGATCGCCTCATCGACATCATGGGTGATGAACAGCGTCGTGCGCCGCTCGCGCTCCCACACATCCAGCAGCCACTCTTGCAATCCCGCGCGCGTCAGCGCATCGAGCGCGCCGAACGGCTCATCGAGCAGCAGGAGCGCGCCATCGGCGAGCGTGGTGCGGAGAAAGGCCGCCCGGGAGCGCATCCCGCCGGAGAGGGTCGCGGGGTAGGCGTCCGCGAAGCCCGCCAGCCCGAAACGCGGCAGGAGCGCGCGCGCCCGCTCGCGCGCCGCCGCGCGCGGCACGCCGCGAATCTCCAGCGGCAGGATCACGTTGTCGATGATCGTCCGCCACGGCAGCAGGAGATCGCGCTGCGGCATGTAGGCCACCCGCCCCAGGCGCGCGCCGTTGACCTCGCCGCCGAGCGTGATCTGTCCGGCGTCCGGCTCGTCCAACCCCGCCAACAAATTGAAGAGCGTGCTCTTCCCGCAGCCGCTCGGCCCGATGATCGTCACGAACTCGCCGGGCGCGGCGTCGAGATCGAGCACGGCCAGCGCGCGGACCGTCCCGCCCGGCACCGCGAACGATCGCGTCAGCCCCCGGATCGTCAGCGCGGTCGGGGCGCTCATGGTGCCGCCTCCAGCCCGCACCACCCGGCGATCAGCCGTGCGTAGACGCGCGCGGCAGCCACCAACTCGGCGATCGCGATCGACTCGTTCGTCGTGTGCGCCTCGGCCAGCTCGCCCGGACCGTAGATGATCGTCGGGATCCCGGCGTGCGCGAGCCAGCCGCCGTCACAGACCGACGGCGACATCGTCGCGGCGGGCATCTCGCCGTGGATGGCGGCGTGCGCGCGGCCCAGCGCCGCCAGCCCCGGCGCGTCCGGGTCGAGCGCGACCGCCGGGAAGATCTCGCCGCGCTCCGCGATCATCGAGCGCCCGCCCCACACGAAGGTCGGCGGGTGGTCGCGCAGCCACGGATCGGCGGCGGCGGCGCGGCGCAGGTGCTCCTCGATCGCGGCGGTCACCTCCTCCCAGCGCTCGTCGGGATAGAAGTGGACGGTGATCCAGAGGGCGCAACGATCGGCCATGAACGCGGGATGCCGCCCGCCCTCGATCACGGCGGGGTTGATCGTCGTCGCGCCCGGTGCGAAACCGGGGTACGTCTTCGTGACCGCCCAGTGCCGCTCCAGATCGTTGAGCGCGGCGATCAGACGCATCATCTTCTCGATCGCGTTCGCCCCGACCAGCCCGCCACCGGCGTGGATCGTGCGCGCCCGGACCCCATCGTGCAGCGTCTGCGGGCTCTGGATCGTGACCCAGCCGGTGATCACGCCCCCCTGACCGCTCGGTCGCAAGCCGGTCGGCTCCAGCACGATCGCGAGGTCGGCGCGATAACCGCGCTCGATACACGCGACCGTCCCCCATTCCCCCGACTCCTCGCCGATCACCGACTCGATGATGACCTCGCCGCCGGGCCGCGCGCCGCACGCCCGCAGCGCTTCCAGCGCGAAGATCGCCGCCGCCAGCCCGCCCTTCATGTCGCCGACACCGCGCCCGTAGACGCGGCCCGCGCGCTCGGTCATGGCGAACGGCGGCGACTCCCACCCCTCCGCCGCCACCTCGGCCACGTCGATGTGCCCGTTGAAGAGGAGGGAGCGCCCGGTCGCGCCCGGCGCGGCGGGCCAGCGCCCCACAACGCTGCTATCGCCAGGATAGACCGGCAACCATGCGACCTCGTTGCCGAGTTCCGCGAACCACGCGGCGATGGCGCGCTGCGCGTCGTCGGTATTGCGCCCCGGCGGGCTGAGGGTCGGGAACGCGACCAACGCCCCAACCCGCGCGAGCAATTCCGCGCGATGCGCGACGAGCCAGCGATCGATCGCGGCCACGAGCTGTGCGTGCGTATCGTGCTCCATGCGCCCTCCGCTCCTGATCGCGCTCGGCCCTGGTGCCCGGCGCACAAATACAACAAGGGGAAGATCGGAGGGTGCGCCCCCAGTCTTCCCCGCCTCTGCGATGCTGATCATCGCAGTTTCGGTGCGCATCCCTCCGCCGGTATTAACCGGATCAGGTTCGACGGTCGGCGACGGTTTATGGTCGCCCTCTCAGCCCAGCTCACCCGGGCCCCCGCGGCATCGTTCGATTGTCCACAAACAGTAATACCAGGCGTGCGGAAAAGTCAAGCCCGCCGCTTTGATAGGTTACCGGTACTTTGTTGACTTGGGTCAGGGCGAGGCGTACAGGTCGAGGCCGTGCCCGTGCCGGAGGTGCTCAAGCAGACACCACAACGCGGGCGGCGGGGGCAGCGGCGACCAGCTGCGCCAGTAGCGCC